>Ga0182021_10007595_pt1 | contig 12856 bp, 12 predicted proteins | sample 612E3MmetaG_FD_120493 | JGI IMG/M metagenome (GOLD analysis project Ga0182021, IMG submission 120493) | Permafrost microbial communities from Stordalen Mire, Sweden - 612E3M metaG (Illumina Assembly) | ecosystem: Environmental > Terrestrial > Soil > Wetlands > Permafrost | place: Sweden... | reverse complement strand
TCCTCATAGGTAAAAACAGGTATCCCTTCACCGTTCTTACCATATCGTTTACCCTCTATCTCATTAATAACGTATTGCCATCTGTCAAGGAACATAGGGCAACCTGGACAGTTAGTAATTATCATATCGGGTTGATAGGGTTTCATTGATTCAAATTTTTCTTTTGAACAGGCTACCGAGAAGCCCCTGTTCGCCTGAACGAGATATTGCCTGAATCCAAAGCCGCAACAATGCCTTCTTTCAGGATAATCAACTATCTGACCACCCCATTCTTCAATCATGCCGGTAAGAACATAAGGGTATTCAGCGCCACCTACTCCTTTTGAAGGGAACATCTTTGCATAATGACAACCAATATGATCAACAACCTTTAATGGTTCTCCGGTATCCTTATTTATGAGCTTATACTTTGCTTTAGCTGCAATCTCTTTCCTGAACTTATAGATAACATCGCTGGCATGAGCAAGATTCTTTGGCTTTTCAAATTCCCTTCCGGTTGCCGTCTTCAGATAACGTCTGATTTTTTCTTCAACTTCGGGAAAATGATGCCATGTATCCAGAATTTCAGTATACAATCCGAAGGAAGTAATACACGATGGCATCAGATTCTCATAGCCTGCTTCTGTCATAATTGCAAACTGACGGGCAACGACTGTCATAGCTGTTTCAACAGGTACAATGTCGCTATGATAGCCTATTCCTGAACATGAAGTATGGCATGGATGCTCATAGACATCTTTTTTAAGTACCTCCCGCATTATTTTGAGGAATGCTGTTTCTGATCCTGGGAAGAAATTTTGTCTTACACAGCTTCTGACATAATAATATTTGTCATCAGCAATCTCTTTCTGATATTCTCTCCAAATCGCTTTTTTCCCTTCAAGTTTCATCTTGTACGATATTATCTGCTATGAGATCCATTATTCGTTTTGTAGATATGCCGGAAGTATTCATTTTCAATACCTTCATCAAGCTGCATATTTAACTCTTTAGCTTTAATCTTTGAAAATTCCTCTATATTATCAAATCTTTTCATCCCTCCAGTTACTTTAAAAATTGATCTGATCTCATCCATAGCTTCTTCCGGAATTCTTCTGAGGATTCCCGGGCCATCTCCTTTGTAATTAGCCCCCATTTTCTTAAACAGATCGGTCCAGTTATCCTGAATCCAGTCCCAAACCGGTCCCTGTTCAGGATGCATTGATGTACCTACGCCTTCGAGATACAGGCAATAACCGTATGTAACCATCCAATGACCAACTGTTCTTTTAAGGGCTAGTTGTTGTCTTCCTTTTTCAGATTCTGTAAAAAATCCAAGGTCCTGCGAAAGTGACCGCAAGGCCATTATTATCAAACCCGGGGCATTTCCACGAGGGCACCTTGTTTTACATGACATGCATTCACCGCAATACCAGATTGTTTCAGATTTAAGAAGTTCAGCTATCTTGTCTTCATCTTTTGACTGAACTGTATCAACTATTTTTCGGGGATCATAATTATAAAACTCGGCAGCAGGACAGATAGCAGTACACACTCCGCAATTCATACATGCATTCAGTCCTTCTTCAAACCTGATATCTTCCAATAACAAATCGTACAGTTTTCCCATTCGACCTTTTTAAGTGAGAATACTAAAAGGTTATTACAAAGATAACTTGTATCAAAACAGGACGAAAGAAGCTTAAAGCCTATTTATTAGGGGTATTTATACGTAGTATTAAGATAAAAGATAAAAGATAAAAGATAAAAGATAAAATTAGAAGAATTATAAAATAAACTCCAGAGGCATTGAATTTTGCCCCCACTGGGGGATGGGGTAAAAAGATCAGGAAAGAAGTTGAAACTCGAATCCAGTATCAAGACTTTATTCAGGATTGGCAATCACACTACGGATCAGCTGACAGGTTTCTTTTGCGATTTAAGAACCAGCTTATTATTGATATAATGTGTAAGCCATGCACTCCCGGCACCTATCAGTGCCCCGGCCAGTACATCAGAAGGATAATGGACCCCCAGGTACATACGTGAATAAGCTACAGTACCAGCCCATGAATATGCCGGAACGATAACATACCATTTAGGGTACGAAAGGGTTAATGAAGTTGCAAGCGCAAAAGCACCTGAGGTATGCCCTGAAGGAAAAGACGGACTACCTCCGGATGATTTTTTGGCTATGTCAGGGTATGTAACATATGGACGCTCACGATTTACTGAATATTTGACTGCCAGAGTTATTCCTGAACTTATTGCGACAGCTGCAAGACTAATACAAGCTTTTCTGACAGTCAGATCATCATGCTTTATCAAACCGGATGCTCCAATACCGACTGGAATTCCAATTACCAGAAAACCAGCTGAATTTGAAACAAATTGAAAGAATTTATCTGAAGGGAGCTTTTCAGGTGAATTTAAATATCTTAGAATCTGAATGTCAAGATTTTGTGCACATGCACTTCCGGTCACAAACAAGAAAAGGAATGCTGTCAGCTTTGCTGAATTTTTCGGAACGGAGGCAACCATTGAATTTCAGTTTAATATAATTATCATCCAGTCTCCTTTGTATAATTATTTCAACTTCGATTTTATATCAATCATTTTCAGCACGTTATCAACATCTGCTTCACTCTTTATCACAAAAGTTACAGGTCTGATCAGACCATATCTTTTAGCCGTTTTAAATTCATCCCTGACAGTCTGTGGCAGATCACTGTTTTCAATTATTGCTTCAGCTTTGTTTCCAAGGTAAAATGTAATACGAAAAGTTTTGTCAATAAGACCGGACCAAAAAATTGTTTTCTTTTTATGGACCATTTTGAAGAGCCACTGTTTTCCATCATTATAATAATTCCAGCTGCCTGAAGTATCTTTATAGTTTTCAGACACAAAACCCATTATTCTTTTCCAGTGAAGTTTATTATTTCCGATCAATGAGAATATATATTCATCATCAGGAATGACTGATTTGTCGGAAAGAACAATTTTTTCATTTTCAGCCATAATAATATGCATTTATCAATTCGTAAACAGACAGTTCAAAGAAACTAAACCGTAATTTGTTTTTAGATTTGTTTAATCTTTATTAATCAGATTCCCAATCAGTTCAAATCTTTCAGATTTGCCAACGCCTCAGGAGAATAACGTAGTACTCCTGAAATTATACTGCACTTCTCTAAATCCTCGCACTCACCACAGGTTTGAAATCCCTTAGCTTTGGCACAAACACGAATCTGGCACATACTCCAGTGGCCCAACTTTGCACCTTCTTCTCTGCATCCTGTACAATTTATCATATCTGGCTTCATATCAGGGACATTATATAATGTTTTCCATTTTTCAGCAGTTGCGTTCCTTAGTTCATCATCGTTATTAATGGTAGCAATTCTTGCTTCACAGGTGGCACAATTTAATCCGCAACATGCAATTATTTTTTCCATAGCTTTAATTTTTAGAATTAATAAAACAGATTTTTAATTGACGGGTTATTAATCAATTTTCATTTATCAAGTTACATAATTTTAGGAAATACAAAATACCTGCGACCGAAAATGTTTAAATTTATCGGATCTGTTTCAAACGGATTATTAAGATTTGAATTTAAATAAAAGGACAGATACAAGAGATGGAGATTCCTCATTCCGCTTCGCTTCATTACTAATGAAAACTTCCGTTTTTTGGAAGTGGTTAAGGCGATAGCGGGCGGTACCGCCGCTATCGCCTTAACCCTAAATCCAATCAAAGCACTGTCATTCAGAGCGTTAGCGAGGAATCTCCTGCTCACATCAACTATGACAGAAGGAAACCGTGTCATTCAGAACAAACTGAAACCGGGCTGAACAGACTATTTTTTTACCTCAGCTTCTGATGCTGAAACTTTACTAAGTGTAAGAGGAACTTCTCCTTCGGAATATACCGCTTTACCGGACATTTTTATTGCAGTATCTATTTTCAGCATTACTTTCACGTCCTGTCCCTGTATATAAACAGAAAAAAGTAAACTGTCTTTATCTGCTTTTACATTCTCACCCGGTATTTTAAACTCATTCCCGGTAAATGACATTGCAGCAGTAGTTTTTTTCTCTTCATTACCGATAATAATTGTTCCCGTAGTATATCCTTCAGGTGCATAGGGAGCTTCAAATTTCCAGGTTCCGGCAGGATTATTCTTCTGCCCTTTGCTTTGTTGAGCAAAAGAAGTTAAAGAAAAAACGGAAAGAATGACGAAAATAAAAATGTTTCTTTTCATATTTAAAATGATTTAATTTAAGCTGATAAAAGTAAGTAATTATTCATGATTTTACGGATTCCACCGATTTTTTTAGATAGCTTAAAAACATAATTAATGATAAAAACATCATAATTATCATATATATCTAGATAATTGAATACATAGCTTACATTTGTACTGTTAATTAATTAACAGTAACCATTTATTATGAAAAACCTACTAATTCTGGGAGCCGGAACTGCCGGAACCATGATGGCCAACAAAATGAGGAAAGATCTTCCGACCTCAGACTGGAATATCACAATTATAGAAAAAGAGAAGGATCATTATTACCAACCTGGATTCCTTTTTATACCATTTGGATATTATACCAGAAAAGATGTTGTAAAAAGAGGAACAAAATTCATTTCTAAAGGCATTGATATCGTTTACCAGGAAATCGGGAAAATTGATAAGCAGCTTAATAAAGTCTACCTGAAAGATGGTACTGCCGTCGATTTCGATATTTTAATTATAGCTACCGGTACACGCATAAGTCCGGAAGATACTCCAGGTCTTAAGGGCGAACTATGGCAAAAGAACATATTCGACTTCTACACAATTGAAGGAGCCGAATCTCTTGCACTCTTTCTAGACAAATGGGAAGGGGGAAATATGGTCATCAACATTGCTGATAATCCCATAAAATGTCCGGTTGCACCTCTTGAGTTTGCTTTTTATGCCGATGCATATTTTACAAAAAAAGGGATCAGGGATAAAGTAAATATTACATATGTTACTCCTATGTCAGGAGCTTTCACAAAACCAATAGCATCAAAGTCCTTCGGAAATCTGCTTGAAAGCAAGAATATCAACCTGATTACAGATTTCTTCGTCGGGGAAGTAGATAATGTCAATAAGAAAATCTTGGATTTCGGTGGCCGTGAAGTCTTTTTTGACTGTCTGATTACAATCCCTCTTCATTCCGGAGATCCTGTTGTATTGAACAGCGGTCTGGGAGACGAATTCGGTTTTGTTAAAGCGGATAAAAATACTCTGCAGTCGCTAATCAGCAAAAACATATTTGTAATAGGGGATGCAGGAAATTTTCCATCTTCAAAAGCTGGATCAGTTGCGCACTTTCAGGCAGATGTCCTTCATGAAAATATTTTACACTTTATAAATAATGAACCATTAACGGCATCATTTGACGGTCATTCAAATTGTTATGTTGAAACAGGGTTTGGCAAAGGAATCCTGATTGACTTCAACTATACAACCGAACCGTTACCCGGTATGTTTCCGGTTCCAATTGTAGGACCTTTTGCCCTTCTAAAAGAAACCAGGATTAATCATTGGGGGAAACTTCTCTTTAAATGGATTTACTGGAATATCCTTCTAATGGGGAGAAAATTACCAGTAAGCAATCACATGTCGATGAGCGGCAAGATTTCGGCCTGACCCTGATTATCATTTATTATAGTTTTTATTTTCTAATCTTTAAATATTATGTCACAAAAAACTTATGCAGGTATTACAGTTGATGTTAATGAGGAGGGTTACTTTACAAATCCTTCCCAATGGACAAAAGAAATTGCTATTGAGATTGCAAAAGAAGAAGGATTGGTTCTTACCGGTCAGCATTTTGCTATAATGGAATTCCTTCGCAACAAATTCCTGGGAGGTGAAGCGCTTTCCATAAGAAGCATCAATCATTCGGGTGTTCTTGATGTAAGAACATTCTATCAGCTTTTTCCCGGAGCCCCGCTTAAAAAAGCTACTAAAATTGCCGGCATTCCGAAGCCTTCAAGTTGTATCTAACCCTTAAACTACCCTCTATATGAATACAGAACAAGATTATCGGATCAGAAAAGTCAATATCATTTGTGCCAAAGGTGCAATTGAAGATGTTTATGCAACCCTCGTTATGGGCAACGGAGCAGTCATGGAAGGTATCGAAACAAATATCTTCTTCACCTTCTTCGGACTTGATGCAATTGTAAAAAAAAGGATGGATAAGCTTCATACAGGAGTAATTGGCAATCCGGCTTTAAGATTGCCGGGAGGTGCAAGAATGCCTTCACTACTCGGTGTTATCCCCGGAATGGAAGCTTTTACATCATGGATGATGATGGGAGAAATGGAAAAACTCGATATTCCCCCTGTTAGTGAATTCATGGACTTAATTACGGCCGGCGGAGGAAAAATCTACGCATGCAAACTCGCCATGGATATGTTCAAATTTAAAAAGGAAGATCTGACCGAACATGTCAGCGGAGTTCTTACAATTGGCGAGTTCTATGCTCATGCCGGAGGCGAAGGTTCACAGATAATTTTCACCTAATAAAATCATAATGAAGAACATTCGAATTAAAAATGTTGAAGCAGCATTTATTTTCTTAATTCGTTGTTCACTGGTCTTAATTCAATTGATTTTCAAATAGCAATCTGGTTGTTTTTTGGTCGGATTAAGCTAATAATTGTGTTTGCGTTTTGACTTACCGATAGTTAAAACTAATTTTGGCCCTGAATACCAAAATCAGAAGCCATTCCAATAAATGACCGGACTCGAGAAATATTTTTATAAGTATAGAAAAAACATCATAGGCATAGATGCTGAAGTAATGACGCCTTTCGGCACCAGAAAACTCATTTATGCAGATTGGATAGCAAGCGGCAGGCTTTATACGCAAATTGAGAAAAGGATTTCAGAAGACATCGGCCCAATGGTTGGCAACACCCATTCTGAATCAACTTCCACCGGCAAAGCCATGACTGATGCCTATCACTACGCGCAGAAAATAGTCAAACACCATGTGAATGCCAGTGATAATGATGTTTTAATATTTACCGGTTCAGGAATGACATCGGCAATTGCCAAACTTCAAAGACTGCTTGGGCTAAAAGTGCCTGAACAGGCTATTAAGTTCTGTTCCTGGTCTCATGGAAACTATAATTCCTGCAAGGACATCCCGAATGATAAACGCCCGGTGGTATTTTTAACCCACACAGAGCATCATTCCAACCACACCTCATGGTTTGAAACACTTGCAGAGGTCGTTGTCTTGGAACCGTCACCCGACCTGACAGTAAACCCTGACACCCTGCGCAGAGAAATAATCAAATATAAAGACCGCCCCTTGCTGATAGGCTCATTTAGCTCATGTTCCAATGTAACAGGTTACTTCCCTCCATATTATGAACTTGCAAAGATAATGCATGAGCATCACGGTTATTGTTTTGTGGATTTCGCTGCCTCCGCTCCTTATGTTGACATTAATATGCACCCCGAAGGAAAAGATTGTCAGCTGGATGCAATTTTTTTCTCACCTCACAAATTTCTTGGAGGTCCGGGAAGCTCAGGGGTTTTGATCTTCAGCAAGGCTCTTTACAAAAATGATATTCCTGACAATCCTGGCGGAGGTACTGTAAAATGGACTAACAGATGGGGTGGGTACAGCTATATCAGCGACATTGAAATAAAAGAGGATGGAGGAACTCCGGGTTTTCTTCAGGGAATTAAAGCTGCCCTGGCAATCAAGCTTAAAGAAAAGATGGGTACAGAAAAAATCCGTCTAAGGGAAAACGAACTTATTGAATTAACTTTCAGTGAATTATCAACAATACCAAATCTACATATTCTTGCCCCTGAGATAAAAGACAGACTCGGCGTTTTTTCATTTTACGTTGATAATATACATCACAACCTTTTTACAAGTCTGCTTAATGACCACTTTGGAATCCAGGTAAGAGGAGGATGCTCCTGTGCAGGAACTTATGGCCATTTCCTGCTTAACGTGGACTTTAAAATGTCTAAGGAAATTACAGACAGGATAGATGCCGGAGATCTTTCAATGAAACCAGGCTGGATAAGATTATCCCTTCATCCTACCATGACCGGCAATGAGTTGTTGTATATTACTGACGCAATAAGACAAACAGCAAAAAATGCTGTACAATGGAAAAAAGATTATTGTTATGACCGGCATACTAATGAATTCTCGCATTGCAATAGTTCCGGGAAAGAAAATACCCCCTACCATGACTGGTTTGAATTAGCCTGAAAGAAATATCAGTACCGTTTCATGCTGAGAGTTTTAACGGTCAAATCAAAAGATTGATTTTCAAAAATAGAACAACTACATGCCTGTAACTGTTTAATAAATAATACTTTTGTATCCTTAATTCTTTTAATAATTGAAATCGGCTTCTATAAAAACTAAATATTAATTACGGAGGTAATATAATGAGCGGTAATGACACAGTATCAACAGATGTACTAATAATCGGAGGTGGACCTTCAGGTCTGGCCACAGCAATCCGCCTGGCTGATATATTAAAACAAAATGGCCTGAATAACAGAATATTGCTGATAGAAAAAGGCCGTGAGATCGGCAGTCATATATTATCGGGTGCAGTAATTAAACCAGTTGTTTTTAAGGAATTGTTGCCCGATGTGGATATTTCGGAGATTCCATTCAATTCTGAAGTAACCAGAGATACAACGATATTGCTCGGGGAAAAAAGCTCCATTGCCCTTCCTTTCCACGTGCCATATATGAGCAACAAGGGGAACTACGTTGCATCATTGGGTCAGGTTTGCAGATATCTCGCAGTAAAAGCTAAGGAAAAGGGGGTGGAAATTTATCCCGGTTTTGCCGTAGATGAGATTTTGTATAAGGATGGGAAAGTTATTGGAGCTAAAACCAAGGATACAGGTCTGGACCATCACGGGCAGAAGCTTGAAAATTTTCAGCCAGGAACCCGTGTTGAAGCCAGAATTACTGTCTTTGCCGAAGGCACGCGTGGAAGTCTGACAAAAATGCTCATTGATAAATTTAACCTGAATCAGGACAGAAATGAACAGGTATACTCTTTAGGCTGCAAAGAATTATGGTCCGTTCCTCCTGGCAATATAAAACCAGGAGAAATATACCACACAATGGGTTATCCTCTCGACAATGATGAATTCGGAGGTGGTTTCATATATGGAATGAATGAAAATAAGGTAGCTGTTGGCCTGGTTGTAGGACTGGATTACAAGGACCCCACCTTCGATGTTCATGATGCATTCCAGGTATGGAAAGCCAGTTCCTTCGTATCAAAAATATTAAAGGGAGGGAAAATGGTGGAATACGGGGCAAAGACTCTGCCCGAGGGTGGTTATTATGCAATTCCCAAATTGTACGTTGACAATGCCCTGATTGTAGGAGACAGTGCCGGACTGGTTACGATGCCAGCTTTGAAAGGAGTACATCTGGCTGTCAGGTCCGGAATGCTGGCTGCTCAAACTGCAGCTGATGCCTTATCAAGAAACGACACCTCCGAAAAAAGTCTTCAGCAGTATGAGACCCTGGTCAATAATAGTTCAATATACAAAGAAATGTATGTTGTCCGGAATTTCAGACAGGGATTTGCAAAAGGACTGATTGCAGGCGGTCTGCTTTTCGGAACACAGTTAATAACTGGTGGGGCAGGTTTCTTTGGCAGACTGAGATCGCATAGAGACTCTCAGACAACACTTAAATTAAGCGAACTTAAAAAGAAACCCTTTAAAGAGAGGTTTAAAGGCAAACTTGAGTTTGATAAAGTTCTCACTTTCGATAAATCGACAGATGTTTACCATGCAGGCGTTTATTATGACGAGGATCAGGTTGTAAATCTCCATATCAAGGACCAGGAAAAATTTAATGCAGTAAACATTGGTGAATACGGTGCCCCGGAGCAATTTTTTTGTTCTTCGGAGGTATACGAGTTACATATAGATAAAGCCGGTCATAAAGAGATCAGGATTCATGCTGAGAACTGTATGCACTGCAAAACATGTGATATAAAATCTCCGGGAAATAATATCACCTGGGTAGTTCCGAATGGTGGCAATGGTCCTGATTTTCAAAACATGTAACTATAATATGAGGATATAAAAATGGCTTTAACAATAATAAGTTTAATAAAACAGGTTCCCCTCCCAAGCGAAATGAGAATGGGGGAAGATGGATTGATGGACAGGACAAAAGCAAAATCCATCATTAATATAGATTGTCAGTTTGGCCTGGAAGCGGGTTTACAACTTAAGAAGCAATACCCTGATGCCAGGCTGATCGTATGCTCCATGGGCCCGAAGTCGTTTGAGAACTCTCTCAGAACAGCTGTTTCAATGGGCTATGATGAGGCATATCTGTTATCTGACAGGAAGCTCGCCGGAAGTGATACATATGCCACTGGTCTTGCAATTTCGACAATGCTCAAACACCTGGGTTTTACAAAAGATTCTAAAGAGCCTTTCATAATTCTGGCAGGAAGGCAGACAAGTGATGGAGACACTGCGCATGTACCTTCCCAGGTAGCAGAAAAAATAGGAATTCCACAGGCCACTTTTGTTGAGAGCGTTAGGGCCGATGGCGCCGGGAATGTAATTGCTAAAAGAATTATAGAAGGGGGATATCAGATCCTTAAATTACCGATGCCTTGTGTCATCTCATTAACACCTACAGGAATTCCTCCCCGAAAGCCATCATTGAGCGGAGCCATCAAGGCCAGCAATCTTCAAATAAAAACTTTTGGCATTGATGATATTGGTTTGGGAACAGAAAAAATCGGTATCAATGGCTCTCCTACAATTGTAGTTAAAGTCGTAAATATTGTAAGCGAAAGACCTCCGGTAGTAATGTCTGTGGGCCATAATGAAACTGAACTTGTAGATAGCTTAATTGCTAACCTGAAAAAAGGAGGAAATGTTCTTGAAAAGAAAGAGAAAGCTGATAGGAAAGAAATTGAATATCCCGATTATCCTGAAAAAGATTTCAGGAACGGAGCAAGAGGAATTCTTACATGGGCTGAATTAACCAATGGCAAAATTTCGAGACCATCTCTCGAACTGCTGACTCCGGCCAGGAATCTGGCAAATCAGCTGGGCAACGATACCAAAGTTATGACGTTGATAATCGGGAAAAATGTTCAAGCATTTGCTCAAACACTGATTGAGTATGGCTCAGACGAGGTTATTATCGTTGAAAATGAAAAGCTTGAAGAATATCTTGTCCTTCCATTTTCATCAGTTATTGCTCAGGTAATTAAAGAAAGAGATCCGGAAATTGCACTTTTTGCTGCAACCACTTCAGGCAGGGAATTAGCTCCAAGGATAGGTATGAAAACTGATAGCGGCGTTACAGCAGACTGCACAGGTCTTGAGATTGGCGAATATATTGATAAAAAGGAAAAAGTAATTTACAAACCTATTCTTGAATCAAGAAGACCTACATATGGTGAAAGTAAGCTTGCAACTATTCTTGGATTTGTCTGCCCCCAGATTTCGACTGCAAGGGCTGGCACATTCGAAGTCCCCGTTCGGGTTGAGGGCAGAAAAGGAATTGTTTCATGCTTCAATCCGGTTTTGGAAAATAAAGATTTTGTCGTTGAGATAATTAAAACTGAAAGAGGCGAAGGCGGCCTGCAAAATCTTTTCAGCGCCGATATTATTATTACAGGGGGAAGAGGAACCACAGGTGATAATCTGACTCTTATCAAGAGCCTTGCCGCAGAGTTAAAAAAACAGGGAATCAATGCAGAATGGGCAAGCAGCCGTCCAGTAGTGGATGAAGGCGTTGCGGAGTATGCAAGACAGGTCGGTCAGACAGGGAAGACAATCCGTCCTAAAATATATGTGGCTATCGGGGTATCCGGTGCAATTCAGCATATAGCAGGCATGAAGGAATCTGAAAAAATTATTGCGGTTGATCACAACCCGAAAGCACACATTTTCAATTATGCAGATTTTGGAATTGTCGGAGAATACACTGATATCGTTCCGGAATTAATTGAAAGGGTTAAGGCAGGGTTTAAATTCGGTATAGAAGCTAAGAAAAATTGACATATGCAATTTAGCGGTCGACGAAGTAACGCAATTATAGAATATCAAAAAACCAACCATTCGAATAAGTGTGAATCGTGTAACACTTTCTATTATTTATGTAACGCGTAACTGGTTTAAGGTGCATAATTTTGAATCACAAAATTCATTAAAACTAATGAAAGATAATGGGTGAATTCTATCCTAAATGACCAGTTTTTTGTTATTATCGAAGCATTAAAATCAGAGTGTCATCAGAAATTAACCTATGGTTTATCTGAATATTGAAATTAATTACACAAAATATGAAAACGATTATCGTTCCGCTTGATTTCTCAGAAGAATCATTAACTGGGTTGGATCTCTCATTGATGCTTGCTAAAAAAACCAAAGCGAATATTCAATTGATTCATGTAATAGGCAAAAATTTAAACCATAATAATGAATTAATTGGAATGGAGAATCAATATGCAAAAACGAAATTCGAGGATATCATTCAAAAATGCAAAGAGAAATATGATACAAAATGTATCTTGGATTACACAATTAAAGAAGGTCAGATATTTAAAGAAATAACCAAATTTGCTGATAAATATGATGACGCGCTAATAGTGCTCTCAACCCATGGAGGATCAGGTTTTGAAGAATTGTTTATTGGAGGCAATGCATACAAAATAATCTCTCATTCGCGGAATCCTGTGATCACTGTCAGAAAAAGTAAAATATCTTAAAATATTAATAATATAGTATTACCACTGGATATTACATTTGAGACAAGGGAAAAGGTCCCATATACTGTTGAG
>Ga0182021_10007594_pt1 | contig 12856 bp, 8 predicted proteins | sample 612E3MmetaG_FD_120493 | JGI IMG/M metagenome (GOLD analysis project Ga0182021, IMG submission 120493) | Permafrost microbial communities from Stordalen Mire, Sweden - 612E3M metaG (Illumina Assembly) | ecosystem: Environmental > Terrestrial > Soil > Wetlands > Permafrost | place: Sweden... | reverse complement strand
TTCCGCAGTTCCCACGAGGTCATGAAGATCGAACAGCTCATGGAAGAGGATATGAGCGCGATGATCGACCATGAGCTCGTTCTCGCGCACCGTAGCCGCCGCCTAACGCCTGAAAGCCCGGTCCTGCGCGGCACGGCACAGAACCCGGATGTTTTCTTCCAGGCGCGGGAAACCTGCAATCCGTTCTACCTGGCGACGCCCGCAATCGTGCAGAAGGCCATGGACAGGTTCGCGGGCATCGTGGGACGCCAGTACCACCTATTCGATTACTTTGGTTCGCCTGATGCAGAGCGCGTGATCGTGATGATGGGATCGGGAGCCGAAGCGGCGCACGAGTGTGTGGAGTACCTTGCCCATCGCGGCGAGAAAATCGGCTTGATCAAAGTTCGCTTGTTCCGGCCGTTTTCCATCGGCGCCTTTGTGGCGGCACTGCCTCCGACCGTGAAGGTGATCGCCACTCTGGATCGCACCAAGGAGCCCGGAAGCGCGGGAGAACCGTTGTATCAGGACGTGGTGACGGCCGTCGCCGAAACGTTCTCGCGCGGCGCCGCGCCGTTCAAGTCGTTCCCGCTTATCACCGGCGGCCGCTACGGCCTGTCATCCAAGGAGTTCACCCCGGCAATGGTGCGCGGCGTGTTCGACGAAATGAAGAAAGCGGAACCGAAGAACCACTTCGTAGTGGGCATTCAGGACGACGTAACCGACTCTTCGATCGACTATGACGCCTCGTTTTCGACTGAACGAGACGACGTCGTGCGGGCGCTGTTTTACGGCCTCGGGGCGGACGGCACGGTAGGCGCCAACAAAAACTCGATCAAGATCATCGGCGAGGATACCCCGAACTATGCGCAAGGCTATTTTGTTTATGATTCGAAAAAATCAGGAGCGGTGACGGTATCCCATTTGCGCTTCGGGCCGCGCCCGATTCATTCCACCTATCTCATCGACAAAGCCAATTTCATCGCCTGCCATCAGTCGGTCTTCCTGGAACGTTACGACATGCTGAAGGACGCGGCACCCGGCGCCACGTTCCTCCTCAACAGCCTGTTCGGCCCCGATGAGGTGTGGGACAAGTTGCCGCGCAGTGTTCAGCAGCAGATCATCGACAAAAAGATCCGCTTCTTCGTAATCGACGGCTACAAGGTCGCCAAGGACACGGGCATGGGCGCGCGTGTCAACACTATCATGCAGACCTGCTTCTTCGCGATCTCGGGAGTTCTGCCGCGTGAGGAAGCGATCGAGTCCATCAAGTACTCGATCAAGAAGACCTACGGCGCCAAGGGCGAGGACGTCGTGCGCAAGAATTTCCTGGCCGTGGAACAGACGCTCGCAAATCTTTTCGAGGTCAAAGTGCCGGCGAACGCAACCAGCATCTTTGAACGGCCGCCAGTGGTGGCCGCGGAGGCGCCCCCCTTCGTCCACAACGTGGTGGCTCCGATCATGGCGGGCCGTGGCGATTCACTGCCCGTGAGTGCTTTCCCCGTGGACGGTACATTCCCAACCGGTACCTGCGCCTGGGAAAAGCGCAACATCGCGCTTGAAATACCATCATGGGAACCCGAGGTCTGCATTCAGTGCGGCAAATGCGCGATCGCCTGCCCGCACGCCACCATTCGCATTAAGGCATACGACATGAAGCTCACGGGAAAAGCGCCGAAGACCTTCAAATGGATGCCTGCGAAAGGGAGCGAGTTCGTCGAAGGCATGGCCTATACGGTTCAGGTGGCGCCGGAAGATTGTACGGGATGCGGCCTGTGTGTCGATGTGTGTCCCGCCAAGAACAAGAAAGAAACCCGCCTCAAGGCCATCAATATGGCGCCGCAGATTCCAATCCGGGCAACGGAGCGCGAGAACTACGAGTTCTTCCTGAATCTTCCCGAGTACGACCGGCGTCTGGTGCGCATGAGCAGCATCAAGGCGAACCAGCTGCTGCAGCCGCTTTTTGAGTATTCCGGCGCCTGCTCAGGCTGCGGAGAAACGCCTTACATCAAGCTCATGACACAGCTCTTTGGGGATCGCACCGTCGTCGCCAACGCGACCGGATGCTCGTCGATATACGGCGGCAACCTGCCGACGACGCCGTGGACGACCAACAAGGAGGGACGAGGGCCGGCCTGGAACAACTCGTTGTTCGAAGACAACGCCGAGTTTGGACTTGGGTATCGGTTGACCATCGACAAACACGCGGAGATGGCGCGCGAGCTGGTCCAGAAGCTGGCTCCGGAGATCGGTGGCGAACTCGCGGCCGGTATTCTCCAGTCCGACCAGTCCGATGAATCCGGCATCTACGACCAGCGCGAGCGCGTGGTTGCACTTCGCCGTAAGCTTTCGGAACTGAATTCCGCCGAGGCGCGCAGCCTCGAAAGCCTCGCGGATTACCTGATCAAGAAGTGCGTCTGGATTGTCGGAGGCGATGGCTGGGCCTATGACATCGGCTACGGCGGGTTGGATCACGTTCTGGCTTCGGGACGCAACGTCAACGTCCTCGTGCTCGACACCGAGGTTTACTCCAACACCGGAGGACAGATGTCAAAGGCCACTCCGCGCGCTGCCGTGGCCAAGTTTGCCGCCGGCGGAAAGCAGGTGGCCAAGAAAGACCTCGGCATGCACGCCATGAACTACGGAAGCGTCTATGTGGCTGCGGTGGCGATGGGCGCCAACGATGCGCAGACCGTCAAGGCATTCCTGGAAGCCGAGTCGTATGACGGGCCGTCGATCATCATCGCCTACAGCCATTGCATAGCGCACGGTATCAACATGACAACCGGCATGAGGAATCAGAAGGCCGCGGTTGATACCGGATACTGGCCTTTGTATCGTTATGATCCAAGGCTGGCGGCGCAGGGAAAGAACCCGCTGGTTCTTGATTCCAAACCGCCAAAGATACCGCTGAAGGATTATGCCTATAGCGAGACGCGTTACAAGATGCTTGCCTTGAGCCAGCCCGAAGAAGCCAAGCGCCTGCTCGAGCTGGCGCAGCAGGACGTGCTCAAGCGCTTCCATTTCTACCAACAACTCGCGTCGTTGGAATATGGCAAACCGGACGCGCCCCCTGCCGGGAGCAAAACAGCGGAGGTAAAGGAATAGCGTCTCGGCAAAGTCAGCACATGCACAGCGGGCGGCAACTCTCAGTAGTTTGCCGCCCGTTTTATTTTCAAGCCCCTGGAGAGACGGATGATATCTGCCTGCGCCGCTACTGGTGCATCGTCGAGAACCGCCGCGCCACGGATGGGCGCGTTCTTCTATTCACTCCAGACAATCTCAAAGCCCGAAGCGGTTTGCAGCGAGACTCGCGATGTGCCCGCCGATAGCGATGGAGGCAGTGGCCGCCGGCGATGGCGCGTTCATCACATGAATTACGTTGGGGGCTTCGATGATCTGGAAGTCATCTACCAGGCGGCCTTCCGGGGTGATCGTTTGGGCTCGAACGCCAGATCCTCCAGGTTCGAGGTCTTCATTTTTCAAGTCTGGAACCAGCCGTTGCAGCGCCTTGAGAAATGCGCGCCGGCTCAGGGAGCGATACAATTCATACACCTCAGTCCGCCAGTACTTCCACGCCATGCGCCAAAATCCAGTAAAAGCAAACATCTCGACAAGATCTCGGGCCGAGATGTTTCCCCAGCGATAGCCTTCGCGAGCGAAAGCCAGAACTGCATTTGGACCCGCCTCGTACCCCCCGTGGATGCGCTTCGTGAAATGCACACCCAGAAATGGAAACTGAGGATTGGGAACCGGATAGATTAGCCCGCGGACCATTCTGCAATCTGCGCGCAGGGTATAGTATTCCCCGCGGAAAGGGATCACGAGAACTCCGGGATCAATCCCCATCATGCGCGCGATCCGGTCCGCATGGAGGCCGCCGCAATTGATCAGGTTGCGGGCGACAAGCGATGCGCCGTCTGACTCGAGATGCAGGAACCCTGCCTCGCGCCGGATAGTCCGTATCCTGGACTGCTTGAGAATGCGCGCGCCCGCTGCGCTGAGCCGGGTCGCCATGGCGCCCGCGACCGCGCTGAAATCGACGATGGCCGTGCTAGGTGAATACAGTGCGCCAACGGCGCGTGCATGCGGCTCCAATTCCCGGACCCTGCCGGGATCAATCATCTCCAGGCCCGGCACCCCATTCGCCATGCCTCTTTGATACAGTTCCTGAAGGCGGGGTACCTCATCTTCGGTGACCGCGACGATCACCTTTCCACAGTCGTCGATCGGGACTCCGTTGTCCCGGCAGAACTGCTTCATCAGCCGGACGCCCTCCACGCACAATCGGGCTTTGGCGGAACCGGGCTTATAGTAGATGCCCGCGTGAATCACGCCGCTGTTGTGGCCGGTCTGGTGACTCGCGAGTTCACGCTCCGCTTCAAGCACAGCGAGGCTGCGGTTCGGGAAGCGTTCCGTAAGCGCAAGCGCGGTCCCCAGCCCTACGATTCCGCCTCCGATGATGGCAATGTCAATTCGTTCGCTGTTCATTCCTATCTGGAATCTCTCTCCCGCGCGCAAGGGCACGGGGAAAATAAGCGCGCGTTCGTGCCGGCGCGCCAATGGAAGGCTCTCCTTTTACCACTAACATGGCGGGAAACCAAGCCTTCTCAGTCGAGGCGCTTGTGGAAGCGGAGCGCGCTCAAGCCCAGGATTGCAGTCCCAAACACCAGTAGCGCGGTAACTTGCGGCCACAGATACTGAATCCCTGTTCCTTTGAGAAACAGGCCGCGCACGATCTCCATGAAGTGGCGCAACGGATTGAGATAGGTGAGAATCTGAATCGCACGCGGCATGTTGCGGATTGGGAATGCGAAGCCGCTCAGCAATAAGGCAGGCATGAAAAAGAAAAATGAGGACATCATTGCCTGCTGCTGGGTACGTGAAATCGTCGAAATGAAAAGGCCGACACCGAGGGTAGTCAAAAGAAACAGAAGCGAACTTGCAAACAACAGCACAAGGCTTCCGCGGAGCGGCACGCCGAAAACCAACAGTGCGGCCGCCGTGATCATGACCATCTGCAGTATGCCGACCAGAGCGAACGGGAGTAGTTTTCCCAGCATCAGCTCAATCGGACGCAGCGGTGTGACCATCAGCTGTTCCATGGTTCCGATTTCCTTCTCTCGCACAATGCTCAAGGCTGTGAGCATGACCGTCACCAGGGCGATGATATTGACAATGACCCCGGGAACGAAGTAAACACGGCTTTTCAGGTCGGGATTGAACCAGACGCGATCCAGCACCTCCAGGCCTCGGGCCTGGGCTGGAGCCGGGCCGCTACTACCGGTCATGCGCGCCATCAGGAGCGAATTCCGCTTCTCAGCCATGATCGCCCCGGCCGCGCCCGAGAGCGCTTGTGACAGATAATTCGACACGATGCCCGCAGTATTCGAATTTGTGCCATCCACCAGGATCTGAACTCCGGGAACGTCTCCCCGGTTAAGATCGCGCGCATAGCCCGGGAGGACGTGCACCACCGCCTGAACGTGTCCGCGATCAAGCTCTTCGGCAACTTGATCTTCGCGGTCGAGCACGTCCTGAACCATGAAATATCTCGATCCCTGGAATGCGGCAAGAAGCGCGCGGCTCTCAGGACTGCGGTCCCTGTCCATCCAGGCGATTTTAGTCATCTCCACATCCATGTTGACCGCGTACCCAAAAATGATCAGCTGAATGATGGGCGGCAGGAAGAGCAGAATCCGGGTGCGCGGGTCACGCAGCGTCTGGAGAAACTCTTTGTGAATGATCTCTCTGATTCGTTCCCACATGATGTCAGGCGACCTTTTGCTTGAGTTTTCGGGTGGCGGCCAGAAAAACCGCTGTGGCATAAGCCAGCAATAGCGCTGCCTCGCCCCAGAGAATGCGCATGCCGACGCCGCGCAGGAAAACGCCCTTGAGAATCGTGACGAAGTATCTTGCGGGGAAGATGTAAGTCACCACCTGGATGGCAGCCGGCATGTTTTCGATCGCGAAGACAAATCCGGAGAGCAGAAACGCAGGTAGAAAAGATGTGAGCACCCCGATCTGATATGCCAGCAATTGCGAACGCACGGTGGCCGAAATCATGATTCCCCAGCACAGCGCGCCGATCAGGAAAATGGCGCTCGTGAAGGCCAGAAACCAGAGGCTTCCTCTCAGGGGAACCTGGAATATGCTGACTCCCACAACGATGGCAACTACCATATCCACAATGCCCAGGGCAAAAAAGGCCAACATCTTCCCAAGCACGATTTCCGCCGGCCGCAATGGCGTAGAGATCAGCTGCTCCATGGTTCCCATCTCCCATTCGCGTGCAATCGTCAAGGAGGTGAGCAGGGCGGCGATGATCATGAGTATGACCGCGATCAAGCCGGGAACGATATAATTCCTGGATTTCAGATCGGGGTTGTACCAGATACGAAGTTGCGGCGCGAACGGGGCCGAGACTCCTCCTCCGCTCTTCCGATTCTGCGTTCCCGCGCGCAATTCGAGGTCATAGGTTTGAAGCAGCGCGCGCGCGTACCCCAAGGCAATCGAAGCAGAGTTGGAATCGCTCCCGTCGAGCAGAAGTTGGACAGAAGCCTCTCCGCCCGTCAGCAAATGCCTCGCATAATCCTTGAACAGTACGATACCCAAAAGGCATTGGCTTCCATTGATAGCCGCCTCGACCGACCCATAGCTGTCGGCCTCGCTCACGATCTGGAAATAGCGCGAACCTTGAAAGCGGGCAATCAATTCCCGGCTCTCGGGAGAGTGGTCCGCGTCATAGACAATCGTGGGAATGCGGTCGATGTCCAGTGTCAACGCATATCCGAAGAGCAACAGCATGAGCAGAGGCAATGCCAGCGCCATCATCAGACTGCGGGCATCGCGCAGGATGTGCAGGAACTCTTTGCGGGTCACGGCCCAGGTCCGTCGCAGTGTCATGATGCCAGGCGCTCCTCCTGTTCGATGCAGGAAACGAACACGTCCTCCATTGAAGGGGGAATGATCTCGAGTGTTCGGATCTGGATGCCGCGGGCCGCAAGAGCCTGCGGAATGCTTCGCGCCGCATCGTCGGGATTGGTGACGGTCAAATGAAGTCCTCCTCCGAACACCGCCACGTCCAGGATTCCCGGCGTCTCTTCCAATGCCCGCATGCTTCCCAGCGGGTCGGATGAATCGAGATTCATCAGAGTGTGCGTTTGCAGCATGTGCTTGAGCGCCGCTGGGGCATCGAGTGCGATGATTCTTCCGCGGTACATGAGCGCCAGCCGGTGGCAGTACTCGGCTTCGTCCATGTAATGAGTGCTCACAAACACTGTGTGCCCTGCATCGGAGAGCTGATAGATCAGTGCCCAGAATTCCCGGCGGGCGATCGGGTCGACTCCGGATGTGGGCTCATCGAGGAACAGAACCGGCGGGCGATGCAGAATGGCGCAACCCAGCGCCAGCCGCTGTTTCCACCCTCCCGACAAGGTGCGGGTCAGCGCGCTCCGCCGCTCCTCCAGACCCGCCATGCGCAGGGCATGATCCTTGCGCTCCTGCCGCAATGAGCGCGGAACGCGGTAGATGCCGCTGAAGAAATCGATGTTCTCTTCGACCGTGAGATCGTCGTACAGCGAGAACTTCTGCGACATGTAACCGACGTTCTTGCGGACTTCCTCCGGAGCAATGGCCACATCCAGGCCTCCGACAAGAGCGCGCCCCGCAGAAGGCTTCAGCAGGCCGCACAGAATGCGGATCGTCGTCGACTTGCCCGCACCGTTTGGTCCCAGGAAGCCAAAGATCTCTCCCCGGCTCACTCGCACGGAGATGTTGTCCACGGCACAAAAATCTCCAAAGCACTTCCGCAGGTTCTCGATTTCCACTGCCCAGGTTTCTACCATTTTCTATCGCATTTCCTAACCGCGCAGGGCGCGCGCTTGGTGCGTCTCACGGTCGCTTTGCTCTGACTTCCTAATCAACGCGATGAACGCGTCCTCCAAGGAGGGCACGATTTTCCTGAATGCAGTCGAGCCGAATCCAGCTGCTGCCATGGCCTTCTCCAACGCTTCCGTCGATGTGAGCACGGGCGCCAAAAACAAGTGCAGGGACGATCCTGCCGGTTCCACGCTGACGACACCGGGGACGCGATCGAGGATCTCCTTGCCGCGGTGCATGTCGGAAACTCGAACCTCGTAACACTCCTCTGCCAGGTTTCGCTTGAGCGCGTCGGGCGCTTCACATCGAATGAGCCTGCCGCGATGCATCAGGCCTACGCGATTGCAGCGTTCCGCCTCGTCTAGATATGCGGTGGTGATGATGACGGTCAGTCCATCTTTCACGAGCTGATACAGGATGGCCCAAAAGTCCCGACGCGAAACAGGGTCTACTCCGTTTGTCGGTTCATCGAGGAAGAGCACCTGTGGATGGTGGAACAGCGTGCACATCAGTGCCAGCTTCTGTTTCATTCCGCCGGAAAGTTGGCCGGCAGGCCTGCGGCGGAAAGGTTCCATGCGCGTCATCTTGAGAAGCTTCGCGGCGAGGTCCGCGCGCTCGCTCCGAGAAATACCAAATAGATCCGCATAAAACCGCATGTTTTCATCAACGGTCAGATCCGCGTAAAGCCCGAAGCGTTGCGCCATGTAGCCGATCACATCTTTGACGGCATCGAGTTCGTGCTGCACGTCATGTCCTGCGACCCGCGCGCGGCCTTCTGTAGGGTCCAAGAGGCCGCAGAGAAGGCGAAGCGATGTGGTCTTGCCGGCGCCGTCCGGACCGACCAGTCCGAAGATTTCTCCTTGCTCGATCTCGATCGAAAGCCCATCGACGGCGGTCACTGCGCCGAATCGGCGTGTGAGACCGCTCGTTTCCACTATTGCCATTTCCAACCCCAGACTTCGTACCTCAGATCCCGGGCGTCAGATCACCAATGGAGGGTCTGAAGCCTTACTTCCGTCTTGCTACTGAGTCTCGCCTATTATAGTGACGATCGCCCCTGGGAGCGCGGGCGTCTCGCCCGCAGCCTTGGGACGCGGCATAGCCAAGGAATTTGCGGGCGGGACGCCCGCGCTCCCAGGAGGCTGCAGTCTTAATCCGTGCGCGCTGTTTATCACTCTATTGTGCGATTCTCAATAGTTCTTGTCGCCGAGCAAGATCTCAGCCTCCGCTGGCATGTTCAGTTTCAGTTCGTGCTGCGGGTTGTCGACTTCAATCTTGACGCGATATACGAGTTTGACGCGCTCCTCTGGAGTCTGAATCTGCTTGGGAGTGAACTCGGCTGCCGAGGACACAAAGGTAACCCGCCCCCAGTACACCTTGCCGGGGTACGAATCGGTCGTCACCTTGACCTTCGCCCCGAGCTTAACGCGGCCGAGATCCTGTTCGCCGATGTAGGCGCGCAGCCAGGGACGGTCCAATTCCCCGATCGTGACAAAGGTCGTGCCGGCGGCCAAGATCTCTCCTGCCTCCGACGACTTGACCAGCACGACGCCATCGACGGGCGAAATTGCAACCGAGTCCGCCAGCTGCGCGTCGATCACGGCGACCTGGGCGCGGGCCTGATCCACCTGGGCATGCCGCGTTTGCTGCTCCTGCTCCATCCTCTTCAACTCCAGGCGGGACGCCTCCGTAAGCTGCAGGTTGGCGCGCGCCTGTTCCACCTGGGCGCGGGCGCCATCGATCTCTTCCTTGCGCGGCCCCGCGACCACGAGCGACAGCTGCTCCTGGGACCGCTTCAGGGCCGCGGCGGTGGAGTCGAAGCGCATGCGGTACTGATCGAACTGGGAGGTGGAGATGTCGTCATTCTTGTGCAGGACCTGCGCGCGTTCCCAATCCTGCGCAGCCTGCTGATACTGCGACTTCGTCTCTTCCACCATCGCCTGTGCCTGCCGGATTTCCTGCTCCCTTGATCCCGCCAACAATTCCTCGAGCCTCGCCTGGGCCTGGGCGAGCTGGGCCCGCCGTAAATCCGTCTCGGCTGCGAGAGAGGCCTTTTGCCGTTCGATGCTCGTCTCCAGCTGCGGAATCTGAGATTCCGCGCCGACCTGAGCTGCTGCGTCGCGTGTTTTTTGCCTGTCGAGCTGCAGGGTGTCGAGGCGCGCAAGAGTCATCCCCTTTTGCACGGCATCTCCTTCATCGACTCTGAGCTCGATCAGCTTGCCTGGAATCTTGAAGGCCATGTCCACCTGTGTCAGCTCAATGTTTCCGTAAAGTGTAAGGCTTCCCGGAGGCACGCGGTGCCACGTGCCGCAGGAGGAAAACGCGGCGGCGAGAAATGATGCCGCGCATAAAACAACGCACATCCGTTTCATATCAGCGTTTCTCCTCTTTAGCTTTTGTCGCAAAACTCGGCGGTTATGTCAAAAAGCCGAGTGAGCCTCCTGGACCTGGACTTGGACCTCGACGTGGACCTGGACCGTTTTGTACAAAATGAGCTTTCCATACGCAACAACTGCCAGATCGCCCTCCATCTATGCATGTCCACGTCCAGGTCGAAGTCCAAGTCTAGGACGGAGGGTTAAGGAATTTCGCCACACGTACACTATTTAGTGAATCTCCTGCCGAAGGGCGCCCGTAGCCGCCGCCAGATCGATGCGCGCGAGGTTGTAGCCGAACAGAGCCGCGATATTGTTTTCCCTGGCTCTCTCCAGCCGGGTTTGCGCGTCCGTGATTTCCAGTGCGGCGCTCATGCCGGCGCTGTATCGCCTCTGCGCCTGCGCCACCTCGTTCTCCGCCAGGCCTAAGGCTTCTCGCGCGGTGTTTACCTGGTCCGCCGATGATTTAAGGTTGTTGAGCGCGAGCCGGATTTCCAATTCGATCTGCGCGCGCAGATCCTCGCTTCGAATCACCTCCAGGCGGTATTGGGAGACGCTCTGCGCGCGCCGGGCATCGACTCTGCCGCCGTCAAATATAGGCACCTGTACGGTAAAACCGTAGGTGCGCGTCGGAACGGCGCTATTGATGCTGGATCCGATGGAACCGTAATCCGCAAAGAGAGTCAGGGAAGGCAGCCGGTCCATGCGCGCCGCGCTCTGCAGCCGGGTGGCAGATTCCAATCTCTTCTGTTGCGCCTGCCAGTCGGCGCGTGCCTCTAGAGCCATCTTCAGAGCCTGCTCCGGAGTTACGGAAGGCACCGGCTCGTAGGTCAGTTTTCCGGTCAGTTCGATCGGAGTGGTCAGGTTGAGGTGCATGGAGCGCAGCAATTGAAGGTGAGCCGCGTCCAGATCGTTGCGTGCCACCAGGAGCCGCTGCCGCTCGTCCGCCAACTGGACCGTGGCGCGGGTGACGTCAATCCCTGTAGCCGTGCCGGCAGCCTTTTGGTCCTCGGCAAGCTTGAGCAGCGCCTCCGCAAGTGTGACGTCGGCCTGAGCCGCCTCCAACACCGCCTGCGCGCGCAGTGCGCCGAGGTAAGCGCGCGCCACGGCTGCGCGCACATCGTCCTGCGCACCATCTTTCTCCGCCTCAGACTGGCGGACCTGCGATAGCGAGGCCTGGTAGCGCCGGATGGATCCCAGATTAAGCGCCGTCAGACTGGCAGTGGCGCGTGCATCAAAAACGTTGAAAGGGCCTACGAACGTAGGAAACACAAAGCCAGGCAATGGGAGGTTGAGATGGATGCCGAACGCCTCCAGATTACGTGTCATGTCCTCCTGCCCGACCGACGCTGAGATGTTGGGCAGCAGGGCGGCACGCGTTTCAGCCGAGCGGGCGCGCGCCTGGTGCAAAAGTTCCTCCGCGAGGCGCACGCGTTCATTCCCTTCCGGCGCCAGGGCGATGGCAACGGCGTCCGCCAGGGACAGGCGTTGAACCGGCGCGGCCTGCTGCGGCCCGTTGCCGTTGCCCTGCGCGTGCACAGGCAACGACACGAGCATCAGCGCTAGGAGCCAGCGAATCTCAATCCGACTTGTCATGATCATTCCCGTTATGCGAAAGCGGACGGCTCGATAGCACTGTCCGCGGAAAATCTGCAGGCGTCGTTCAGGAGACTGGAACCCTGGACGCCCTTTTCTTGCTCTTAACGCCCCCGGCCGGCGCCCGAAAGCCGGCGCCCGTGAAGCGAATCAACCTCTTTTCGGCGCCCTCCAGATCGGAGGGATCGCAGATTCCTCCCGAGATGAAATGGAGAAGCGATCCTGCACTCAGAGTTTGCGCCATTGCCCCGATGGTAAAAAGGAGTCTCCAGAAAAGCTCCTCAGGCTGTAGTCCAGGCAGCGTGCGGCGAAATGCGCTGACGAACCGCTGCGCGATTTCTCCCATCTCGACACTGACAATGCGGCGGACATCGAGAGAGGGTTCGGTGTACATGCGGCCCATAAGCCGGACAAATCCTTCTCCGGCAACGTCCGGTTTCATGACCGGACCAAGGAAGGCATGCAGGAGCTCTTCGAGCGGCACGGGTCTTCCTGCGGCTCGCGCCTCACAGGCATCCAGGGCCTCGAGGCGCCTGCGGTTGAGCGGCGCCAGGCGGCGGGCAAACACGGCCTGGATCAACGCCTTCTTGGATTGGAAGTGATAGTTCACCGCCCCCAGATTGACGCCGGCGCCGGCGGTGACGGCACGGAGTGAAACCCCCGTAAACCCACGTTCCGACAGGAGCCGTTCCGCGGCATCGAGAATGCGAGTCTTGGTGTCTTCCATATCAAACGTATGATTAATACAAACGTATGATATGTCAAGAACTTTTTCTGTGTGTTGCGCCCGATTCATGGTTTGATACCATGTGCGAGGAGTTGATCATGAGGCATGTGCGACATCTTATGTTCTGTCTGGGCGCCGCGGCTCTGCTCTGCGGCATAGGGCCGCATCGGCTGCAGGAGGGGCACGCGGCGCCTGACGTCCCTCGGGCGGCGGCCGCGAACGAGCTCGGGAAGATCATGATCCTCGAGTATCACAAGGTTCAGCCCGAAGAAAGCCGCTGGGGGCGTGCAATCGAAAG
>Ga0182021_10007593_pt1 | contig 12857 bp, 11 predicted proteins | sample 612E3MmetaG_FD_120493 | JGI IMG/M metagenome (GOLD analysis project Ga0182021, IMG submission 120493) | Permafrost microbial communities from Stordalen Mire, Sweden - 612E3M metaG (Illumina Assembly) | ecosystem: Environmental > Terrestrial > Soil > Wetlands > Permafrost | place: Sweden... | reverse complement strand
CGTCGTGGCACGAGTCGTCGGTGACGACAACTCGGCACCCAAGCGCGCAGCCGACATCTACCAACCGCTCGTCGGCACGCACGACGGCGTCACGGTCAAGCCCGGCGGCATGATCGCCACGATCCACACCGTCAACAACCTCACGACTACCGACCTCACCAAGTCGGAGATGATCGCCGTACCGCTGACCGTGATCGCCCTCATCTGGGTCTTCGGCAGTGTCATCGCGGCCTTGCTGCCACTGGCCGTCGGCCTGTCGTCGATCATCGGGACGATGGCCATCCTGCGCCTGCTGTCCGGCTTCACCGACGTGTCGATCTACGCGCTCAACATGACGACGGCGATGGGTCTGGCCCTGGCCATCGACTACAGCCTGTTCGTGGTCAGCCGCTACCGCGAGGAGATCCGCGGCGGCGCGACCTCGGACGACGCGATCCGCACGACCATGCGAACGGCCGGGCGCACCGTGCTGTTCTCCGCGCTCACCGTCGGCCTGTCGCTGGCCGCGATGCTGGTCTTCACGGTGTTCTTTCATCGGCTCGCTGGCATCAGCGCTGGCGGTCGAGCACCCTATCCCCTTTGGAGTTATGCGGGCCTCTTGGCTTGGAACCTCTTCGCCCAATCCTTGCAGCGCTGCTCCGAGAGCGTCGCGGCCAACGACCGACTGGTTTCCAAGGTTTACTTCCCTCGGCTAGTCATCCCATGTGCCGCCGCATTGTCCGCAGTGATCGATTTTCTGGTTTCGCTTCTCGTCTACGGAGGGCTGATGGTTTACTATGGGGCGGTCCCAGGACTTCAGGTCCTTATGCTTCCCGCGTTTCTAGCTCTCGCCATGCTCAGTTCGTTGGGGGTTGGCTTGTGGCTCTCGTCGCTCAACGTGCGGTACCGTGACGTGCGCTACGTCATACCGTTCTTGGTTCAACTATGGATGTTCGTGACGCCGGTGGTCTACCCCGCCAGCCTCATGCCGGAGGGACTCAGGGTGGTCTACGGCCTGAATCCCATGGTAGGCGTCGTGGAGGGATTCCGGTGGTGCCTACTGGGCGAGGCCAGCGGCCTCTGGGCCATGGTGCTGACGTCGATCCTGGTGAGTCTGGCGTTGCTCATGCTCGGCGCTTGGCGGTTCCGGAGCGCGGAGCGAGGTTTCGCAGACTATATTTGAGGGCTCGCGGTTGGCAAAATTCCAAGGAATACCTGCGTGAGCAGCCCAGCCAACGAAAAGGTCGTCATTCGGGTCAACGGCCTCGGCAAGAAATACCGCATTGGGGCTAGCCAGCCTAAGTACGACACACTTCAGGATGCGATTGTCCGCAGCGCTGTGAAGCCATTTCGGAAACTGAGCCGCTTGGGCCGTTCCGGGACGCCCAGCGAGGCATTCTGGGCCATTCGAGACCTCTCCTTCGAGGTACAGCGAGGCGACGTGCTTGGGATCATTGGCAGGAACGGCGCCGGAAAATCCACGCTTCTCAAGATCCTGTCCCGGATTACCGAGCCGACGACCGGTCAGGCCGAGGTCTGGGGCCGCATAGGCTCGCTCTTGGAAGTTGGCACGGGCTTCCACCCCGAGCTCACGGGCCGAGAGAACATCTTTCTCAACGGTTCGATTCTCGGGATGACCCGCAAGGAGATACGCACATCCTTCGATCAGATTGTCAGTTTCGCCGAAGTGGATAGGTTCCTTGACACACCCGTGAAGCACTATTCCAGCGGCATGTACGTGCGGCTCGCGTTTGCAGTGGCAGCCCACTTGCGTACCGAGATTCTGTTTGTCGATGAGGTTCTCGCGGTCGGCGATGCCCAGTTTCAGAACAAGTGCCTTGGCAAAATGGCTGAAGTCGCGGGGCAGGGCAGAACGGTCCTCTTCGTCAGCCACAACATGGCCGCGGTGGAGATGCTTTGCGGCAAGGTTCTGCTCCTCACCGACGGTACCTGCGGCGGTATTGGCCCGTCGGCTGAGCTTGTTCCGGTCTACCTGAAAAACTGCGCTGTCCAGTCTCGCGAGCGGCTGATGTCAGGACAGACCCGATGCATCCGCTCGGTTGCATCCTTCAATGCGCAGGGAGTTGCTACGTCGTCCTTCGCGGCTGGCGAGGACATCCGCTTCGACATCGAGCTCTACGCAAAGGAAAGAATCACCTATCCAAGGCTCTCCATTGGAATTCACACCACGTGGGGCGTGCGGTTGGTCACCATCCACACGGACATCCAGAACAACCACCCATGGCCGTTCGAAGGGACCCGGCGGCTTCGGGCTCTGTGGCGCGGAAACCGGATGGTGCCTGGTCGTTACCGGGTGGACGTTGCCATTTGGGGGCCCGACCGGGAGATAGAAACCCTTCCCGGCTGTCTCGAGCTCGAGATTGCCGTCGCGGATGTGTATGGAACTGGAGCGCTGCCGGATCCGAGCTTCCAGGGGTATTTCCTTGCTGATGCTAGCTGGGACATCTAGAGCACCGAACGGGTTGACTCCCGTCGTGAAATCGCGCATTTGCGTCGCCCCCCTGCGTCGCTCGTCGGTCAAATACGTCGAGTATTTTCCCTCCTCGCGCCTTGGGCCGCTCGCAACTCCCCAATTTCACTCGGTCCCTCAACCCGTTCGGTGCTCTAGACCGGCAGGAAGGTCTCTCCCGTAGATGTGCGGACTTCTCTTCACGAACGATCCCCGCGTCTCGCCCGAGTCCTTTCGGGCCGCCCTTGGGTTGATGCGCCACCGAGGACCTGACGTGGTCGGAATGTACCGCACGACGGTGGATTCCGTGCAATTGGGGCACAACCGCCTCAAGATCCTTGATCTCGACAACCGCAGCAACCAGCCATTTCTGTCCCGCGATGGGCGTCATGCCATCATTTACAATGGCGAGGTTTACAACTTCCGAGAGCTCGCGGCGCAGCTCGACGAGCCCTTGCGGACCACCTCGGATACGGAGGTCCTCCTCGAGCTGTTCCTCCAACATGGACCGTCTATGTTGAGTCGCCTGAACGGCATGTTCGCATTCGTTGTCGTGGACCTCGAGAATGGCGAGTTCTTCGCTGCGCGAGATAGGCTTGGCGTGAAGCCCCTCTACGTCCACGAGGACGGTGGCCGTTGGATTCTCAGTTCAGAGATTCGTCCCATCTTGCAGGCCACGGGACGCACAGCGCCGGACCCCATTGGCGTGCGCCAGTACTGCACGCTTCGCACCTTCTTCAATGGACGTACCCTGTACCAAGGCGTCTGCATGTTTCCCCCCGGCCACTACCTGCAGGGTGGCCGGTTCCGGAAGTACTGGGAGCTGCCCGAAGGCGATCGCACCCCGCCTGACGACGAGGAGCTCGGCGCTCTCATCGAGTCCGCCGTACGCCTGCGAATGGTGTCGGACGTGCCGGTGGGAAGCTACCTAAGCGGGGGTTTGGATAGCACGGTCGTGGCAGCCCTCTCGGGCTGCCACGATTCGTGGGTCGTCGGAATGCCCAAGAACAACGAGTTCGAATGGGCTTGCCTCGCAGCGGCACACCTGGGATCGCGCCACCACGAGATTTCGGTGACGCCTGAACAGTACCGAGAAATCCTCGAGAACGTGGTGCGTGCCAGGGCGGAACCGATTTCCGTTCCGAACGAGGTGTTGCTTCACGCCCTGTCGGCGGAGGCGCGCAAAGAGAATACCGTTCTCCTGAGCGGTGAAGGAGCGGACGAACTCTTCTTTGGTTACGATCGTATCTTCCGCTGGGCCGCGACCGCTGAGGCCTGGGACCTGCCACAGTTCGCCCGTCTCTACGCATACGGGTCGGGCCGGGACCTGGAGATTGTCGAGGATGCTGTCGCGCCCTTCCTGGTCCGGGGCAGCCCCGTCGCCATCGTGGCCGCCTTCTTCCAGGTTGCTCACCTCCATGGCCTGCTCCGCCGCCTCGACGCCGCCACCATGGGTGCGAGCGTGGAGGCGCGCACACCGTTCGTCGACTATCGTCTCGTCGAACGATTGGCGGGCGTGCCCTACGCCTATCGCCTGGCGAATGGAGTCGTGAAGGCCCCGCTGAAGCGACTGTTCGCGACACGAATTCCCTCCCAGATCGTCGAGAGGGACAAGGTCGGGTTCCCGGTCGATCTGGCTGCGGTTCTTCCCGATGGCCAGCCGGGACAAACACCCATGGACCGGTTCTTTGAACACAACCTGCGGCTGCTCGGTATCGATTGGCCTGCGGAAAACACGGAGGCATAGCGATGATCCTCGGGTATACGGCTGGCGTATTCGACCTCTTCCACATCGGGCATGTAAACCTTCTACGCGGCGCGCGGGCCCTTTGCGACAAGTTGATCGTCGGCGTGTCGACGGACGAACTGGTCGCGTACAAACACAAGCATCCGGTCATTCCGTTCGTCGAGAGGGTTGAAGTCGTGAGGAGCAGTCGCTTCGTGGATGTCGTGATCCCTCAACAGGACCAGGACAAGCTCGAGGCATGGAAGCGGTTGCACTTCGATATCCTATTTGTTGGAGATGACTGGTATCAAAGCCCATCCTGGGAGGAGTACCAGAACCGATTCGCAGAGGTCGGAGCTCGGGTGGTCTACCTGCCCTACACCACGGGAACCTCGTCAACCCTCATCAATCAGGTACTCGAGAACCTTCGGGCACAATGAGGATAGGCGCCCGTGTTCGTCGGGTTGGGGACCACCTGCGCGGACTGCTCCCCAGCCTCCGTCTCCGTCACGAAGTATCGGGACGACGGGTGCTTGCGGTTCATCTGCTGGAGACCGGGCTCCGGGAGCATGTGGAGCCGATTCTGCAATGGCTCCTGGCGCACGACGATTGCTTGATTCTGATCGTCGTGCGGTCTGGGCAGAGGGAAGAGTTTATCCGCAGCAGCACCCTACCATTGGCGGAACACCCTCGCCTCAAGGTTGTCGTCGAGGAACGCTTTCTCGCCAAGTTGATCCACCCCGGTGTCCTCTTGACGCTCCACCCCGAGACGCGGTCACGTGTAGCCGATGCCTGGGGGGACGGACGGGTCTTCCGGGTGGCCATGCAACACGGTCTACCGGATAAGGAAGTCTTCTTCGTGCCCGACGGGCGCGGCGATACCCTCGGCTGCTACGATGGCCTCTTCTTGTACGGCCCGGCGTCGCGGAACGGATCACTGCGGCTCTATGCCCAGCGATACCCTGACAACTACCGCCGACTACAGCTCTTCGACGTCGGATATCCCAAGACCGATTCCCTGAAGAGTAGCGAGGCCGTTCGCAACGAGGTGCTGCGCGGCCTCGGACTTGCGCCGGAGCGACCGACCATCTGCTACGCGCCGACCTACCAGCGCACGGCGTCTCTAGAATGGCAGGGAAGCGAGATCATCCGGGGGTTGGCGTCGCTTGACGTCAATCTCATCGTGAAACTGCACCACGTCAGCCTGAAGAGGCCAGGCCCGGACTTGGAAAAGTGGGTTATGGCTGAAACGGGAGGCAAAGACTGGCGGGCTATCCTCCGCACCATCGAACGCAACCATCCAAACGTACGCTTGGCGCCCAGCCACGATGCGAACCCCTATCTGATCGCCGCCGACGTCCTCGTCACGGACGTCAGCGGGGTAGCATTCGAGTTTCTTCTCCTCGACCGGCCGATCGTCTTCTTCGACGTACCCGAGCTGTTCGACCAATTCGGAAGAACCGGACTGCACTTCACGGGGCGATCCTGCGGCCAGATTGTGTCCTCCGTGGAGCAGATGTGCGAGGGTGTTCGCTTGGCCCTCGCCAATCCTCAGATAGGCCGGGACCGGCGACAGGAGTTACGGGACCGGCTGGTGTACAATCCGGGCACCGCCACGGAGGTGGCAGGCCGTACCTTGCAGGCCCTCATGAGGCGAAGATGAGCGAAGTGCCATTTTCTTCCGTGATCATCCCGACCTACAACCGTGGGCATCTGCTCGCTCGGACGCTCGCCTCGTTCCAGGAACAGAGCTACCCGGCGGATAGATTCGAAATCCTGGTGGCCGACAACAACTCCCAAGACGACACGCGCGAGCGAGTCGCAGCCATCGCGCGGGTCAGCAGAATTCCGATCCACTACCTTTTCGAGCCTCGACAGGGAGTGCACTTTGCCAGGAATTCGGCGGCGAAGTCGGCACAAGGCACGATCCTCTACTTCACCGACGATGACATGGAGGCGGATCGGGCATTGCTTGGAGAGCTGGTCAAGGTTTTCGACCTCGACCCCCGCGTCGGGTGCGCCACCGGGACCATTCTCCCGAGGTTTTCTCAGCCGCCACCGCGTTGGGTTGAGCGGACCATGCTGAACGGCCTCCTCAGCCTGACCGAGGCGGATCAACCCGAGGAGCTCGTCGTCTCCCGCCGAGCTTTCGCCTACAGCTGCCACCAGGCTGTGCAACGGGACGCCTTCTTTCGCTCGGGGGGCTTCAATCCGGAAAACACGGCTGGTGTGTGGATCGGCGATGGGGAAACCGGCCTCAACGCCAAGCTTCGTGGGCTGGGCTACCTGTTCGCATTCACCGCGAAATCGATCACCTACCATGTCATTCCTCCCGAGCGGACGACCCTCGGGTACCTTGTCCGAAGATTGGGCAACCAGGGCTTCTGCGACTCCTACAGCGAATACCGGCTCCACCGGAACCGAGCAAAGCTGGTGGGCCGGATGGTTCGGAGAAACGCCGTCGAGGTGCCCAAGGCGCTTGCGCGTTCACTGCTGAGGCTGGCCCAGAGGCGCGAATCCTGGCGCCACCTGCCGGCCTGGGCCTCGTATTTCGCTCGGCGGAACCAGTACGATCTCCGCTTGCTGACCGACAGCCGCTTCCGGCGGGTCGTCGAGATCGATGACTGGATCCGGGATGACGACATCGCCACGGATTGGCTGGCGGAGGTCCTCGGAGCGGGTGCGCGCAAATCGGCGGCACGTGGGGCGAACCAACCGACGTACCTTTGAGGTCCTGGAATGCTCGAAAAGATCGTTCATGCCGAGAAGCTGCTCGCCCTCATCCTGCGCGCAAACTACCGAGCGGAAGGCATCGTCTTCTTCACGCCGGGCGACTTTTCGCAGCAGCTCGGCTACATGCGACGGCCCGCGGGCCACGTTATCCCCCCGCACGTGCACAACGAGGTCCTGCGCGAGGTGACACTCACCAACGAAGTGCTGTTCGTCCGATCCGGGCGCGTGCGCGTGGATTTCTACGACGAGGAACGCAACTATCTGGAGAGCCGGGTACTGGCGTCCGGTGACATCATCCTGCTGGCGCGGGGCGGGCATGGCTTCGAGATGCTGGAACCGAGCGAGATGGTCGAGGTCAAACAGGGGCCTTACTCGGGCGACGCCGACAAGACCCGCTTCGCGCCGGCGGCACCCGCTGGCCTTCGCATCGTGGGTGGATGAGCCGTGGCGCCCCGTGAATTCATCCCGGTCAACGCCCCGCTCTTGGGGGGCAACGAAAAGAAGTACCTCGCCGAGTGCATCGACAGCGGCTGGATCTCGTCGGAAGGGCCGTTCGTCTCGGAGCTGGAGGCACGCTTTGCGGCGCGGGTGAAACGCCGGCACGCCATCGCGGTGACGAACGGCACGGCCGCCCTCGACGCCGCGGTCGAGGCGCTGGGCATCGGGCCCGGGGACGAGGTCATCCTGCCGGCCTTCACCATCATCTCATGCATCGGGCAGATCATCCGCGCGGGCGCCACGCCGGTCCTGGTGGACAGCGAACCTGAGACGTGGAACATGGACGTCCGGGCCATTGAGGCGAAGCTCACCTCGCGCACCCGCGCCATCATGCTCGTGCATTTGTACGGGCTGCCAGTGGATGTGGCCCCCGTGCTCGAGCTGGCGGCTCGCCACGGCTTGCGCGTGCTCGAGGACGCCGCGGAGATGCTCGGACAGGACTACCGGGGCCGGCCCTGCGGCGGCTTCGGCGACCTCTCGACCTTCAGCTTGTACGCGAACAAGCATGTCACCTCGGGCGAAGGTGGGCTCATCGTCACCGACGACGATCGGCTGGCCGAGACATGCCGTTCCCTGCGCAACTTGTGCTTCCAGCCGGAGCGGCGTTTCGTCCACGAGCGCCTGGGGTGGAACCTTCGGCTGACCAACTTGCAGGCCGCGGTGGCGCTGGCTCAGCTCGAACGGCTCGACGATGCCATCGCCCGCAAACGTCGCATGGGGGCCCGCTACGCTCGTCTCTTGCGCGGGCTGCCCGGCGCGCGCCTGCCGCTGCCGGCGACCGACTACGCGGACAGCGTGTACTGGGTGTACGGCATCGTGCTCGACGAGGGGCGCGGCATCGACGCGACCACGGCCATGCGCCGCCTCGCCGAGGAGGGCGTGGGCACGCGACCGTTCTTCTGTCCCATGCACCTGCAGCCGGTGCTGCGCCGGCGGGGGCTGTTCGCGAGCGAGCGCTACCCCGTGGCCGAGCACCTCTACCAGCAGGGTTTCTACCTGCCGAGCGGCCTGGCCCTCACCGACGCCCAAATCGACCTCGTCGCCGAGCGGGTATGGAAGGTGCTGGGATGACGGTCTTCGCCGGCTACGCGGAGTGGTACGACCTGTTCTACGAGGACAAGGACTACCGCGGCGAGGCCGCGTTCGTGACCAGCGTGCTCCAGGCCGAGGGCGGGGCCGGCCGGAGCCTCCTCGAAGTCGGTTGTGGGACGGGCGCGCATGCGCGCTGGCTCGCGGCCGCGGGCTGGCAAGTCGTGGGCATCGACCGCAGTGAGCGCATGCTCGCCCAGGCGAGAGCGCGGCTTGCCCAGGTCACCGATTCGCCCGCGGAGGCCCACTTTCAAACCGGCGACGCTCGCGACTTCGATCTCGGCCGCCAGTTCGACGCCGCGGTTTCGCTGTTTCACGTCATGAGCTATCAGGCTGGCCCCGGCGATCTCGACGCCGCACTGGGCTCGATCCGGCGCCATCTTCATCCCGGTGGGCTCTTCCTCTTCGACTTCTGGTACGGTCCCGCCGTGCTGGCGCAGCGGCCCGAGCGGCGCGTACGCGTCGTGGAAGACCACCGCTTCCACGTCGGCCGAAGTGCGGTTCCCACGCTCCGCGAAGACGCGCACGTGGTCGACGTGCGCTACGAGTTCGAGGTGACCGACAAGCGGAAGGGGACGCGCGAGCAAGTCGAGGAGCTACACCCGATGCGCTACCTGATGCCGAGCGAGGTCGGCGAGCTCGCCAGGGCTGCCGGTTTCGCCCCCATCGCGCTGCGGGCCTGGATGGGCGAACGGGCGCCGGACGAAGGCACCTGGAGCGCTTTCGCGCTGTTCCGCGCGGCTTGGTGACGGGCCCCATGCGCATCGGCATCGTGCACGCCGGCTGGCCGCTGCAGACGCTCATCAAGGAGCTCGTCAACGGGCTCGCTGCCCAGGGACACGACCTGTACCTCGTCGCCACCGCCCAGGATGATCGCGGAATGGTGGACCTCGGCGCGTTCTCGGGCGAGGTCGAGCTTGTCCCGACCTCGAGTTTCCTCGGCAAGGCCGATCGGCGCATCCGCCGCTGGCTGGCCACCGTCCTGCCCGGTAGGCTCGCCATGCAGCCGCCCTGGGTTCGCCGCCGGGTGTGCCGTGCCCTGGCGAGTCGGGGACGGCAAGACCTGCTCATCGGCGTCGAGAAAGCGGGCCTCGAGCTCGCGGCCTGGTGGGGTGTTCTCTCCGGCACGCGCTTCGTCTACTACTCGCTCGAGCTCTACTTGGAGGACCATCCCGGGCTCTCACGCTTCGCATGGCAGCGGCGACGGGAACGTGCGTGCCATGCCCGCGCCAGCGGGACGATCATTCAAGATCGGTCCCGGTGGGAGGCGCTGCGGGTCGCGAATGGCATCGCCGACCAGCCGGCGTACTTTCTTCCCGTCGGAGCGGCCGTGGCGGCTTGCGAGGCCACGCCCCTGGCGCCGGCAAGAGCCATGTCCCCGCGCTCCCCTTTCACGTTGCTGTCCTTCGGCATGCAAGGCCCAGGGCGCTACACGCGCGAGCTGATCGCGGCGGCCGCGGCCCTGCCGGCGGAATTCGCGCTCTACCTGCATGGACCGGTCTACGACGCCCCGACCCGGCGACTGGCCGAGGGAGCCTTGCCACCGAACGTGCGCTTCACGACGCACATGCTGCCCGAGAGCGAGTTGCCGGACCTGCTCGCGAGCGCGGATGTCGGGCTGGCGCTCTACCGCCGTGACAACGCCAACGACCGCCTGACGGCCTATTCGTCGCAGAAAGTCGCCTTCTACCTCCAGTGCGGGCTTCCCCTCATCACCTTCCACGACGATGCGTACGCCGACCTGTTCTCGCGCTTTCGTTGCGGCGAGATGGTCGATGACCTCGCGGAATTGGGCGCGGCCGCGCGGCGCATTTTCGCCGAATACCCGGCCTACGCCGCGGCGGCGCGCGCGGCCTTCGCGGGCGTCTACCTTCTCGACCAGTACTGGGAGGGGCTGTCGCGCTTCCTGCAAGCGTGTGCGACGACCGGCAATCCTGCCGGTGTATGATGAGAACCGCCGTGGCCAGCGCCCCCATAGCCATCTTCGTCTACAACCGCCCCACGCACGCCGCCGCGACGCTCGCGGCCCTACGCGGCAATGAGCTGGCGACGGAAAGCGACCTTTTCGTCTTCTCCGATGGAGCAAGGGGCGAAGCGGATCGCCCAGCTGTGGAAGCGGTGCGCGCGCTGGTGCGGGCAGTCACGGGGTTCCGCTCGCTCACGGTTGTCGAGAAGGCGCACAACGAGGGGCTGGCCGCGTCCATCATCGCGGGGGTCTCGCAGGTCCTCGCCAAGTGGAGCCAGGTCATCGTGCTCGAGGACGACATCGTCACCTCGCCGTACTTTCTGCACTACATGAACCAGGCGCTCGACCGGTACCGGGACACCCCAAGGGTATTCTCGATCGGCGGGTACAACCCTCCCGAACACGTCATGCGTTTCCCGCACGGATACTCCCGGCAGGTCTACTTCAATCCGCGCTGTTGCTCTCAAGGTTGGGCGACCTGGCGCGACCGCTGGGAAAAAGCGGACTGGAACGTGGCGCGGTACGATTCCTTCCGGCGCGACCTCGTGGCCCAGCGGGCCTTCAACGAAGGTGGGGAGGACCTCACGGACACGCTCATCGCGGAGCGCGAGGGGCGCATGGAATCCTGGGCGATCCGCTGGGCGTTCACGCATTTCCTGCAGCACGCGGTGGCGGTCTATCCCGTGCGCTCCTACGTGGACAACATCGGCCACGACGGCAGTGGCGTCCATGCCCCGAGCCAAATCCTGCGCAACGATCTGTCGCGTGCCTTGCCCGCGGTCGAGTTTCCGCCAGAAGTCCAGGTCGACCCCGAGGTGATGCGGGCCTTTCGTCGCTACTATTTCGTGCGGGCCCAGTTTCGCGCGCTCCGACGGTTCCTCCTCCGGATGTTCGGAAGAGCGACATGAAGATCCTCGTCGTCCACAACCACTACCGGCAGCCAGGCGGAGAGCAGGTCGCGGTCGAGGCTCACATCGCGCTCTTGCGCCAGCGGGGGCACGAGGTGGCCGTCTACGCCAAGCACAGCTCGGAGATAGACGCCTATGGCCTCCGCGAAAAGGCGCTCTTCTTCCCCCGGGCCGTGTTCTCGCGGGTCGTGCATCGTGAATTGAGCGATCTCGTGCGCCGGGAGCGACCCGACGTCGCCCACCTGCACAACGTATTTCCACTGATCTCACCGGCTGCCTACGGCGCCCTCCATGCGGCGGGGGTTCCCATGGTGCAGACCATCCACAATTTTCGCCTGCTCTGCCCCAACGCTCTCTTCTATACATGTGGCCAGGTATGCGAACGGTGCAAGCGTGGACGAACCATCCACGCCGTCCGCTGGCGCTGCTTTCGTGACAGCTATGCCTTGAGTGCCCTTTACGCTTTCACCATTGGCATGCACCGCTGGGCCGGCACCTTCGCCGGCATCAACCACTTCATCGCAGGTTCCGCTTTCTCCGCCGCCAAGTTGATCGAAGGAGGCGTGGCGCCGCGGGAGCGCATCTCTGTGCTCGGCAACTTCCTGCCCGACCCCTTGCCCGCGGCGGGATCGTTTCGTGACCGCTCGCCCTACGTGGTCTTCCTCGGGAGACTGTCGCCTGAGAAGGGTGTTGCCACCCTCGTCGAGGCCGCGGCGCAGGCGCCGGAGGTGGCCGTGAAGATCCTGGGTGATGGGCCCGATGCTGCTCGCTGCCGAGGGCTGGCGCAGTCCAGGCGCGCGACGAACGTGGACTTCCTTGGTTCCGTCACCGAAGATGCCAAGTGGGATATCCTCCGGAACGCGGTGGCCATGGTCGTTCCCTCGGTGTGCTACGAAAACCTGCCGTTCTCGCTGCTCGAAGGCATGGCGGCAGGAACCCCCATCGTGGCGTCGCGGCTGGGCAGTCTCGCGACCCTGGTCGAGGAAGGAAAGAATGGGCTGCTCTTCTCCGCGGGTGACAGTTTCGATCTGGCGGACAAATTGCGCCGGTTGTGGGGAGACCGGGCGTGGGCGTTGGCCATGGGCCAACGCGCAAGGCAGTTCCTGGAATCCCACTGGTCGGCGAGCGCCCACTATGCCGGCTTGCTCAAGGTCTATGACCTCGTCCGGACTTCCCGCGGCACACGCCCCAATCCCTGACTGCTACTTCGCCCCTTTCCGGCGCAGGACCGCGGGAAGCGTCGCGAGTAAGAGCCGCAGGTCCATCCACAGGGACCACCTGTCCACGTACGCCTGGTCCATGCGCATCCAGTCCGCGAACGAGACGTTGCTGCGACCGCTCACCTGCCACAGCCCCGTGATGCCCGGCTTCATCGAGAGCCGGCGGCGTTGCGCGCCCCGGATGCGCTGCTGTTCCGATTCGGGGAGAGGCCGCGGCCCGACCAGGCTCATGGATCCTTCCAGCACGTTGAAGAGCTGGGGAAGCTCG
>Ga0182021_10007592_pt1 | contig 12857 bp, 10 predicted proteins | sample 612E3MmetaG_FD_120493 | JGI IMG/M metagenome (GOLD analysis project Ga0182021, IMG submission 120493) | Permafrost microbial communities from Stordalen Mire, Sweden - 612E3M metaG (Illumina Assembly) | ecosystem: Environmental > Terrestrial > Soil > Wetlands > Permafrost | place: Sweden... | reverse complement strand
GGACAAGGTGCCTGGCGACTACCCGAGCGGTGGTCCGCAAGCCCAAAATCACGACTTCTGGCGGGCCGGCGCGCCGCAGATCGACATACTGTCCCCGGACATCTACCTGCCCGAGTTCGGCGAGATCGCCGCCAGGTATAGCCGCAGCGGCAATCCGCTGTTCATCCCCGAGACGCGCGGGGACGCCGCCAACGCGTTTTACGCCATTGGCCAGCTCAATGCGCAGATGTTCTCGCCGTTCGGCATCGAGAGGCAGGTCACCGCCGACGGTCCGCTGGCGGCGGCCTACGGCGTGCTCAAACAACTCACTCCTCTGATCATGGAACATCAGAGCAGCGGCACCATCAAGGCGGTGATGATGGACGCCGGCACGGGCGCCCAGAAGGTAACGATGGGGAACTACGTGTTCGAGCTTGCCATGGGCGGTGGGCGAGGAGCGGCTCCGCCGCCCGCGGCTCCGGCAACCGGAGGGGGCAGGTCCGTCGCGGGAGCACCCCAAGCGGCAGGAGGCGGTGGTGGTGGCCGGGGCGGGGCGGCTGCGGCGCGTGGCTACGCCATCATCATCCAAACGGGTCCCGACGATTTCTGGGTGGCTGGCGCCAACCTGGGCATCAAGTTCTCTTCGACCGTCGCGGCAACCCCCATGGCCAGCCTGGCTGGGGTGGAGGAAGGCCGGTTCGTGAACGGCGTATGGGTAATAGGACGCCATCTGGCGGGCGACGACACCGGGATGGGCGGCGGCGACCGGGCCAGCCTGCGGCTGAACGCCAATCCGGGAATCCTCAAGGTCTCGTTGTTCAGCTACCGCTAGTGGTCTGCGGCAAGCGGTGGGGCAGCCAATCGTGGCTGCCGGCTTTCAGCCGGCGACTCCGGCTGCGAAGACTCGCGCACGAGGCGAAAAGGCCGCCTGAAAGGCGGCTGCGGGCAGGATTGCCCGCCCCACACCGCACTAGGATTGGAAGGGGGTCCCGGCCAGGCGGGCCCCCTTGCAGACAATCGGCAAGCCAAAGCCTGCCCCCCCACGGATGCCGCAGGGTTCCGGTTAGCTATAATGGTAAGATCGAGCGCCTGTGGCGCGGTCGCGTCGTTGTATGATTGCGGACCAGATTACCGAAATCCGATGAAGTCCCCGAGAAACACGATGAGAAAGGCGATATTGTCCGCATGGGTGGCGGTGCTGCCTGCGTTGCTATACGGAGGCGAAGCGCCGGGAGCCCAAGATAAGGCCGTTCCACCTCCCGAAGAGGCGGCGGCTCCCGCCACGCCGGCGGCGCCCAGGACGATCGAAACCAACCCGGCCAACCTGGCGGCGCCCAAGCCTTCGGGCGCGGCCAGGATTCCGGGAGCCGCGCCGGTGGATGTCAAGACCTACGTCATTGGCGCCGAGGATGTCATCTTCGTCAAGGTGTGGCGCGATGCCGACGTCTCGGGGCAGTTCCTGGTTCGTCCGGATGGCCGGATCTCGGTGCCGCTGATCGGCGACGTGACGGCCACGGACCGTACTCCGGAACAGTTGGAGAAGGATATTTCGGATCGTCTGTCGAAGTTCATCAAGGATCCGCAAGTCAACGTGGGCATCCTGCAGGTCGGCAGCAAGAAGTATTTCATTCTGGGAGAAGTCAACAGACCGGGTGCGTTCCCGCTGGTGGTGCCGACCAACGTGCTGGAAGCGCTGGTGAATGCGGGCGGCTTCCGGGATTTCGCCAACACCTCGAAGATCATGATCCTGCGTGGCAACAAGAGTTTCACGTTTAACTACAAGCAGGTTACCCGTGGAAAGAAGCCCGAGCAGAATATTCTCCTGGAGCCGGGCGATAAGATTATCGTGAATTAAGGTACTGAGATCTATGGCTTCCCCGCAGAATTACTCGAATGTCTCGCGGCGCCCACCGGATATCGAAGACTACATCGACATACTGCGCCGCTACCGCTCGTGGATTGTCGGTCCGATGTTCGCGGGCCTGGTATTGGCGGTGGTGGTGGCGTTCATGTGGCCGGACACGTATATTTCGCAAGCGGTCATGCGGATCACGCCGCAACAGGTTCCCGAGAACCTGATCCCCAGCGTGCTGAACACGCAAATGGCGGAACGGCTGAACCAGATGCAGCAGGAAATCCTCAGCCGCACCAGCTTGCAGGAGCTCATCCAGCGGCCGGCGCTGGACCTGTATAAGAGAGAGCGGCAGCGCCTGCCGCTCGAAGACATCATCCAGGACATGCGCAACAAGTACGTCAAGATCCAGATGATGGAGACGCCCAACAGCAGCGGGGAGCGGCGTTTCGCATCGGCCTTCCTGATTCAGTTCTCGTATACGGATCGCTATAAGGCGCAGGCGGTGGTGCGGGAGCTGGTGACCAAGTTCACGGAGCAGAACGTGACCGTGCAACGCAACCAGGCCACTCTGACCACCAGTTTTCTGAACGACGAGCTGAAGACCTCGAAGGACAACCTCGACCACCTGGATGAGGACATCCTGAAATTCAAGAGCGAGAACCAGGGCCGCCTGCCGGAGCAGCTTCCGGCCAACATCCAGTCCCTGCAGGGGCTTCGTATGGAGCTCAACCAGCTCAATGAGGCCATCAACCGGGACAACCAGGAGAAAATGTTCCAGGAGAGCACCCTGCAGAGCCTGAAGAACCAGACATCCTTCATCTCCAACAACCTGGAGGACACGGTGACCAACCAGACGACGGCCGTGAAGAACGAGCGGCTGATCCGGTTGAACCAGGCGATTCAGGACGGGAAGTCGAACCTGGCGGGATTGAAGCAGACGTTTACGGAAGACTACCCGGATATCAAGACCATGCAGGCCCGGCTGTCGGCCCTGGAAAAGGAGCGCGACGACCTGGAGAAACAGGAGATTGAACAGGCGGCCACGGCCCCGGCCCCGGCCGCGCCGCGCAGGGTGTCGAATCCGCAAATGCAGAAAAGCCTGCAGGATGTGCAGGCACAAACCGCGGCCACGCAGGTGCGGATCCAGGCGGCGACCATGGATATCGAGGAGCGCACGCGGCAGCGGGCGGAGCTGGAAAAACAAATCGTGGCGATCCAGTCGCGCATCGAGATGAGCCCGCCGCTCGAACAGCGGTACGCGGCCCTGTTGCGGGACTACGATCTGGCCAAGCAGAACTATTCGGAAATGGTCAAGCGCCGCGAAACTTCCAACACGGCACAGAACCTGGAGGAGCACAAGGCCGGCCAGAACCTCGAGGTGCTGGACCCGGCGTCGTTGCCCGAGGCCCCCTCGGAGCCGAACCGTCTCGCCATCGCGGGCATCGGGACCATGCTGGGGCTGGTGGCCGGTATTGTGCTGGCGGGCGGCAGGGAAGTGAAGAATACGTCTCTTAAGAATCTGAAGGACGTTCGGGCGTATACGAACCTGCCCGTGCTGAGCAGCATTCCGCTGCTGGAAAACGCGTTGCTGGTGCGAAGGAAGCGGCGCTTGTTTTGGCTGGCGTGGTCGACCGCGATCATCTTCGGGTCGATGGCCATGAGCGGCTCGGCTTACTACTACTATTTCGGCCACACCTAGGGCCGGACGGGGCCGCGCGCCACTGGAGAGAACATGAGTCGAGTACACGATGCGTTACGCCGGGCCGAAATGGGCGATCTGCGGCCCGAAGAGGCGCCGCCGGTAATCGTGCCGGAACCGGTGCATACGCCGGAGTTTCTTCCGGTGAACGGCCCCCAGGCCGCCGCTGCCACGCCGGTACGGCTGAACATTCATCCGGGTATGCTGGGCGACGCGCCGCTGGTGCCGTTCCAGCCCGCTCCGGAATCCCACCTGCTGGACCTCAACAACTCGCACGAGACGCCGGCGGAAGAGTTCCGCACGCTGCGCACGCGCCTGAATCACCTGCAAACCCTGCAGCCGTTGCACACCGTGGTGGTGACCAGCCCCTCGCCGGCGGAAGGCAAGACCTTTTCGGCGGTCAACCTGGCGCTGGCGCAGTCTCACCTGGCGGAAAGCTCGGTGCTGCTGGGCGATTTCGACCTGCGGCGCCCCATCGTCCACAACCTCTTCCAGATCGACCGCGCTCCGGGCCTTTCCGACTACCTGACGGGCCAGTGCACCTTCCCGCAGGCGCTACGCCGCATCGAAGGCATGAATCTGTACGTATTGCCGGCCGGCACGCCGGTCAAGAATCCGCTCGAACTGCTGAACATGCGGCAGGCCAAGGCTCTTTTCGAAGAGTTGCCGCGCACCTTCAATTGGGCGATTTTCGACACTCCGCCGCTGCTGTTTTCGGCCGACGCCAACCTGCTCGCCACCATGGCGGACGGCACGATTCTGGTGGTCAAGATCGGTTCCACGACCTTCGACAACGTCACGCGCGCCATGCAGTCGCTGTGCGAGAACAATGTGCTGGGGATCGTAGCCAACGGGGCGCGCGCCTCGGAGTTGTACAGCAAGTACACGTATTACTACTCGAAGAACGAGTAGGCACCGCCGGCCAACCGCTCTCTCACGTTCGCGGCTCGGAACGCACCGGCAACCGCTCTCATACGTTCAAGGCGCGGTACAACGCCTCATTCCGAGCCGCGAACGTCAGAGAGCGGTTCTTAAGTTACCCCAGCCGCACCACTGCGGTGACTACCGAGAGCGGGGGCAGATCGGCGACCAGGCGCGCGCCATCCACCGTAATCTTGTGATCGCGCGGAAGAATGCGGTCGGGCGTGGCGAAGGTGTTGGCGGCGTTGAGGTCCGCATCGTGGAGAATCCGCGCGGTGGCGCTGCGCGCGGTGGCGCCGGCCAGCGAGCAGTTCACCGTCAGGCCCGCATCGGGCTTGGGGTTCACCAGCGTGAGCGTCAGTTCCCCGCCCTTGCGCGAAGCGGAAACCGACAGGCCCACCGGCTCGGGCTTCTCGACGGTCGCCGCGATGGCTGTCTGCGAGAGGTGCGCTTTGGTCATCTCGTAGACGTAGTAGGTGGTGGTGCGGACGCATTGGGGGCCGTCGGTAAGCAGCAGGGAGTGCAGCACGTTGACGATCTGGGCGATGTTGGTCATCAGCAGCTTGCCGGCCTGACGGTGAATCACGTTCAGCCCCAGCGCCGCGGCCACGGCGCTGCGCATGGTGATCTGCTGGAAGAGGCGGCCGTACCTGGTCTGCTCTTCGGGGACCATGCGGTCCCACACGCCCCATTCGTCGAACAGCAGGCCCACCTGCTTCTGCGTGTCGTAGGTGTCGAGCAGCGCGCGCTGCTCGACGATGGCCTGTTCGATTTCGACGAAACTGGAGAACTGCTTCTCCATTTCGGCGGGGGTGAATTTGGTGGAAACGTTCAGGCCATTGGAGTAGAAGTGCATGGCGAAACCCTGTGGAGCGCTGCGCCGGGCACCCGCCATGTTGCCCCAGAACTTCCGGGTCCACTCCTGGTTGTTGCCGTTGGGCCCGCAAGCCACCAGGAACGGGCGCGTCTCTCCGAAGGCCCTGGCGTAGTTGGCGAAGCGCCGGTACTGGGTGGCGTATTCGTCCCCGCTCATCTGGCCGCCGCATCCCCAGTTCTCGTTACCCACGCCCCAGTACTTCACGTTGAACGGCTCGGCGGATCCGTTGGCGGTGCGCATATCGGAAAGCGAGCTGCCTTTGGGGTAATTGCAGTACTCCATCCAGTCGCGCATTTCTTCCGGCGTGCCGCTGCCGACGTTGGCGGAGAAGTAAGGCTCGGCGCCAATCAGCCGGCACAGGCCGATAAACTCATGGGTGCCGAAGGCGTTGTCCTCGATGTTGTTCCCCCAGGAGATATTGACCGTTTTGGGCCGCCGGGCCACGGGTCCGACACCGTCGCGCCAGTGGTAATCGTCGGCGAAACAGCCGCCCGGCCAGCGCAAGACGGGCACCAGCCCTTTCAGGTACTCGACCGCCTGCCTGCGATAGCCGTCGATATTGGGGACCGGCGAATTCCTGCCGACCCACAGACCGCCATAGATACACGTGCCCAGATGCTCGGCGAACTGCCCGTGCAGTTCCGGACGGATGAGGCCGATTTCTTTGGAGGCGTCGATGCCGACGCCGGCCGGCTCCAGAGAGAAACCTCTCCGGGAGGTCAGGATGGCGGCCGACGCCGCGCCGGCGCCGAGCATGAAGCCGCGCCGGGTGAACCGTTTGGACATAGCAGGCACCTCAAGGCCGGCAGGTATACACCTTGGCCGGCGGAAGATTCCAAATGACGCGCTCGGAGCGAACCTCGCGAAAATACTCGCGCAGGAACTTCTCCTCGGCGAAATGCTTCAGTCCCAGGGCCCGGACCCAGCCTGGTTTGGCGCTGGCGGGTAGGTACTGATACTGAGTGAGCACTCCATTCTCGCCCAGATGCTCGGCCGCCTGTCCGACGATGGTGGCTCGCTGCTCGTGGGCCATGCTGGTCAGTCCAAGAGAAGAGACAATGGCATCCGCGCGGCGTATGCCCCGTTTAGCGAGAATGGAGCCGAGGCGCTCGGCCCGGCCCGCAATCGGAACAAAACGGGAGTCGTGCACGTGATTTCGAACATGGGCGATGAACGCCGGATTGACCTCGATTGCGAACAAGACCGAACCGGGCGCCATGCGCCGCAGGATTTCGGTTGTGATGGCCCCCGTCCCCATGCCCAGCTCGACGATAACCCGCGCCCGATCGAAGTCGATAGGCCGCAACAGAGCCGACGCCAGAAACCGGGAACTGGGAAACAACGATGCCGTGACCGACAGCGATTTCAACGATTCGCGGAAAAAGAAGCCGCGGCCCGCATGGACGCGCGGCCGCACGGGAATGGTATCCAGCCGGGGTACCGGCCGGGGATTGGTCTGTTTCATCGATTCGGTAGCGGACTCGCTTTCTATGCTCATGAAACCGCCGCCAGGCCGGTCTGCAGCTCCGGCACTTCGATCTGGGTGCGGGTACCTTCGCCCGGTTGGCTCTCGATCCACATACGGTACTGGTTGCCAAACAACACTTTCAACCGCTCGCTGACGTTGCCGATGCCAATGCCCTGATCGAACACCGTAGCGAGGCGGGCCTCGGGAATGCCGACCCCGTCGTCTTCCACCAACAGGTGCAGGGTGGATTTGCCGCGGCGCGCGCGAATGCGGATGGTGCCGCCCTCCACCTTGCTGCCGAGCCCGTGCTTGATGGAATTCTCCACCAGCGGCTGGAGCAGCATGCTGGGAACCAGCATGTCGAGAGCGTCTTCGGCCACGTCCTTTTCGAAGCGCAGCTTGTCGCCGAAGCGCACGGTTTCGATGGAGAGGTAATCCTCGATGAAACTCAGCTCCTCGCGCAGGGTGGTGAAGTTTTCGTGCTTGCGCAGCAGCCGCCGGAGCACCGCCGAGAGCTTCACGACCATGGTCCGCGCCTGGTTGGGGTTGGTGCGGATCAGCGACGAGACCGAATTCAGGGTATTGAACAGAAAGTGGGGATTGATCTGGCTGGTAAGGGCAGCCAGACGCGCCTCCACCAGCAGCCGCTCCTGCTCTTCGAGCTTCTTCTCATTGCGCGTGTTGTTCCAGATCTTCAGCGGGATGGCCACGGCGAAAAGGGTGGTGGCGTAGAGGGCCAGGATGGTGAGGGGAGGCGGATGGGGCCAGCCGGGCGCGTCCGGCGCCAGGTAGAAAATCTCTTTGGTCTGGAAGAAATCGCCCATCGTCTGCCGCAGGAACTCGGCCACCAGGATGGCCGCGAAGAAGAGCAGATGAAAGGCCGGGCGCCGGTGGTCGCGGCTTTCCTTGAAGAAGCGGTAAATATTCAGGTCGAAGAACGGAGTGAATCGCCAGATCTCCTCGGGATCGGGCGCCCAGTCGCGCAGCAGCCCGCCCAGTACGCCGATGCCCGCGAGCAACGGCATGGTGACGTGCTCGCCGGCCATGAAAAACGCGGGCAACGAGATCAGCACGCCGGAGAGCAGACCGGTGACGTACCCGCCCAGCAGGCCGGCGAGGAGGCTGCCTTCCAGGCCCAGATCGGCCGCCTGATAGGTGCGGCTCACCACGCGCGTGGCCACGCTGCCGGCGAAGACGCTCGAGAGCCACAAGGAGAGCACCACCCGCTGCTTCAGCGTGCGCGTTTCCCGCATCAGCGCCGACTTGAAGCGGTTGGAGCGCGCCAGCACGCTGGCGATGGAAGCCATCGCGACCAGCTTGACCAGCAGCGCAACCAGGTAGCGTTCCAACATGTGCTGTTGGAACCCATTATAATAAAAGGAGTAAGACTTCCGTAATTCAACCATGAACAACTTCTCCGGGCTGCGGCTCACTAGAGTGGCCGAAGCGGCCTTTCCCACCCAATTCGGTCTCTTCCGGATCTATGGATTCGAAGGCCGCGATGGCGACCTCATGGAGGAAGCCGTGGTGTTGAAAATGGGCGACTTAGATAACGGCGGGCCTCCCCTGGTCCGCATTCACTCCGAGTGTCTCACCGGGGACGTGTTCCACAGCTTGCGCTGCGATTGCCGGGCGCAGCTCGACATCGCGCTCCAGAGCATCTCCGAGGAGGGCCGCGGCTTGCTGATCTACGAGCATCAGGAGGGCCGCGGCATCGGCCTGCTCAACAAGCTCCGCGCCTACGAGCTGCAAGACCACGGCGCCGACACGGTGGAAGCCAACGAGCTCCTGGGATTCGATTCGGACCTGCGCAGCTACCGGCTGCCGGGAGCCATTCTGCAATACTTCGGATTGAAAGCGGTCCGCCTGCTCTCCAACAATCCGCAAAAGGTGGAAGCCGTGGAGAGGGCCGGAGTTGAAGTGGCCGAGCGGGTGCCCTGCCTGGCCGACGTGCTGGATACGCGCGAAACCTATCTGCGCACCAAGAAGGAAAAGATGGGGCACCTGCTGGAAGATCTGTAGCGGGGAGCCGGCTCCCGAAGAAGCAAGGCGCCCGCGGGGCGGGGCCATACTGGCGAGGAACTGGAAGGAGTTCCTCAGAAGCCCTGGAGAACGCGCCCGCGAGCGGGCCAGGCGGGGCGGAACAGCCCAATGCCGTCTGCACGAATCGGGGCGGCCATTCCTGGCTGCAGCCGGCGGTCGGCCGGCGACTGCGGCGCCTAAGTACACGATTTTGCAAAAACGGTTGCGTATCCTGCGGTGGGCAGGCGGTGCCGCGTAGCGGGACGCGGCGAGCTTCGCTCGGCCGCGGGCAGGCGGCACCGCCTGCCCCACCAAGTCTTCGGAATGCGTCACGGTAATTCCGAATCGGGGTACCAAGACACGCGCATGGCCCGAAAAAGGCCGCCTGAAAGGCGGCTGCGGGCAAGATTGCCCGCCCCACCAATGCAGTGATTGGGAAAGGTGTGTGGCATGGTTCCGCGCTGTGGACTCCTGAAACGGGCGGTACTTTTTCGCGGTTTCGCGGTAGCCCTAATAGCCACGCATCGGAACCCGTGGTACTTGTCCCCGTGGGCCTCGCAGCCGATCATGGAATCGATGGCGCAAACAACTGCCTCCGCGAATGGCTGGGCTTCCAGAGCGTCCAGCCTCCTGAAACGTGGCCTGTGGGCCGTGACCGGCCGCAGGCGGCCGGAAAGTTGGCCGGTGGGGCAAGGCGACCGCCGTGTCAGCCATCGGTCGAAGGTTCGGTTCGACGCCAGGATCTCCACCGAGTGGGGCTGGATGCGGGTCCGGGGAGCGAACCTCCACCCGGAGGGCGCCCTAGTCATGGCTAGCGAGCCCCTGGCGCCGCAGTCGGTGGTGTTCGTACGGTTGAAGAGTTTCGGCCTGATGGGATTCGCGCAAGTGCGGCACTGCACCGAACGGGGTCCGTGGGGTTATGCCATCGGAGTGGAGTTTCCGACTCCGCTGATGCGGGAAGAGCCAGGCTCCTGGCACTTCCACCAGATCAGCCAGACCGAAGGCGAAGCCTGGAAGGAAGAGGAACCCGACACGGCACTCCGCGCGGTTTAGGCGGCGGTAGCGCCGTTCCCGCCCTCCTCGCTGGCGCCTATCGGCGTTAGGATGAGGGTACCATGCAGCAAAAACGAGATATGTCCCGGCGGAGATTCCTCCCGGCGGGAGTGGCCGCGGCCTCCGCGGCCAGCGGTGCGAGCCTCTTCGGACAGGCGCCGGCGGTCCAAACCGCGTCCAGGTACCCGGTTTTCGCGGCGGTGGATGTGCTGGTGGCGGGGGGCGGCCCGGCCGGCATCGGGGCGGCGCTGGGGGCGGCCCGCGCGGGCGCCAAAACCCTGCTGGTCGAGAACCACTCCTTCTTCGGGGGCGTGGCGGCCTGGGCCATGGGAATGCAGATCAACCAGGTGCGTCCCGGCGGCAAACCGCGCTCGGCGATTCACGAGATGCTCATCCGCAAGCTTACGGCCTACGGCGACCAGGCCGTCGCGATGGGCAAGCATGAGCTGTGGTGCAACGTCGAGTACCTGAAGGTCGCCATTCTGGATGCCTTGGACGAAGCCGGCGTGCCCTACCTGGTGCACGTGCGCGCGGCCGATGCCCTGGTGGAGCACAACCGCGTGACCGGCGTCCTGATTGCGACCAAGCGCGGATTGATGGCCGTGCGGGCCCAATGCGTGGTGGACTGCACGGGCGATGCCGACGTAGCCTACTACGCCGGGGCGGAGACCATGATCGAGCGCGAGAACCTCATGCCCATGACTCTCGGCGTGGCCCTGACCAATATCGACAAGGCCAAGGTTCAAGTGGCCGACGTGGAGGGGTCGATTCGCGCCGCGAAGAAAAAGTACCCGCTGATTCCGTCGGGGTTCATCGAGATCCGGCCGATCGCCCACAGCGGCAGTTGGTGGATCAACCACTCCGGGACAGCGGATATGGGGCGTGTGGACGCCACCGATCCGGAGCAGCGCACCAGGGCCGAATGCGCCAGCCGCCGGCAGGCGCTGCAAATGGTCCAGGCCCTGCGCGAATCCGACCACCCGGGTGTCCGGCAGATCGAGTGGGCGGGCAGCGGGCCGCAGGTCGGTGTGCGGGAGACCCGCCGGGTCAAGGGTCTGTACATTGTCACCGAAGACGACGCGCAGAAGGGCCGGACCTTCGAGGACGCCATCGCCTGGCGCAGCGGCCTCCTGGATCTGGGGGGACAAATCGGAACCGAGGTCGCCCGGATGAAGATCCACGACGTGCCTTATCGGGCCATCGTGCCGGAGAAGCTGGATGGTCTGCTGATGGCCGGGCGCTGCATATCCGCCACGCACATGGGCGCCGCCGCCGGAAAGAGCATGGGCAACTGCATGGCGACCGGCCACGCGGCAGGCGTGGCGGCCGCCCTATCCACCAGTAAGGGCATCGCGCCGCGCGATTTGAAGGTGTCCGAACTGCAGGCCAGGCTCCGCGCCGACGGCGTGAGCTTCGAGGTGGGCGACCGGGACCAGAAGACTCTGTAGAATACTCCTTATGAGACAACTGCTCTCTCGCCGAACCCGGTTCGCGCTGGTCGCGCTGGCCCTTCTGTCTGCGTCCGCCGCGGCTCTGTCCGCACAGCAGAGCTTCTACCTCCACGACCAGGACACCGTGCTGTTCTATGGAGACAGCATCACCGAACAGCGCCTCTACACGACGTTCGTCGAGACCTTCGTGTCGACCCGGTATCCGCAGCTCAACGTGCGCTTCGTGAACTCCGGGTGGGGTGGCGAGAACGCTCCCGGCGGGAACGGCGGGTCCGCCGACGTGCGGCTGACGCGCGACGTGCTCCCCTACAAGCCCACGGTCATGACCGTGATGTTGGGGATGAACGACGGCGGGTACATCGCCTTCAACGACGAGCGTTTCAAACGCTACACGGCCGGCATGGAGCATATCCTGCAGGTGGTGAAGGAGGCTTTTCCGAACCTCAGGGCGACTCTGCTGGAACCTTCGCCCTACGATGATGTCACCGCGGAGCCGCAGTTTCCGGGCGGATACAACGGCGTTCTGGTTCGCTACGGGCAGTATGTCAAGGAACTGGGGCAGCGCAACCAGATGCTGGTGGCCGACCTGAACGGCCCGGTGGTGGAGATGTTGAAGAAAGCCAGCGCGCTCGACCCGGCCGGGGCGAAGGCCCTCATCCCGGGTCGCATCCATCCCTCGCCCGGAGGGCACCTGGTGATGGCGGAGGCGTTATTGAAGGCCTGGGGCGCGTCCGCCCTGGTGTCGGCCGTGGAGATCGACGCCGCGTCGAAGCAGGTGGCCAAGGCCGAGAACACCGCCGTCACCGGGCTGACCGTGGGCCCGACAATTTCGTGGTCGCAGAAGGATGCGGCCCTGCCCATGCCGGTTAGTCTCAGGGACCGGTCGGTGCCAATCGGGCCCCGGCGGGGCGCCGCCACGATGGACCTGGCTCTGAAGGCCTCCGATTTCATGGAGGCGCTGAACCAGGAGACGCTACGCGTTCGCGGCCTGGAGGGGGCCAGCTACACGTTGAAGATCGACGGAAGCGTGGCCGGCTCGTTCAGCCGCGAGCAATTGGAACAGGGCCTGAACCTGGCGGGGCTGCCGACCCCCATGGCGAAACAGGCGCTGGGCGTCCACCTGCTGACCCTCAAGCGGGGCGACGTTCACGAGATGCGGTGGAAGCAACTCCAGGTGGCCCTGCACGACGACAACCCGACGCGGCTGCCGGCCGTCCTGGAAGGCCTGGATGCCATGGACGAGGAGTTGGCCGTACGACGGAAGGCGGCCGCACAGCCGGTGGCCTGCTCGTACGAATTGATTCCGGAGTAAGCCGATATGGCGCGGGCATGGATGGCCGCGGGCGCATCGGGAACAGCGCGGCGGCGGAAGGGCGGGGACCGCAACGGCCAGCAAGGCCCGGCCCGCAAGTGCAGTGCGGCATGCAGAATGACGATTATGTCTGAACTTGTGGGGCGGGCTATCCAGCCCGCGGACCCGCTTTCCAGCGGGTCCAGCCGCCTGGAAAGGCGGCTGCAGGCAAGATTGCCTG
>Ga0182021_10007590_pt1 | contig 12860 bp, 5 predicted proteins | sample 612E3MmetaG_FD_120493 | JGI IMG/M metagenome (GOLD analysis project Ga0182021, IMG submission 120493) | Permafrost microbial communities from Stordalen Mire, Sweden - 612E3M metaG (Illumina Assembly) | ecosystem: Environmental > Terrestrial > Soil > Wetlands > Permafrost | place: Sweden... | reverse complement strand
CCTGGTGAATGGCGCCGCCGTACCGCGACGGCACGTTCACCGATGTCACCGGAAAGGCCGGGCTGGCCGGCTCGAGATACGGCATCGGCGCGGCGGTGGGCGACTATGACAATGACGGCCGGCCGGATATCTTCGTCGCCAATGTCAACGAGAACCGATGGGCTATAATGTCTGCGGAGGTCATCCTAAAAATGCCGCGTGTAGCTTCGGTGCGGCCGCAAGTTATGGTGCGGCTCGCCCTTGCATTCGTACCACTCCTGTTCCAATTGCCCGCTCGGGCGCAGACCGGTGCGGTTCCCGGCGGCGCGGCGGTCGCCAATCCTTCGGAGGTCACCGTCGACCTGACGGCGCACGATAAGAAGGGAAACCTCGTTCCGGATCTCAAGCCCTCCGAGGTGGAGATTACCGACGGCGGCGCGGCAGTCAGCCTCACGAGTTTGCGTCCCGCCGGCCACACGCAGGAAACGATCACGTTCCTGTTCGACCAGGTCGATCCGGGCGTCGCGAAGACGGATCGCGGCCTGGCCCGCGATTTTCTGACGGCGGCTGCGGGGCACGGCTACCTTTTCATGGTGCTGAAGGTGGAAGGGCGCCTCCATCTTGTGCAGGCGCCGACCGCGGATGTCGAAGCGGTGACGAACGCCATCGAGGCCATCACCATGGCGAAGAGGCCGGATTACATCAAGGTAACGGAGGCCGCGGAGAAGCAGATGTCCGACGATTTGCAGTCCGCCTCCGGAGCGCGCCAAGCCACGGCGAAGATGCTGATGGCGATGCTGATGGACTCGCAGAAGACCGCGACCGATCCGCAGTATACCGCTTCGGTTGCGGCTCTGCTGGCCGCATCGCGGGGCCAGCGGGACGTGCCGGGGCGGAAGGCTCTCCTCTATTTCTCGGCAGGACTGGACTGGCATAAGAGCAGTCCGGAGACCCTTCGCGGCCTGATGCAGGCGGCGAACCGGGCGCGCGTGAGCGTCTACTCCTTCGATGCCGGAAGCGGCGACTCCCAGGTAGCCAACTCTTTGGCGGCCAGTACCGCGCTGGGCACCTCGCAAGCTATGGGCGGCGTCGCATCGGGCTCGCTTTCGCAGGGCAGGAACGCGTCGCCCAGCGCGGAGGGGCCCGGCGCAGGCGCTGAAGCTAACGAGCTGGCGGGCCGCATGCAATCGGGCGACAGCGTCGTGAACTCTCCGAAATCGCTCACGGGGATCTGTCAAAGCACGGGCGGAGTGTACGTGGCCGCTCTGGGAGGCGGGGGCCACAAGGGCGCCATCGAGATCGCCACGGACCTCAACTCGTACTACCTGGCGTCCTGGATCTCGCCGAGTTCCGGGGACGAGAACAGTTTGCGCCCGATCACGGTCAAATCGTTGCGGAAGGGGGTCGTCGTCGAATCGCGTGCGGGATATTACGCGGCGCGCGGCAGCAGCGTGGCAAGGGTTTCGGCCGTCGAAGGGCGGCTGACCGAGGCGCTGGCGGCGCCGAAGCTGCCGGCGGATCTCCCGTTCAACGCCACCGTGCTGCGGTATGGGAACACGACGGACAACGACGTGAACTCGGTGGTGGTCCAGGTGCCGCTCACCGGCGTGGGAGCGAAAGGCGATCAGGGCAACGTGTCGGTACTGGCTCAGTTGAAGGATCATTCCGGCGCCGTTGTGCGTAAGTTCAGCGCGGACATTGCGCCCCGGCCGACGATCGGCGATCAGGGGCAGAGCCCGCAGGATGTCGTCACATTCCGGCGCCAGTTCAGCGCGCCGCCGGGCGAGTACGTTTTGGAGAGCGCAGCCTTCGACGCCAACGGCGGAAAGATCGGGGCACAGCGCGCCAACGTCGTGATTCCCGCGGTGGCCCATGGTCTGGCGCTGGGAGATGTGCTGGTGGTCCGGCGCTTCGATGCCGCCGAGTCGGCGGACGACACCGATCCGATGCGTTGCGCGGAAGGCATCGTTGTCCCGAATCTGTCGGGGCACGTTTCCAAGGCGGCAAGTCCGAAGATCGATCTGTTCTTCGACCTTCACACGGATCCCGCCGCCACGGAGACGCCATCGCTCTCGGCGGAGTTGCGGCGCGACGGCGGTCTGCTGGGATCGTTGCCGCTGAAACTGCCCGCCGACCCCAACCGGAAGACGATTCCCTATGTGACCACGCTGGGCGCCAACTCCCTGCCCACGGGGCGGTACCAGATGACCATCATCCTGAGCCAGGGTGGGCAGAAGGTATCGAGGAGCGTCTCCTTTATCCTGGAGTAGACAGGCGGCGGCCCGGGAGAATCCGTGCGGGATGGAGCCGTGGCAGCGTGCAAGGCACCGCGCCAGCCCGGCGACTGGTGCGGAAGCCGTCCCAGGAGTCGGCCTGTGTCCGGAGCACGGCAGTGCGAAGAAACGCGCGCGGTTCCGTTGCCGTTCATGACAGGACGGCGGTTTCACCGGCGCCGTGAGTGCCGGCTCGACCGATCATCGGTCTTTGCTCCGGCGAGCGGCGGGGAAGATGGTGGAGCGATCGGCTGGCTGAGGAGATATCTGATGCCGCGTATTGCCTTTAAGTATCTCGTTTTGAAGGGGTTGTCTCTCGCCTTGGTTCCGTTTGCGCTCCCGTCGCCGGCTCCGGCGGAGACCGCACAGGCGGCCGCGAATCCCACCGAGGTCACCATCGAGTTGCGGGCACACGACAGGAAGGGCAACATCGTCCCCGATCTCAAACCCTCGGAGGTCGAGATTACGGATGCCGGCGCGGCGGTCAGCCTCAAGAGTTTGCGCTTTGCCGGCCAGCCGCAGGATCCCGAGACGATCACGTTCGTGTTCGACCAGGTGGTTCAGGGCGTCGCGAAGACGGACCGCGAGCTGGCGGAGCAATTCCTGACGGCGGTTTCGGGGCGGAACTACCTCTTCGCGGTTTTCAAGGTGGAAGGCCGCCTCCACCTGGTGCAGGCGCCGACCGCGGACGTCGAGGCGGTCAAGAACGCAATCGCGGCGGCGACCGTGGCGAACAGACCGGATTACATCAAGGCGACCGAGGCCGCGGAGAAGCAGGCCGAGGAGGACGCCCGGCCCGCGCAGGGGGCACGCCAGGCCACCGCGAAGATGCTGATGGCGATGCTGACGGACTCTCAGAAGATCGGCGAGAGCGATTCGCAGTCCACCCCTTCGGTGGCGGCGTTGCTGGCCGCCTCGCGAGGCCAGCAGGATGTGCCGGGGCGGAAGGCGATCCTCTATTTCTCGCAAGGCCTGGCATGGCATTCGAGTAGTCCGGAGACGCTTCGCGATGTGGTGGAGGCGGCGAACCGGGCGCATGTGAGCGTGTTTTCCTTCGACGCCGAGATGGGCGACGTTCAGGCGGCGCAAGCTCTGAACGTGGCCGCTATGATGGGCAACCAGCAAGCGATGGGCAACATCCGCACGGGTCCGGCGGTCCCTGGGCCCGGCGGTCCGCCCCCGGACATGCTTGCGCAAGGGATGGGAGTGGCCGAGCAGTCCAACGAGTACGCGGGCCGCCTGGAGACGAGCGACAACACGGGCACTCCGCGCTCGCTGGCTGCGATCTGCGCGAGAACGGGTGGAATGCACGTGTTCGCGATGACCGAGGGCCGCAGAGGCGCCAGCGAAATCGCCACGGACCTGAATTCGTACTACCTGGCGTCCTGGCTCTCACCCGCCTCCGGGGACGATAACCGCCTGCGCCCGATTGTTGTGAAGCCGCTGCGCAAAGGGGTCCTGATTGCATCGGTTTCGGGGTATTTTCCCGTACGCGGCAGCAACGTGGCTAAGGTGTCCGCCGTCGAGGGACGGCTGCTTGAGGCGCTGGCGGCGCCGGCACTGCGGGCAGAACTGCCCCTGATGGCCGCCGTGTTGCGGTACGCCAACACGGCGGACGAGGACGTGAACTCGGTGGTGGTTCAGGTGCCGCTCGACCGCGTGGAGCTCAAGGGCGACCAGGGCAGCGTGTCGGTGCTGGCGCAGTTGAAGGACCCCTCTGGCGCCGTGGTGCGCAAGTTCAGCGCGGACATTCCGCGCCGGCCGGCGGTCGGCGATCAGGAGCCGGCCCCGGGGGACGTCGTCAGCTTCCGGCGCCAATTCAGCGCGCCTCCAGGCGAGTACGTTTTGGAGAGCGCAGCCTTCGACGCCAATGGCGGGAAGATCGGGGCGCAGCGGACCAACGTCACGATCCCGGCGGCGGCGAATGGTCTGGCGCTGGGGGACGTGCTGCTGGTCGGGCGTATCGATCCTGCCGGCCCGGCCGACGACAGCGATCCGCTGCGTTGTGCGCTAGGCATCGTCGTCCCGAATCTGTTCGGGCATATCTCCAAGGCGGAGGGTGTGAAGATCCTTCTGTTCTTCCACCTTCATGCGGACGCAAGTTCTTCGGAGAAGCCAACGCTGGCCGCGGAATTGCGCCGTGACGGAGATCTCATCGGCTCACTGCCGATGAGTCTGACCGGAGACCCGAACCGGAAGACGATTCCTTACCTCACCACGCTGGGCGCCGACTCCCTGCCCGCGGGCCGGTACGAGATGACCGTCATCCTGAGACAGGGCGGGCATCGGACAGCGCAGACCGTCGACTTCACGCTGGAGTAGCCGTGCTGCGGGTCTGGGATCCGTGCGCGTAACGGCGCCCGGGCGGGCCGTCGCGGTCGCGGATGGGCGCCAGGCCCCAGGCAACTTCTGCGAACGGTGAAAGAGATCTCGAAGGAGTAGACTGTCTAATGAGAGGTGTTTATGCCGCTTGTGATTTCGGTGCGGCCGCAACTCCTGGTGCGGCTCGCCCTTGCATTCGCGATTCTGATGTTCGGTCTTTCGGCTCAAGCGCAGAACGGCCATACTTTTGCCGCGCGGACCGGGGCCGGACCCACGGCCGGTCCCGCCGATAATCGGGCTCTCGAACTGAGCGCGCACGACAAGGCAGGCAACCCGGTCCTGGATCTCAAGCCTTCCGAAGTACAGATCGTCGAAGGCGGCAAACAGGTTCCTCTCAACAGTCTGCGCCTGGTGACCGAGCCGCGGGTTCCTCCCGTGGTGACGCTGGTGTTTGACGAGGTTGTTCCGGGCGTTGCGAAGACGGATCACGATCTGGCCGAGGAACTGCTGACGGCGGCTTCGGGGCACGGTCTCCTCTTCATGGTCCTCCGGGTGGAAGGGCGCCTGCATCTGGTGCAGACGCCGACCGACGATGTCGACGCGGTCCGGAAGGCCGTCGCCGCCACCACCATCCAGGACAGATCGGAAGCCATCAAGGTGACCGAGGCCGCGGAGCGCCAGATGGAGGAGGATGCGAAGAACGCGACGGGATCGCGCCAGATCATGGCCAAAATACTGAAGGCGATGCTGCTGGACTCTCAGCACACCGTCCAGACCGACGGGCGAACGCTCCCTCCGTTGGCTGCGCTTCTGGCCGCCTCCCGTGGCCAGCAGGTTCTGCCAGGCCGGAAGTTCATCGTCTTCTTCTCGCAGGGCCTCCAATACCCCAAGAACTCTCCGGAGACGCTTCGCGACATAACCCAGGCGGCAAACCGGGCGCACGTGAGCATCTATGCCGTGGACTCCGAGATCGGAGACTCGGACGCCGCCTCCGGAATGCTGGCTGCCTCCGCGATGGGCACCGAGGGGGCGATGGGGAACATGACCACTGGTCTGACGGACGCCGCAGGCACGGCCACCGTCGGCGCCGAGTTCGCAGGCCGCATGATAGCGGGCGAGGGCGGAAGCATTCCGCACTCGCTGCTGGAGATCTGTCTGATCACGGGTGGAGGGCACGTGTACGCACTGGCCGGCGATAGCCGTACCCGTGCCCGCGGCATCGCCGCGGACCTGACATCGTACTACCTGGCGTCGTGGGCCTCGCCCGGCTCCGACGCCGGCCGCGGGCGCGGCGTTCGCGTGCAGTCGCTGCGCAAGGGGGTCGTCATCGAATCGCGCTTTCCCGCTCGCGTCGGCGACGAACTGAAGGCCTCCGGGGCCGAAGCACGGCTGATCGAGGCGCTGGCGGCGCCGCAATTGGCGGCAGACTTGCCGCTGAACGCCGCCGTCCTGCGGTTTGGCAACACGCCGGACAACGATGTGAACTCGGTGGTGGTCCAGGTGCCGTTCGACCGCCTGCCAACGGCGCCGGATGCCGCCGGCGGGCCCCCGGGAACCGTTTCGGTGCTGGCGCAATTGAAGGACAAGTCGGGCGCCGTGGTGCGGCGATTCAGCGCGGACATTCCGCGCCAGAGCGCCATCGCCAATGGGCAACCGGCTGCGCGGGAGATGGTCGGTTTCCGGCGCCAGTTCAGCGCGCCGCCCGGGGAGTATGTTCTGGAGAGCGCAGCGATGGACGGCAGTGGCGGCAAGATCGGGGCTGCGCGCACCAGTGTGGTGATCCCGCCCGCGGCGACTGGTCTGACGCTGGGGGACGTGGTGCTGGTCGGCAGCATCGATCCCGCCGCCTCCGAAGGTCTCGATCCGCTGCGATGCAAGGATGGCACGGTGGTTCCGAATCTGTCCGGGCACGTTGTGAAGGCCGCGACTCCGAAGCTTAGTATGTTCTTCAGCCTTCACACGGATCCCAGCTCCACCGAAGTGCCATCGCTTTCGGCGGAGATCAGCCGGGACGGTGTCGAGATCGGCTCCGTGCCGCTGAAGCTGAACGCGGACCTCAAGGGGAAGACGACTCCCTATATCTTCACGCTCGGCACCGCCAGTCTGCACCCGGGCCAGTACCGGACCGCTGTCATCCTGAGCCAGGGCGGCCAGAAGGTATCGCAGAGCGTCTCTTTCGCTCTGGAATAGCGGCGCTGCGGTTTTGGGAACTTGCGCCAGGCTGACTTCGGTCTCAGACCTCGAGACCCGGTGCTGCGGCACAGCCGTCTGGCCCGGCGTGCGGCTCGGAACCGAGCCGAACGCGAGAGGGAGCGGTTCCCGGCAAGGGCTGGGCCTCGAACGGCCGGGGACCTCGGAGCAGGGCGGCCCGCCATCGGGCCGGAGCGATTTCCCGCGGGGAACCGGATTCTCCGGATGTGCGCGGGACCTAAAGCAAGCGGGCGGCGTTGTAAGATAGAACGATCACCGAAATGCGGCCTCTTGTGCTCGCCCTGTTCGCCTCCACCGCGCTGGCCAGGGTCACCATCTTTCCGCTCCCGCCCGAGATCCGGTCCGACCACTTCATCGTCACCGTGAACGGCCAGCCCGCGCCCGTGGCCCACGCCGCGTCCAATTACTACTTCGTCAGCTTCGAGATCGAAGGCCCGGCTACCGTCTCCATCACCGCGCCGGCGGATGACTACTGGGCGAAAGGCGTGGAAGTGCAGCCCTGGCGGCACAACATCCGCCCCACGCGCGCCGGCCGCACCATCGTTTTCAGCGTCTCAAAGCCCATCAAGCTCTCCATCACCCGGCCCGGCGACTACTCGACCACCTCCGAAATGCTGTTCCTGTTCGCCAACGCGCCGGAGACGAACCCGCCGCGCGCGGGCGATCCCGGCGTGCGCTACTACGGCCCCGGCGTCCATCGCGGCAACATCGACGCGGAAAGCGGCGACACCATCTACCTGGCCGGCGGCGCCGTCGTCTTCGGAGGAGTGAACGTTTGGGGCGTCGAGAACGTCAGGATCCTCGGCCGCGGCATCGTCGTCTACGACGGCCCGCAGGACGACGCCAGCGACGACGGCTGGATGCACCTTCCCAACTGGCACGCCATCGTCATGGACAACGCGCGCAATATCGAGGTAAGCGGCATCGTCTGCGTGGTGCGCAGCCGCACCTGGATGATCCAGATGCGGGATTCGCGCCGGATCCGCTTCGATAACGTCAAAGAGATCGGTGGCTGCCCGGGCAACGCCAACCAGGACGGCATGGATTTCCTCGGATCGAGCGACGCCGTGGTTCACGACTGCTTCATCCGCGCCTCGGACGACGTTTTTGCGCTCGAGGGGAACTGGCTCGGCTACAGCGAAGCGAACTGGGCCTGGCCCGGAGAAGACGCCGGCAACATCACCGTGGAGGATTCGGTCCTCTCCACCAGCATCTCCAACATCGTGCGGGTGAACTGGCCGCGCAAACACTTCAACAGCGGCAATTTCACCATGCGCGATTCCGACGTAATCCACATGGGCATGGGCGGGTGCGTGGTTCCCTTCGGGTTGCTCGAGATCTGGGCCGACCCGGGCGGATATGGCAATCATTCCGGCTATCTGTTCGACAATATCCGGCTGGAAGACTGGTATTCGCTGATCCAGCTTCGCCAGCCCAATCCCGGTATCCACGACGTGAAACTCCGCGATATCTGGGCCCTGGAAAGTCCGTCGCTGGTGTCTTCGGTTCTTTCCGGCCCCGTCGATGGAGTGACGTTCGAGAACGTGAGGGTCGGGGATCTCCCGCTGGAGGTGTCCTCCGGCGCGACGCCTCCCACCCGCACCGCGGGCGACGGGCCGCATGCGTCCTTTACGTTCGCTCCGAACGTGGTGCTTCCGCACCGTGCGGTCCGGTTCGCCGCAGCCGCCGGAACGGGCGTCGCCTACGAGTGGATGTTCGGCGATGGCAGCTCTGCCGCGGGACGCGTCGTCGGGCACGCGTTCCCCGATGCCGAGGGCACGCTCCGCGACGGCTCGGGCCGCTTTCGCGTGATGCTGAAGGTGACCGATGCGCACGGCCGGTCGGACTGGGCCTCGCATCCCGTCACGGTGACCACGTCGTTGCGAGATCCTGCGCCGGTTTCCGCCCTCGCGCCGGGCCTGCATTACCTTTACTTCGAAGGCGCCTGGAGCGTTCAGTCGAGGTTCGGCGATCTGATCAGCGTAGCCGAGGGCGTTACACCGAGGCTGGATTTCTTCGCGCGCCGGCGCGAGGAGGACTACGCGCTGATCTTCGATGGCTACATCCGGATTCCCAGAGACGGCGGCTACACGTTCACGCTTCTGTCCAGGGACGGCGGAAAGCTGGAGATCGGCGGCGCCGTCGTCGCCACCGGCCCGGAGCCCGTCGCCCAGGTTTGTGGATCGGTGGGCAACATGGTGCAGGCGGCGCGAGGCAGCATTGGGTTGAAGGCCGGCTTGCACCCCATCCGCATTGCCATCACCGATATCGAGGGACCCGACGGTTTCGCCCTCAAATGGGAAGGCCCCGGCGTCCAACAATCCGACGTACCAGCCGCCGCGCTCTTTCACGCGGCCCACTGACTTATATGCCGACTATCCAGAAAGTGATCATTGCCGCCATGGCGGCCCTATTGCCGGCCAGCATCGAGGCGCAGGCCGGGCCTCAACCGATCCCGCGCATCGTTCAGAAGGACGGGCGCTATTCCTTGTTCGTCGATGGCGCGCCTTACCTCATGCTTGGGGGCCAGGTGCTGAACTCGAGCGGCTGGCCCATGGCGCTGCCGAAGGTGTGGGCGGCGGTCGAGAACATGCACGCCAACACGGTCGAGATTCCGGTTTACTGGGAGCAGTTGGAGCCGCAGCCGGGCGTGTTCGACTTCTCGGTTGTCGATACCCTCCTCAGCCAGGCGCGCGAGCATCGCGTGCGGCTGGTGCTGCTCTGGTTTGGCACCTGGAAGAACGGCAGTGCCCACTACATGCCGCTGTGGATGAAGACCGGGCCGGACCGCTACCCGCGCGTGACGGGTGCGGACGGCCGCCTGGTCGATTCTCCATCGCCCTACGCCAGAGCCGCGCTCGACGCCGACACGCTGGCCTTCGTGGCGCTCATGCGACACCTCAAGGAGGCGGATCAGGAGCGCACCGTGATCATGGTGCAGGTGGAGAACGAGCCTGGGACGTGGGGCAGCGTGCGTGACTATTCGCCCGCCGCGCAGAAGCTCTTCGAAGACGCCGTTCCGCCGGAACTGCTGGCGGTGACGCATCGGGACACGGCCGGCCGGAACACCACCTGGCAGGACGCGTTCGGCGCGGACGCCGAGGAGTTCTTCCACGCCTGGTCCGTGGCGCACTACATCGGACAGGTGGCCGCGGCGGGGAAGGCGGAGTATCCGCTACCGCTTTACGTCAACGCGGCGCTGCGGGACCCGTTGCAACCGTCCCCTCCCGGAAGCTACGAAAGCGGAGGCGCCACGGACAACGTGCTTGCGATCTGGAAGGCGGCGGCGCCGGCGATCGACTTGCTCGCGCCCGATATCTACCTCGGCGACAGCGCCCGCTACTTCAAGGTGCTGGACCTCTATCGCCGCCCGGACAACGCGCTGTTCGTGCCCGAGACCGGCGTTTCTCCGGAGTACGCCCGTTACTTTTTCGCCGCGCTGGGACATGGGGCGATCGGGTTTTCGCCGTTCGGGATCGACGACAGCGGCTACCTGATCCTTGCGCTCGGCGGGCCGAAAGTGACTGAGGAGCCGCTGACGCAGTTCGCGCTCAACTACAAGGTGGCCGGCCCGATGATGCGCGAACTGGCCCGCCTCAATTTCGAGGGCAAGCTGCGGGCAGTAGCGGAGGAGGAAAAGACCCATACCCAGAGCATGGACTTCGGACCCTGGAAAGCCCAGGTTTCCTACGGCGTTCCGGTTTGGGGCCCCGGCAACAACCCGGCCGGCAACCCGCAGCCCGAGGGGCGCGCCCTGGTGGCCCAGCTCGACGAGAACGTGTTCCTGGTGACCGGGTTCTTCTGCCGCGTCGATTTCCAGGTGAGCGACGCCGCCTCCGGGAAGCAGCGCGAGTTCCTGCGGGTCGAAGAGGGAACGTACGAAAACGGAGTCTTCAAGCCGATTCGGATCTGGAATGGCGACCAGACGGACTGGGGACTGAACTTCACTTCATCGCCCGTGGCGCTGCGGGTCATGCTGGGGACCTACTGAGCCGGTCTGGGTGGCGCGGGCTTCGGCGACGCTCTGGCCTGCAGACGCAAACCGCCCGGCGCTCTTCTCGCCGGGGGCGACCAGGAGCGAGTCATCCACGCGCAGCGCGCGGGCGAACGGCAGGCGGCGTAGATTGTGGCGGCCGTGCGAATGTGATGGAATGAAGAGGAATCCGCGTTGGCGGATGTGAGGTTCGGACGCCCTGGCATGCCCATTGGCACCGGCCAATGAGCGCGGCGGCGGCCGGCGGGTTCGCACTCGGATGGGCGCGGGGCAGAGAGTAGAACGGATCGGATTCCAGTACGATGTTGCGTAGTTTGCCTGTCGCGTTAGCAGTGAGTCCGCTTTCGACCGCGCTCATCCTGATTCTTGCGCAGGCCCCTGCCGGCCAGACCGCCCCCGCGCCCACCCTGATCGACTACCCGGCGGAAGGATCCCTGTTCCCGCCCGAAATCACCGCGCCCACATTTCTGTGGCGCGAAACCACGGAGGCGGCGAAGGTGTGGCGAATCGAGATCGATTTCGCCGATGGGACGCCGCCGCTCGACCTGGCCGCGCGCGGCGACAAGATGAAGGTGGGCGAACTCGACTCCAGCTACGAGGGCTTCGTGCCGCCCACGCTTTCGCCGGAGCAGGAAACCACGCACACCTGGAAGCCGGACGAGCGCACCTGGGCGCTCATCAAAGCACACTCCGTCGAGCGCCCCGCCAGAGTGACCATCCGCGGCTTCGGCGGCCCGGATTCGACGCAGCCGGCATCGCGCGGCGCGGTGGCTATTCGGACCTCGAGAGATCCGGTGGGCGCGGCCGTCTTCTACCGCGACGTGCCCCTGATCCCGGTTGCTCCGAACGGCGAGAAGGGCGTCATCCGGCCCTTGCCGGAATCGGCCGTCCCGCTCATTAAGTGGCGTCTGCGTTACCTGGACGAGCCGCGCAGCAAGGTGGTGATGGAGAACCTGCCCACGTGCGCCAACTGCCACTCCTTTTCGAGCGACGGGAAGACGCTGGGAATCGACGTGGACGGGCCGGTCAACGATAAGGCGCTGTACGGCCTGGTTCCGGTCAGGCCGATCACCACCATCAGCAAGGAGTACGTCATCCGCTGGAGCGCTTTTTCCGAGAAGGACGCCCCCAAGCGATTTGGGTTCATGTCGCAGGTTTCGCCCGACGGGCGGTACGTGGTGAACTCCATCGAGGTTCCAGGCGCGCGCGAACGGCGCATGGACGGGCGCATCTACCAGGCCTCCTACGTGCACAACTACGGTTTCGGACAGGTCTTCTTTCCCACCCGGGGCGTGCTGGCCTGGTACAGCCACGAGAGCGGCAAGCTGCAGCCCCTGCCAGGCGCCGACGACCCGCGATTCGTGCATTGCAGCGCCTTCTGGAGCCCCGACGGCAGGTATTTGGTGTTTTCGAGGGCCGAGGCTCGAGATCCGTTTCCCCCGGGCCAGCCGATGTCGCAGTTTGCCAACGATCCCAACGAAACGCAGATCCAGTACGACCTCTATCGCATAGCTTTTAACGGCGGGAAGGGCGGCCGGCCGGAGCGCATCGAGGGCGCCTCCGCAAACGGGATGAGCAACGATTTTCCCAAGGTGTCGCCCGACGGCAGATGGATCGTATACGTGCGCAACAAGAACGGCCTGCTGATGCGTCCCGACAGCGAGCTCTGGATCGTCCCCTCACAGGGCGGCGTGGCCCGGCGCATGAACTGCAACCTGAGCCGCATGAATTCCTGGCATAGCTTCTCGCCCAATGGGCGCTGGCTTGTCTTCTCCTCCAAGAGCCGGACGCTGTACACCCAGATGTATCTCACGCACATCGACGAGAACGGCAACGACAGCCCGGCGATTCTGATCGACGACTCCACTGCGGCGAACCGCGCCGTCAACATTCCCGAGTTCGTGAAGATCTCGAAGGGCGGCCTGGAGCGGATCGACGCGCCAGTGACCGAGTTCTATCGGATCTTCACTCAGGCCTACGACACCATGAAGAACAACGGGTTCGCGGAGGCCATCGGGATGTGGCGTAAGGCTCTGGAACTCGATCCCGACGACGGGAAGGCGCACTACAATCTGGCGATT
>Ga0182021_10007589_pt1 | contig 12860 bp, 8 predicted proteins | sample 612E3MmetaG_FD_120493 | JGI IMG/M metagenome (GOLD analysis project Ga0182021, IMG submission 120493) | Permafrost microbial communities from Stordalen Mire, Sweden - 612E3M metaG (Illumina Assembly) | ecosystem: Environmental > Terrestrial > Soil > Wetlands > Permafrost | place: Sweden... | reverse complement strand
CTTCTTGATGGTAATAATGTTCGCGTAAACATCCATCGCTACATTTGAGTTGATCAAATGCTGTAATACTCGCTGACGTGTGTCGTGATATTCTGAGCCAGGAACAAGTGAACCGGTAAAAAGGAAATCCACAAACGGGTACTGATTTCCTGATGTGATGAGCGGAATGAGAGAGGCTTCGAATCCATGATACATTTGATAAACCTGTAAACCTTTTTTTTGAAGTTCCTGATAGAATAGCGGAGAGCATACTATCATGTAATCAAAAACTTTAAATTGTTTTACATTTTCTAAACTATACGGCGCACAGCAATATCCAATGGCTTGTTTAATCGAAGGAATTCTTTCGCGAAGATGGGATATCCATTCCCCGTTAAGCTTGTAACTCTCCTGAAAATAAACAACATCGGGCTGCAGCACCTGCAATTGGGCAGACAATATCTCCTTGAACGATCCTGTGACACCATGCTCACGAGCCCAGGCTTGCTGCAAGTGTTCCGCATTGAATACAATTTCATAGCTCTCTACGCCCAGTATTCGCAAATGGCGCGCATAAAAATCCGACCATCCAAAGGCTTGATTCATCAAATGCCGATATTGATTTTCATAAGTTTGTCCGATAACCTGCGGATGAGCAGCATAGTATTGCCACAGAAAATCTCTGTAGAAAGAAGTCACTTTAACAAAGCGGTAACTCATCATCTTCCCTGAACATTTTTTTTCAAGGTACCGTACGGGTTGATTATACTTTGCAAAACCATATATGATTATCCGTGTGAATAAAAACGCACGACAATTTTATGAAATGTTTGTGAAATATCTTCCGAAACATGCAAACCCAAAATCAATCCTCCAAAGATCGACACAATAAATACCGTTCGAAGACTTATATTGATCATCACACCTTGAAACGGAGGAATCATGGATAGAACTCCGTACGTTAATAATGTGCAGATCACGGCAATAAAAGTATTCTTTGTAAAAGGTTGAATCTTCATAACAATTGCAATGAATATAAATCGGGTAGTATTATACAAAACAGTTGATGCCAATACCGCAAGCGCCGCACCGATAATTCCATAAAGCGGGATGAGATAAAAATTTAAACAAATTCCAACGAGACTGATGATCCAAAAGAATAGAAGATCCTTTTTATAATATCTTGATGTACCAATAATTTCTGCATTGATACCTGTAAGCATATCAAACAGTTTTGCAAGCGAGATCAAGAAAACAACCCATTTCCCTTCCCGATATATATCACCATGAGGAATCAGCGAGAATATACTGTCGATATTCAACCAAACGACGAGAAAGATAACCGTACCAATGAGAAATTGATTGATCGAAGATTTTTTGTAGACCACATCAAGTATTTTAACATCATGATCTTTATTCGCTTGTACGACGAGAGGTATCAATACTTGCGATAATGAACGCTTGGGTACTTCAATAATTACTGCGATGAAAAGAGCTATTCCATAAATACCTGTGCTGGCTAATCCAGAGTATGCACTCAAGACAACACTATCAATGTTTGCTAATAGAGCGGCACCGGCATTTCCAAGAAAAACAAACGTGCCAAATTGTGATATTTCGCGTATTTCTTTTCTATTAATATCTCGTACCGTTCCAGTGAAAGGAACAAGTTCTTTGGTACGCGCATAAAATAAAAGTAGGATGGGTGCTATGCAATACAGAAAGCATACAAGTCCGACGAATCCTGAAAATGAAATCAACGCGGCAAGAAATGCAAGTGATACAATCGTGAACAATGCACGCGTATAGATTTCCCGAAGCAATGTTGGGATAAGAGGATAGCTTTGAACAACGACGAAAGCTTCGATGATGCCATAGAAGATAAGACTGGCTGTCAATGGAAGAAGATACCATAGATAAGCTATAAGAAGAGGTGATTTTCGAGAATAAATGCCAATGATACTATTGTGGAGACCTGCAAAAACTGCAGTAAATATTATTACTCCTGCGAGAGCAAGACCGCATAAAAATTTAAAAAATGCAGAACGACGTTGAATTGTATTTGAAAAATATGGAAAAAACTTTATCGCAACTTGCGACCCTCCCAAGGAGAATAATGTAGCAAACAAAGCGGCAACTGCAAGCAATAATCTGATAAGCCCGATTTCTTCGGGCCTAAATGCATAGGGAAACAACCAAAGCATATTACCATATCCAATAAAAAAACCAATATATGATAATAGTGCTGTATACCCGGATCGTCGAACAATTCCCATAGTGTCTATATTATTGCCGACAAACCGGCAACAATAGTGCTTTTCCTGCTCCTCTCTTCTTCTTATATTAAAGAAGCATCTATACTTAATTGTGAAAGTTACAAAAGTTTCATGAACAATGTTCGATTAAAAATACTCTATTTCGCAAGCTGGTATCCCAATAGATACGATAATGTCTTGGGGATATTTATCAGAAATAAGGCGCAAGCCATATCTTCTCTAAGTGATGTAGCGGTAATCTACGCTATGAAGGATCCTGCAGCCCAAAACATTTTTGACATTGAAACCTCATATGAAGGGGCTATCTTTACTGTGAGGGTCTATTTTCGCACTTCATCCAATACATTTTTCGATGCATTACTTTATAATATTAGATTTCTCCAAGCCTATTACAAAGCATGGAAAATAATAAAAGTACAATGGGGAGTACCCGATCTGATTCATGTAAATGTAGTCGACCGGGCAGGTGTTCCCGCACTCTTCTTCAAATGGTTAAGAAACATACCTTATGTCATTACGGAACATTCGACACCAGATGTTGCATATACAAAAGGGGAACGCCTAAAACCTATATTCCCAAAAAGGTGGTTGAAACGTTTAATTTGGCGATATAGTTCTGGTGGTTCGGTGGATTCATCAACATCTTTGAAATTTCTGGAAAAGATAGGAATTTCAAGTAAAATTTGTGTCATTCCGAACGTTGTCAATGTTGATCACTCCAAATTGCCAATAACGAAGCCCTCGATGGGAAACTCTAAAAAAATTGGCGTACATATTTCTATTCTCAATGAACGAAAGAATGTCCGTGATATTATTCAGGCAGCGGCTCGGTTATCTGCGTCGCGAAATGATTTTGAAATCCACATTGTAGGAAACGGCGAACAAAAAGATCAACTTATAGAACTTGCTCGGAATCTTAATGTTCTTGATAAGTCGGTTTTTTTTCATGGATACCTTATTGAAGAAAAAAAGCTGGAGTTAATCACTCGATCGGATTTTCACTTACTGAATAGCGACGAAGAAGGGTTCTCAGTTGCTGCGGCAGAATCGTTGTGTTATGGTATTCCAGTGATTACAACGGATTGCGGTGGTCCCGAAGATTTTGTCACTGAGAAAAATGGAATCATTATCAAGCGAAGAGATCTTGATGGACTGACCATGGCGATTGAAAAAATGCTGGACACGGCATGTAAGTATGCTCATAAACAAATAAGCACAGACGCATGTGCCCGATTCGCTCCGGAGGTTGTTGCCCGGCAAACATTAGATCTGTATTGGAAAGCCAAAACAACATGGACAGCTGGAAACACTTCACGAATGGTTTCAATTCCACCGAACGCACGTGTTTTGGATGTTGGAAGTGGACATCAACCAAATAGACGCGCAAATGTTTTGCTTGATAAGTATCCGGAAGAAACGATACATCGAACGACACAGCAGATTGTGATACCAGATGGAAAGGAATTTTTTGTTGGTGATGCTTTAGCAATGCCGTTTCCAGATAAATCATTTGATTTTATCATAGCATCTCATATTGCCGAACATATTGAAGATCCAGAGCAGTTCTGTCGTGAAATGAGCAGGGTGGGAAAGGGGGGGTATATTGAAACGCCGGGACCTCTAACAGAATATTTGATGCCGACAAAGTCGCATAAATGGATTGTGACAAAAAGGGGAAATACATTATTCTTTCGTAAAAATAATGTTACCGGATCTTATTTTCCTCTTTTCTTTAGATTTTTCTATCTCAATAGAGAAGGCTATATAGAAAATACTTGGAGAACTTCTAATAGAGCATTAATAATTCTCAATTTAATTCTTGTTAAACTTTGGGCTCACATTCCATATGCATATACCTGCGTCGAATGGAACGATACAATTGTTGGTGTAGTAACATCAGAGTGAATAGGCTTGCGATCTATCCTCCCGCACCGGTTCATGCAAAGTTCTTCATTGTTGCCTTTCAATTATACTTCTGTTTTCTTTGGTTCGGTTGTGTGCACCGCATTTTTGACACTATTTTGTCTTTGTGTTCGCTTTCTATACCAATCGAATGCTTTTTTTCCGATAGGCACAACAATTCCGATAAGCACCACAATATTTGATACAAGACTTATCTGCCTGCCTGTGGAAAAACTCGCCGGTTCAAATTTCATTTCTATAGTATGCTTCCCTTGTGGAACAATCACGCCGCGAAAGAGATAATTAAGCCGGAGAATTTCAACTTCTTTTCCATCTATGAATGCCTTCCATCCTTTGGGATAATAGGCCTCACTGAGGAATAAAAGGTTGTTACCTGTTGCTGTCGTTTGCACTTTAAGATCCTGAATTCCATAATGCACGACTGCAGCTTCTGCACCTTGAAGCGGCGGATCGATTTTGGTTTTAATATCTTCCGATACGTAGGCGATGTCACGTGGGTCAAATGAACGATCAGCTATTTTCTTGAGCATCGCAAGATTATCGCTCACTTCATATCTGTTCACAAAGAATATTCTGGGCAGCCAGAAATGAACTCCATAGACCTTTGTATCCGGACTATTGTACACTTGAGTTAATGCCGGACTTAATTCATCTCTATTACTGATAAGATACTTAACATTCATAAGCTGCCAGACGAGTGGATTACCCATTCCAGCGACATCAGCCATATCTTGAAATATCCGCATCTTTGCGCCTTGATATCCAAAAGCATTCTGGATTCTCCAGTACGCATATGAGTTATCACCGTACACAGGCTGCCCATTATCCAATTTTAAAACACGAAACTGTGTGGTATCTTGCTGCAATACTTTAATGAAATCCGGTGTTGCCATTACTTGTATACTTTCCTGTTTAGGCCTTGGTTCTGATGGTTTTGATGCAACACGCCAGAGATCAAAAAGGACAGCAATGATGAGGAGACCATACAGAGTTGCAGATTTCAGTTTCCTTTTTTGATAATAGTAAAATGCTCCGAACACGACTATGAGGAAAGCACAACCCACTAGTATGTCTGTTATGACAGAAGAAAAAACAAAATCATACAACATTGTAAGAACTCTTGGATCCTGACCATAGTACTGCGCCAGCACTTTACTGACTTCTTGAACGGGAAAGAACGAAGAGTATATGTCTTTCAGGATACCTTTTCCTATGAGTGTTACCACGAAGCAGAGAGCAAGGAATCCAAGAGTATATTTCCATTGTCTTTCTTGAGATGGACTTATTTTTTTTAATTCCGTCACGAATGATATAATTCCATATCCGGCAAGAAATGGTGTAAAGAACTGGACGAGCATAAGAATCATCAGTGGAATTCTGAACTTGTTGAACATCGGCAGGTACCGATACAATAAATCGTATATGAAGGAAAATTCTTTTCCAAATGCGACGAATAATGAAATAAGAATTGTAATTCCCATATATTGGACAAATGGCTCTTTTCGATTTTTAACAAAACCGATAATTGCAAGCACTATAACAATAATACCCATATAGTGCGGATTATCAACGGGTTGAGGTTGCGGACCCCAATATGTGTTTAACTTTACTTCCCGATTTTGTGTTAAAGGGCCTTGGTAGGAATGCCACCCAAATCCATACCATGATGGAATGAAAAATGTCATCATCTCACCGGGGCTCAACGACCAGTTTGTCGCATAATCATAATCAAGCCCGCCTTCGACGGTTTTCGTCTGTGATGCCGGCGAAGTGTTGGTAATAGCATTAGAACCGCGCATGGAAAAAGGATTGTATTCAAGTGTCGAGAGGTGTAAGTCAGCACCCATCAATAAAGCGAAGGCTGTTGCAATGACCAGCGATGCTCCACTGATAAGGATTCCTTTCCAGTTTTCTTTTTTTATCAAGGCACGGATAAAAAAGAAAAGTAAATAGAATCCCAAGGCAAGATAAATATAGTAGATAAATTGCACATGACCCGGTTCAATCATCAAGCGAACAATAATTGCAAGCAAGAGTGCAAAGATGAGATTAAATCTCTCTCTCAGTTTTTCCACAAGCAAAAATACATATGGAAACCAGGCGAGGACAGCAATTTTTGTACCATGACCTAACATAATATACAAGGCAACATCGGTTTGAAATGTCGCCATTAATGATACCAAGAGTGCAATGGGTTTATTCTTGAATAGTTTATAAGCAAGAAGGTAGACACCAATTCCAAATACCAGATATAGAAACAGCGATGCACCATCTTCTTGTCCAAGGAAAATAATCTTACCTATGTGCTTTCGTATTACCCACCAGATACTTATTATAGGCTGATGCTTCCAGTCTGGCAAAACAGCAATAGTCATACTTGCATATCCGGGCATCCCGCAAAAAATGTACGGATTCCATAACGGATAAATTCCCTCTGCTTTGGCATCTTTTAATAAAGTTTCCCAGCTATGTGATGCAATCGTGTCAGCTGATTGATATGTTTTCCCGTCGAAAACGATTGAATGAAAGAAGATCAACAGGCAGAGATAAAGAAAAAACATTGCTGCAGGATGCTGAAGTTTTAATGGAATAAGTGGATGATCTGCCGTCGTTGCTTTTATGTTACGAGTTTGTTCTATTGCATTCTTAGCCATAAGTAATTTTAATCCCTCATGAATATTGTGAGAAATTTTTAGCGATGAGAAGTTTTCTTCGATTCTCTCCTGAAAATATAATACAGAGAAAAGGAGTTACTTTCAACAAACTCATCGGCACACACAACATCACACTTTCTTTGCCACGACATTCAATCCTGTACCGGTTTTGTTGTCTGTAATGTAATCCAACCACATCATCGGCAAAACCAACGGTAATACGATGATGTAGTAGAGTGGCAGCAATATAAAAAATCCCTTTGAGGTATTTAAAAGCAGCAGCGGGAATTTGATGCCCAATCGCCATGCAAAGGTGCCCCAATGTCCATAGGTATAGCGTATCATCTCCACGCGAAAACCGGCAGCCTCCAATTTGCTCCGTATCTCCTCCATACCATAGCCGTTACGAGCATGTTCTTCGACAAAGCTGCGGTCGTCTTCCGAATGTACATCGGACCCCCCCAAGTTAGATGGGGTATTGATGAAAAGTTGTCCATTATTCTTGAGTGCGCGATAAAAATTCTGGAAAACTCCGACATCATCCGGAATATGCTCCATTACATCCACCGAAAGAATAACATCAAATTTATCTTTATGCTGAATCTGCGTTAAATCTTCAACAGCGAAGGAGCACCGCAGAAAACCAATCGAGCGGAAGAATTGGTTGCAGTCGGCAATTTGCTCTTCCTTAACATCAATACTATAGATAGTCGCAAGCGGAAATTGTTTCGCAATAAAGTACGAATATTGCCCAAAGCCGCTGCCGGCATCATATATGGTGAATGGTTCACGACGATTGTCCAGTTGTCGATGGAGTTCGCGCTTCACATACCACTCTCGTAGGAACATCACACCGAGCAGTTTGTAGAACAGAATTCGCAGCCATGGTTTGTTCCGTGCTGCATTGCCAAAAATCTTTTTAATTGGATCGTATTGCATAATTAAATTTTTTGATCAAATAAACTTTCGAGTCGCTCGACGAATGTATCCCATCCGTATTGTTTCTTTTCTTTTTGTATGTTTAATGCGAACCCGCTCTCACAATTCTCCTGATAAAACTTCACGACAGCGTCCGCAAATGCTTTGGGATTCTGTGGGGGAACGATGAATCCTGTGCGCCCGTTTGCAACCACTTCGGCTAAACCGCCAACATTCGTAACAATCACCGGTTTATTAAAATGATAGGCAATCGGTACAATTGCACTTTGTGTCGCAGAAACATAAGGAAGAACAACGACATCGGCAGCAGAAAAATATGTCGAAATTTCTTCATTAGGGATATAATCGGAATGCAATTGAATATGTTCTTCTAACCCAAGCTGTCGAATTTTTTTCCAATATTTTTCTTCATCCTCATAAAATTCTCCCGCAATGAGAAGCAACCCGGATATATTTTTTAGAATGATCGGCATGGCATCGAGTAATACACCGAGCCCTTTGTAAGCCCGCACATAGCCAAAGAAAAGCATTACATGATCGTTGGTAATTCCAAGCTTCATTCGTGATTCTCTTTTTGGCAGAAGTTCCCCGAAAACATTGAACAATGGAAGAGGTGATAAAACATATCGCGCTTTTGGAAGAAACCGATGAAGATCTTCTTCTACTGTTTTAGATAACACGATAAACGCATCGACAGAATGGAATGCGTATTTCGTCAACGCTGCATCGCCAGGACGTTTTTCATGCGGGATGATATTGTCGCAAATGAAAATCACTTGTGCGTTGATTTTACGTTTTACCAGTCGGGCAATCGAACCAAAGCATGGTGCAAAGAATGGCATCCAGTACCGAAAGATGATTACGTCTGGCTTTTGATTTGTAATATATCGAGCGGCGCGGTACCACGAGATTGGATTAATGGAATCTATCAATGAAACAGTGGGAACATTGAACAATGGTTTCCCCGGATCTATCTGTGACTTGCCTGGAAAAAGCAACGAAGGATACTGCTTCGTAAATGAAACAATTTGCACGTCATGGTTCTTGGATAAATACCATCCGAGTATAATATTTAATTGTGCCATTGCTCCCCGTAGAGGATAGGCTGGACCAACGATAACGATTTTCAACGCATCCGTCCTTTTTGCAGCACGGCAGAGTCGATCGCTGCCAAATAATTAAGACGTAAAATGTAACTGGGGAATTGCGAGCCTTCTTGATGTACGAGTTCAAACATCTGCGGGTACTTATCTGCAACCGGCTGCACGTATCGGCGCAGCGTGGATGACCACTGGAAGTTGTCGTACAGAAGGTGTGTCATATTGAGCGACTTCCACTTTGCAACAATTGAATCCGGATTTGTCTGATCAATTTTATATGTGCCGTAGACATCATAATCTCCTGCATAGAGCAGGAACAACTCAGGCTTACGGCAAATAACATGTGTTGTTTGCCTGGGGAGATTGGTTTTCAGCCATAGCGATGCGCGTAGGTAATTTACCCAGTCTTCAGTGAAGCCTGCAAATTCGTTACCGCCAAGATTCGCTTTGAGAATTGGATAATTTTCGTCGATAGCCTTTTTGATCTCGGCCATGTTTGCAAATGTCAATCCGAGTACCGCAATAAATATAAGCGTCTTTGCACGGGGCGTAACCACATGTGCGTCCTTCGCTTTTACCCATCGGTTGCCAAGCCAATATATTCCTTCCATCGTTCCAATAAAAATGAACGGGATGACAGGAACGAGAAAGCGCGTTGAAGTATAAATATTCTGCAGCACCAACGAGAGGAATGCAACGTACGCTAGTACAAAAAAACCAAGAAACGCTACTGCGGACTTTGGCTTGGTAATAATTGGGACAATGCATCCAATCAGTAAAATAACAGAAATAAGAATACCGAAGAATGCAGGCATATTTGATATGAAACGCCCATCTGCAAAAGAATTTTCCAGCGGCATCGGAACGCCAAGCGCAGAAGGAAAATGATAGTTCACATAACTGATTATATTATTCGTAAAACGCTCGATGAATCCGCTTACAGTTTCTATTCCTTCTGTTGCATTGTAAGGATTTTTCAATATGAGAATAGATGTTTGCCCGAACGCAGCCGAGCCGGACGTCCATTCATATATTTTTAACGGGCTGTAGAGTACAACACATGTAAGGACAAAGACCCCCAGTTGTTTCCAACGCTGCTGCCAAGCGAAAAATATCAGAGCAACACCGGCAACGGTTGCACCTGGGATACGGATATAAAAAGATGCCATTGTTAAAACAGCAGCTAGAAAAGCAGATTGCATTGATTTATTTTCGCTTGCGAGAAGTATATAATGGATTGTCCAGATGAGAAGAAGTGTGAAGAGCATCTCGCTGAATGTCTGGTGCGAATATTTAAGCATCTGCGAATTGATGGCAACAAATAATAACAACGGGTAGAGAACCATTGGCTGTAGGTGTTTGCGAAATACGAAATAGAGCGAAATGATTGTTCCCAAGAAAAAGAGTAACGAGGTCATTTTTAGAATTATCAGATTTACTCCGAAGATCCAGATAAACAATGCCAATATGATTGGATAACCGGGTGTTTTGAATCCAAACGGAACCTGGCCGGAGGTAACAATCTTCATTGCCGAGAGCACGTACGAAGTGTCATCGCCATCGACACTTGGTTTTATATCGAATGTCAAAATGCCATTGATCAACCCGATGGCAAGTACACCAATAATCCACCATCGATGTTTCTTTTCAAACCATCGTGTCAATCGGTCGTATATCGTTGGTTTGGAGTGCTGATATTCTGGGTTCTTTTTGATATGCACTTTTTTTGACATAACGAACACCCGGTTTATACAAACTTCAATCGACGTGCTGCAACGAAAACCATTTTCAGCAACAATAAACCATGTCGCCAGCGTTGGATGTTAGTCTCGCCATATGTACGTTCAGCATAACGGATTGGCATCTCGACAATCTTCATGTTCTGCTTTGCCGCTCCGAAGATGAGATCAAAATCTCCGAAAGGATCAAACTCACCAAAGTAAGAACGATTGGCAGAAATTTTTTCGTAATCCGATTTGAACAATACTTTTGTACCGCAAAGTGTATCCTTGAATTTCTGGTCGAGCAGGTATGTGAACATCATGCTGAAGAACTTATTGCCGAGGAGATTGAGGATGCGCATCGCTTGTTTTTCCATGGGATATACAAGCCGGCTTCCGTTCACAAATTCTCCACGGTTTGCTGCTAATGCATAGAAGAATTTTGGCAAATCTTCTGGTGCCACAGTAAGATCAGCATCAAGAATCATCAAGATGTCGCCGGTTGCTCGCGCAAATCCTTCACGTACAGCATTCGCTTTTCCAATGCCACTTTGTACATAATAACTCAAGGCATTCTTCTTGCCATAGGTTTCTACAACACGTTTAATTTCATCAAGCGTTCCGTCCTTTGATCCGCCTTCCACAAAAATGATTTCAGTCTTGCTTCCCATGTCGGGAATACGCTGCACTGCTTTTTCGATGTTGCCATGTTCGTTGCGCGCCGGAATGATCACCGAAACAGAGAAACGCTCAGGATGCATTTCCTGTACGCGTGGACGTGCAACAATAAAACGTACCACACAAAGTTTCCGAAGTAGCGGAAGTTGTGAAATGTACTTATTCAAAAACCAGGAAATGACGGGAATATATTTAGGCAGCAGTAATCGATAACCGCTTCGAATGATTTCGAAGTCCGCAAGATCCAATAGGTTGTGCAAGTCATGTGTGTTGATCCAGTTCTGACGCGGCTGAGGAGTTTTCATCAAAATTTTTTCAGCGAGAAGAAGAATTGGCTCCCACAAAAAATTATAGTATGTAATAATGAGGCGGGAACGAGGATTCATTACCCTGTGAGCCCGCCCCAGAGCGCGCTGGATATCGTATAAATGACCGACAAGATCGGACATAACAACATATTCAAACTTCTGATCTAAAACTAATTCTTCTGCATCCAGAGGATAGAATGAATGCTGTGGATATTTTTGCTGCGCACATTTAATCATTGCAGGACTAATATCTACGCCTACACCGATTGATGGTTTAACTGCATGAAGTAAATCACCGGTTGCACAACCGATTTCAAGTACAGAAGCATGCGGTGTAATGAGAAATTCTATTAACTTTTCTATCGCTTTATGGTAATAGCGATTTCGTCCTTGCCAGTGATCCCATTTCTGAGCTATAGCTTCAAAATAAGTTATTAACCGAGTCTGTTTATCAGAAGCCCTATTCATTTTTTTATATCAATTCCATTAATACGTAAGATGCTGATAACAATAGCAAATATCAAAGGTCAAATAAAATTCAACAATATTGATTCCGCATATTCTAGCTATACAGTAGGTTTACGCGCTGAGAGAATAATTGAACCGGCAATCTCACGAATTAGCGGGGTTGCTTCCAGCAAATGTGTTATTTTTATTGCTAACGGAATAAATTTTTGAGGTATGGCAGGATGTAAGAAATCATATGGATCAACAACAATATCAATGAATCCCAATCGTTTCAATAATCGAGCCATCGGCCAGCGAAAAAATGCAGTCTCATCTGGTGAATCTCCCAATTTGCGCTTTATATATGGAATATTTTTCTGAATAGCTATTTGAGGATTAAGCATATTCGGCTCAGCAAACGCTATACTCATGCCAGGTTTTAAAACACGAAATGCTTCCATGAGTGCTTTCTCGACCTTCACATGATGCAGAACCGAACTTCCAATGACTGCATTAAAAGTCGCATCATGAAATGGGAGCATCTCAATATCACCAATTTGAAATGAGACACTTGGATGTGATTCTTTCTGTGCCTCAGCAATTAATTCTGGAGATAGATCGACGGCAGTAAGCACAGCTCCTGTCGCTGCAATGCGCCGCGAAAACATACCAGTACCACATCCAAACTCAAGCACTTTCATACCTGATTGAATAGACGCTCGTTCAATTAATAATTCAGTACGTCGGCGAGCGCGCTCTAAGCCGGCAGGTGTTCCCCATCCCCATATTTCAATTGCATTTGGTGCTAATAGTTTCCCGTGTGCGAGTTCGTGTG
>Ga0182021_10007588_pt1 | contig 12861 bp, 7 predicted proteins | sample 612E3MmetaG_FD_120493 | JGI IMG/M metagenome (GOLD analysis project Ga0182021, IMG submission 120493) | Permafrost microbial communities from Stordalen Mire, Sweden - 612E3M metaG (Illumina Assembly) | ecosystem: Environmental > Terrestrial > Soil > Wetlands > Permafrost | place: Sweden... | reverse complement strand
TCCATCGTGATCCCATCCCTGCGGCGCTGGATGTCGGCCCAGTCCTGCCGATACCAGGCGAAGTCGTCACGGGCCTGCTCCGGGTCGGCGATGATCGCCGAGGTCGCATCGATCGTGAGCTGGCCGAAGCGCGACTTTGCGTCCGCGGTCGAGAGCCACCCGAGCGAAGCCTCGGGCGCGTCGGCAAGCCCCGCCATCTCGTCGAGCAGGGCCACCGCTACGGCCTGGTCGGTGCGGTACGAGGCCCGGTTGGTATGGCGCGAGGGGATAGCCGCAAAGAGGTCCGAGGCCTCCACGGGACCGGGCGCAAGGTCAACCCGCGCAACGTGCGTCGGGTCGGCGGTGTCTGGCAGAAGGCCGACAGTCGCGGCGTAGCCGTTCGCCCTGGCGGCGAGCACGAGGTTCTCCAGCGCACAACCGAGCGAGAGGTACATCTCACGCCCCAGCGGATCCATCGCGCCGATCGAACGCCCGGTATCGGCGTACAGGTCAATCCGATCAGCGGCCACTCGGAAAGCCCATGGCTGACTGTCGTGCGCGTTCGCAGCGAGGATCGCCGCGGCAACCAGACGCATCGGGTCGCGCGACGTGAGATCGGTTCGCCAGGGATCGTAGGCTGGACCGGTGCCGGGACTGAATACGCCCTGGTCGACGGCACGCCACGTGACGCCACCCGCGGCGACGACGACGACGAAGCCGGCGCCGAGGCCCATGCGCTTGAGAAGTGTTCGCCGGGTCATGCCTGACGGCGTGGCGGGCGCGTTCGTTGACTCCTCGGGGGGTGGGGGCTGCGATAGCTTGTCGTCCACTGGATCAGTCTCCTTCTTGATCACCACCTCACAGTCCGAGGCGAGAGCAGATTCAAGCAAGCCCGGCCTGAGCTGACGGCCTTGCCGCCACCGGGCCAATCACCCCCGGTGTTGCCTAGGGCTTCGGCTTGGCCTGCTGATCCAGCGAGGTACCAATCGCCACTCCCAGCGCCAGGCCGACGCCTAATCCGAGGCCGACGTTGCCCAACGCCATGCCCAGCCCGACGCCGATGGCGATTCCCGCTCCGATGCCCACGGCGAGTTTGCTGGCGGGTTTCTCTGAAGTAGGTTGTTCGGACATATTCGCTCCAATCGTTGTGCCTGCAGAGTCGACCATTCTCGACCGGTCACTGCACCACGTCGGGGGACGTGACCCAGGGCCGACCTCAATGACCAGCGCCGGCGGCGCTCGCACTGGGCTGCGTGCCGAGCTCGGATTTCGCGGATCGCTCGACAACGACACTGCAGTCGGTGACAAGCGCGGCAATCGCACCTACGGCCGCCAGCCACGGAGCGAGCACGGCACCGACCACTCCGACGGTAAGGGGGAACTCAGCGACCGTGTGGTCCCCCTGCTTGATCGTGATGCGACGCACGTTTCCTTCCGCTACCAACCGCTTGACCTCGGCCAACAATCGGTCGCCCTCGATCTTGATCTGCTCGGTTTGCATTGGTCCCAGCTCCTTGCTTATTGCGCGCGACTGCTCGAGTTGCCGTGGCAGTGGCGCCACAAACGATTCCCGTCATGCTCCGCAAGGCTAGACCGGGTCGAGCGCACGCCAAGAGGATGAGAACCCTGCACGGCCGGCCTGAGCGAGGGCGAGGACGGCGGAGCGGATTCAGCGGACTTCTCGCGCGGCCAGCGGAAGGGATGCCTGCCCGTATCCACGACGAGACGGGCGACTCGCCAGGCCTGGAGGTCTCGTGCGGTACCCATTGCCCCGAGCGCGTGCGCTCTCTAGATTGCGTGGTACAAGGGGTGGCATTCTCGAGCTCGGTCGCGCCGCCCCGTAAGGTGAGGACGGCGAGATGAATAGGCGGATCGTATCGGCGCTGATCGCAGCCTTCTTCTGTGCTTCGTGTCAGTCGTCTGGCGGCGGGACGACCCCACCTGGGACCAGCGCGCCGACTGGACCGCTGCCGAGCACGGCCAGTTCCGCGAGCGCGGCGAGCTTCGAACTCACGGCCGGCGGACCTGCCGCCGCCAACGCCCTCTTGCCGGCAGTGCCGCAGCGGATTTCGCCGCCGCCGATCGTGGCCATCCCCAAGAGCACCGTGACGGTCGAAGGCGGGGCATACGACGCCTTCCAGATGGCGGGCAACAGGCTCCGACTGCTCTGCCAGCAGCCGTGCCAGTTCGATGACCGATTGATCGATGCCGACTACGCCGGATCCCAGGTCACGATCCAGCAACTGGTGCGCAATGTCGGCTTCGACGTCGTCGGCTCCATCCAGTCGATCGACGTGCACCTGACGCGCGACGGCCAATGCCAGCGCTCACAGGGTGAGGTCGGCCTGTCGGGGATCTACGCCGACAATCCGAAGGGCGCTTTCATCTGCGTCTATCTGACCGAACCCGACATTGCCAGTAGCGATCCCGCCAATCCGATAGCGCCGGACACGGCCATTCGCCTCGGTGGGCTCGGAGTCTTCGCCCACGAGTACACGCATGTCCTGCTGTTCGACCGTTTCACGTTCTCCTCTCACGATTTCGTCTTTCCGATCGAGAACATGACCCTCGACCCGGCCGATTCACAGTCCGCTGACCTGTGTGGTGACAACTACCAGTCCGGCGCTCCGCTGACATACGAGCTCTGCAAGACGGACGGCTTCACCTACGCACAGCTCATCGCCAGCCTGCGGACTGTCGACCGGCTCTATCAGGACGGCTACGGCAACGTGGGCGGCGCCGTCGGATTGAACCAGTACCGGGCCGTCGTTAACTACTTGCTCGGGAAGGACACGACCACGACCTTCGAGAAAGTCGGCTACATGAAGGAAATCAACGCGGAAAGCTCGTCCAAGCCATACAAATTGCCGTACTCGAGCGAGCCTTGCTCGTACGACGCCGCGGTGACAGCGGATACGACCATCCCGCTCGGAACCATGGTTGACGTCAGCACCAGCTTCGCCAAGACGTGGGCCATCACGAATGCCGGTACCTGCAGCTGGGATGGCGTCAAGCTGACGTTCGTCGGCGGGGAGAACCTGTCCGCCGGCGCCGCGTCCGTCCCGCAAGCCGCCGGCGGGGCCGCGGTCAGTGTCACCGTGCCGATGAAAGCCCCGGCCGGCCCCGGCGTGCACGCCGGGGAGTACAGGCTGCAGACTCCCGCAGGCAAGGCCTTCGGCCCGATCCTGAACGTGGTCTTCTACACGCGCCCCGGCTGCTCGCTCCCTTCGGAGTTCTCGTCCTTCGGAGCCGAGCCCGCCACGATCGGGCGGGGAGCCCTGTCCCTGCTCAGGTGGGGCCAGGTCACCAACGTCGACAAGGTCGAGATCGTCGGCTTCGGCAATGAAGACGCGAACGGCGGCCGGGTCCTGGTCCAGCCGGACAAGACGACCACCTACACGCTGCGGGCCACCTGCGGGTCGTCATCCGTCACGACCCAGGCCACGGTGACCGTGGACGCGAGCCTGCCGGCCTTCGCGATCACCAGCGTCACGGCCTCCGCCGATCCCCCAAGCTACAGCGGCTCGTGCGGCGCCACCGGCAAACGAATCGACTTCACGGGCGAGTTCGTCGGCAACGGGCCCGGGGTCGTTCTCTATCACTGGGACCGGATGGATAGCGCGGGATCCAACGCGCTGCTGTGGACCTTCGACGCGGCCGGCTCACAGCGCCTTAGCTCGTACTGGCAACTTGCCGGAACCACGGACGGCTGGATGGAGCTAAAGATCCTCGCGCCCATCCAGAGCGAACCCGCCCGCGCGAGCTTCTCCCTGACATGCACATGATGTGCGCCTGAGTCCTTCTGCCACCTGGGCGCAAGGTCCGGGCCACAGCCCGAGTTGATGGCAGTTCGGTGCTGGAGCCAACCCCGACAGCAGACGACCGCCAGCCCTATCGCCAACGGTCGCTGGAGGCATACAATCGCACGCGGCTCACGCCCGATACGCAACGGATTGGTCGAACCGCTGTGACAAACCCCGGCTGCATCGTCGCCGCTCCCGTCGGCGAGACCGGCGACTTGGTCCTCTCACCAGCCATCCGCCTGAGAGACGGTTCACGCCTTCTGCTCGAGACCCCCTCTGGGCACCTTTCGACGCCCACTCTGCTGCGTCGCTTGGAGCAGGAACATCAGATAGCCCGCGACCTCGATCCCGACCTCATTACCCGGCCTCTCGCCCTGGAGCGTCACGGAGGGACAGTGACTCCCGTGCTGGAACAGGGATCCACCAGAACCCCGGTAGACCTGCTGGGCCCCCTTATGAGCCTCGAGCAATTCCTCCGGATCGCGGTCGCTTTGGTCCGAGATCCACCGCCACGAGTTGGTCCACAAGGACATCAAGCCCGAAGACGTGCTCTTGGTTGCTGACGGCACGTAGAAGGCAAGGTTGTGCGCGTGATCGGAAACGCCATGGACATCACCGAACGCAAGCCGGGTGAGGAGGAACACCTCGCTCGCCTTCGCTTCGCCGAGAGCATGGACCAGGTCAACCGCGCCATCCAGGAGGCGCATGACCTCGATCAGCTGATGAGCGGCGTGCTCGGCGTTGCGCTCGCAACCTTCGATTGCGATCGGGCGTGGCTCTTCCATCCGTGCGATCCCGATGCGCCGTCGTTTCGGGTTCCCATGGAAGTCACCAAGCCCGAGTACCCGGGCGCTGGGATATTGAACACGGACGTGCCACTGCCCCCAGATATGGCCGTGAATCTGCGTGAGGCTCTCGACTCCGCTCACCCGGTGACGTATGCCGTGGGGACTGACAAACCCATCAACAAGGTGAGTGCGGATCAGTTTGGCGTTCAGTCAATGATGCTGACCGCTCTGTACCCCAAGTCGGGCAAGCCGTGGGCGTTCGGCCTCCACCAATGCTCCTATCCGCGCGTCTGGACCTCGGAGGAGAAGGAGCTCGTCCAGGAAATCGGCCGGCGGCTGACCGACGCCCTGAGCAGTCTGCTGGCTCATCGCGAGCTGCAAGAGAGCGAGGCCAAGTACCGCCTGATAGTGGATACGGCTGCAGAGGGAATCTGGGGGCTCGGGCCGGACACCCTGACCACCTTCGTCAACGCCACGATGGCGGAGATGCTCGGCTACTCACGCGACGACATGATCGGCCGGCCGGTGACCGACTTCATGTTCGAAGAGGATGCGCCAGATCATCTGGCGAGGATGAAGAAACGGCGCCAGGGCCTATCGGAGGTCTACGAACGCCGGTTTCGCCGTCAAGACGGCGAGACTCTGTGGGTCCAGGCATCCACCGTCCCCATCCTCGATGAAGGGCACCGTTTCGCTGGCTGCATGGCGATGTTCACCGACATCACCGAGCGCAGGATCGCCGAGGAAGAGCGGCGCCAGTCCGAAGAGAAGTTCTCGGCCGCATTCCATGCTTCCCCGGATCTGATCAGCATCACGCGACTCAGCGACGGCACGATTCTTGAGGCCAACGAGGGATACGAGCGACTCCTCGGCTACACACGAGCTGAGTCCGTGGGCGTGACCACCACCAGACTCTCGATTTGGGCGGACCCGGCCGACCGCTCCAGGTTCGTGGCCGAGCTCGAGGAGTTCGGCGAGGTCCACGATTTCGAGACGACACTGCTGCGCAAGGACGGCACCGCAATTGCGGTCCTCGACTCGGCTCGTAAGTTCCACCTGCTGGGTGAGGAGTGCGTCCTTTCGGTTGTTCACGACATCACCGATCGCAAGCGGGCCGAAGAAGCCGTGCGGGATAGCGAAGAGAAGAACAGGACGCTGCTCCAGAACATAGAGGCTGCCGTGGTGGTGCACGGGGCGGACACGCGGATTGTGACGTGCAACTCCATGGCCCAGGAGATCCTCGGCCTGTCGGAAGATCAGCTGTTGGGCAGGACGGCGTTCGATCCCGCGTGGCATTTCACGCGTGAAGACGGCAGCGTCCTGCCTCCCGAGGAGTACCCGGTTGCCAGAGTCGTGGCGAGCCACGAAGCCCTCGGGGACTTCGTGGCTGGGGTGCATCGGCCGCACAGAGAGACCGACGCCGACATCTGGGTGCTCGTCAACGCCCATCCGATCTTCGACGCCGCGGGCGAGCTCGCCCAGGTCATCGTGACGCTCATCGACATCACCGAGCGCCGCCGGCTCGAGGAGCAACTCCGGCAGTCCCAGAAGATGGAGGCGATCGGGCGCCTGGCGGGTGGCGTCGCCCACGACTTCAACAACCTCCTGACGGCGATCAACGGCTACGCCGACATGCTCGCGGCCGGCATGGCTCCCGGCGACGAGCGCCGATCGGACGTAGAGGAGATTCGCAAGGCTGGGGACCGCGCCGCGGCTCTCACGCGCCAGCTCCTGGCCTTCAGTCGCCGGCAGGTCCTCCAGCCGGCCGTCGTCGACCTCAACGCCGTGGTCGCCGGCATCGCCCCGATGCTACGGCGCCTGGTCGGTGAGCAGATCGAGTTGCGTGCGCCCGGATCGCCGGACCTCGGCCGCATTCGGGCCGATCCGTCCCAGATCGAACAGGTCCTCCTCAACCTCGCCGTCAACGCCCGGGACGCGATGCCCGCCGGGGGTACGCTCACCATCGAGACGGCGAACATCGAGCTCGACGACGAATACGCCCGGACGCACACCCTGGTCGCGCCAGGTTCGTATGTCCTGCTCGCCGTGAGCGACACCGGCGTCGGGATGGATGCCCCGACCATGGCCCACCTGTTCGAGCCGTTCTTCACGACCAAGGCCGTCGGCGAGGGCACGGGACTGGGTCTCGCCACGGTGTATGGGATCGTGGCCCAGTCGGGCGGTCACGTCACCGCCTACAGCGAGCCCGGCCACGGCTCGGTGTTCAAGGTCTTCCTGCCGCGCGTCGCGGAGACAGTCGAACGACACTCCCCCGCCCTCGCAGAACCGGCCGCGAGTGGAGCCGAGACGATCCTCCTCGTCGAGGACGAGGACGTCGTCCGCTCGTTCGTGGAACGGGTCCTGTCCAGGCTCGGCTATCGCGTCTCCACCGCCCAATCCGGTGCCGAGGCGCTCGCGCTCGTCGCCGACCACCCGGGTCCCATCGATCTGCTCGTCACAGACGTCATGCTCCCGGGCATGGTTGGCCGCGAGGTCTCCGAGCGACTCACGGCCCTACGTCCGTCGCTGCGCACCCTCTTCATCTCGGGATACACCGAGGACTCGATCGTCCACCGCGGTGAGCTCGATCCGGGCGTTTCGTTCCTGTCCAAGCCCTTCACCCCGGACGCCCTCGGCCACGCGGTCCGAGCGGTGCTCGACGGTAGACAGACCCAGTGCCCCCCGGGGCCTGCTGGTCGAATTCGGGGCCTTTGACGTGACTCGCGCGTGTCCGATCGAGCTGCTGAATTGGTCGTTGCTCAAGGCTGGGTCGCTGTCGACGCAAATGCGATAGGGCGGTCGGGGCGAGAGAGTGCCGGCCGAAGTGCGCGACGCTGCGCCGCTTGCCGTCGTACGAGCCGTGTTCGAGAGAGGCGGTCAACCCCCCACGTGGCCGACATAGAGGGTTGACATGTCTGTGGTCAACGCCAACACGAGCGAGCCGACCAGCCAGCCCTGGACGGAGGGGCCGACCACCCAAGAATTGTCGGGGCCGGTGCTGACCCCGCTATCCTCCGGCGGCGCTCCGGTTGACGTACCTCGCTGCCAGGTGATTCCATCGGCCGTCCAGTCGACCTCCCGGCCGCTGACGATCACTACCCTGTCGCCATCGCCTGCCAACCAGCCGGTCGACGGCAAATGGGGGCCTACGCCTACGGCCTGCCAGTTCGCACCTTCTGCGCCGGCCCGGTACCACTTCTTGAGCAGGCTGGCCACGATGCCATCGCGTCCGGCAGCGGCACTGGTGGCAAAGGCATAGACGCTCACCTTGGCCGGGGCTGAAGTCGTGGAGGTCCAGTGCACTCCATCGGGGGAGAACCAGGCACCCGGCGAAGTCGGGTTCACCGAGACCACGACGAAACCGTCGGCCGTCGCCTCGACCAGTGGCCAGGGGAACGCCATCGAGAATCCGCTGCCGGCAACCTCCCATTTGGCGGAGATGTCCGGGATCGTCGAGGACGACCAATTGGCCATGTCATTGGAGTGGTAGGAGCGGAATACGGCGGGCGATCCGGCCGATGGCCCAGGGGTGGAGTATCCCCAGACCAGGGTTCCCTTGGGGCCGCTCACGGAGATACCGGATCCGGATGCCTCGATCATCGCTTCGATGTGCGGCACGAATGGATCGCCCGGCAGACGCTGCCAGGTCCGGCCATCGCTGGAAGTGAGGACCACCCACGGGACGTAGCCATTCCCTCTGCACCATGCAGGATTGTTGGGCGAGTTTGAGTTCGAGGGGCACTTCGAATTGGCGGGAATGCCCCCCTCGCCTATCGCAAGAAGTCCGGTCGAGGTGCCGACCACGGTCACCAGTTCCACATTTGCGAATGGATCGCCGCTCACTGGGATCCGAGCCCAGGAGGATCCATCGGTCGTCTCATAGAACGTTGGCGCCGCTCCTTCGCCTGTCGCGGGCGTCCCGGTCATCACGTTGACTGCCATCACGACCCTGGCGCCGAGTTTGGCGACGCCCATCACCTCGGAACCCTGCTGACCGAATTTGGTCATCGCCACCTTCTGCCAGGCAACCGATGGACCGTCCGCGAGGATCGATGAGCCGTCGGAGGCGGAGAAGAGCGCCTGCGCCGTGCTGGTCGGCAGGCTGCTGGTCGAAATGCTTGCTTTCGGGCTAGTCACAAGCCCGCTCTCACCGGCCTTGCTCGCCGGCACAATGCCGGCATGCGGGGACAAAGCGAGCGGAACGCCCACGGCGGCGACGGCCATGACGATCGCCGCCATCACCGCGGTCGCTGCGATCCGACGTGTCCGCGCGCCGCTCGCCCATTCGTTTCGCCGACGGGCCGTTCGGGGGGAGGCATTCGTCCGCCCACCGGCGCTCATGCTCTCGACGTGTTGTCGCAGGCCGATCGGGGCAGAAGGCAGGCGAAGACTGCTCAGAGTGCCCTTCAGATCCCGCTCCAGCAGGACCAGCTCGTCATCCGTCTTCTTCATCGGGAAGCCACCTTTCCGGCTTGCAGAGCGCATTCCCGGCCCCTCTGCTCGTCGCGCATCTTTTCCAGCGCCCTGTGCAGGCGCGATTTGACTGTTCCAAGCCGCCAGCCGAGGCGGGACGCTACCTCGGCCAGCGGCAGATCGGCCCAGTAGTGCAGGACGACGACGGCTCGTTCGTCGGCGTCCAGGGAGCCGATCGTTCGCAGTAGCGCATCGTGGGCCAGGATCGCCTGGAAGGGGTCTGCCCCCGGCATGTCGTGATCTTCGATGTCAACGAAGCCGATCCGGCCCTTGCGTCTGATCCGGTCGCGGCAGATGTTGACCAGGATGCGATCGAACCAGGCGGTGAAGGCCGATCGTTCGCGCAGGGATCCGGCCGACTGCCAGGCCCGAACGCAGGCGTCCTGGACTACATCCTCCGCGTCCGGCCCGCTGCCGAGTAGCAGACCGGCCAGTCGGTAGGCGCGATCCAGGCCTGCGCAGATGAGCTCCGCAAGATCTTCGTCACCGCGACGCTGCATCGCCCACTCAATCTCTCCTCGCCATGCTCGCTCCTACCAGCTCAATCCGCCGGTCGGTGTCCTTCACCCTGCTCCAAGACGAACAAGGCGTCGTTACGGTTCTCAACCGCGCTGAGAATGAGGAGGCACCACGGTAGCCCACCTTAGGGGAAGTCGCCCCGAGTGCAGAGCATCCGCGTTCGCGTCATGCCGGTTCCATGTGATCCGCCGACACATGTGGATGCCGCCGCTCGAGCGAGGCGCCCTCGACATCGACGTTCGGGAGCAGGCGGTCCAGCCAACGCGGGAGCCACCAGGCCCAGTCGCCTGCGAGCGTCATGAGCGCTGGCAGGATCAGGAGCCGGACGAGGAACGCGTCGACCAGGACTCCGAACGCGAGCGCGAATCCGATCGGCCGGATGATCGCGCTGTCCGAGAGTACGAAGCTGCCGAAGACCGACGTCATGATGATCGCGGCGGCGATGACGACCGCGCGCCCGGCGCGAAGCCCGAGGACGACCGCGGTCTTCGAGGGTGCTCCGTGAGCGTACGCCTCGCGCATCCCCGAAGCCAGGAAGAGCGTGTAGTCCATCGCCAGACCGAAAAGGATCCCGAAGAGGACCGTCGGCAGGAAGTCGAGGATCGGCGCCGGCGTGGAGACCCCGGAGATCGCGCCGAACCAGCCCCACTGGTAGATGGCGACGACACCGCCGAGCGCGGCGAAGTACGAGATCACGAAGCCGCCGGTCGCCACGAGCGGGAGGAGGAGCGAGCGGAAGACCACGATCATGATCAGGAGCGAGAGCCCGACCACGACGAGCATATAGAGGGGCAGGGCGTCGGCGAGCTTCTGGCTGATGTCGATGTTGCCGGTCGTCTGGCCGGCGACGCCGATGACAACCCCGTCTTTGAGCGGCGAGGCGGTCCGGAGCGCCTGGACGAGCTGCTCGGTCGAGACGCTCGACGGTCCCTCCTCGGGGAGCACCTGGAACGCGGTGACGGTGCGGTCGGCCGAGGCGCCGACCAGGGCGACGGCTACGACACCATTGAACCCGGCGAGGCGCTTGGCGACGGCGACCTGAGCGTCGAGCAGTTGGGCCTCGGTGGTGCCGGTCGGCAGATCGGCGACGACCAGGAGCGGGCCGTTGGCCCCCTGGCCGAACTTCTCGCCTATCAGGTCGTACGCCTTGTGCTGCGTCGTGTTCGGGTTGTCCGCGGAGCCGAGCGGGAGGCCGAGGCGGAGCGATGCGGACGGGATAGCGATGACCGCGAGAGCGGCGACGCCGATGACCGCGAGAGCGATCGCCCGCAGGGCGGGTACCGGGCGCGCCGCAGCCACCGGCGCGGGGCCGACCTGGCCCGAAAGGCGCGCCTTCTCGCTGCTTCGGAGAATGCGCATCCCGACGAGGCTGAGCAGCGCCGGCGTCAAGGTGATGGCGATGAGAACGGCGATCGCCACGGACACGCCGCCGACGGTCCCCATGAGGCCGAGGAACGGGATCCCGGTCAGGTTGAGGGCGAGCAGCGCGATGACGACCGTCGAGCCGGCGAAGAGGACGGCGTTGCCCGAGGTGCCGTTCGCGAGGGCAATCGATTCCGCGACCGAGTAGCCGTCCCGGAGCTGGCGCCGGTGGCGGTTGATGATGAACAGCGCGTAGTCGATCCCGACCGCGAGACCGAGCATTACCCCGAGAATCGGAGTCACCGAGACCATCTCGACAACGCCGGCCAGGGAGAGGGCGCCGAGTGCGCCGAGCGCGACGCCGAACAGCGCCGTGACGATCGGGAGGGCGGCCCCAATCACGGTCCGCACGATCAGGAGGAGGACGACCGCGGCGATCACGAGGCCGGCCGTCTCGCCACCGCCGAAGAGGTTCGGGATGCCCTGCGCGATCGCGGACGAGAAGTTGACGTCGACCCCGTCGATCGCGGGCGAGAGGAACGCCGCCTTGACCGCGGTCTTGAGCTCCTGGGGGACGGTGATGCTGGTCCCGGTGAACATCACGGCGGCGAGGGCGGTGGTGCCGTCCGCCGAGACCAGGCGGATCTTCGAGGCGAGATCCAGCAGCGTCGCGCCCGACTCGATCTGTGCCGACTGGGCCGCGATCGTTGCCAGCCCTGAGTCGGTCTCCTTCTGCTTGGAGACGATGGTGGCGGCACCCGTGTCGAGCTGCTGCTGCTGAGCGTTGAGCTGCGCCTTCGCGGCGTCGAGCTGCTGCTGCTGAGCGTTGAGCTGCGCCAGCGTGGCCGCGGTGACGCCGGGCGCGGCTTTGGCGGCGTCGAGCTGCTGCTGCTGGGTTGCGAGCTGCGCCTTCGCGTCGTCGAGCTGCTTCTGGCCGGCGGCCTGTTGGGCCTTGGCGGCGTCGAGCTGCGTCTGGCCGTCGGCGAGTTGGGCCTTGGCCGCCGCGATCTTGACGCGGCCGTCGGAGATCTGCTTGGCCTGCGCCTCGACCTGGGCCTGGGTGGCGAACGGGTCGACGACGCGGGTCACGCCGGTCACCTTGGCGGCCCGAGCGACCGCATTGGATATCGCGGCCTTTTGCGCGGCCGTGAACGGCGAGCCGTCCCGGGTGCTGAAGACGACCGAGCCGGTCGCTCCGGCGGTCGAGGGCATGGAGATGGCGAGATGCTCGGTCACGACCGCGGTCGGGGTGCCAGGAATCGTGATGTCGCTCGAGGGCGTCTTGCCGAAGGCGGCGAAGGCGCTGACGACGAGGAAAAGGATGGCGACCCAGGTCGCGACGACGGCGAGGCGCCGCCTCGCGGCGATCCGGCCGATGCGATAGAGGAGCTCTGCCATGAAGATTCTCCGTGGGGCTGCGGGAGGCCACGGGCGCGGCGGCCCTGGATGGCGGGATCGGGTGAACGGGCGAAGGGGGAAGTGACGATCAGGTAGTCAGCGGCTGCGCTCTTTGAAGCCCGGACCCGAGGAGCACGAATGCCTGGTGGAGCAGGCGCGCGCGGTCGCCGGCCGCCCCGGACGCCGGGGTGAACTGGTACGCGGTGACCATCGCCGAGATCGCGGCTGCCGTCACCAGGTGTGGATAGATGTCCGTTGCCGCGTCGGTCCCGGTTCGGGCCGCGACGACGTCGGTCACCATCCGGATCGCCTCGTCAAGGAGAACCGACCGGTAGCGGGCCATCGCGATGCTGGTCCACAGGAGGTCGGCATGGCTTTCCGTTTCGCCGGGATGCTCCACGATCCGGGATGCGATCTCGCTGAAGACGTGCTCCAGAGCGTCGAGGATCGGCTCGTCGGCCGGCCGGTCGCGCAGAGCATCGACGTAGACCTCGAACTCCGACACCCAGGCGGCGATCAGCGCCTCCTCCTTGGAGCCG
>Ga0182021_10007587_pt1 | contig 12861 bp, 9 predicted proteins | sample 612E3MmetaG_FD_120493 | JGI IMG/M metagenome (GOLD analysis project Ga0182021, IMG submission 120493) | Permafrost microbial communities from Stordalen Mire, Sweden - 612E3M metaG (Illumina Assembly) | ecosystem: Environmental > Terrestrial > Soil > Wetlands > Permafrost | place: Sweden... | reverse complement strand
TTTGAAAGCCCCGCGCGAGCGCGTCGCCCGGGTTCTGCGCGGAGACGATCCACGCCGCCGCCAGCACGGTCGGCAGAACTGCCACGCAGGCCCGCGGGGCTCGTTTGAAGAATGCCATATGCGTATGTCCTTTGCGGTTCCAGTGTAATCCGAATCGGCGGACCCGGCGGGACGAATGCACTCGCCGCGGCGGCTGGGGCTGGTAAGATTTCTAGTGCATGCAACAACGCATTTCTCCCGCATCGGCGATCACCGGCGCCATCACCCTGCCCGGCGACAAATCCATCTCCCACCGTTACGCCATGATCTCCGCCATCGCCGAGGGGGAATCGCGCATATACAACTACTCGACGGGGGCCGATTGCCATTCCACGCTTGGCTGCGTGCGCGCGCTCGGCATCGAAGTGGAAGTGGCCGGCACGGAAGTGGCGATTAAGGGCAGAGGCCTCGACGGACTGCGCGCGCCCGCGGGCGATCTGGACGCGGGCAACTCGGGCTCCACCATCCGCATGTTGAGCGGGATCCTGGCCGCCCAGCCCTTCGTCACACGAATTCTCGGCGACGAGTCTCTCTCCCGCCGGCCGATGCAGCGCATCATGCGGCCGCTGGCCGAAATGGGCGCCGAGATTGGCGCGCGCGAAGGCAAATTCCCGCCGCTCGAAATCCACGGCGCCCGCCTGCGGCCCATCGATTACACCCTGCCCGTGCCCAGCGCGCAGGTGAAGACGTGCGTCCTGTTTGCCGGACTCTTCGCCGAGGGACAGACCTCGGTCAGCGAGCCCGTGGCGTCGCGCGATCACACCGAGATCGCGTTGCGCGAGTTCGGCGCCGAGCTCGCCGCCGGTCTCACGGATGGCCAGCGTAGAATCTCTCTCACCGGACGTCCGCGCCTGACGGGCCGCGAACTGATGGTGCCCTCCGACCTCTCATCAGCCGCGTTCTTCATCGTGGCCGCGCTGCTGGTTCCCGGATCGCAGCTCACCATTCGCGGCGTCGGCCTGAATCCCACGCGCTCCGCCCTGCTCGATTTCCTGGTGGGCATGGGCGCCAAAATCCTCATTCCCACGCTGGAAAGCTGCAACGGCGAGTTGATCGGCGACATCGTGGTGCAGCATTCGGATCTGAAGGGCGGGACCGTGGAAGGCGCGCTCACCGCCGCGCTGATCGACGAGATCCCGGTGCTGGCGGTGCTCGGGGCGGCGACGGAGGAAGGGCTGCGGGTGTGCGATGCGGGCGAACTTCGCGTCAAGGAGACGGACCGGATTCGCACGGTGGTGGACAATCTGCGGCGCCTCGGCGTGGAGGCGGAGGAACTGCCGGACGGCATGGTGATTCCCGGGCGCCAGCAGTTCCGCGCCGGCGAGTTCGACAGCTTCGGCGATCACCGCATCGCCATGGCGTTCGCCGTGGCGGCGCTGCGCGCCGATGGCCCCAGCGTCATCGAAAACGCGGAGGCGGCGTCGGTGAGCTTCCCCGAGTTCTGGAGCACGCTCGGGCGTATCGCACAGGCGGCATAAGGCTCCGCCGGGCGATAATCGTTCATCCCGGCAGGCACCTGGTCTATCCCCGCTCTGTCCGAGGTCCGCCCCGTGGTTTTCTTTGCGCCCCCGCGCCTTGGCGCGAAATGGTTTCCGCCTACACCTCGAACTTCAACTCCCCCGCAGCCCCGGCGTCCACCGTGACCGCCTGCCCGTCCTTCACCGCCCCCTGGAGCAGCAGCTTCCCCAGCGGAGTCTCGATCTTCTTCTGGATCGCCCGTTTCAGCGGACGCGCCCCGTACCGCGGATCGTATCCCGTGCGCACCAGTTCTCCGCGCGCCGCTTCGGTCAACGTCAAGCTGATGTGCCGGTCCGCCAGCCGGGCGCGCACCCGCCCCAATTGAATCTCCACGATCTGCTTGAGGTGCGCCTCGCTCAAAGCGTGGAATACGATAATTTCATCCACCCGATTCAGGAACTCCGGCCGGAAGTGCCCCCGCATTTCCTCCAGAACGGCCTCTTTCATGGCCTCGTAGTCCGCGCCCTCAAACCCGCCGCGATGTTCCAGAATCGGCGTGCTGCCGACGTTAGAGGTCATCACCACGATGGTGTTCTTGAAGTCCACCGTGCGCCCCTGCCCGTCGGTCAGGCGTCCATCGTCCAGGATCTGGAGCATCACGTTGAACACGTCGTGGTGCGCCTTCTCGATCTCGTCGAACAGCACCACCGAATACGGCCGCCGCCGCACGGCTTCGGTCAACTGCCCGCCCTCTTCGTACCCGACGTAGCCCGGCGGCGCGCCCACCAGCCGGGCCACCGTGTGCTTCTCCTGGTACTCCGACATGTCGATGCGGATCAAGGAACGCTCGTCGTCGAATAGAAACGCCGCCAGCGCCCGCGCCAGCTCCGTCTTGCCCACGCCCGTCGGGCCCAGGAAGATGAAGCTGCCCACCGGACGGTCGGGATCGTTCAGCCCCGAGCGCGCGCGCATCACCGCCTCCGCCACCGCCGTCACCGCTTCGTCCTGCCCGATCACCCGCTTGTGCAGCTCGTCCTCCAGGTGGAGCAGTTTCTGCATCTCGCCTTCCAGCAGCTTGGTCACCGGCACCCCGGTCCAGCGGCTCACCACCTCGGCGATATCTTCCGCATCGACTTCTTCCTTGATCATCCTGGGACCGGCCAGGGTCTTGGCAAACTTCTCGTTCTCCTCCGCCAGGTGCTTCTCCAGGCCCGCCAGCTTGCCGTACTTCAGCTCCGCCGCGCGATTGAGATCGTACTGCCGCTCCGCCTGCGCCATCTCCACCTTGGTCTGCTCCACCTGCTCGCGCACCGCGCGCAAGCGTTGCGCCGCGTCCTTCTCGCCCTGCCACCGCGCCATCAGCGCGTTGGATTCCGCCTTGAGATTCGCCAGCTCCTTTTCGAGCTTGGCAAGCCGCGCTTTCGAGGCCTTGTCTTTCTCTTTGCGCAGCGCCTCGCGCTCGATCTCGAGTTGCATGATGCGCCGCCGCTTCTCGTCCAGCTCCGCCGGCATGGAATCGATCTCCGTGCGCAGGCGCGCCCCCGCTTCGTCCACCAGGTCGATCGCCTTGTCCGGCAGGAACCGGTCCGTGATGTAGCGGTTCGAAAACACCGCCGCCGCCACCAGCGCCGCATCCTGGATGCGCACGCCGTGATGCAATTCGTAGCGCTCCTTGAGCCCGCGCAGAATCGAAATCGTATCCTCCACCGACGGCTCGTCCACGCGCACCGGCTGGAAGCGCCGCTCCAGCGCCGCGTCCTTCTCGATGTACTTGCGATACTCGTCCAGGGTGGTGGCGCCGATGCAGTGCAGCTCCCCGCGCGCCAGCATCGGCTTGAGCAGATTCCCCGCGTCCATCGACCCCTCGGTCTTCCCCGCGCCCACCACCGTGTGCAGTTCGTCGATGAACAGCACGATCTCGCCCGCCGCCTCCCGCACCTCCTTCAGCACCGCCTTCAGCCTCTCCTCGAACTCGCCGCGAAACTTCGCGCCCGCGATCAGCGCGCCCATGTCGAGCGACACCACTTTCCTGTTCTTCAGCCCCTCCGGCACGTCGCCGCGCACGATGCGCAGCGCCAGGCCCTCCACGATCGCCGTCTTGCCCACGCCCGGCTCGCCGATCAGCACCGGATTGTTCTTGGTACGCCGCGAGAGCACCTGGATCACGCGGCGGATCTCTTCATCGCGCCCGATCACCGGATCCAACTTGCCCGCCGATGCCAGCTTCGTCAGATCGCGCCCGTACTTTTCCAGCGCTTCGTAAGTGACTTCGGGGTTTTGCGACGTGACCCGCTGGTTTCCGCGCACCTCGCGCAGCGCCTGCATCAGGCGCTCGCGCGTCACCCCGAGGTCCTTCACGTCCACGGCGGCCAGCAGCACGTGCTCCACCGAGACGTATTCGTCCTTGAGCTTGGCCGCCTCGTCCTCGGCCGCCGTGAGCAGTTTATTGAGCCGCGGTGTGACGTAGATCTGGTCGATCCCGCTCGCGCCCCCGGAAACCTTCGGCAGCCGCTCCAGTTCGCCGGTCAGTTTCTTGCCCAACCCCTCCACGTTGACGCCGGCGCGCGCCAGGATGGAACCTGCCAGTCCCCCTTCCTGTTCCACCAGCGCCGCAAGCAGGTGCTCGACGTCGATCTGCTGGTTGCCGTAACGTATGGCGTTGCTCTGCGCGGCCCGCACGGCTTCCTGCAGCTTCTCGGTAAAACGATTGAAGTCCATACTTCATGAATAGCAGAGCAGGGGCGTGGTGGGTCGCGTCTCGCCCTGCCTGGCGCGATACGCCGGTGTCTATTCGTACCGCGGCGGCATCGGGCCCCGCCTTGCGTATCCGCTTCGCAGCCTCGCCGCCTTCAGGCTTTCTCGTGCGTCATGAAGACCATAACAAAGTCGCCGTCGCCGGTCAGGTAAAGCTCGTGACAGATGATATTGCGGATCTTGCCACTGGCCTTCGCCATGGCGGCCTCCAGCTTGGAGAAGTCGCCTGCCACAGCGTCAATCTTGCCTAGCGGGACGCAATGCAGCTTGATGGGGTAGGGCTCTTCGTCGTCGCGATAACCTAGAGTCAGCAACAGGAGACCCGCGGACTCGATATATTCCACTCCGATGCTCTTGGCGGCGGCCTGCGTATGTTTCGCGAAAGCGGCCACTTCGTCGGCCAGCTTGCCGATGGTTTTGTCTTTTGCCAGTTTGCCGGTGAACAGCTTAAACCTGTCGTGGACTTGGGCTTTGATCATAGGTTCTCCAGGCTGATTGTAACTCGCCTCCGGCGCATTTCAAATGATCGCCTTGCCAAACACGTGCGAGACAGTCGAGAATCGTCAACATGATCTTCATGAAGCTGATTTGTGTCTTCGGCCTCGTGGTTTCCGTGGCGTTGTGTCAGGTTCCGGCGGCGTTGGCAGTCCAAGGCCTCGGCGACACGAGCGCTACGCTTTCCGCTTCGGACTCGAATTGAGGCTCAGGGAGGCGCCGCCGCCGGAGACGCCGCGGGTCCACCGCCGCCCGGTGTTGCGCTCCCAAACGCAGCCACGCTGTAAACTGGAGCTTTATGAAGACCGTTATCTTGGTTTTGGTGGCGATTACGGCGGCCGCGGCCGACTCCAATTGGCCGCAGTTTCGCGGCCCCTCCGGCAGTGGGGTCGGGACCGGTTCCCCGCCGTCCGAATGGAACGTGGAATCCGGCAAGAACATCCTCTGGAAGACCGCCATCCCGGGCCTGGGCCATTCCAGCCCGGTAATTTGGGGCGACCGCATTTTCCTCACCTCGGCCGTCCCGGCGAGCGGCGAAGCGCAACTCAAAGTCGGCCTCTATGGCGATATAGCTCCCGTCAAGGGTGAAGGGGAGCAGAGCTTCCGCGTCTACTGCCTGGACCGCAAGAGCGGCAAGATCCTGTGGGAACGCACGGCCGCCAGCGGCCAGCCCAAAATCATGCGCCACCCGAAATCCACCCACGCCAATCCGACCGCCGCTACCGACGGCAAGCGCGTGCTGGCTTTCTTCGGGTCGGAGGGGCTTTTCGCCTACGACCTGAACGGCGAATTGCTGTGGAAGAAGGATTTCGGCACGCTGGATGCCGGCTTCTATTTGGTGCCGTCCGCCCAATGGGGCTTTGCCAGCTCACCGGTGATCTTCGAGGACACCGTCATCATCCAGGCGGACGTGCAGAAGAACTCCTTCCTGGCGGCCCTCGATGTCCGCACCGGCAAGGAACTGTGGCGCACGCCGCGCAGCGATGTGCCCACCTTCGGCACGCCCGCCGTCGCGCCCTACACCGCCGGCGGCGCCAAGGGCTGGCAGGTGGTGGTCAACGGGTGGAAGCACACCGGCGGCTACGATCTGAAAACGGGGAAGGAACTGTGGATGCTGAAGGGCGGCGGCGATATTCCCGTCCCCACGCCGGTTTTCTCGGATGGCCTGGTGGTGATCACCAGCGCCCACGGGATGGCGCGGCCCATCTACGCCATCCACACCGACGCCAGTGGCGACCTTACCGAAAACCGCTCCGCCATCGCCTGGACCCAGGAACGCGCCGGCAACTACATGCAGACCCCGCTGCTGGATGGCGGCCTGGGCTACTTCTGCATGGACAACGGCGTGCTCACGGTTTACCAACTGACCACCGGAGAGAAGTTGTACCAGCAGCGCCTCGGCGGCGGGTCGAGCGGCTTCAGCAGTTCTCCCGTTGCCAGTGGCGGCAAGCTCTACATCACCAACGAAGACGGCCACAGCTTCGTGCTGGCGCCCGGCGGCGCGTACAAGGTGCTGGCCGAAAACGATCTCGGCGAGACCGTGATGGCCACCCCAGCGATTTCCGACAGCGTGCTCTACATCCGCGGAGGCAAACACTTGTTCGCCATCGGCGTCCGGCCGTAGGAGTTGGCAGGCGATAGCGCCTGCCCCACCAGGATACATATGGAACCTGAAACTCTTTATCGCCAACTCCAGCAGCATCTCGACCGGATGCCCGTCCCGTTTCCGGCCACCGAATCCGGCGTCGAGATCCGGATTTTGCGCCAACTCTTCACTCCCGAGGAGGCGGAACTCACGCTCCAGGCCTCCGCCATTCCCGAGCCCGCCACCAGCATTCACCGGCGCATCAAGCCGGCGATCCCGCTGGCCGAGGTCACCAGCCGATTGGAGCAGATGGCCGCCAAGGGGCTGATCATGCGCATCCAGCCAAAGGAAGAACCGCTCTACGCCAAGATGATCTTCGCCGTCGGGTTCTACGAGCGCCAGTTGAAACGGCTGACGCCGGAGCTCGAGCGGGATTGCCGCGAGTACATCCTGGGAGCCTTCGGACAGGCGGCCTTGCACAACAAGAAGACCACCCAGCTCAGGACCGTGCCGGTCAATAAGACCATCGCCATCGAGCGCAACGTGGCGGCCTACCCCGATATCCGGTCCTATGTCGAATCGCACGGCGGGCCCTTCGCCACCATGGATTGCATCTGCCGCCACGGGCGCGAACTGTTGGGAGAGAAGTGCGCGCAGACCAGCCTCAAGGAAAACTGTCTGACGTTCGGTATGGCGGCTCGCGAGATGGTGCGCGTCGGCCAGGGCAGATCCATCACCCGGGAGGAAATGCTCGCGCTGCTGGACGCCGCCGACAAGGAGGGCCTCGTCCTCCAACCGGAGAATACCAAGAACCCGCTCTTCGTCTGCTGTTGTTGCGGCTGCTGTTGCGGCGTGCTCAACTCGGCCAAGGTTTTCCCGCGGCCGGCGGAGTACTTCAGCTCGAACTTCCAGGCCGAAGTGGACGCGAACCTGTGCGATGCGTGCGCGGTGTGCCAGTCGCGCTGCCAGATGGACGCGCTGGTGAATGGGGACGGCGACGGGAAAATGCAGGTGGACCGCGAGCGCTGCATCGGCTGCGGCCTGTGCGTCACCACTTGTCCGAGTGGCGCTCTAAAGCTGGTGGAGAAGGAAAAGCGGAACGTGCCACCCGACGATACGAAGGCGCTCTACATGCAACTCCTTCAGGAGCGCTATGGTCCCTGGGGGATGGCGAAAATAGCGGGAAGAAAACTGCTCGGCATGAAGTTCTGACGCGCTCGGGTTTGCCCCGGGCAAAGGAGTTCTTGTGACACGACGCTTTGGTTTTCTGTGGGTTGTTCCGTTCCTGGCATACGGGCAAGGCACTTGCCCGGTGCGCCATCTGGCGATCTTCGATGCCAACATGGCGGAGGTTCTTGAGGAGCGCACGCTGGAGTTGCAATCGGGATTGAACACGGTGGAGTGGCGGAGCCTGATGCCCCAGGCGGTGATCGGCACGCTGCGCGTCACTGGCGAACAGGTCGCGGTGGTACGCCAGGACATTACTTTCGATGGGCCGGAAGTGCGCAATCAGAAATCGCCGGTGCTGCACCTGGTGCTGCAAAATGGCGCCGCCGCCGGACCGCGGAAAGTGCAGGTGGACTACCTGGCTCCGAGCCTCAGTTGGAAAGGCGATTACTCGCTGGTGCTGGGGCCGCCGGCGCGCGGCGGAGCGCCCACGGACATGCTGCTGGATGGCTGGGTATCGGTGCACAACAACACGGGCTTGGATGTATGTGCCGATGCGGTGGATCTGGTGGCGGGGGAAGTGCAATTGCTGACGGACGGCAGCCGCGGAGGCAGGAACTACGTCGCCAACGCTCAACTAGTGCAAGCGGACGCCGCGCCCAGCGAGGAGGAGAGTGCGGGCGCAGCGGTCTCGGGCTTGAGCGTATTCTCGCGGATCGGGCTGGGGCGGAATATCGCCATACCGGCCAACACCCTGATCGGGCGCTTTCCGCTGTTCCAGCGGCTGAAACTGGCGGTGGAGCAGCGCAACATCTTTGAAAACGATGCCCAGACCCAGACCCTGGGCCGCGGCGGTTTCATGCTGCTGCCGCGCGGTCTGGAGGTGAGGCTGGTGAGCCGGAACGATTCACCCTCGTTGCTGCCGGCCGGCACCGTGACGGTTTATTCGCAGGATGGCGGCCTGGCGCAGGTGGTGGGACAGGACCGGATTCCGATCACCCCGGCGGGAGCCGACTTCAGCGTCACGCAGGGGCGGAGCAACGTGCTCCAGGGGACGCGGCGCGTGGTGGACCGCCGGGAGGTGCCGGATTCGACGGCGCGCAATCACCAGAAGCTGGTTACCCAGGTGGAGGTGACGATCAGCAACCGGTCTGGCGACGCGGCGACGGCGTTTGTGCGCGAGGGCGTGGAGAATTGGGGGTACGGGGAATGGACCGTCACGGAGCGTTCCCATCCGCAAAAGAAGCTGGGGGACCGCATGATGGAGTTTCGGGTTGAGGTGCCGGCCAAGGGGAGCGTGAAGGTGGCGTATACCGTCGAGGTGCGCTGAGGGGAGATTGGAGTTAACATGAGCGCCATGAAAATCGGCAGACGCACGATGACGAAGCTGCTGGCGGGCGCTGTCCCTGCCGCCTGGATGAGCCGGGCGTCGGCGTGGCAGAAGCCGCGCCCGATCGCTCCCGGACCTTTCCAGCCAACCTGGGATTCGCTCAAACAGTATCAGGCGCCGGAGTGGTTCCGCGACGCCAAGTTCGGTATCTGGGCCCACTGGACCGCGCAGTGCGTCCCCGAGCAGGGCGATTGGTACGCGCGCAACATGTACATACAGGGCCATGCCCAGAACAAGTTTCACGTGGAACACTATGGCCCCCCCTCCAAGTTCGGGTTCAAGGAAATCGACAACCTTTGGAAGGCCGAGAAGTGGGAGCCCGAGGCTCTCATGCAGCTTTATGTCAAAGCCGGCGCCAAGTACTTCTTCACCCTGGCCAACCACCACGATAACTTCGATTGCTACGCGTCCACGCATCACGCCTGGAATTCGGTCAACGTCGGGCCGAAGAAAGACATCGTGGGCATCTGGGCGGAAACGGCCCGTAAGCACGGGCTGCGTGTGGGCGTGTCCAATCACTCGGCACACTCCTGGCACTGGTTTCAGACGGCTTACGGGTACGACCCGGAAGGCCCGCTCGCGGGCGTCCGCTACGATGCCTTCACCGCCACGAAGGAGCAGGGCAAAGGCAAGTGGTGGGAGGGGCTCGACCCGCAGGAACTCTATGTCGGCCCCAGCATGGTCATGCCGGACGGCATCACCACCATCAAGGCCGCCGAGCAGTGGCATAACCAGCACGACCGCAAGTGGGATGAGGCGCCGCCGCCCAACAACCCCGCGTTCGTGGACAACTGGTTCCTGCGCTGCCAGCAACTGCTGGACAAGTACCAGCCCGATGTCCTCTACTTCGACAACACCGAGTTGCCGCTGGGCCAGGCCGGCCTCGATATCGCCGCGCACTTCTACAACGCCAACATGAAGAATCACGGCGGGCGTCTGGAGGCGGTGCTGAATTCCAAGGGGCTGACGCCGGACCACACCGGCACCATGGTGCTCGATATCGAACGCGGACGCGCCGACCGCATTCTGCCCGCCGCCTGGCAGACCGACACCTGCATCGGCGACTGGCACTACAATCGCGCGCTATTCGACAACCACAAGTACAAGACCGCCGACACGGTAATCAAGATGCTGGTCGACATCGTCAGCAAGAATGGCAACCTGCTGTTGAACATTCCGGTGCGCGGCGACGGCACCATCGATGACGAGGAGCGTAAGGTCCTGGCGGGCATCGCGGCCTGGATGCCGGCCAATCAGGAAGCGATTTTCGGCACACGGCCTTTCAGCGTGTACGGCGAAGGCGCCCCCGACGTCAAGGGCAGCGGCAACTTCAACGAAAACGCCGCCCGGCCGTATACGGCCGAAGATATACGGTTCACCACCAAAGGGCGCACGCTGTACGCCTTCGCCCTGGCGTGGCCGGCCGGCGGCAAAGTCACCATTAAGACTCTGGCCAAGGGTAGCGCCGGCTATCCCGGCGAAGTGGCCAAGGTCGAACTGCTGGGCAGCCCGGGCGCGTTGACCTTCGCCCGGGACGCCCAGGGACTGGTGGTCAACCTGCCGGAACAGAAACCGCACGATTACGCCTACGCGTTGAAAATAACGCCGGCTTAGCCCATTGTAAAAGGAGGATAGCCGTGTTTCAGCCAAAGCCGAATGTGTCCCGCCGGAAATTCATCACCGGTACGACATCCGCCACCGCGGCGGTAGCCGCGGGAAGCCTGGTCACCAACGCCGATTTGGAGAATCTCACCGCCGATGTGAACACTAACTCAGGTCCCACGGATCTGCGGATCACCGACATGCGTATCGCGCATTCGGAGCGATCCATGCTCATGCGCCTCGATACCAACCAAGGCATTTCCGGGTACGGCGAGATCCGGTACGACGCCAGCAAAACACGCGGCCTGATGTTGAAGAGCCGCATTATCGGAATGAACCCCTGCAATGTCGCGGAGATATTCCGCAAGATCAAGAAGCTGGGGGGATTCGGCTGCGCCGGCGGTGGTGTTTCCGCCATCGAGGTGGCCTGCTGGGACCTGGCTGGCAAGGCCTGGGGTGTGCCCGTCTGGCAGATGTTAGGCGGTAAGATGCGCGACCGCGTGCGCATGTATTGCGACACCGAGAGTATGCCGACCGGCAAACAGATGGGCGAGCATCTGAAGGAAAGGATGGCGGCCGGCTGGACCTTCCTCAAGATGGATTTGCGGGCCGGTGGACAGGGAGGAAACGCGGGACTCTATACCGGTCCCGTACCCGACCCAACGGCGAACCGGCCGGTGCGAAGAGGTATGGCTGGCCCCACCGACAACCGCACCTCGATTCCGATGGGCGCCTACAGCCCCTACGGCGAGCACCTGTTCAGCTCGACGTTTTTCACCGACAAAGCGCTGGATTGGCTGGCGGACTACTGCGCCACCGTGCGCAGCATCGTGGGCTGGGAAATTCCGATCGCCTCGGACCACTACGGCCACATGCCCATCGAGACCTTTATTAAGTTCGCACGGCGGCTGGATAAGTACAATCTGGCCTGGTACGAAGACGTGGTCCCCTGGTTCTACCCCGACCACCTACGGAGACTCAAGGATTCCTGCACTACGCCGATCTGCACCGGCGAGGACGTTTACCTCTGCGAGGGATTCAAGGAGTTATTCGAGAGGCAGGCTATCTCTATCGCGCACCCGGATCTGGCCAATTTCGGCGGGATTCTGGAAACCAAGAAACTGATGGATCTGGCCACGCAATACGGAATCGCCACCTGCATCCACAACCACAACGGACCCGTGACCCTGTTCGCCTGCGCGCATGCCGCCGCCGCCGGCGACCAATTCCTGGCGTGCGAGTATCACCAGGCCGATAATAAGACTTTCCTCGACCGGGTAAGAAGGTCGGATAAGCCGAACGACCCGATCATAGATAAGGGATTCATCACAGTGCCGAACAGTCCGGGCCTGGGCTTCGAGATCAACACGGAGGTTCTGAAGGCAGGTCTGCGGGAGCCCGGATTCTTCGAGCCCACGACGCAGTGGGACACGGAGGTCGATTTCGACGGTCATATGTAGTGTAAGCGGGAATGCGATTCACCGCGGAGGGCAGCAAGACCTGCGCCGCGTTGCGAAGAGCGGCGCGCCGCGCTACTCTTTCGGCATGTTCCGATCTGCCTGTCTGATCCTTCTCTGCTTCGGCACGATTGCTCCGGCGGCCGACTGGCCTCAGTGGCGGGGGGCCAACCGCGATGGGAAATCCGCCGACACCGGCCTGCTCGCGCAGTGGCCAACCGGCGGACCGCGCCTGGTCTGGAAGGCGCAAGGCATCGGCGAAGGCTATTCCTCGCTCGCCGTGGTGGGCAATCGCCTCTACACGCAGGGGCAGCAGGGCGATGGGGAGTTCGTCCTGGCTCTCGACGCCGCCACCGGCAAGCCACTCTGGAAGACGCCCACGGGCCGGGCTCTGCGCGCCGAGAGAGGCAACGGCCCCCGCGGCACGCCCACAGTGGATGGCGGCCGCCTCTACGCGGTGGCTGCCGACGGCACCCTTGTCTGCCTGGAGACGGACACCGGCAAGCGCGTTTGGGGAATCAACTTCGCCGCCGATTTCAAAGGCCGCGCGCCAAACTGGGGATATACCGAATCGCCCCTGGTGGATGGCGACCGCGTGATCGTCGCTCCCGGCGGCCCCAGCGCGGCGATCGTCGCGCTCAACAAAGCCACCGGCGCGGTCATCTGGAAGTCGCAGAGCGATGGCGCCGCCTACTCCTCGGCCATGCCGTTCGATGCCGGCGCCATCCGCGGCCTGGCCACGCTCACCTCTAGCGCCGCCATCGGCCTGAACATGAAAGACGGCGAGTTGCTCTGGCGCTATACCAATGTCTCCAACCGCACCGCCAATATCGCCACGCCCATCGTCAACCAGGACCGCGTCTTTTTTTCCACCGACTACGGCACTGGCTGCGTGCTATTGAAACTCACGCCGC
>Ga0182021_10007586_pt1 | contig 12861 bp, 9 predicted proteins | sample 612E3MmetaG_FD_120493 | JGI IMG/M metagenome (GOLD analysis project Ga0182021, IMG submission 120493) | Permafrost microbial communities from Stordalen Mire, Sweden - 612E3M metaG (Illumina Assembly) | ecosystem: Environmental > Terrestrial > Soil > Wetlands > Permafrost | place: Sweden... | reverse complement strand
CTGCTGGCCGACACGAAATTCGAGCTGGGCGTGGTGCCGAAGGAAGGGGGCACGCGGGCGTTCGGCGAAGCCGAACCCCGAAAGCAGTTCGACGGCGAAGCCGGCGAACTGCTCCTGATCGACGAAGTCCTCACCCCCGACTCCAGCCGGTTCTGGGACGCCTCGGACTACGAACCGGGACGCGCCCAGGCCAGCTTCGACAAGCAATTCGTCCGCGATTGGCTGGAAGCCCAGCCCTGGGACAAGACCTATCCGGGACCCGAGCTGCCGGCCGAGATCGTGGCCGGGACGCGCGAACGCTACGTGGCGGCGTTCGAGCGGATCACCGGGGCCAGCTTCGAGCGCTACCTGCAGGAGGACACGATCGCCCGATGAGCGAGTTTCGGTTTGCCGTCAACGTACTGCCCAAGCCCGGCATACTCGACCCGCAGGGACGGGCCGTGGAGCTCAGCCTGCCGCATCTCAAGGTCACGACCGTCTCGCGAGTGCGGGTCGGCCGCCGCGTGGAGCTGACCGCGACCGCGGATGCCGAATCCGAGGCCCGTGCCGTAGTCGACGGCCTCGCCAAAGAGTTGCTCAGCAACCCGCTCATCGAGTCGTACACAATCGAGCTGCTGGAAGCGACCTCGTCCGTGGCCGCGGCCGGAACCGGCCACGCGGTGACCCGGTCGTGAGGATCGGCGTCGTCACTTTCCCGGGCTCCAACTCGGACGTGGACGCGCTCAACGCCCTGGCCGTAGCCGGCGTCGAGCCGGTCTCGCTCTGGCACGAGTCGCCCGACCTGCAGGGCGTGGCCGGTGTGATCCTGCCGGGCGGCTTCGCCTACGGCGACTATCTTCGAGCCGGCGTCATCGCGCGCTTCTCCCCGGTCATGCGAGGGGTCACTGACTTCGCCGCGAAGGGCGGTCTGGTCCTGGGGATCTGCAACGGCTTCCAGGTTCTGGCGGAGGCGCGGCTGGTGCCCGGTGCGCTGCTGCGCAACCGATCGATTCGGTTCGCCAGCAAGATCGTCGCGATCAAGCCCGGGCGCCTGGACTCGCCGTTCACACACAAGGCGACTGGCGCGCCGCTGCACATCCCCATCGCCCACGGCGAAGGCTGCTACTACGCCGACGAGGCGACGCTCGACGAGCTCGAGGCGAGCGGCCAGATCCTGTTCCGGTATGTTCGGGCGGACGGCGCGCCGGCCCTGGATCCGGACGATCCGGCGAACCCGAACGGCTCGCTGCGGGCCATCGCCGGCGTGTGCAACGCAGCGGGCAACGTGGCCGGGCTCATGCCGCACCCGGAGCGCATGTCCGAGTCCATTCTCGGCAGCGATGACGGGATGCAGCTGATCAGCTCGTTCGTAGAGAGCGCCAGGGCGTGGGAGACAGGGCGATGAGCGACGAACTGCGAGCGACCGGCGCAGGCGACGACAATGCCACCACAGTTTTGGCGCCAGCCGAAACTGTCAAGACGGCGGCAGCGGACCTGCCGGCCGTCCACCGCCAGCTTGGCGTCACGGACCAGGAGCTGGACGGGATCCGCCAGAAGCTCGGTCGCGACCCCAACCACACCGAGCTGGCCATATTCAGCGTGATGTGGAGCGAGCACTGCTCGTACAAGAGCTCCAAGCCGCTGCTCAAGACTCTCCCGACGCGCGGCCACGGCATCATGGCCGGACCCGGCGACAACGCCGGAGTCGTCCGCATCGGCGACGGGCTGGCGGTCGCGTTCAAGATCGAAAGCCATAACCACCCCTCCGCGGTGGAGCCGTACCAGGGCGCCGCGACCGGCGTCGGCGGAATCCTGCGCGACATCTTCACCATGGGCGCGCGGCCCATCGCCGTCCTCGACGCGCTCCGCTTCGGCGACCCGACCGATCCGCGAACCCGTCATCTCGTGGACGGGATCGTTCGGGGCGTCGGCGGCTACGGCAACTGCGTCGGCGTGCCGACAGTCGGCGGCGAGTTGGTGTTCGATCCGAGCTACCAGGGCAATCCGCTGGTCAACGTCATGGCCATCGGCCTGCTCGAGGAGCGGATGCTGATCCTGGCGGAAGCCCCCGGACCCGGCAACTACGTGGTCCTGTTCGGTTCCACGACCGGCCGCGACGGCATCGGCGGGGCCAGCGTGCTCGCCTCGGCGACCTTCGCCGACAGCGACCCGAACAAGCGGCCCACGGTCCAGGTCGGCGACCCGTTCGCCGAGAAGCTGCTGATCGAGGCCAGCCTAGAGCTGATCGACCGCCGTCTGGTGGTGGGTATCCAGGATCTCGGCGCGGGCGGCATTTCATGCGCGACGTCAGAGTCGGCCGACAAGGCCGGCACCGGCATCCTGCTCGATCTGGACGCGATCCCGCGGCGCGAACTCGGAATGGCGCCGTGGGAAGTGATGATCTCCGAATCCCAGGAGCGAATGCTGGCCACGTGCCTGCCGGAGAACTACCCGGCCGTGCGCGAGGTCTGCGAGCGCTGGGGCATTCCGGTGGCTCTCGTCGGCCGCGTGACGACCGACGGCGACATTGCCATCGTCGAGGGCGGCGTCGGGCTCGACGGTCAGCCAAACCCCGGCGCGAAGGAGATCGCCCGCATCCCGGCAAAGGCTCTCACGAGCGAGGCCATCGTCCATTACCGCCTGGCGACGCCACCGGTGAGACACCGCCAGGCGCCCGCCCCCGGCATCCCGCTGACCGCTCACGACGGGCTTCCGGAGCGGGGCATGGACCCGGCCGCCGTCCTGGCCGCGTTGCTGGGTAGCGCCAATCTCTCGAGCCGGCGCTGGGTCTACGAGCAGTACGACGCCTGCGTCCAGAGCAACACCGTCGAGTGGCCCGGCCACGGGGCGGCGGTCGTGCGCGTGAAAGGCACCAAGAAAGCCCTCGTGGCCACGACCGACGGCAACCAGACTGTCAGCGCCATCGATCCGTACCTGGGAGCGCAACTCTCCGTCGCCGAAGCGACGCGCAACGTCAGCATCACCGGCGCCCGACCTCTCGGCCTGACCAACTGCCTCAACTACGGCAATCCGGAGCGCCCCGAGGCGTTCTGGCAGCTGCAGGAGGCGGTTCGGGGGCTCGGTGACGCCTGCCGAACGCTCGGCATCCCCGTCACGGGCGGCAACGTGTCGCTTTACAACGAGTATCCCGGTGGGGCGATCTCGCCCACGCCAGAGATCGGCATCGTCGGCCTGCTCGACGACGTCTCGTTGCTGGTGCGGCCACCCTTCACGACCGAAGGCGACTGCGTCATCCTGGTCGGCTTGAGCACGCCGGGCTTGGCCGGTTCGGTCTATGCCGAGCTGGCGGGGCTTGCGTCGGAAGACTCGCCGCCGAGCCTCGATCTGGACCGCGAGGCGGCCCTTCAATCGTTCATCCGCGAGGCCATCGGACGGGGCCTCGTGGCCTCGGCCCAGGATGTCTCCGGCGGCGGCCTTGCCGTCGCCATCGCCGAATGTGCCATGTGGAGCGGGCTCGGCGCCCACCTCCGTCTCGGCATCTCGGGCTCGCCCGCGATCGAGCTCTTCGGCGAAAGCCCTTCGCGGCTCGTCCTGTCGTGCCGTCCGCGCCATGCCCCCGCGATCGAGCTCCTGGCCCGCCAGTTCGGCCTGCCGGCCGTGACCCTCGGCACCGTCGGCGGGGACCGCCTCCGCATCGAGCTGACGGGGCAGGGTGCGACCGGCGCGGCGGAGGAGCGCGGCTCGCGCGTCGCAGACGCACTGGACGTGGCTCTCGTCGATCTTCTCCACGCCTGGGACCACGGCCTCGCCCGTGCCCTGGGAGTGGAGCCATCGGCGGCAGAGAGCCACCCCAATCCGACGGCCGCCTCGGGCCATGCCGGCAGGGCGCCGGCGCCCGGGGCTCGCGGGGCCTACGGCGCGACCGGCAAGGTCGACTAGCCATGTGCGGCATCTTCGGCGCGGTGACACCGGGCATGGATGCCGCGGCCATCGCTGCGCTGGGCGTCTTCTCGCTCCAGCACCGCGGTCAGGAGTCGGCTGGCATCGCCGTCAGCGACGGCGAGCAACTGATGCTCTACAAGGAGCTGGGTCTGATCGCCCACGTCCTCGACGAGCGGCGTTTGCCGAGTCTTCGCGGTCCGCTGGCCATCTCCCACTGTCGCTATTCGACGACAGGTTCCACGGTCTGGGAGAATGCCCAGCCCACTTTCCGGCTCGGCCACGGCCGCTCGATCGCGATCGGCCATAACGGCAACCTCGTCAACACTCGCGAACTGCTGGCGCACCTCGAGGGCGGCAAGTCGCGGCTTTCAGCCACCACCGACACGGAACTGCTGACCACTCTCCTGTCGGACGATCCGTCCGGGGACACGGTCGAAGCTCTCAAACATGTCCTGCCGCTCGTGCAGGGCGCCTATTCGCTGGCGATCCTCGACGAGAAGCGGGTCATCGGTGTCCGCGACCCGTTCGGCTTCCGGCCCCTCGTCCTGGGCCGCCTGGAGCCGGCTGCCGACGACCCGGAAGGCAGGCGTTCTGGCGGCTGGCTCCTCAGTTCCGAATCGGCCGCCATCGAGGTTGCCGGCGGCACGGTTGTCCGGGACGTCGAACCGGGCGAGATCGTCATCCTCGAAGAGGGGAAGGAACCGGTTTCGGTCCGGTTCGCCGAAGGTCACGAGCAGCTGTGCGTCTTCGAGCTGATCTACTTCGGCCGGCCCGACTCTTACATGCTGGGTCGCAACCTCTACGAATCGCGGCGGCGGATGGGACTGGAGTTGGCCGCAGAAGCGCCCGTCGAGGCCGATATCGTGATGCCGGTGCCGGACACCGGCGCTCCGGCGGCTGCCGGGTACGCCGAGGGCTCTGGGCTGCCATATCGCGAGGGCATGGTCCGAAACCGCTACTCGGGCCGCACCTTCATCCAGCCGTCGCAGGGCATGCGGCAGCGCGGCGTCAACGTCAAGCTGAGCCCCCTGCGCGAGGTCGTGGCCGGCAAGCGGCTGATCGTCGTGGACGATTCGATCGTGCGCGGCACCACCACCCGCCAGATAGTGGCCCTCCTGCGCAAAGCCGGCGCAACCGAGGTCCATCTCCGCATCAGCTCGCCGCCGATCCACCATCCGTGCTTCTACGGCATCGACACTCAGATCGAGACCGAGTTGATCGCGTCGACGCATTCGGTCGAGGAGATCCGCGAGTCACTCGGCGCCGACTCGCTCAGCTATCTCTCGATCAAGGGCGTGCTGGCGGGCCTGGACTTGCCGTATGACCGTTTCTGCTTCGCGTGCTTCGACGGGCGCTATCCGGTGCCGGTGCCGTACGACACGACCCGCCACAAGTTCGTCCTCGAGGACGCCGATGGTGAGCCGGTCTCGCACGGCGAGGCCGATGCGATCGCAAAAGCGACGTCCCATGAGTGAGCGCCGGGACGCCACGGCAGCAACCGGCTCGACCGGCGCGGCCAACCCGACCGGCGCGGCCAACCCGACCGGCGGCACCGGCGCGAGCCGCGGCGCCAAACGGGGCGGCGCCTGGGAGGCGTACCGCGGCGCCGGCGTGGACATCGATGCGGGCGAGCGCGCCGTCGACCTGATGCGGGCCTCGGTCGACGCCACGCGGCGGCCGGAGGTGATCGGCGGGCTGGGCGGATTCGCTTCTGCGATGGCCCTGCCGGCGGGCATGCGCGAGCCCGTGCTGGTCAGCTCCACCGATGGCGTCGGGACGAAGATCGCGATCGCGATGGCGTTGGGCCGCTACGACGCGGTCGGCCACGATCTGGTTGCGATGTGCGCCGACGACCTGGTCTGCGCCGGAGCGGAGCCGCTGTTCTTCCTCGACTACATCGCGGTCGGGCGCGTCTTCCCGGAGCGCGTGGCGGCGATCGTGGGATCGGTTGCGGATGGCTGCCGGCTGGCCGGCTGCGCGCTCATCGGCGGTGAGACGGCCGAGCATCCGGGCCTCATGGAGCCCGACGAGTTCGACCTTGCCGGCTTCTGCGTCGGCGTCGTGGAGAGGGACCGCCTGCTCGACGGAACCGCGGCCCGGGCGGGCGACGCGTTGATCGGCATCGGCTCTTCCGGGTTGCACAGCAACGGCTTCTCGCTGGTGCGGCGGATCGTGGCCGACGCGGGCGTGGACCTCGGCGAGGGTTACGCCGATCTCGTGTGCCGGATCCTGGGTCCCGAGACGGCGCCGGAGCCCGAGACGGTCTCACTCAGCCTGGGCGAGGTCCTTCTCACGCCGACGTTGATCTACTCGCAAGCGATCCTCGCGCTTCGCCGCCGGCTGAACGACGCGGGCTCGGACCTGCGCGGCGTGGCTCATATAACCGGCGGCGGATTGCCCGGCAACGTGCCGCGGGTTCTGCCCGATGCTCTGGGTGCGAGCCTTCACCCGGACGTCTGGCCGATTCCGTCGGTCATACGGCTGATGGGCGCGCTCGGCGGCCTGTCCGAGGCCGAGTTGCGCTCGACCTTCAACGGCGGCCTCGGAATGGTCTGCGTGGTTCCGGCGGACGCGGCGAAGAGGGCGATTTCGAGCCTGATAGCGGATGGCCTGGCCGCCTGGCAGGTCGGTGAGGTTGTGGCCATCGACGCCCTCGGGGCACGCTATTCGGAGTCCTGACGAAGTCTGTCGGAGTCGACACGGAGGAGGAGCGCGTGGCGCATCGGATCGCGGTTGGCGTTTCTGGAACCGGCAGCAACCTGCGTGCCCTGCACGCGCTGACATCGCGCTGCGCGCTGGACGCCGAGATAGCCCTCGTCTTCGCCGATCGCCCGTGCGCCGCGCTCGACTGGGCGGTGGAACAGGGGCTCTATGCGTTGCTCGTGCCGGCGGCGCCACGAGGCGATGAAGCCGCGCGCGCCGAGGAAGACAGGATCCTCGCCGAGTCGGTCGCGGCCGTGTCGCCTGAGCTGGTGGTTCTGGCGGGCTTCATGCGGATCACGGGGCCGGCGATGCTGGCCGCGTTCTCGGGCCGGATGATCAACCTCCACCCGGCCCTGCTGCCGGCGTTCCCCGGGGCGCACGGCGTCGCCGACGCGCTCGCCGCCGGAGTCAAGGTGACGGGCGTGACCGTCCATTTCGTCGACGCCTCGCTGGACGGCGGCCCGATCATCGTCCAGGAAGCTGTTTCGGTACTGCCCAACGACACCCAAGAGACGCTCTCCGAGCGAATCCACGCGGTCGAGCATCGGCTGCTGCCGCGCGCCGTCGGCCTGTTTCTGGCCGGCGCGCTCTCGATCGAGCAGGGCGGTCGAACCGTCTGCATCGACGCGTCGAAGGCTGCCGCGAAGATGCCGGTTCCGCGTCGAGCGCTGCTTTCGGTTTCCGACAAGACCGGTCTGGCCGAATTCGGGGCCGGCCTGGTTCGCCTCGGCTTCGAGCTAGTCTCTACCGGCGGCACGGCTCGGGCGCTTCGGACGGCGGGTCTGCCGGTCACGGACGTGGCCTCGGTCACGGGCTTCCCAGAGATGCTCGACGGCCGGGTCAAGACGCTCCACCCGCGCGTCCACGCCGGGATCCTGGCCGATCGCCGGGTGGCGGCCCATCGCGAACAGCTCGCCGCCGCCGCAATCGACCCGTTCGAGCTGGTCGTCGTCAACCTCTATCCGTTCGCCGCAGCAGCCGAACGACCCGGCATCTCCTTCGACGACCTGGTAGAGGAGATCGACATCGGTGGGCCGTCGATGGTTCGCGCGGCCGCCAAGAACCACGCCTCGGTTGCGATCGTGACGTCTCCGTCTCGTTACGAGTCGGTCCTCGGCGCGATCGAGCGCGACGGTCGAGTAGGGGAGGGGCTCCGCTCCGCCCTGGCCATCGAGGCGTTTCGCCACACCGGCGCATACGATGCCCGCATCGCCGCCGAGCTGCCGGCCCGCATGGCCGCAGAAGGCTGCGGCCTGCCCGATGAGCCGGGCCTGCCCGGCGCGACCGACCCGTACCCGCCCATCCTCGTCGTCGGGCTGGAGAAGGTCGAGACGTTGCGCTACGGCGAGAATCCGCATCAGCAGGCCGCCCGGTACCGCCGTCCCGGCACCAAGAAGTGGGCCGGACCGTTCGCCCTCGGCGGCTCGATCCTGCAGGGCAAGGCTCTCAGCTACAACAACGTGCTCGACGCCTCCGGCGCCTACTCAATCGCCCGCCAGCTGCGCGGTCCGGCGGTCGTGATCGTTAAGCACACCAACCCATGCGGCGCCGCCGAGCGCGCGACCCTCGCCGAAGCGTGGCAGGACGCCCTGGCCGGCGATCCGGCCTCGGCCTACGGCGGCGTTGTCGCGCTGACCCGCGAAGTCGATGCCGCCACAGCCGCCGGCATGGCCTCGATCTTCCTCGAAGTGATCGTGGCCCCGTCCTACTCCTCCGCGGCACTCGAGATCCTCTCGAAGAAGCCGAATCTGCGGCTGCTCGAGGATTCTGTCCTCGGCTCCGAGGTAGTGGCCCCGCCGCCCGATCCTATGGGCTCGCTCCGCGTCGCCGGCGGAGCGGTCCTCGTGACTGCGCCCGATGTTCTCCCAGACGACCCGAAGACCTGGAAGCGGGTCACATCCCGAGCGCCTTCCGCCGCCGAGCTGCGCGACCTGGACCTGGCCTGGCGCCTCTGCCGCGGCGTCGTCTCGAACGCGATCGTGCTCGTCAAGGACGGCATGGAGATCGGTCTCGGATCGGGCCAGACGAGTCGCGTCGACGCCGCCCGCCAGGCTGTGGCGAAGGCGATTGCCTTCCACGGGCCCGACTCTCTCAAGGGCGCGGCGTGCGGCTCGGACGCCTTCTATCCGTTCCCCGACGCGGTCGAGGTCTGCCTCGAGGCCGGCGTCGGCGCCTTCGCCCAGCCCGGCGGCTCGATGCGCGACGCAGAGGTCATCGCCGTCGCCGAAGCGGCCGGCGCGGCGATGATGGTCACGGGAGTGCGCCACTTCCGGCATTGAGCGCCCGCCGCCTCGCCTCGCCCGCCGCCTCGGCTCGCCAGCCGACCGTCAGCCTTCGGCCGTACAAGCCCGCCGCAAGCTTGCGCTCGGCTTCAGCGTCCTCAACGTGAAGCCTGGTCCGTGGCATCTGCGTCTCCGGTCTGCCGCAGCTGTCGGCCTGGATATCGGTCGGGGACTCATGTCGGAACCGAAACCGCAATCGCGGCCCGCTCATCCGGTCGGTGCCTGCTACCATCGGGCGCCATGAGCCCTCACGATCGCTACTACATCACGACGGCCATCGCCTACGCCAACAACCGCCCCGGCCTGCATACGCTCTACGAGGTAGTAGGCGCGGACGTCCTGGCCAGATGGCATCGTATGAAGGGCGATCGCACGCGATTCCTGACCGGCATCGACGAGCATTCGGTCAACATCGCTCAGCGCGCGGCCGAGCTCGGCACGACGCCCAAGGCCTTCGTCGACGAGAACGTGGCCCTCTTCAAGACGGCCGAAGACGCGCTGCTCATCAGCCCCGACCGCTTCATTCGGACGACCGATCCGGACCACATTCGCGCCGCCCAGGAGATGGTTCGCCGGGCCTACGCGAACGGCGACATCTACGTCGGTGACTACGAGGGCTGGTATTGCCCGGCCGAGGGCTTCAAAGCCCCGTCCGACGTTCTCGAGACGGCTCAGGGGACGCGCTGCCCGAACCATCCGACCGTCGCCCTGCAGTGGCTCTCTGAGCACAACTGGTTCCTGCGCCTGTCGGCCTACCAGGAGCGCCTCGAGAAGCATTTCGAGGAGCACCCCGAATTCGTCCAGCCGGACTTCCGGCGCAACGAGATGCTCGGCTTCATCCGCGGTGGCCTGGAGGACTTCTCGATCAGCCGGTCCGGCGCCTCGTGGGGTATCCCGTTCCCGATCATGCCCGACGGCTCGTCGGCGCAGCTCCCGGACGGCAGCTGGAACCCGGCGGCCGGCACGATCTATGTCTGGTACGACGCGCTGATCAACTACGTCACCGGCGCCGGCTTCCCCGACGACAAGGAAGCCTTCGAGTTGTGGTGGCCGGCGGATCTCCACGTCATCGGCAAGGACATCGCCCGATTCCACACAATCTACTGGCCGGCGATGCTGTGGAGTGCCGGCCTGGAGGCGCCGCGCCGCGTCTGGGTCCACGGCTGGCTGCTGGCCCAGGGCGAACGCATGAGCAAGAGCATGGGCAACTTCCTCGATCCGGTGGACGTGGTCCGAACCCTAGGGGGCGACGGCGCGCGATACGTGATGCTGCGCGAAGTCGCATTCGATCGCGACACGGACGTCTCCTGGGACTCCTTCGTGCGCCGCTACAACGCCGATCTGGCAAACGACTTCGGCAACCTCTTGAACCGGACGATCTCGATGGCGAACCGTTACTTCGACGGCGAACGCCCGGCGGTGGGTCCGGCGGCCGGCCTGGCGGCGGCCTGGACGGAGACGCTGGCCAGGTACATCGAGCGGCTCGAGGGTTGCCTCTTCCACGACGCGCTCGCGACGCTGTGGGAGTTCGTCGGGGCGGCGAATCGGCTTGTCGACGCCGAGCAGCCATGGGCATTGGCGAAGGCCAGCAAGGCGGGCGACCAGGATGCCACCCGTCGGCTGAAGGCCGTGCTGGGCGACCTTGTCGAGGCGTGCCGCCTCGTGTCGCTGGCGGCGGCGCCGTTCATTCCGGGCGCCGCTCCGCGGGCGCTGGCCCAGCTCGGATACGAATATGGCTACGCGGCCGACGGCAACGGCGGCCCCGCGCTTCTCGATGATTTGCGCTGGGGGGCGCGGGCCGAGCAGGCAGGCCGGCTCGCGACAGCAGAGCCGCTCTTCCCGCGCATTGAGACCGAGGCCGCGACCCCGGCCGCGGGGTGACGCCGAGGCGAGACGAAGGCAGCCGCACGTGCGCCTGATCGATAGCCACGCCCATCTTCAGTCCGATCCCTTCGAGTCAGACCGGGCGGCCGTCGTCGAGGCCTCCTTCGAATCCGGGATCGAACGCCTGCTCGTGCCCGGCTGGGACGCCGGGTCGTCCGCTCGCGCACTGGCGATGGCGAATGCGGATGCGCGAATCGACGCAGCCGCGGGCGTCCACCCGCACGATGCATCGGGGTGTTCCGACATCGATTGGGCGGAAGTGCTCCGGCTGGCCGCCGACCGCCGTGTCGTGGCGATAGGGGAGACGGGCCTCGACTACGACCGCAGGCACTCGCCCCGCGATGCCCAGCTCGCCAACCTCCGACGCCACCTGCGCCTGGCCCTGGACACGGGCAAGCCGGCGATCCTGCACTGCCGTTCCGCGGCGGGGCGTCGAGACGCCCAGGACGACCTCCTCGGCGAACTGCGAGCGGCCGGCTTCGGGGGAGTGGCCGCGCGAGCCGCTTTCGGGGACCGTCCGCCTGCCGTACTCCATTCGTTCTCGGGGCCGGTCGACTACGCCGTGGCCGCGCTGGAACTCGGGCTCGCCATCTCGTTCAGCGGCCTGGTGTTCCGCGGCGGGGAGGAGGCGTCCGCACAGGTCGCGCGGCTCGTCCCAGGGGAGCGGCTGATGATCGAGACCGACTCCCCGTACCTCGCGCCTCCCGGCGTCCCGCGGGACTCCGTGCCCGGTTTCGGCGGCCGGCGCAACTCACCGCCGTGGGTCCGCGTCACCGGGGAGTGGCTGGCCGAGCAGCGCGGCCAGAGCCCCGATAGCATTGGGGCCGGCCTCGTCGCCGCGTACGACGCCACTTTCCGGAGCCACTCCCCGGGCTGAGGGCGAGCGGGCGCCACGCGGAGCGCCCACCAGCAGGGAGCCACCGATGACAGACCGCACCTTCGAACGCGCCAACGACGAATCTCGCGCCCGCCTGGCCCGCCTCGTGGAACGGCTCAGGCCGGCGCAACTAACCATTGACCTGGGTGGTGGCTGGACCGTGGCCGCAGCTCTCGCCCACACCGGCTTCTGGGACCGCTGGCAGGCCGAGCGCTGGACTGAGATGCTTGCCGGCACCTGGTCGGCGGTTGACGCTTCCGTCTTCGCATCCGAGAACCTGGCCAACGCCGCGCTCGACCCGTACTGGTCGGGGATCGTGCCGGCCGGGATTCCGGCCCTTGCCCTGGATGCGGCTACGAAGGTCGATGCGCTCATCGCCCGGGCCCCGGATTCCATGGTGGAGTCCCTCGAGGGCTCGCCCAGCGCGTACCTGCTCCACCGCTATCGCCACCGCGGCGACCACCTCGACCAGATCGAGCGAGCCCTCGAGGCGGGCGGCAGAGCTGTTGCCACGGCGTCGGACGATTCGTACCTGGCGCGCAACGAGGCCAGTCGGACCCAGCTCGAGGAGCTGATGGCGAAGCTCTCCGCGGCGGATCTGTCACGTTCGTCGGGCGAGGGCGACTGGACCGTCGGCCAGCTCATCGGACATCTGGCCTTCTGGGATCGGTTCCTGGCCGCTCGCTGGCGCTCGGCCCTGACATCGGGAGGGGCTCAGCCAGGGACGTTGGCCCACGATGTGGCCGACGTGCTCAACGACGGCTTGCCGCCGACCTGGGGAGCCTTCGTCTCTGCCGCCCCAGCCTCCGCTATCGCCGACACAATCGACGCCGCCCGGGCGATCGACGGCCTGATCGCGAGCCTGCCTGAGGAGACGCCGGTCGCCGCCATCCTTGCGGATCGGCCAGCGCTGTTGGATCGCTCGATCCACCGGCTCGAGCACATCGAGACGATGGAGAAGGCCACCGCCGGTCGCCGCTGACGGCGGCTCGTCTGGCTCGTTGCTCAAGCGTGGACAATACGCGCCATCTCGGCCGTTAGGCCTACCCGTTCTAGTACCAATGACGTACCATGCCCCAGTATTTATCTCCCTCCGTCCCAGGGGGACTCGGCTAGGTTTCGGAGGCAGACAACAATGCGGCTCGCTTCTCGGGGTCAGGGTCTTGCGGAGTACGCTCTCATCCTCTCACTCATCGCCATCCTGGCAATTTCATCTCTCCTTTTCCTGAGCGG
>Ga0182021_10007584_pt1 | contig 12863 bp, 7 predicted proteins | sample 612E3MmetaG_FD_120493 | JGI IMG/M metagenome (GOLD analysis project Ga0182021, IMG submission 120493) | Permafrost microbial communities from Stordalen Mire, Sweden - 612E3M metaG (Illumina Assembly) | ecosystem: Environmental > Terrestrial > Soil > Wetlands > Permafrost | place: Sweden... | reverse complement strand
GCGTCTTCATCCTTATTCTGTTCCGAAGCCGGGAGTTCAACCTTCTTGTTATCCTCCTTCTTTTCAGCCTCATTTACGGCAGCCAATCCGGGGTTCCCGTTTTCTCCGCTCCCATTGCCCGGAGATCCGGCCCCCGGCCCGAATCCCGGTCCATATCCGATTAAAAGATAGTCCTCGTTACTTTGACCGACAGGCCTGCTTACATAAATGAGGAACAATAATACTATCGCGTGGACGGAAATGGAAAATAAATACGAAATATTCCTGGCATCTTTTAACATAGTCAATTCGGCATCGTGTCTGTTTGCAATATTATATTTCTGATCCCCGATTTTTTTGCGATATCAATCACCTTCATTATGAGTTCGATCTTGACCGATTTATCGGCCCTGACATAAAAACCGCGCTGAAGATAATTCCTGATTGAGCTCAATTTACCCGGAAGATTCTGCAGATCAGTCTCATCAGACCCGAGGTATAGACGCTCGCGGCCGTCGATAAAAAGAGAATTCATGGAGGCGATCGAAAAATCAAATATCCTCACATTTTCAAATCTAACACGCGATCCGTTCCATTCAATAGAACCGAAAATCAGGAGAAGAAAAATCAGCAGAAGCATAACAACGATCATTACCGAACTGAAATGGAATGATGTTATGACTTTATGTTCGGTTTCAAGTTTCATCGCGTACTATTCCGGTTCCTCTTCCCTGTACAGTTCCCTGTCGCCGTCGTCTCCCGTGTCAAATAATTCAACGGCAAATCGTTCCAGATCAACCACAATTCTTCCAATCCTTTCAACTAAATAATTGTGAATCGCAATTGAAATAATTCCTACCAGAAGTCCCAGCGCGCTTGAGATCAACACCTGCCATATGCCGGCGGAAAAGTCGCCTATTGTAGCCGAGCCCTGCACGTCTTTTATCGTCCGGAGTAAGGAACCCATTCCCAATACCGTTCCGAGAAAACCGAGCATCGGCGCGGCCCCTGAAATTGTCGCTATCAGGGAGAGGCCGTTTTCCAGGATTTTGACATCCTGCCGTCCCGCGGCTTCCATCGATTCCATTACCCTCGGGCGGCCGAATTTATATTTCTTCAGACCTCTTCTAACGATATTCGCCAGCGGGGATTTCTCATCCATGCAGCAGTCGATCGCCGCCGCAATATCCTTCTTCTTCAACATCCCGCGTATCTTAACGGAGAAAGAAGGAATATTAACCTTTGCATTCCTTATCATTATCAATTTCTTAAAGAAAATCACTATAACAATAAATAAGCTGATCAGGATCAATACAGAAACCAACCCGCTTCCAATCACCGTTTCAATCCATTTCATTTATCCGGGATTCCTTCAAATATTATTTTTATTTATGAAATCCTGTGCTTCCTTCTCCGATTTGAAAGAACCAGCTCTTACACGGTACCACGTTCCTCCCTTTTGCGGAAGATAGGCTTCAACTATAAATGGTTTCATGCCGGCCGACTTCAGCCGCCTAACCTCTCCTTCAGCTTTGACTTTACTTGGCCAGGATGAGATCTGGACATAATAATATGTTCCGTCGAAATAAATTTTATTCGATATCCGGGTTTCGGTTTTTGCAGCCGTATTTATCTTCTCTTCTTTAGCCCCTTCTTTCTTAGGAACTTTTTCCGGCTGTTTCGAATTGGATTTATCTTTCTTTAACGCGATTTCTTTTTTATTAACCGGTTGGTTCAATAAGGGCCCGGTATCCGCTCTCTTGGAATCGTTCTTAATCGGTATAGGAGGTGTGGCTGTTGCCGGAAACTCGCCAAGATCTTCGGTTACAGGATTAACCGAATCTTTTGCGGAAGACGAGCTTTTTACCTGCGCCTGAATTATCGAATCGAGCTGATTCTGAAGTGACTGGGCAGATTGAACCCGGCCGGCATTCGAACCTGCCAGTTTCTGATCGCTGCCGCTCCGTAAAAAGAAATATACGGCGGCCGATATAAATATAAACGCGGAGAAAATGATTAAAAATATTTTCCCGAAATAATTATCGTTTTTTTCCTTAACGGGCGGTTCTACTTTCATAATCCCGCCGAGTCCGGTACCGGCATATTCTTCCGATGAAAGTCCGATCGGTATTTTTTTATTTCCCCCGGATAGTCCGTCCTCAATAAACTCATACTTTTGCGGCGGAGAAGAGAATTCAAGATAAACTTTTTCCTCTTCCTTCGATCGCGTTGTTTTCCCTTTCTTTTCAATTTCCCTTTCGCGCACAGGCTCGGGTTCATTATCCGGAATTCTAAAATCTTCCTCGAATGAAGTTTTTTCTATTTCTATCGTTTTTTCAAGCTGATCAAATAAATCCTTATATGCTTTCTTTTCTTCGGCAGAAACGATTTCGGAATTCCTGTTATCAACCATCTCAAAATTCGCGTCATCCCCTTCAATATGCTTTAACCCGAACTCCTCTTTCAGTTCATCTCCCCAATTCCATTCAATTTTTTCATCGACTCCTTCATCTTTTTCCCACAGTTCATCATCCCCGCTACTCCGGCTTTTATCGGTATCCAATAACATCCTGAGATCGAGTCTTTTTTCCTCCGGAATCTCTTCGATAACGGGTTCCGCGATTACAGGTTCCGATATTCCCCAGCCGGGGTCTTCCAAATAAGGTACGCTCCCGGTTCCGGGTGCCGTTTCATTCACCGGCGGTAGTTCAGACTTCTTCAATTCATCAATCGTTTTATCTAACGCCCGGAATGAATCGAGATCCGAATTCCGTTTACCCTCTTCAGTCGGCGATAAATCTACGGGATGGGATGACTCTTCCTGCCCGGGTCCGGTTAATACAGGTTTATCCCTTTTATCGTTCAGGAAAGTTTCGATGTTGACCGTGTCGGTGCTCTTAGGCTCTTCAGAATCAACAGGGCTTTCCTCTTCCGGGATCGAATTTTTATTCTCTTCTTGAACAAACGCGGGATTTGATTCCCCCAAAAGTTCCGCCAGAGTAACATCGGGTTTATAATCAGGCAGCATTCTTTCTTCTTCGATCGGCCCGTCTTCGAAATTCTTATCGGCATCACCTAATTCCCAGGCTGCTGCAGTTTCATCTGCTCCGGTCAATAACCGGCCTTCTCCATACAATCGTTTTTCCGGATTATCTTCTTCAAATGAAGTACCCTCGAGCAATGACCCGAGTATATTCATATCATCCGCAAACGGTTCCGGCGGATTTTCCGGTTCAGATTCCGTGTCCACCACTTTAATGATATCCGGATCGGAAGTAAGACTCGTTAATGTAATATCAATCTCTTTTTCCTGATCATTACCGACAGTACCGAATTTATAATAGTCCTCAAAAAGATCGAAGTTCGGAATTTGGTCGGATTCGGAAATTAATTCCCTCGCCCTTTCTTCTATCGATTTTTTCAGCATCGTATGGGACGTTTCGGAATTAGGCAAATCATCTATCGATAACGGAAGAAGCGGTTTGCCGACTCCGATGCTGAATACATTGGAATCAAATTCGGCGGAATACCTCCATCTCTGAGCCACCTCAATAGTCAGATAGAAATTTTTCATCTCGCGCGTGAAGTCTTCAGATAGGGGGGAAAAAATAATCGATTTGGAATTGGATTTATTATTTACCTTGAGCTGGAAAAAACCGATACCGGGCACCTTAAGAGTTATTCCCTCGGTAAGACATTCTGAAACTTTCTCAATGAAAGTATCAAACGCTAATTCTCTCTGGGAGTTCGAAACCCCTAGAACTTCGGCTGACTTTATTTGAAGCTCTTTTAAGTCCATTGAACACTTTTATTTTCAGGCCCATTCACCAACTGTATTCAACACCCGCCATCATATCGAACGGTTTTTCCTGATATTGTCTCCAGACAAAATTACTTCTATTCAGGATATTTTGAAAGTCCGCTGTTATTTTAAACCCCCTCCACAACTCGTAGTGTAAAGCTAATGAAATATCGTGGTAATCGCCGAGCTTTTCCGAATTATCCGGATTTGTCACTACATCGTAAGCCAGTGTATAACTTGCCTTGAATCCGAACCCGAACGGTAAATTGTAGCCGTATATCAGCGTCGATTTGATTCTGGGATCATAAGGAATCCTATGCCCGTCCGGATCTTTTGAATCGGAATAGGTCGCATTTCCCATCAGGCAGCCGTAGACATCCGTATAGTAATAGAAATCGAGTTTTGAAGAGAATATTTTGGCTTCAGGGGCAACCAGTAAATCGAATTTTCCGGTTCCGGTCGACTGAAGATCTTCGTAATACGGATAGTTATCGACATGTGAATAACCGCCTGATAGAGCTACCGTAATGTATTTGTCATATTCATATTTCAGCATGACGTTGAAATCGATATTCCGTTTTTCAAAAAGATTTTTCGGCAAGGTGCTGTCGTCGCCGAAGTTGAGGTATACATTCTTTTTCAGAAAATCACTTAATGTGAGAAATTGTCCCGCCGGGCGGTATTCCGCGTAAAAGGTCAACCGGTCGCCGAGAAAACACTCCAGCGATCCGAACGGCGCAAGTAACGAATTATCTTTTACCGCATAATAGGCTATCCCTGCCGAGAGATTGAAAAACCCGGCGGGAGTTATTTTGAGATGCCCCTCGCCGGAATAAAAAAGATGATTTTCCGAAAGGGTAATATCCTGGTCCTGTTCATAAGGGACGGAATCCTGCCTCAGCATTTGCTCTTTCAAAGTCAGTTTGCCGCCGAAGCTCAGATCATTCCAAATAAAATCCGCATGCGCTTGAGAGTTGATATTCGTTTCCCTGATATTCCGTTCATCTGCCGAAAGGATATTCACACCGGTCTCGATCCCGTAATTCAAGGCGCGGTTCATTTCATTCAATATCGAGGCTATTAAATAACCGTCGCCGGTTTTTCTCAGAGCCGCGGGATCGTCGGAAGCAAACAGATGATAAGAATCTCGCGAATAGGCCGCCGATAATTTCAGCCGCGTTCCCGGCAGAAATCCCGACCGTGTACTTAAATAGAACTCATTCGACAAAGAGACTCCGGATGTATTAAACCCGGAATTGGCGATATAATCCCTGATATTGGTACCCCAGACCTTCGCGTCGATCAGATAATTGTCAAAGGCTTTATTGAGGTTAAGTTCGCCGGAAGGAAAAGTATAACGGCCCGTTTGAATTATCAGAGAGCTGTTGTAATAACCGGTTTGCGGTCTGATATCGGGGGCTGAACCCACCGGATCCGTTGTTATAGTTACCGGAAGTTCATCCGGTGAATATTGCGGTAGAAAAAAGTCAGTCGACAGCGTTGTGATAAGGTCGGGTTTCGGTTTGACGGCTTTCGGTATCTCAATATTTTGTTTACCGGTAATTACGAAATCGGGCAGTTCTATTCCCTGCTGCTCGCCCTGTCCGAAAACATTAATGCCCGATAAAAGCAGAATCGCCAGTGTGATTTTTTTCATAGTTTATTAAGTTTTCTTTTTGCCTCTTGAGCGAATTCTCCCGTCGGATGTTTACTTAAGACCGTCTTAAACATATCGCGCGCCTGCTTCTTATCATTCAGCTTTATATAACAATTACCGAGCATAAGCAATGATCTGGTATACCATTCGTCGAATAAGGAATAGACGGATCGAACCCTGACCAGCTCTGTTATCGCTTCCTGAATTTTATTCTGGTCATACAAACTCGCGCCGTAATAATACTGCGCTTCGGCCCCGGTATCGTCGGGTCTCTTTTCAGCAACTTCCTTAAAATATTTTTGCGCGCTCTCAATGTTTTTACGCTGAAGTTCAATCAGTCCCACTTCAACCTTTGCTTTCTCCACAAATACCGAACCCTGATACTCGTCGATTATCCTGTTGAGAGTGTTGAACGCCGCGGATTGCTCGTTATCCCTTTCTTCATTCACTCCTTTAAGGAAAAGAAGTTCGGGAGTTCTGTTCGACGACGGCTGAGCGCCGACGGCTTGATCCAGGATATTTATCGCGTCTTTAAATTGCAGCTTATTCGAATAAATCGACGCTGTTTCGATGACCGATGAAATTCCGATATCGGTTTTAAGATTGTTCCGGCTTGCGTTCAGAAAACACTCAAGCGCCTTCTGGTCGTTCTTCATGCTCAATTCGCATTTTCCCATCCAGAAGTAGGCATTCGGCACGAGTTTACTTTCGGGGTACTGGGAACAAAAATCCTGGTAAGCATCGAAAGCCTGCTGATATTTTTGAACGCTGTAATACAAATCCCCTTTCTTGAAATAGATCTGATCGTTTGTTTTTGACGAGGGGTTCGTTGAGATGAATTGATCGATATACTCGATAGCTTTTCCCGGATCGCCCTTAGCGACATACGCGTATTGAATCCCGTTGACGGCATCAAATACATATTGCGTATTCGGAAAATCGCGTATAACGGTCGAGTAATAATAAATCGATGAATCATATTGTGCTAAATTAAAATAACCGTCTCCAATCGAATAGAGAACCATGGGCCGGAGCTGAGATTTCGGGTACTCATTTACAATTTCCTTATAACTTTCAATCGCTTCCTGGAAGGCTCCCTGCTGGAAATGGATCCATCCGATTATATACTGCGATTGATCCCTGTATTTGGATCGCGGAAATTTTTTCTGGAGATCGTTAAACGCCCTGATCGCTTCGGCGGGCTTACCTGCTTTGAAAAGCGACTGGCCGTATTGATAATAAGCGTGATCGCTGCCGAGTGAAACTTTTTCGGAACTAAATACATCTTTGTAAATAGCGCTGGCTTTATCGAATTTTCTTGTCCCGAAGTAGGCGTCGGCAAGCCGTAACTTCGCGTCGGGAATCTGCGCGTCGTTCCTGTATTGGGACGTAAATTCGGTAAAATAATAAATAGCATTCGGGAAATCCTTCAAATTAAAATAGGAATAGGCTTTTCCAAGCAGCGTCTGTTTTTTTAAATCAATATCGGACGGCGGAATTGAATTATACGCTTTCAACGCGTTCGGGTATTTACCCTGCGCGAAATAAGATTCCGCGAGGTAAAAATTAACCTTATCGGATTCAAAGGCTCCCGATTTTGATTTCAGTTCTTCGAGATATTTAACAGCCTCGTCGTAATTGTTCTTATAAAAATCGGTAACCGCCAATCCAAGTCTGGCCCTGTCATTCAGATCTTTCCGGTCACCGGTCAGTTTAAGGGCATCGGTAAAGTATTTCCCGGAGCTGCTGAAATCTTTTTTATTTAATTTAAGTTCACCAAGCACCGTCAGCGCCTTGCCGCGGGTTTTTACGTCGGATGAGAGTGTAGCGTTCAGAAGAGCCTTTTCGGCGTCGACCGGATTACTTTCGTTATAGAAATCCGAACCGATTGCCAACTGGGCACGTGAGGCCAGCGGATGCTCGGGGTATTTATCGATAAAGTTTTTATAAATGGCGTTGGCGCTTTGGGAATCGCCTGAATATCTTTTACACTCCCCGCTCCAAAAGAGCGATACTTTTTTCAGGCTATCTACCGCCGTGTCCGACAATTCATTAAAAATTTTGTATGCATCCCCGTAATCCGCCAATTGAAAATACATCCAGGCTAAGTTGTATTTTATCTTATCATGGTAACCGGAAACCTGAACCTGTTGCAGGAGTTCATCATATATCCGGATCGACTGTTTGTATTCTTTCAGTCGGCTGAATGAATTGGCCAGATAGATTTTGGCCTCGAAGAGTCTTTCGCCCGGAAGTTTTTTTATAAGCGGATCGCTCAGTTCAATGATCGTATTGTCGAATTTATTCAAATTAAAATAACAGACGCCGATTCTCATCTGGGCTTCGGGAGCAAGCGGATCCTCTTTGTAGTAAGAGAGCAGATCGTCGTAGTATTTTATCGCGCTGCTGTCGTTGTTGGTCTTCTCATAAAGCTGCGCGAGGGAATAGATGCTGAATACCATAAATTTATTGGTCTTCGGCAGCGCGATAGCTTCTTTAAAACTCTCCTCGGCTTCAATATAATTGTCCTGCCGGAAGTATGATTGGGCTATCCAGTAATTTGCCGTTCCTGTCAGGTCGCTCGACCGGAAACCGGCGATTAAGGATTTCATTCTTTCCCGGCATCGGAAATAGTCGCCTTTTGAATAGTAGAGCGTTCCGAGTTTATAGAGCGCCTGTTCGCGAAGGGGGGCATAAGGATATTCGGTTATGAAAGCCTCGAATACCGGAATAGCACCGTCGGGTTCGTTCATATTCATCAGGCAATCGGCGGCATAATACCGTGCCATACCAAGTTTCTCTTCTTCCAATTTACCGCCGGCAATAATAGAGGAAAAAAGGCGGTAGGCTGTTCCGTAATCGGAGCTGTAATATGCGTCGAGCGCGGTGGTAAGCGTATTAACTACGTTCTGAGCACAGAGCAGCGTGTTCAAAAAAAGAATTATAACGGTAAGTTTTTTCATTTCGCCTTAAAATTTTGTCATTGCCCTAAAAAGAATTACTGCGAGGCCGCCTGCCGTTCCCGCTAAAAAATTCACTGTGTCGTTATTTACCCATTTAGATCCGTGATGATGCCAGGCTTCGGTACCGCAATGAAATTTTTTCTCGGTTATTTTACTGCATACGAGGCATACATTCTGAGCCTGAATCGTAGCCCCGAGAAAACTGTCAAAAAGACTCCCGAATAAACCGCTTAAAATAATCAGCAGAACATATTCCATTACCGGCATGGAATTCCAATAAAAACCTGAAGCGGCAATAGCGCAGGATCCGAGCAGAGCCCCGATAGTACCTACAACCGAAATCCCCCCGGATATTCCCTGCTCGACCGGTTTGAAATTCAGAATATTATACGTAGCCGTCTTTTTCCAGGTTCCAATTTCAGTCGCCCAGGTATCGGCGCATACCGCTGAGAGTGTGGCCAGGTAAACAATAAAGAAAAATTCGTCATTATGCAGGGTGTTCGCGATGACTAAAATCCCACCCAACCCGCCGTTCGCGATAACCTGCATATGATCACGGACGCCCGACTTCTCAAAATATTTCTCAACTTCCTCATTCCTGCTTTTACGCAATTTCGATAAAATGCTGGAAAGAATAAAAAACGTTAGAATCGGGATACTCCATTTCAAGCCGCCGAGACCGAATATTATCCCCGCGAGAATTAATGTCGCAATCGATCCGCCAAGAGTGAGAAACCGGACCTTATATGAAAGGAACGCAATCACCGCGGCGCAAAAAAATCCCGGTATAAGATTATTAATTATCATGTGACCCATCGTTTAGGTGAGAGTGTATAAATGCCGTCGTTATGACAGATTGAGTAGGCAGTTTTATCCGAAATGATTGTTAAAATTTTCGTACGAATATAAGAAAATGAGATTTTATCTAAAAGGGATTTGATACGAAAAAGGAGGGGTTAGGGATTGGGGATTAGGGGTTAGAAGAGACTTAAGGTCGCATAGAGCGGGGAGTTAATGGGGAGTGAAAAGTGAAGAGTGAAGAGTGAAAAGCAAATTGTTTATTATCAAGATTTTCAACGCTTCGCTATTGTAAAGATTGAATCTGATGGAATGTTTGAATAATGGGCCTTCATAACTTCGCAGAATTCAATATTGAAGAGCCTCAAATTCCATAGTTTTTTTCATAGATTTTGCTAATCCTGATAATCCTGATAATCTTAATAATCTCTCAATCCTGCCTCCTTATTTAATCAGAATTAATTTCTTCGTCTGGCTGAATGAGCCGGCCTGCAATCTGTAGAAATAAACTCCACTCGTAAATTTACTTCCATCGAATTTCACCTCATAATTGCCGGGTGATTTTTCCTCGTTGACGAGAGTCGCTACTTCGCGGCCTAGAATGTCGTATACCTTCAACGTAGAGACGACCCGATGGGTCGTCTCCCACTTGCCGGAGACGATGCGCCGTCCGACATTTGCCGGATCTACAGGTATGGAATATTTTATTGTTGTAACCGGGTTAAACGGGTTGGGGTAGTTTTGGGAAAGCGAATAATTCGACGGTACCAAAGGCTCTTCAACTTTTACCCCGACAATGTAATCACTTAATATCTGGCCGTAAACTTTCCCGTTCAGAACGGCTCCGGCAAGGTAGGTTTCCAGTGAACCGTACCAATCCTGTCCATTATAAATGGTTATGCCGATGCTGTCCGTTAAAGTGTGATATGAATAAGGTTCTCCAATAGTGAAAACATGCAGCGGTTTATTCAGTATATTATCGCTGCTGACTCTGTAATCGGTCGTTATGAAGTTTATTGAAAATACAGAGGGGCCCAGCTTTAACAGGTTTTTTGACGAGATGTCAACTTCGTTTTTATTCTGATTTATTTTAATTGTGTCGGTAGTCTGAAAAGTATTCTGCGATTGATCTCTTCTCATGGAAGTACTGATATAGAAGTAATCCGTCCCATCAGCGGATTTTTTCGAATCAATCACTTCCCAAATCTGCTGGATTGATATAGGACTCAGATCCCGGCCATCCGGATAACTGATATCCTTCTGTTTATAAAACCATTTGTTCCCAATGGAGAGCGGGAAATAGCCGATCACTTCACGGGTTGTGATTTCAAATATTCCGGAAGTCGCGGTGATGTCCGGATTATCGAGACTGGTTAATTTAATAAGACAATTACCGGATGGAAAATCCGGGACCTTCCATTTATAAGAGAACGATTTTATTGTATTTGAGTCCGATTGCAAGGAAGATTCTATCACATTCCATTTATTGCCCGAGTCTGCGGAATACTCCATTCTCAGTTTCCCAATATTAATCGCGTCAAATATTATTTCCCGGGTACTATCGACCTGCCAGATCTCATTACCGGCAGGTTTGTAAAAATAAAACCCCGGATTAAACTTAATCTGAAACGTATCGGACACCGCGAAAATCTGAGGATTATCAACGTCAAAAATTTTTAACAGATATTTGCCCTGATAATTAGGCATTAAGATTGACGCTGATTTTTGATTGATCGGCACATTCGGAATAGTCTGATAAGTGTCGGGAATAAACTGGAATCCCAGGTTAGAATTAGGATTATAATCATAATCCCTTGTGACGGGATCGGAGGGCAACTGCGCCGTGATTTCGTTAAGCGAAAGAAAAACTGTTAAGAGGACAAAACTTAATTTACGGGTCATAATTAAAATCACCGGATACAGGATATGATGTTGTCGCAACAAATATTCCATATTAATATTATAAAATAACACATTAAGCAGAAAAGTAATCAATAATAATCGACGAGTGGGAAAGCGGAAATTAACGGATCTCTCACGCCGGGCAACAACGGGTAATGAATCGATATTTAACCATAATGATAAAATTTCGTAAATTTCAAAGTTAAAATCAGAATCCGGACCGTGGCTAAGAAGAACGAAACAAAAATTGAGGAAGTGCCGTTTGATGAGGCGGAGTATTGCGTTTTCGATTTCGAAACTACCGGCGTTTCGCCGCGAACCGATAAGGTAATTGAAATCGGAATGGTGAAACTGAACCGTGGAAAGATAGTGGACACATTTTCCACTTTTATCAATCCGGGAAGACCCGTCCCGTATTATATTACGCAAATCACAGGCATCACTTCAGCCGATACTCAGGACGCCCCGTATTTTGAGGAAGTCTATTATAAGATACAAGAGTTTATGGGGGATACTATTCTGGCGGCTCACAATCTGAATTTCGATTATTCTTTTTTGAAACACGAATGCGCGAATATCGGATCGGAACTGCCGCGGAATTCAGCGATCTGCACATTGCGTCTGGCCAGAAAGCTTTATCCCCATCTCCCGAGCAAATCCCTCGGAAATCTTGTCAAGCAGCTCAAAATCAGGCATCGTGATGTCCACCGCGGTTTGGGAGACGCGACAGCTACGGCTAAAGTCCTGATGAGAATGTTTTCAAAGTTAAAAGAAGAACACGGATTAAACTCAATCTCCGAGCTGATCGATTTTCAGAGAACCGGAGAAATATCCGGAGCGCCCTTTCGCATTATTAAAAAAAAATTGCTCGAGGATATTCAGAACCTGCCCGAGGATCCCGGAGTTTACCTGTTTAAGAATTCAAAAGAGGAACCGGTTTATATCGGGAAAGCAAAATCGCTTAAAGAGCGGCTCCGGAATCACTTCGCAAACACCGCCATACGCAAGTCGAAAGAAATTGTACGAAAATCCTCATCGTTGAGCTTTCACAAGACAAACAGCGAACTTACCGCCCTGCTGGCCGAGGCGGAACTCATTAAGCAGCATAATCCGAAGCATAACACGCTGTTAAAAAAATATCCGCGCAGCTATTTTATCAGAATAACTGCTTCCGGCGAATATCCGGCAGTAACTGTAAGTTCAAGCTTCAGCTTCGACGGGGATGATTATTACGGACCGTATCCGAACCGCGATACGGCAAACGCGATAAAGGAAATTATCGATAAGACATATCAGCTTAGGGAATGCGGCGACAAGGAATTCGTGAAGAAAAGAAAATGTTATTTAGCCGATATCGAGCGATGCCTCGCTCCGTGCGTCTCGGATCTCCTGCGGGATCAATACCTTATAGAGGCAAAAAAAGTAAATGAGTTTTTATGCGGTCAGAATCAGACTGCAATCGACCGTCTGCTCAACCGCATGAAGGAGCTGAGCGCGAAACAGAAATATGAAGAGGCCGCGCAAATACGCGATATCGTAAACTCCATTTTATCACAGCTTCACAGATCCTCGATCCTCGCCGAGCCGATTAACAAAGCCAAAGCGCTGATTGAAATTAACGGGCCGGTTAAGAACGATTATCTTCTCCTCCTGGAAGGTAAAATTCTGATTAAGGATTATTTTCTCGATCCGAAGAACCGGTTCGAAGATACAATCGAGGAATATTACAGCGGATCTGAAGAGCTCTTTAAGGAACTCGCGG
>Ga0182021_10007583_pt1 | contig 12863 bp, 9 predicted proteins | sample 612E3MmetaG_FD_120493 | JGI IMG/M metagenome (GOLD analysis project Ga0182021, IMG submission 120493) | Permafrost microbial communities from Stordalen Mire, Sweden - 612E3M metaG (Illumina Assembly) | ecosystem: Environmental > Terrestrial > Soil > Wetlands > Permafrost | place: Sweden... | reverse complement strand
ATCGCGAGGCGGGCATCAAGATTCTCGACTTCGGGCTGGTCAAGAGCATGCTCGGTGACTCGCAGCTCACGCGCGACGGGGCCATCATCGGCTCGCCGCTTTACATGTCACCCGAGCAGGGACGCGGCGGCACCGTCGACCTTCGCTCGGACATCTACTCGCTCGGCTGCGCGCTCTACCACATGCTGTGCGGCCGGCCGCCGTTTACCGGCCCCTCGCCGGTCGGCGTGATTTCGATGCACGTCACCGACAAGGCCCCGCCGGTACGCGTGGTCAATCCCAACGTGCCCGAGGTATTGGCCCGCATCGCCGAGCGCATGATGGCCAAGGAGCCCGCGGCACGTTTTGCCAACTACGACGAGCTGCTGGCGGCGCTGGAGTCGGCACGCGCTGACCGGCGCGAGCTATCCGGGTTTCGCACGCGCGGGATCGCCCTGGCCATCGACGCGGTTCTGCTGGGGGCGGCTGGCTACTTCGCCGGCCCGTGGGTCATTGCTGTGGCGCTTGCCTACTTCGTCCTCTGCCACCATTTCCTGGGGCAAACCGCGGGCAAGTGGCTGCTCGGCATCCGGGTCGAAGATCCAGCGGGCAGCCGCATTTCGTGGAAAGCGGCGCTGATCCGGTTCCTGGTCTTTGCCTGGGGCCCGTTGGCCTGGACACTGCTGGCCGTGGTGGTCTATTCCCTGCACCGCGACCAGCACGTGGCCTTTCGCATGGCCAGTCTGACCCTGTCGCAACTCGCGTTGCCGGCACTCTACGTCGCGCTGGCAACTGCGATCCTGGTCGCGTACCTGGCGGGATTCCTCCTCGTCGCCTTCCATCCCAGACGGCTGGCCCTGCACGACATCCTGGCGCACACCGAAGTCCGCTTCAAAGCGCGGCCGCCGGCCGAACAGGTGGTCGAGGCGGTGAAAGCGACGACGTTTACTCGGCGTTCGCGCTAGCCCCGTTGGCGCGCGCGGAGCCGTTCTTGCTCGGACGTTTGGTCGCACGGGCCGACTTGCTCGCGCCATTGACACCCTTGGCGGCCTCGCGCAGCGCCTCGGCCCGGTCGGTGCGCTCCCAGGTGAACTCGGCGTCGCTGCGGCCGAAGTGACCGTAGGCCGCGGTCTTGCGGAAGATGGGACGGCGCAGGTCAAGCTCGCGGATCAGGGCGCCAGGGCGCGCGTCGAAGTTGGCCTGCACCAGCTCGGACAGGCGGTCGTCGGGCAGGGCGCCGGTGCCGAAACTCTGCACCAGCAGCGACACCGGTTCCGCCACGCCGATGGCGTAGGCAAGCTGCACCTCGCAGCGACGGGCCAGGCCGGACGCCACCAGGTTCTTGGCGATGTAGCGCGCGTAGTAGCAGGCGGACCGATCGACCTTGGAGGGATCCTTGCCCGAGAACGCCCCGCCACCGTGGCGTCCCATGCCGCCGTAGGTGTCCACGATGATCTTGCGACCGGTCAGCCCCGAGTCACCCATGGGACCGCCCACCACGAACCGGCCGGTGGGGTTGATGAAGTACTTGGTCTTGCCCGTCACCAGGCGAGCGGGCAGCACCGGCTTGATGACTTCTTCCATCACCACCTCGCGCAAGAGCTTGTACTTCACGCTCTCGCTATGCTGGGTGGAAATGACAACGGCGTCGATGGCGACCGGCTGGTTCTTCTCGTCGTAGCGAATCGTGACCTGGCTCTTGCCGTCGGGACGGAAGAAATCCACGATGCGCTTCTTGCGCACATCCGACAGCCGCTTGGCCAGCTTGTGCGCCAGCATGATGGGCGCCGGCATCAGCTCGGGCGTCTCGTCGCAGGCGTAGCCGAACATCATTCCTTGATCGCCCGCGCCCTGCTCGTCGTGGGTATAGACGCCGTGGCCGTCCACCCCTTGGGCGATGTCAGGCGACTGGCGCTCGATAGCCACCAGCACCCCGCAGGTCTTCCAGTCGAAGCCCATGGCCGAATCCTCGTAGCCGATGCCCTTGACCACGTCGCGCACGATGGCGGGAAACTCGACCTTGGCTGTGGTCGTGATCTCGCCGGCCACCATCACGAAGCCGGTCTTGGTCAGGGCCTCGCAGGCCACCCGGCAGGTCTTGTCTTCGCTGATGATGGCGTCGAGCACGCCGTCCGACACCTGGTCGCACAGCTTGTCGGGGTGGCCTTCGGTAACGCTCTCGGATGTGAACAAATACTCAGACATGCGGATGGTCTCCAAAATCGGTTGCGGGGTTGAGCACGCAAGTCTCCCAGCCAGGGCACGATCCGTCAACGGCGATAGTGAGGTCGGAGGCCGGCGTGGCGGGGTGCGGTGTGGGTGATTGGGGCAATGACGGCGAGCCCGGCGGCAGCCGATCGCTGATCGCACGCTTTCGCCTACGCTCCCGAACGCGCACAAGTACAATTTCTCCGGGCCAGCGGAATACTGCTGGTCGCTATTGACCGCCGGGACAGCACAGCTAGCATGACGAGCGCGTGGAAGGCGCAGCATGAACGCAACCAAGCGAGGCACCGCGCGGCCGGCAGCATTGATGACCGGTCGTTCGATTGGGGGGCATTTCCTGCTTGCGGTCGCTGTCGTCCTGGCAGGCTGTGGACGACAAAACGGACTGCATGCCAGCGGCACGAGGCCGGCGCCAGTTGAGGATGCCGCCGCAGGCGGGGGCGCCGGGAACGACGGGGGCGCGGACGCCAGTGGTGCCACGGCCGGCGAGGGCAGCACGACTGTCCAGGCCGGCGGCGGCGCGCCTGGCGGCGGCACCGGCGGGGCGGCGACGGGCGCGGTCGCTGGTGCCTCCTCGGGCGGAAGTGCCGGTGCCAGCACCAGCACGGGAGGTGTGACCGCGAGCGGCGGCGTGACTTCCTCAGGGGGCAGCGCAGGAGCCAGCAGTGCCACGCCCGGCGGGGGCAGCACAGCCTCCCAAGTCGGAGGGGCCGTTTCTAGCGGCGGCACCGGCGGGGCGACAACCGGCGCAGTCGGGGGCGACTCCTTGGGCGGAAGCGCCAGTGCAAGCAGCAGCACGGGAGGTGTGAGCGCGAGCGGCGGCTCGCCGCCGGCAGACGCACCCCCGGCGGAAGTGTGGAAGGTCACAATCGACGTGTTCTCCGGTATGCCGAACCCGGTCTTCACCCTCGAACCGTCTGAGGTGGCGGAAGTGCGGGCTCGCCTGGGTAGCGCCCCCTTGGTCCGGCCCATGGCCAGCGCCAATGAGACGGTCCGGCCAGCCCGTCTGGGGTATCGAGGGATGCTCGTAAAAGCAACAGCCGGCACAAACGCGATCGAGGATACCGAGATCAGCGAGGGCAAGATTCTGCGCAAGACGGCGGGAGCGCTGTACGATGGCAGTTCGGCCGGCATCGAAGGCTACCTTCTGTCGTTGGCCGTCTCCAAGGGTGCGATCGATCAGGGGCTCGCCGACCAAATCAAGTCGCAGTCGCACGGGACCATTCCCTAACCCCCTTCGGCAACAACCCAATCCGCTCAGAGGCTCGCGCTTTGTGCTAGCCTTTGGCAAGGGTGGAACAGCTCAAGAAGTCGCGCAGGTCCGGCCTCGAGCACCTGGTCAGGTTCGCCAAGGCGCTGCCCGTGCCGTCGCCGCGTGAGATCTACCGGCGGCTCGAGGAGCTTGGCTACCGCGGCCAGAACCAGGCACGTCGGGCGGTCGCCCTCATGGCCTACCGCCATGTCCGCCGCATCAAGCGCATCTACGTCGACGGGGTCAAGCGCGAGCAGCTTCTGCCCAAGTCTAACACCCTGCTCATAGGGCCCACCGGGTGCGGCAAGACCTTTCTGGTCGAGCTGCTGTTCCAGCAGATCCTGCACCTGCCCACCGTGATCATCGACATCACCACCTACTCGGAAACTGGCTATGTCGGCCAGGACCCGAGCACGATCCTCACCCGCCTGCTGCACGCGGCGGACGACAATCCCCTGCTGGCCGCCATCGGGATCGTGTGTCTTGATGAGTTCGACAAGATCGCGTCTGGCCAGAACAACGCGATCTTCGCCGGTGCCGGGACCACCAAGGACGTCACCGGCCTGGGCGTGCAGCGCGAGTTGCTCAAGATGCTGGAGGCGTCCGAGGTTGTGGTGCCGCTCGAGTTGACCCATTCCAGCTACAGCGATCACGTTCTGATGTCGACCGCCGATGTGGCGTTCATCGCGGCCGGGGCATTCTCCGGCTTTCAACAGGTGGCACGCCGTCGCGCCGCTGGCGATTCCATCGGGTTTGGCCGCAGCCCCCAGGGCAGCAGCCCGCCGGACGCGGTTGCCGTCAGTTACACACCGGAAGAGGTCGAGCACGTGGCCAATTTCCAAGCCTACGGCTTTCTGCCCGAGCTGCTCGCGCGTTTCTCGCGTTTCGTGCCGTTCGAGCCGCTGGATGCGGTCACCCTGACCGACATCTTGAAATCGAACGTGGTCGACCGGCTCACCCGGGAATTCGAAGAAGAGGGTTTCGAGCTTCAGGTCGAGGAGCCGGTCATTCAGAAGATCGTGGCCGAGAGCATAAAGCGCGAGACCGGCGCACGCGGCTTGCAGCAGGTCCTGACCCGCCACATAGAGAACGCCGCGTTCGAGTCCTTTGCCGAGGCGTCGAGCGGTCTCGTGCGCGTTTACCTGGACGGCAGTTCAATCAAGGTGGAAGCGCAGGTGCAAGGCGAACGGTCCAAGGACGAAGCACCCGGCGAGGCAGGCTCGGAGGAAGGCTGACTATCCCCCCGGCTTTTGCGGCAGATAGCCGGGCGGCGGTGCGAGCAGGAAAGCGTCGGTCGGAAAAGAAGGGTTGAGGATGCGGTCCCGGACCTTGATCTCCACGCCGTCGTCGAAGTCGCGCCCGGGCTCGGCGAAACGAATGAGCTTGGGGAACGACTGCCCGTCGATGCGCTGCATATCCTGATAGGACACACGCCAACGCCCTCGGGAGAACACCGGCTGACCTGAAACCGCGACCACGTCCCAGGCAGCGACCAGAGGCGCAGGCCTGTGTAGACTCACCCACGACTCGGCCCCGTCCGGCGCCTGCAAATGCAGCACATCCGCGCCTCGATCCCACCCGACATCGAGCGCCTTGCTTCCCTCGGAAACAAACACGTCGCCCAGCAGGATCGCGGCCACCGCCTGGGGTGGCAGGGGAATGCGAATCAAGGAAGCCACATCGCTCGGAGTGGCCAGGCCCTGGCGAAAGGTCTTCTTCTGGTGGTCGACGAAGACGAATTGGCCGTCATTCACCGCAAGCGCCGCCACCGTGCCCTGCAATGAGACCTCGGCCTCGAAGCGCAGATTGCCGCCGCGCTCGACCAGCATCTGCACCGTGCCGCGCACGCGCTCGCCGCCCAGCCAACTGGTGGTGCGCGTCTCCAGATTCAGGCTGTGCGCAGCGGCCTGGCGCGCACGCAGAGCCGCCAGCAGCTCGTCGGCGCTGGGAACCGGATACGTCCGTTGCGCCGGCGCGGTCGCGCAGGCGGCAAACAGCAGGGAGAGGACCGCAGTCCCGCGATAGCCCCATGAGGCCGTGGCCGTAGACGTGGCCGTGGCCGTGGTCGGAGCGATTGTGCAGCCCAGCGGCCCGTGTTCGCCACGCACGATCATTCGACTTATCCGCTATCGCCCAGCGGCGCGCCGGGATTCGAGGCCTGCCAGGCTCTCTTCCAGCCGCCGGCGCAGGCGCTCCTCGGGTTTCTTGCTCAAGGCCTTGCGGTACGCGGCCGCGGCCCGTTCGCGTTCGGATCGTTTCGCGTACAGATCTCCCAGGTGCGCCAGGATCTCGGCGTCGCCAGGGTCGAGCCGACCAGCCTGCTCCAGGAAGAGACCGGCCTGCTCCAGTTGCCCCGCGCGAAAGCTCACCCAGCCCAGGCTGTCCAGCACCGCACCCGCGCCAGGCTCGAGAGCCGCCGCAGCCTGCAACCGCTTGCGTGCCTTGTCCAGGTCATGGCCGTGGTCCGCTGCCACGAAGCCCCAGAAGTTGAGTGCCTCCACCGAACCCGGCTTCTTCTTGATGAGCGGCTCGACCAGATCGAGGGCACGCTGCCATGCGCCCCGTCGTTCTTCGATCATGGCCAGGCTCAGGGTCAGCTTGGCATGGTCGGGATGACTGGCCCGCAGCGCCTCCAACCTGCGCGTGGCCATGATGGCATCGCCGCGTTTCTCGTCGATGAAGGCCAGCGCAATCGCGGCCTCCAACTTCTGTTCCGCATTGTCGCTGGCCGCCGGGGCGCTTTCTGCCAGACGCGCCGCCTCGGTCGTCTTGCCTTCGTCACGCAACAACTCCGCCGCACGCAGATGTGCCTCGAAAAACAGGAGCGAACTCTTGGGCACCGCGAGCAGGGTCGCCACCGCCTCGGCGCTGCGGCCTTGCTCTTTGAGCAGCGCGGCTGCGCTCAAAGCCAACCGCGTCTTGGCGTCGTCGGAAACGCCTGCCTCCTGCGCTTTCTTCACCAGCGCGAGGGCTCTGTCCAGCCGGTGCGCCGAACGCTCCAGTTCGATGCTGCCGGGCAGAGCATCGGGATCCGCGCTGGCCAGGGGAGACACGAGATCGTCGGCCACCTGCTCGGCGGCCGTGCCGTCGCCGATGCTCACCAAAAAGCGCGCGTAGGCCGCCGCGATCTCCAGCGCCCCCTCTCCCCTGTCCAGGGCTTCCCGAAAGGCCCGCCGGGCATCGTCGTTGCGACCCTCGGCTGCCAGCAGCCAGGCCAGGGCGGTCAGCGCCTCGAGGTGGTTGGGCTCTTCGGCCAGCGTCTGGCGCAGATGCGTCTCGCTTAGCCTGGTGTCTCCCAGAGCCCAGGCCACGGCCATGAGCCGCATGTGCCCCGAAAGCGACGCCGGTTCTTGCCGGCAAAGGTCGGCCAGGGTGCTGGCTGCGCCCGGGACGTCGAGCGACAGGATCTGCGCGTCCGCCAGTTCGAGATAGACCGTCTCGGCTGTGTCGGGCTCGTCGGCCAGATCGACCTTGCCCTTCGCCCGCTGCAGGGACTGCACGGCCCCTGCCACGTCACCCTGCGCTTGGCGCAGATGCGCCTCGGCCATCAAGCCATCAGGCGTGACTTCGATCTTGAACGAGGTGTGGATGGCCGCGTCCGCATCGGGCAGGCGTCCCAGGCGTATGAAGATCTCGGCCAGGTGAGCCTGCAATTCAGGCGCGTCGTCGTCGAATGCCAAGGCCCTCTGCAACTCGGCCGCCGCGTCCTGCCAGCGCTCCTCCTCTTCATAGAGGAACGCCCGGCTGGCGTGCTCGTAGGCACTGGCACTCACCGAACGCGTGACGATGCGCCGGTCGTTGACCAGCTTGGTAACGGGCGGTGGCTGGGTGGCGCAAGCCCCCAGGCATGCCGCGGCCAGGGCAAGAAGAGGGGGCCTGGCGGTTCGCGGAGTCACACGGTGAGGCTACCACAGTGAAGGGCCGTCGAAGGGTGCGGCGTGGGATGCTCGACCCTTGGGGTGATTCGGCGACGCCTTCGACGAAGAAAAGGGGGCCGGTGCCGCCGCTCGCACTCCTGCCAGTGCCGCCCCCTTGGCCATTCGACCCCGCAACGTGAACGCGGTGTATGCTTGCCGCCGCGACGCCCTGGATGGTCGCGAATGGATTCTGCCCAAAGGGGGACAGGAGGGAAATGCTGATGCCACTCATCCGTCAGATCGCCCTGGTTCTTGCCGCCACAGCCGCTGCAGGCTGCCCGAACGATTCACTGCCGCCAGAAACCATCCCCGATTCCTCGACCGTCTCGACGGTCAGCAGCCTGGGGATCGGCCGTCCCTGCGACATTCTGTGTGATGCCGGCGCGATGCAGGCCGTCTACAACAGCCAGGCACTCGAGTGCCCGAGCCGCATCTGCCTGAAACCGCTGGACGGGACAGGCGAAGCGGATACGGGCGCCTTTTGCTCGTCCGAATGCTCGACGGACAGCGACTGTGTCGGTGCGACTCGGGATCCAAGCAACCCGAGTGATAGGCACTGCGTGACCGGCTACACCTGTGGGGTGGCGTTCGTGGTTGGCCCGCTCTGCTGCAAGAAGCTTTGCTTGTGCAAGGACTTCCTCGCGGGGCCGGTGAAGACACCCATGGCCTGCGACCCCAGCCAGAACAACGGCGTAACCGCCTGCGCGGAGTGGCAATGACAAAGCGGCCGAGCATTGCCAGAAATGCACCAAGCAAACTCGCTTTCATAGCCGAGTCATCGTTCGAGGAAAGACTGAAGCGCGATCCGATGCTCCGTCCTCTTTTCACTGGCGCAAGTCACGGACGGTCGGTCCTGGGCCTGGCGAAATCGCGCAGCAGAGGGCTGCCCTTGCTGCGCAACTCATCGATGGCCTTCGCGTCCGTGGGATCGGTGGAATCGACCAGGCAGGAGAGCATCTCGGCTGCGTCTTCTGCCGGCGTGCCGGGCGCCAGCACAAGCTCGCGCCAAGGCCGAGTTGGCGCCGGCGACAGCGTGGGCTTCGCACGCGGGGCGAGTTGCTGCCGACACAGGGCAACGCCCGCGGCTGCCACCACGCCTGGGTCCGTATCCTTGCTCGCCTCGCGCAAGGCCGAAAGCCCGCGCGCGCCGTTGGGCGACAGGACCAGCACGGCGGCGCGGCGGATGTCCGGCGAAGGATCGTGCATGAGAGCCAGAAGGTCGTTCCGGCCAGCGCATAGCGCGCTGGCGTCGGCCAGACTTTGCAGGGCGGCCAGCCGCACGTTGGTCGGTCGATCTCTCCTGCCAGCCGCAGCGGCCAGAACCCGACACGCGCGCGCTGCGACCTCGTCCGGAACTTCCCACGCATCGAGAAGACTCGAATCAGCGTCCCCCAGCAGTGCACCTATTGTACGCAATGCACGCTCGCCAATCTGCGCGTCGGCCGAATCACATTGGGCCAGCACGCCGTCAAGCAGCAGCAGGCGATCCGGCAAATACAGCACGCTGTCGAGCGCGGCCAGGGCCAGGCCACGATCTGGGTCAGCCAATGCCTTCGCCAGTCGCGCCACACCGATGCGTGCCGCCCAGCGACCCAGCTCGGCCCGATCGCCGCGTTCGGCCGCCTTGCGCAGCCCTGTCAGGGGCACCTCCAGCAGGCCGGTACGACGGTTGTAGGATGGACGCTCGGCCGCGGCGCTCGGCACGATGAACAGCAACGACAGGGCCAGGGCCCAAGCTGCAGCGTTGTGTCTCATCCGGGCTTCACGCTAGCCGAGCCGAGGCCGCCGCGCAATTGCCGGGACACGAGCCAGGAAACTAGCGACCCAACTCGACGCTGCGACCGGAAAGGCCCGCCGGCACGGGCAGACCCAACGCCGAAAGGATCGACGGAAAGAGGTCGACCGCGCTCAAGGGACGATCGTCCGCAAAGCGTGCATTGACCGCGGCAGGCACCAGCATATGGTCGCGTTCCAGAGCCCCATGCGAGCCGTTGTGCGGCTGGTACTCGAAGCGCGAGCGCAGGTCGAAGCCAGCCCGGGCGCACACGACAAGATCGCCAGCGCGGAGCGAGCGAAAGAACTCGACCAACTGCCAGGGCGCATCGGGAAACCCCGTGCCGGCCGTCAGGGCGGCCACCTCGTCACGGGTCATGCGACCAGGCAGGGCAGCGTAGCCGAGCGGGTTCTCACCCTCGACGGAGAATCCGATGCGGGGCGACTCAGCGTCAACCGAAGCTTCCCGCGCGTCGACCACCGCCCTGCCCGCTTTTCCCGCCAGCACGTAGACCTCGGGGGTACGGCGGTAGATGACATGCGCAATGGCAGGATGGGCGAGCAGCGCGGCCACCAGATCGGCGGCCTTCCTGCCGGGCGCCTCGAAGTCGGGTCTTTCCTGCCACCCGGTCTCGCCCCGTATGTAGAGGTTGGCCATCGAGTTTCCCGACACCATGGCCGCTGCCTGCGCCGAAAGGAGATGACGCCACAACTTGGGATAAACCAGCGTGCGCGGAAAGAAGGGCCGAATGAGATCGTCGATGTCCACGTGGGTGTGGGTTCCGGTTTGGCCGTGGTCCGAGGTGATCACAATGAGCGTGCGCTCCAGCCAGCCGCGGCGATGTAGCTCCTCGATCAGCCGACCCAGGCTGGCGTCGAAGCGGCGGTAGGCTTCGTGGCTCTGCTCGCTGTGTGGTCCGAAGCGATGCCCCAGTTCGTCGATGGCGGGAAACACGGCGAACACCGACGGGAAACCGCGCTGCCAGGCGCGTCGCACGGCCGCTTCCGCCTGCAGATTCGACGCCTGCCAGTCGGTGGTGGCCAGTGCTTTCACGAAGGTCGCGGCCTTGGAAAAACGGGTCATGCGCGCGCGCGACGGGCAGCCGCGCACGAACCAGGTGTTGACGTCGGCCAGGCCGGGTACGTGGTGGAAGAGCGTGCGCACCGAGGCCGGGATGTCGCGTTCCAATTTGGCCGCCCGCCAGGGCGCCATGTACGAGCGGGTGCGAAAGAGGAAGTTGCCGCGCTTGCCCGCCGGGCGCTCGGCCCAGCGAATGCCGGGCAGGTTGGCGCGCCCCGGGTGCAGGCCGGCCAGAAGCGGCAGATGCGCCGGGCCGCTGACCGAGGGAAACACCGACGTGGCCGGGCGCAAGCCGCCGCGCTCGACGAAGTGGCGCTGTAGACTTGGCATCTCGCCCGCCGACGCCAGGCGCTCGACCACGTCCCATCCCGCACCGTCGGCCAGGATGGCGAGCACGCGGTCGAAGCGAGGCAGCTCCGGCATCGCATCCATCTAGCACGAATCCTCCGGTTGCGTCTGACCTGGTAGACTCTGCGCTATGAATCGCCGCCGCGTCCTAGTTAGCCTGACTGGGCTTTGCCTGGCTCTCGGGCTGGCGATGGCGTTCAGGATTCCCGCCGCGCGCTCGCTGCCGGCGGGCCGTCACACGGACGACCCTTCAGGCTCATTGTGGTCCAAGACCATGCCGGTTCCAGAATCGGCCGACGTCAAGCAGCGCGGGGTGGCGCTGGGCCTGTTCGCCGAGGATGTCAGCTTCTCTTACGCGCCTATGCTCAAGGAAATCGCGGCCCTGGGCGCGACCCATGTGTCACTGGTCGTGCCCTTGTACCAGACGAATGCGGCCTCGACCGCGTTGAAGCTCGACACCCGATTGTCGCCCACCCTGGATGCGATTGCGGATGCCATCCGACTCTCGCGCCGGGAAGGCCTGGAGGTCACGCTCTTCCCCATCGTGCGGCTCTCCGATCCGCGCAGCTCGAAGGAATGGCGGGGCACCCTGGCGCCCGCGAATCGAGATGCGTGGTTTGCCAGCTACGGTCAGTTGCTGGCTGACCTGGCCTCGCTGGGTGCGCTGACCGGCGCCTCCCGACTGGTGGTGGGCAGCGAGCTGTCGTCGCTGGACGGCGATCGAGCGCACTGGCAGCCCCTGGTGGCACGCATTCGCGCCCTCTTCCCCGGTACGCTCGTGTACTCGGCCAACTGGGACCACTACCAGGACGCAGGGCTGTATGATCTGGTGGACGAGATCGGCGTGGTCGCCTACTTCAGCCTGCGCGAAAAGGACGGTCCCGGCGACGTGGCTGCGCTGACCGAGCGCTGGCGCAGCGTGCGGCGCGAGATCGAATCCAACCTGGCTGCGTACGCAAAACCGTTCGTGTTGACCGAATTGGGCTACCGCTCGCGCACCGGTGCGACCGCTGCGCCCTGGGACGAGGTCCCAGGCGGCGTGCCCGACGTCGGTGAGCAGACGCGCGCCTTCCAGGCGTTCCGACAGGCATGGACCGCTCGCGGCCAGACATCCTCGCGCCTGGCCGGCCTCTATGTGTGGAACTGGTACGGATACGGCGGGCCGGAAACCACCAGCTACACCCCGCGCGGCAAACCTGCCGTCGACGTCATCCGGAAGATCCTAGACGAGATGTAGCAGCACGCCGCTGGGCTACTCGGGCGGAGTGTATTCAGGCTCGGGCGCAAGCTCGGTTTCAGGCCCGGGCGCGGCGGCGCGGTGTACGCCGAGGGTCCAGAGGTTCACCTGGGCCGACAGCCCCGCCTCAAACACGGTAGCCACATCCCAGAAGCCAGCCAGCCCTCGCAACTCCGCCGCGAGCGTGAGGTAGTTGGTCAGGTGGTAGGCAAGACCGCCGCCCACGCCGGCCACCAAGGGACCGCCATGCACGCTATCGCTGGATGGAAAATCGTTAAGAAGGCCGGGGTGCGGGCTGGGCGCCACGTAGAGACGAAACGCCGTACCGCCACCCAGGTTGCCGGTCGCGAAGAGCTGGAAGTTGCTCGCGCTGCCGAAGAGGCGGTCAGAAAACCAATATACACGGCCGAGCACGGCCAAGGCCCAGCTCTTCGCCTGTGAGGCGCTCGTGCTCCCGACGCTCTCGGTATGCACGAATTGATAGCGCGCCTGCAAAGAGAACGCGATATGGTCGGTCCACTGGTAGCCAATCTCAGGCAACAGGTGCAGGATTCCGCCCGACGCCGCCCCTTTTACCCTCGCGCCCTTGTAGAGATCCGGGGTTCGGGTCGGGAACCAACCGTAGCCCGAACCCAAGCCGATGGCCCCCCACACGTTCCGGGCCGGCCGGCGGCGGCCTTCATTGCTCATCCCGCTTTCGGCTTCGCGCTCCTTTTGGATACGCGCCAGCGGGTCCTCGTCCGCCACAGGCTGGTCTGTGCCGCCGGTTCCCGCCGTGCCTGAGCCGCCCTTTCGGATGAGCAAGATGTTCGGACTCTCGTCGGTGCCATTCGAGGCGGTCAGCTTGTTGTTCGCGTTGTGCGCCTGGGCGAAAAACTGCAGCGAACTGCCCTTCACCTCGGCGCCCTTGATGATGACGACGTACCAGCCCCTGCGCGAGCGGGTCGCGTCTGCCGTGAGGAAGTGTTCGGTGCCCGATGGCCGGTAGTGGAGCGCGACCTTTCGCGCACCCAGCGCGGGTTTGACGGCGCAACGAATGGTTAGGTCGGT
>Ga0182021_10007582_pt1 | contig 12864 bp, 10 predicted proteins | sample 612E3MmetaG_FD_120493 | JGI IMG/M metagenome (GOLD analysis project Ga0182021, IMG submission 120493) | Permafrost microbial communities from Stordalen Mire, Sweden - 612E3M metaG (Illumina Assembly) | ecosystem: Environmental > Terrestrial > Soil > Wetlands > Permafrost | place: Sweden... | reverse complement strand
TCGCGGGAGGGATGGCGAGGCCGAGCGCGAGGGCGCGAGCGTAGCGAGCGGGTGTGGTGGGGAAGGTGCAGGTCCCGAAGTCCCCGCAGGGGGAAGCGAGCGGGGTGGGGGTGGCAGGTGGGGGGCCGAAGGGCGAAGCGAACCCTCCCAGGGTTCCCATATCAGCGACACCAGCCTGGTTTTCGAGTGGCACGCGGGACTGTTGCACGCGCAGGTCAGGCCGTGACACGCGAACGGGTGGTTGTCGCTGGCGCCGGGATTTCCGGTCTGTCGCTCGCTTTCGAGTTGGAACGTTTCGGCGTGTCCGCGCTGGTGTTGGAAAGCGAGCGGCGCGCTGGCGGCAAGATCGAGACCGATCGGCGCGACGGCTACATCTGTGAGCGCGGGCCGGCCAGCTATCTCGACCGGCAGAACAGCATCACGCCTCTGGTGCGCAGCCTGGGCATCGAGAGCCGCGTGCTTCCGGCTTTTGCCGCCGGCGAGCGCCGGCTGGTGGTGGCGGGCGGCCGGCTGCACGACACGCCCCTGGATGCAGAGGCGTTCTTGCGCTCGCGGCTTCTGCCAGTTTCGGCCAAGCTGCGCATGCTGGCTGATCTGGTTTTGCCGCGTGGCCCTTCGGCGCGTGGCCAGGAGGAATCCGTCACCGCATTTGCCAGCCGGCGTCTGGGCGCGCTGGCCGGCGGGCGTTTGTTGCAGCCGCTGGTGTCGGGCCTGTACGCGGGCGATCCCGATGTGGTCAGCTTGCCGGCCGCGTTCCCGCTGATGGCCGCACTGGAGCGCGAGCATCGAAGCCTGGTTCTGGGCCTGCGCGCCGATCTCAAGAAGCAGCGGGCGAAGCCGGGTTCGGGCGGGGAAGCGCCCCGGCTGTCGTCGTTTGTGACCGGCCTCGACGAGCTGACCACGGCGCTGGCCAGCAGGCTGGGCGATCGGCTTCGACTGGGCGTGCGCATCGTGCAGGTGGAACGCGCCGCGAGCGGCTTTCGGCTGGCTCTCGATGAAGAAGGGCGCAGCAGCACTTTGGACGCGGACGCTGTGGTGCTGGCCATTCCGGCCCACCAAGCCTGTGCGGTGGTCGCTCCGCTTGACTCCGACTTGTCCGAGATCCTCGCGCGCATCCCCTATGTCCCGGTTGCGCTCGTGCACCTGGGCTATTTCGCCTCGGCGTTGTCACGGCCCGCGAATGCCTACGGATTTTTCGTGCCCGCCTCCGAGCGGCTGAAGATCCTCGGCGCCATCTTTGCTTCGGCCATCTTTCCGGATCGCGCGCCGGCGCGGTTCTCTTTGTTCTCGGTGCGCACCGGCGGCGCCCGCCATCCCGAGATGGCGAACCTGCCCGACGAGGAGTTGACCGCTTTGGCTCACGCGGACCTGCGTGGCCTGCTGGGCTTGATGGCTCCGCCGGCTTTCGCGCACATCGCCCGTCACGAGCGCGGGTTGCCTCAGTACACGCTGGGGCACATGGACCGCGTAGCCGCCGTGGAGGCCGGCGAGCGGCGCTACCCCGGCCTGTATTTCCACGGCAACGCCTACCACAACGCCGGCGTGCCCGAACTGATCAGCCGATCGGGGCAGCTGGCGCGCAGGCTTGCAGAGGAACTCTCACGATGAGAGAGATTCTGGAGGCGGCTCTCCTGCACGAGCTGGCTGCCACCTGGCGTGAGATCAGCGGCAATCACTTTCGCGGCCGGATGCGTCCGCCGGTGTTTGCCTTGCACGACGCGGGCGCGCGCCTGGGCTTCTGGGAGCGCCGCAGCCGCACCCTCTCGCTCGCGCGCAGCCTGGTGTATGACCAGCCCTGGGGTGTGGTGCGCGAACTGCTGAAGCACGAGATCGCACACCAGTTCGTCGACGAGGTCATGGGCATCGACGACGAGACCGCGCATGGCCCGGCCTTCGAGAATCTGTGCCGGCAGCACGGCTTCGATTCGTCGGCGCGCGGGCTGCCCCAGGCGGCAGGCGGCGAGGGCAATCCGGTGCTGCGCCGGATTGCGCGCCTGCTGGCCCTGGCCGAGAGTCCCAACCTGCACGAGGCCGAGGCCGCCATGAACACGGCGCAACGGCTGATGCTCAAGCACAACATCGACCAGAGCGTGACCAGGGCCAGCGAGGGATTCGCTTTCCGGCATTTGGGCAGGCCCAGCGGCCGCATCGAGGCGGCCGAGCATGTGCTGGCGGGCATTCTGGCGCGGCACTTTTTCGTCGAGGTGATCTGGGTGCCGTACTACGTGGCCAGCCAGGGGCGGCGCGGCCGTGTGCTTGAGGTCTGCGGCACCTTGTCCAATCTGGAGGTGGCGGCCTACGTGCATGGTTTTCTGCTCGAGACAGCGGAGCGTCTGTGGCGGGAGCACAAGCGCCGGCACGGCATTGCCAGCAACCGCGAGCGGCGGCGCTTCATGACCGGGGTGATGATCGGTTTCGATGAGAAGCTGAAGGCAGGTGTTGCCGAGAGCCGGCGCGAGGGCCTGGTCTGGGTGGGGGATCCGGCGCTGGCCGGCTATCTGCGCCAGCGCTACCCGCGCACCACCCGCGGTGGAGGCATCGGCCTGCACCAGACCGAGGCCTACGAGCACGGCCGCAAGGCCGGGCGCGAGATCGTGCTGCACCCGCCGGTCAAGGGGAGTAGCGAGAAGGGACGCTTGCTGGGACCGGTGCGGTAGGCGTCAGGTCGGCGCGACCAGCTCGACAGTGGGGAAGTAGGTGCGATAGCGGGCCGCGTCCCGGGTGAGCAGCCGATACGCGCGAACCGCAGCGTGCGCGCCAATGTAGAAATCCGGCAGCGGCAGCGAGCGTGCGCCGCCTCGCCTGCGATACAGCAGGAAGGCCTTGCCAGCTAGAAAGGCCGCTTCCCAAGGAAGCGGTTCTCGCCGGTAGTTTTCTGGGGGCAGGGCGGTGTCGAGGTCCTCGATGCGCCGGAAGGCGACGGAAACTTCGGCGTAGATGAGAGGGTTGATGATGAGAGGAGCCTGGTTGGCGGCGTGCTCAAGCGCTTCAGTCGACCACGCGGACCAGACGGGATCGTCAGTTGCCACGTCGAGCAGCACGTTGCTGTCAACCAGAACAGGCTTCACGACCGTCGCGCCCCGCGGGTCAAGGCCAGGATCTGGTCGGTGGTCATCTTCGCATCGGCGCGACCGCGCAGACGGGCGACCAGCGCGTTGCCGCGACTCTGGCCTCGCTTGCGCTCTGTCCTCACCAGGCGCACGGCGCCTCTGTCCACACGGAAGTCGACGTCAGTATTCTCCAAGAACCCAAACCTCTCGCGGATCGCAAGCGGAATGGTGACCTGTCCCTTCGATGTGATGCGCATGGTATTACTCCTGTCAGTAAGAATACGGCATTCGGTCCAGCTGCGCAATCGCTCATCGTTGCCTTGGCAGACTACCTTCGACGATGGCGACGCGATTGGGATTGGGCAAGGACATTGGTCGGAAGGGTCGTCAGCTTGGCCGGGGCACCGCCCCTCCCTTATCTGTCAATGCGCCAGGCTGGCTTCCCATTCGATCTCTAGACTACGGCCCGAGCAGGTCGGAACGCGCTTTGGCCGGCAACGTTCCAACCATGGGATTCAGGTCGGGTCCGGCCCAGGGCCAGGAACTGCCTGCGGGCCACCATGCCGGCTTCGCGGACAGGTACAAGGAGGCAGGAAGCACCTGCGTGCTGACCGAGGGGTTCCACACCACCCCGGGCGTGACCGTGTCGTAGTTGCCGTGCAACCAGAGGCTGGTGTAGGCGACGTCTGTCTTGGCCGCACTGGTCATTTCGAAGATGGCAGGTTTGCTCGAGCCGGAACCATAGAAGGTCGAGCTGACCGGCGCGGTTCCCAGATCGGTCGCGGTCGAGCTTCCCAGCACGTTGCCCACCACGTTCATGTTGATGTCGCCGGCGTCGAACTGAAGAGCGGCGACGTTCCCGGTTTGCTTGTCCGTGGCTCCATAGACCGCCGGCTTGGCAAACTGGCTGGAAGAGTAGTTGCGGAAATAGGTCAAGTAGCCGGCGTTGCCGTGGGTGATGGTCGCGCCCATGTGCGGGGCGTAGTTCCCTTCCATGAGTTCCATGTGGGGAAAGGAGCAATGCGTGTCGATGTTGACTTCCTGCCACGCCGGCGGAGTCGCCCAGGAATTGTCGGCGTAGTTGTAGCCAATGACGTTTCCGCCCCCGGACACGTTGAAGAGGATGGGTTTGTTCATGTACCGGACGATGTTGTTCTCGATCAGATTGTCCGCGGCGCCACAGCGCAAGACGATGCCGTAGCAGTCGGCGCCGAATCCGTAGTTGGCGGAGTTGTGAAAGTGGCTGTCGCGCACCACACAACGGAAGGTCCCGGTGAGAGAGGCGTGCATGCCGCCGATGGTGCCGTCGGTTTGAACGTCCTTGATCCAGCAGTAGGCCGCGTTCGACACGTCGATGCCGCCTGCCATCTGCCCGTCGTAACCGGGATTTGTTCCCCCCTGCAGCGACAGGTTTTCGATCCCGGCCCATTTGGTCAGGGGCGGGGAGACCTTGGCGATCTGGGCGAGATAGGGACTTGCCGCGTGCAACGTCCAGTGCAGCGGGGAGCTCAACGACAGCGTGCCGGCGGTGGCGTCGACGGCCGCTATCTCGACCCGCTCGCTGACCGAGCGCCGATCGACCCGCTTGAAGTACTGGCAATCCCCCTCTTGCACGGTGGCATCGTCCACCTGGTCGACCAGCGCCAGGTCGCCGGCGGCAAAGTTGCTCGCGCTTTTTCCCACGGTGATGACCGTGCTTTCCTTCAGGGCATCCGCTGTCAGCGCGGTGGGCGTGGTGTACGCGCTGTTGTAGCAGGCCTGGTCTTGGCCCGACCCGATCGCCAGCACTGAACTGCCGCCGGTCTTCACGATGGTGGTTCCACCTGATGCGGCTCCGCTGGATCCAGCGCCGCGCAGAACCACGCCCTTGTTCAAGCTCACCGTGGTCGAGATGGTGTACGTGCCCGCCGCCAGCAAGACCACTTGGCCCTCCGGGCACGCCTTTATGGCCGCGTTGAGATCGGTCCCGGGCTTGGGGCTGGCGCAAACCGTGGTGCGAACCGGAAGCCCGTCACTGCCGAGGGGAAAATGAAGCTGATCGTCGGACAAGATTCCGGGATTCCAGTCGGTGGTGCGATTCGCATCGAGCAGTCCCGCGGGCAACGAATTGCAGGACGCGCCGGTACAGCCTGGCGCTCCGCCGCTGCCACTCGCGCTTGAAGAACTGGTTCCGCCGTTGGCCGGGCTGCTGTCGCCCCCCGACCCCTGCGTCGTGCCTCCACTTCCACCAGAAACCGCCCCGCCCGATCCTGCCCCTCCCGCTGGGCCGATGGTTCCTCCGCCTCCCGAGGTCGTGCCTGTGCCACCGCCACAGCTGAGAATCATCGCGGAGAAGAGCAACACTGCCCGTGACGATGTCGTCCGAATCATGCTGATGCCTCCTGGATCATTTGCCTTGGACCGAGATGTCCCTTCGCCGGACTCGCCAAGTATCCAGTATGCGGCAACCGCGTCCCTGTGGGAATCGGGTAGACTGTCGTCAGCCGACGGCAGCAAGCTCGTCGCCGTGGGCCCCGGCTACATCTATACGTCCGCCCGCCTCGTCCCGTGAACAAGATCGATCACCCGCTACGCACCTTCTGCTTGCGACTTCCGATAAACTCACATCGTGCAACTGGTGATCGCTGAAAAACCCTCGGTCGCGCGCGACCTGGCCCGCGTGCTAGGGGTGCGGCCGGCGGGCAAACACTGCTTCGAGGCCAAGGACCGCGTGATCACCTGGTGCGTGGGTCACCTGGTAGAGTTGGAAGAGCCGGCGGCCTACGACGGCCGCTGGAAGGCCTGGCGGCTCGACACCTTGCCCATGATCCCGTCGGAGTTCAGGCTGCGGCCGGTGCCGGGCACGCGCGAGCAGCTCCACCAGGTGTGCCGGCTGCTGGGCGACAAGCGTTTTACTGAAGTGGTCAACGCCTGCGACGCGGGCCGCGAGGGCGAGCTCATCTTTCGCTACGTCTACCAGTTGGCCGGCAGCCGGCTGCCCATCCGGCGGCTCTGGATCTCCTCGCTGACCGACGAGGCCATTCGACAGGGCTTCTCAACGCTCAAACCTGGGGCCGAGTTGGAGAAGCTGGCAGACGCCGCGCGCTGCCGGTCCGAGGCGGACTGGCTGGTGGGGCTGAACGCCACGCGCGCGGTGACGGTCCGCCACCGCAGCGGCCCGGATTCGATGCTCTATTCAATCGGCCGGGTGCAGACGCCCACACTGGCCATCCTGGTGGAACGCGAAAAGGCCATCCAGAGCTTCGTGCCACAGGACTACTGGCAGCTGAAGGCCGAGCTGACCACCACCGACGGTGCGCGCTTCGCGGCGACCTGGTCGCTGGACAAGACCACCCGCTTCGCCAACGCGACCGCAGCCAGCGAAGTGCGCGATCGTTGCCGCGTGCACGGCGCGGCCGTCGATCCCGAGGGCCCGCTGGTTGAGAGCCTGAAGCAGAGCAAGACGCGTGAGCCGCCGCCGCTGCTCTTCGATCTGACGTCGTTGCAGCGGACCGCCAACCGGCGCTTCGGCCTGTCGGCGCAAGCCACCCTGGATGCGGCGCAGGCCCTGTACGAACGGCACAAGATCCTGACCTATCCGCGCACTGATTCGCGCCACCTGTCGAGCGACATGGTGGGCACTTTGCCGAAGATCTTTGTCGGCCTGGCCGAGCTCGACGAATACGCGCCCTTCGTGCGGCCGCTTCTGACGAGCCAGCCACGGCCCAGCAAGCGTTTCTTCGACGACAGCAAGATCCAGGACCACCACGCCATCGTGCCCACAGGCAAGGCGGCCAAGCTGGATTCCTTGGAGCGCAACGAGCGCCGGGTTTTCGATTTGGTGGTGCGGCGATTTCTCGGGGCTTTCTATCCCGACGCGGAGTTCGCGCAGACCGAGGTGGTGGTGCGCGTGGGATCGGGGGTGCAAGACGCGACTTCCGGAAACGAGCCGCGCAAGTCAGAGCCGGACAAGCTCGGCGCTGCGCCCGCGGAAGAGGTGCCGCTGGTCACGGCTGCGCCCCCGCCGCCCGACCACTTTCTGGCACGAGGCAGGGTGCGTTTGGTCGCCGGGTGGCAAGAGGTGGCCGGCTTCGGCGGGGAGGACGCCGACGACAAAGCTGGGGGCAAGCCAGCAGAAAAGAAGGGCAAGAAGAAGGACGGTGACGAGGACGAGCCGGCCGTGCTGCCAGCCTTGGCCGAGGGCCAGCGCCTGGACGGCAGCTTCGAGACGCTGGCCAAGAAAACCAAGCCGCCCGCACGGCACAGCGAGGCGACTCTGCTGTCAGCCATGGAGAACGCGGGCAAGACCATTGCGCGGCCAGAGCCAGGTGCGGCCGGCCGCAGTCCCTCGCATGAGGGACCGGGAAACCTGCCCGGCTTTCCGGACACGCTGGACGATGAGGAGCTGAGAGCAGCCATGAAAGACAGCGGCCTGGGCACGCCGGCCACGCGAGCGGCGACCATCGAGACCTTGCTCAAACGCGGCTTCGCGGCCCGTGAAGGCAAGCATCTGGTTGCCACGCCCGTGGGTATCGCGCTCATCGATGGGTTGCCGGTGCCTAGCCTGGCCTCACCGGAGCTGACTGGGGCTTGGGAGGCGCGCCTGGCACGCATGGCGCGCGGTGAAGACAAGCGCGATGCCTTCATGGCCGACATCGGGCGCTATGCGCGCGACATCGTCGACGCCATCCGCGCCGCGGCTCCCATGCGCGCTGTGCCCCTTCCGGCGGCGAGCACGGGCAAGGGAAAGAAATGGGCGCGAGCACGCGGCGCCGGGCGCCCTCGCAACTCCACGGCGGCCAAAGTTCAGTCCGCGGCGAGCGACACGACTCGTGCCGCAGCCGCAAGCAAGGCCGACTCATCTCCACGAGACAGCGTTGGCGATCTCCTCTGTCCGCGTTGCCGGATCGGGCATCTCATGACCGGCAAGCGCGGCTGGGGCTGCTCGCGCTGGCGAGACGGGTGCGCTTTCGTGGTGTGGTTCGAAGAGAACGGCCTTCGCCGTAGCGAAGCCGACCTGCGTGCGCTGGTTTCCAAGCTTCAGCCGTAGTGCGCGCTACGCAATCGGTTCCAGCGCTTCCACGCCGGGCACATCCGCCAACTGGGCCAGCACACAACGGTGGTCGTGGTGGACGCCGCAGTATTCGATGCGGATTTCGCGCAGGCCCTCCGACCGTTGCTTGTCGTCGCCGATGCCGATATGCCCCTTGGCGTCGTCGAGCAGCGCTGTAATGCGTGCGTGCGTCTTGCCCTGGCCGGGCTGGTACACGACCAGTACCCGACGCACCTGGCACGCGCCGTTGAGTACGATTTCCAGATGGCGGACCCAGCCCAGCGTGACCAGGACAGCCACGGACAGGGCCACGCCCGCTGCCGCGTAGCCGGCGCCCACCATGATGCCGATGCCCGAGCAGGCCCAGATAGTGGCCGCTGTCGTCAGCCCGGAGATGTGGTGGCGATCGCGCAGGATCGAGCCCGCGCCCAGAAAACCGACGCCGGTCACGATCTGGGCAGCGATGCGGGCCGGTTCGTGGCCGCCCAGGGCTGGGCTGGCCGACACCACGGTGAAGACGGCGGACCCGACACAGATCAAGATGAGCGTGCGCAGGCCGGCAGGCTTGTGCCCCTTCTCACGCTCGAAGCCCACAAGTGCGCCGCACAGGAAGGCCGTGGCGATGAGCACCATCTCGCAGTAGGGCCGCGGAATCACGTGGCGGAAATCGCCGAAAACCACCTGGATTATGTCCACCTCCCTACCTTAGGGATGCCCGGGCCAGGGATCAAGTTATCGCCAGTGCGGCCGCCAGGGCCTGACCTCGCGGTCCGGTGGGTTGCAGGTCGAGTCGCCGGCAGCCAGACTCTTGCACGACCAACGTGATCCGCAGGTGATCGGCCGGCAGGGCGTCGGGGAAGCGGTCGGCCCACTCGATGGCGGTGGCGGCGCGATCGTAGGCTTCTTCGATGCCCAGTTCGGGCAGTTCGGCGCGCGTGCGCAGCCGGTAGAAATCGACGTGCACGAAGGGCGTGCGTCCCGGGTGCTCGTTGACCAGGGCAAAGCTCGGGCTCGCCACATGGCGATGAGGAGCCACGCCCAGTCCCTGCGCCAGCCCTTGGGCGAAGGTCGTCTTGCCCGCGCCGAGCGGGCCGACCAGCGCCACCACGTCGCCCACGATCATCGCCTGCCCCAGACGCACACCCAGGCGTCGCATGTCCTCGGCGTTGTTCGCCCGCACGGTTGCCGACGGTGACGGGCGGCTATTCTGTTCTGGGCCTGCGTCTGCCATCAACGCTTCTTGGTCAACTGACGGTACAGCAGCAGGTGGCGGACGGCCAAATCCGGTTTGCCGTTTTGTTCCAGGAGGCGCGCCAGATTGTAGTGGGCATCGGGGTTGCGTGGATCGCATTCCAGCGCGCGCCGATAGGCGGTGACGGCGTCGAGCGTAGCCCCCAGGTCTTCCAGGGCCACGCCTACGTTGAAGGCCGCGGTGGTGTCGCCCGGGCGCAACGAAAGAGCGGCCCGATAGTGCACCAAGGCCGCGTACACATCTCCCACCTCATGCAGCAGGCGGCCCAGGTTCACATGCGCATCGGCAAGCTCGGGTTCCAGTTCCAGCGCCGCACGGTAGGCCTGGCAAGCCTCATCGGGTGACGTGGTTTCCAGCAAGCAGCCGCGCTTGAAGAGGTCGCGCGCCGCGAGCGGTGGATCTCGCTCCACGGCAAGGGACGCGGCGGCGCGTGCGTTTGCCAGCGACGTCACGGCGGCGCCGCCCTTGTCGGGCAACGGGCCTTGAAAATCGAACACGGTCTGGCCCGAGTCCGGGTGCCAGCGGCGATGGCCGTCGTCCGCGATCACGCGCTGGCCTTCTCCGGACAGCGCCACCTGATGGACCGAGGTGCCCGCGGGCAGGCCATCGCGCATCTTCCTGATGGCGTCGCGCACGTGGCGGGCCGGGATGCGCTGCTGGACCAGGCCCTCGGCCTTGCGCAGAAGAAGCAGATCCTCGAAAGAGAAGCGCATCTCGCCCTTCTCGTTGCGAGTCGGCGTGACGACGCCTGCGCGCAGGTATGAGCGCAAACGTGCCACGCTCATGCCGAGAACGGCTGCCACCGCCCGAGGCGAATACATCTCGACTGGGACTATACAACGCTTGTTGCGTTGCGGGTTGCGTTTGCCTACCGCTCCCCACGCTATCCCACATCCTCGCAGCGGGCTTGAAAAGGTGCCGGTTGCCGGCAGATAATGCCCGTTCGAACTGCTCCATGAGTAACCGACTCTGTGCACTGTCAGGACGAGCGCGGCGCAACGGCGGACTACGCTTGCCGAGTCCTCGATCTTGCGCGCGCGCAGGCTCGATCGGCTTGGCGGGCGGGACGTAGCGAGGGGGACGGGCGATGGCGTGCATTCTGGTGGTGGTCGACGACAGTGAAAACCGCGCTGCGGTCCGGGACGCGATCAAGTCGCTCAGTACACACAAGATTGTGGAAGCATCCGACGGGGTCGCGGCCTTGCGCCTGGTTGAGAAGGGCGGTGTGGACCTGGTGCTCGCGCGCACCCACGGTCATGGGGTGGACGGATTCGAGCTGTGCCGGCGGGTTCGCGCCAACGACAAGACCGCGGCCGTGCCGGTCGTTCTTCTGGCGACCGCGCAGAGCCCGGTGGAAAACCGGTTGCGTGGCCTCGACATGGGTGCAGCGGACTTCATCGTACAGCCGGTCGAGCCGCTGGAGTTGCTGGCGCGCCTGGGATCGGTCCTGCGCTCGAAAGCGCTGGCTGATGAGGTTCGACGCCACAACATAGAGCTGGCGGGCAAGGTGGTGGAACGCACCCGCCAACTGGAAGAGCTGGCGGGCGAGTTGCGCGCCGAGCGCGACGCGCTTCGTGAGACCTTCAACGTCATCGAGGATGGCCTCTTGCTCCTCGATGCGTCAGGGCACGTGCAAATAGAGAACAATGCCCTCGGTCGCATGCGGGGCGAGCCGGACTCCATTCGTCTGTTCTCGGGCGAGCGCCTGCTGACTGGGGAACCGGTCGATGCGGGGGCCGATCCATCCATGCGCGAGATGCTGGCCGTGCTGGCCCGTGACACTGCTGCCAAGAAGGCGATCCAGGACAGGACGTTTTCCCTGCGGGGTCGTCAGTTCCAGGTGCGTGCCTATCCTGCGGCGGGGCGGCGGGTCCTGCTGTACGTACGCGACGTGACCGAGGATCGCGACCGTGAGGTGAGGCGCCTGCAGTCGGAGAAGCTGGCATCCATCGGCATGCTGGCCGCCGGGGTGGCGCACGAGATCAACAACCCGGCCTCGTTCGTGCTGGCCAACCTGGAAGCCCTGGCCGAACTCCTGCAGTCGTCCGACAAAAGGTCGAAGACGGAGCCCGAGGCGGCGCCCAAGCTGGTGCCCAGCGAAGTTCTGTTCGAAGCCATGAACATCGTGCAGGAGTCGAAGGAGGGCATGGCACGAATCCACCGCATCGTGCGTGACCTGCACGCCTTCTCGCGCGTGGACGAGGACGCGAACTTGTTGACCGACGTGAACGCCGCGGTGGACTCGTCGCTGACCATGCTGCGCAGCGAGCTCCGCTACCGGACACAGGTGGAGAGAGATCTGCGGGCGACCCAGCGCGTACGATCCAGCGCCGCCCGGCTGGGGCAGGTGTTTATCAACTTGCTCATGAATGCCGCGCATGCCTTGGCGGCAGGGAATCCCAAGCGCAACCGGCTGTACGTGCGCAGCTACGACGAAGGAGACCGCGTCGTGGTCGAGGTGGAAGATAACGGTCCGGGCATTCCGAGCGAGGTCATGCCGCGCATCTTCGAGTCGTTCTTCACCACCAAGCCGCCCGGCGTGGGTACCGGGCTGGGACTGCCCATCTCGCGCGACATCGTGAGCTCCGCAGGGGGCGAGCTGACCGCGGAGAGCGTGCCGGGCCGCGGGGCCCTGTTTCGCGTGCGTCTGCTGGCGGCTGGCGCAGGCGTGGTTGTGCCGGCCAGGACCTTGCCCTCGCACAAGGCTGTGCAGCGCCGGCGCCTGCTGGCTGTAGACGACGAGGCGCTGCTGCTCAAGGCGTATCGCCGCATGTTGCTCAGCCACCATGACGTGGAAACCATGCTGGGAGCCAAGGAGGCGCTGCGCCTGTTCGGGCAGGATCGCGCCTTCGACGTGGTGTTGTGCGATCTGCAGATGCCCGAGATGTCGGGCTCCGATCTGTACGAGACGGTCAGGCAGCGCTGGCCCGAACTGGCCCAGCGGTTCATTTTCATCACCGGTGGGGCCTGCTCGCAGGAGGCGCGGCGATTTCTGGAAAGCCCGGGCCTGGCCTTCATCCACAAGCCGTTCCAGGTGGCCGAGTTGTTGGCACTGATCGAGTCACACGCGGCCGGAAACGGCCAGGCCGCGCACCCGTGATATGACTGGGATTCGGAGCAGGGGCCGGGGCGGAAACGGAGATGGAGACGGACCTGGTACTGGGGGTGCGCTGAACCTTCCCACCCATGTCCCCCACCCGGCGTACAATGCCCCTCGGCATGGCATCGAAGCGCGCAGTACTTCACGGGCGAGTTCCAGAATGGTGCGAGCCGCCGCTGTGCGAGCGAATCTTGGTCACGCATATTTGCCTGGCTCTCACCCTCGCCTTTCTCTTCGCGGCTTGTGGAAGATCGCCCTTCGATGTGTTCCGCTCCGCCGACGGGGGATGGGACAAGATTGCCGACGGTGGAACGTATTCGCCACTGGACTCAGCAACCATCGCCGCCTGCCCGAGGTGGCAGCTTGCTTCACAAGTCGCTTACGCCGCAGGTCCTTCCTCGACCTCGGTCGCGATGGGCGACTTTGACGG
>Ga0182021_10007581_pt1 | contig 12864 bp, 5 predicted proteins | sample 612E3MmetaG_FD_120493 | JGI IMG/M metagenome (GOLD analysis project Ga0182021, IMG submission 120493) | Permafrost microbial communities from Stordalen Mire, Sweden - 612E3M metaG (Illumina Assembly) | ecosystem: Environmental > Terrestrial > Soil > Wetlands > Permafrost | place: Sweden... | reverse complement strand
GCCATAAGTCTGAGATATCTTGTCGGCAATTTCTATCAGTCCGGCATTTTGTTGAAAGCTAAAGAAATCTTTGCCGGTTTGAGTATTGATAAATAACGGATTGGCTCTTGCCAGGTTTACCAATCGCATGTGAAACTCAACTTTGTGTTCTCCGAAATCCGCAGTTGATGTTTCCCAGTGCTGGGCAATCAACTGCATGCCTGAACTCTGCAGCAGCCCTGAAATAGCTTTCCTTCTTTCCGATTCCATTGGAAGGCTCATCTCAACGCCGTCATACCCGGCCTTTCTCACTTTTTCAAGAAAAGTTTTGAAATCCAGAGTTTCAGAACCCCAGTACGGACAAAAGAATTGAATTTTCATCATGCTCAATTTACCTCTGTTTTTTATCAAATACCCTTTTCAAAAATAAGTTGCTAAAACTATCCATTAAATTCATGAAGAGGAAGGTTGTCTTTAGCTCTTACATGAACTCCGGTAACAGCAGTGGATCCCATATCAAATAGGACCTGTTCAGGCTGTTTGTGATCTAAAGTCAGACAAAGTAATTCTTGTATGGTTATTACCTTTTATTCAGAAAACCATTGTTAACCTTTTTATACCATTCAATATTTTTCCAGTTTTCCCAATATGGATGACTGTAATTCCATGGAGTTGTGCCCCACAAACCATAATCCGAAGCCAGGCCCATACATTGTTCACACCAGTCATATAGAAATTTCCAGTCAAGATCTTTATGATCCATATGCCACCATGGGCCCCATGCCTCAGTAGTGGTTAGAGGAGCTCCAATCTCTTCCGACCATTCTTTTGCAAATGCGAGCCTGTTGTGCATATCCTTTAGCAGCATCGGGCGCACGGATTTCATTGTCTGGTTTATCCTGTCCATATAATCCGTATAGTCATGTACCCCTCTGTCTTTTACAGTTGCATCAAACTGAGATCTGGTTCCAAACCGTGGACTGGATGACATCCAGATATGCAATTCCAGGACATCAAACAGGTTAAGTTTCAATGCTCTTACCTCCTCCCAGAAAGCTGTCAGGGAAAAGGTAAATCGCAATCCCGGATAATTTTTCTGAAAATGGGTTAAAGTTGAACTCATCAGATCTCGAACGAAATCCATTTGTGCAGGGTTCCATGCCAGCTTACTATAACCTGCTCCGTATTTACCTGCATCCTCCATTGCCCCGGCAGACGAAGTTTTGTTTTCCTTTTGAAGAACACCAAGCCTGTTTATCTCAGGCTGAAAAGGACTGAAAAACGGAAATTCCTGATCGAAATCGACATAAACAATATGGCTCAGCAGGTCCTTTCCCTTTAAAATATCCAAAGTCCTTTCCCATGCGCCCCAAAATACTTTTCGATCAGTGTAACTTTTAAGGATATCGGGGAATTCGATACAGCCGTTACCCCATGAGGATAAAATAACATTAATGTGTTTTGATTTTGTGATCTCCATTAATTTGATCAGTTCATTCACAGGTGAGTGCATTCTGTCTTTATCGCTCGCACCCCAGTTTCGAAGAGGATCTCCGGCAATCGTTATCTGCTGGTTAAGGCTGTCAAGTTTACCGATTATCAGGGGGAAGGCATCTATTCTGATAGTGTTGAATCCCCGAGCCAGCAGTTCGTCCGTCACTTTATTAAAATCTTCAAATGCTCCTCCCGGGTAGTGCATATTGAGCCATGAAAAATCCCACATAGCTATTGTCAGCCTTTTAGGAGATAGATCATTACGCATGTCATAGCCTGACCGTTTATTTTTTTCAGTAGAATTTTCCGGTCTGGACTCTTTACACGATTCAATAAATGTAATAAGTAAAAGAGTCATGATAACAAATTGGATTTTTTTCATATCAGAGTTATTTATGGTATGGAACATCTTCAAAATAGTCATCCAGGGGTTATGCTGGCAGGATAATAGGTGCTTCAATAAGTAAATATAGTAAAATCTTTACAGATGTTTGAATACCTGTTTTTAAGCTTACAATATGGTTGACAATACAGATTTTGATGATGCCTTTTAAAACTTTAAAACGAAAATTAATCAGTCATTTAACAAAACTGTTTTCGTGTCGCCAGCCATAATTGAAAGAGCGGGGCCAGCCCCAGGGGACCAATTCAGGTTTGTCCCATCGTGATAAGTTTTCATTGATAAATTTCCCGTATTCTGGTTCGAGCCTTGAAACTTCCTTGCGGGCCAGCTTTATTTCATTGTTCAACGTATCAATCGGGTATTCACCTTTTGCAGTTGAAAATGATTCGTAAATGGCACGGTATTGCAAAATCCAATACCTGTAGTTATCCCGGATTGCAGGATTGCGTTTACGGATTTGAATCATAGTCTTTAATCGTTCGTCAGCAAGTGGATTATAAGCTCCTTCCTTGTAATTTCCATATTCAAGTCCTCTGGTAACATTTATGTGCGTTCCCAATCCTATAATCACCTCAGCCATCAGTTTTTCATCTTCTCCACTTAAATTCAACCATTCACGACAATACTGACTGGCTACATCGAGAGCGCTTCTATTTGGGTTTTGCGCGAATTGGAGAACGGCAAAACGGTTAACATCGTCATGAATTCCTTCGCTGTATGTAACTGAGCCACTAATGTACTGATATTCTTCCTCATAGATATTTTTAATCAATGGCAATTGCGGGCATGGGCCATACTTACCCCAGCCATCAGCCATTGTAATCTCGGGGTTCATGTAATATTTAATAACTGGTTTGGTCCCACGGGGAATTTCAGCCACAAAATCTATCCATTCAACCTCGTTTATCAATTTACGCAGCAAATCTTCTTCGGCTAAATCAATGGCATGGCCTGCTGCAATTACTTTTACTTTTGGATGAAACTTTTTGCACAAGCGGGCCATTTCTTCAAACGACTTAATATAAGTATTGGGAAGGGGAGCGCATTTGTCACAGGAGCAACCGCCGTAGTCTGTAATTGGACTTATGATGTAATCAATTTTTAGTAATTCCGAAAATAATCTTTCGCGTAATACCGATATTTCTTTTTGTGCTTCAGGAATCGATGGGCAAGCATGAGCCTGTTCCATCCCGTATTTGCCATAAGTTGCTTTCCATTCGGGATGTTTTTGTAATGATTCCGGAAAAACATCATTGTATCCTACGTAAATACCAACTTCCATTCCCTCTTCAGCAATGGCTTTGCAAATCTCTTTCTGAAGAGTCCAAAAAGGTGTATTTTGTTCAAAATCTTTGTCGGACCGTTGGCCAAACTGCACAGGTAAATACCATATGGTTTTTGCACCCATCTTTTTTAAATTTTTGATTTCGGTTTTCCAACGGTCTATTTTCCAATTTTGAATACCTGTAGATTGACCATGGTTGGCTAAAAATATCCCCAGAGGGGAAATAGTTTTGACGGTCAGTTGAATATGTGGTTTTTCTGATGAATCTTTAGTTGAGCAACCAGCCAATAATACGAAGATCATTGCAATTGATGCAGAATAGAATCTGTTCATGATTTTCATTACCATAATTTCAATAGTTTTTATTAATAAGTAATTAATTTGCAATGAATTATTACTGCAATGCACGCCATTCTGTCTGAATCCATTTCACCTAAACATATTTATGATCAAACAACAGGTCATTTGCTCTATATCAACATCAAACCATTTCCTGTTGTTTTGATCGAAATTTTTTCTCCTTTACCCAGGATCCTAAAATATACAAAAGATACATTTTAGAGTATTCTGAGGATAATAAATCCTGCATACAATGGGAAGTAGGAAAATGATGTTCCGTTTTTAAAATATGAATAATTCTATTTTGTAGTATTCATAAATATCTTCAGGGAATTATTATTCAGGCCAAGAAGAATCAACTGCTTATTTGAGGCATTCCTGATGCTTATCATGTCTCTCGCTTCACCATTATAAAAGAATCCGGTATTTGAAGGCGATTTATAAAGAAATTCATTGTCAGGAAGTCCTTTAAAAAAATCGCCGTAGTTAGCATCGTATCTGCCTAACTCTGGTTTTAATCCAAACAGATTTCCTGCCAGCAGGATATCCTTCCATCCGTCCTTATCGAAGTCTTCTACGAGAATTGCATAAACAGGTGAAAGCTGGGCCTCGACAGGCAATGGTTGTTTTTTAAATTTGCCGTTACCAATATTTTTGAAAATACAGGTACGGAATTCGTATGCTTTCTTTACCACAGCTGATTCCAATCGGGCCTTATCGAAAATTTCTTCGATAGTTTTGCCTGCATAATCCGCATGCTTAGGAAACTTCTCTTTCAGAATAGGCATTTGATTTACCATATCCTTTTTAAGGTAATATGGATAGCTTTTCCCATCACTTTTATAATATGTGATTATGCTTTCCGGCACACCGTTATTGTCAAAATCATTCAAATACAATTGTGCAGGATGCAGGCTATCTGCCCTGATTTTTGTATTCAAACCCAGGTTCCCGGCTATTAAATCGAGATTTCCGTCATTGTTTAAATCGACTGCTTTTATGCAATTCCACCAGCCCGCAGTAAAAGAGAATTGTTGATTCAAAACGGGAGACAATCTCAACTTGCCGTCTTCATTCTTAAAGATGGTTATCGGCATCCATTCTCCGACAAGGATTAATTCCATTTTTCCGTCATTATCAATATCAGCCCAAACGGCATCAGTTACCATACCTATATTCTGTAACTCAGGAGCTACCTGGGCGGTTACATCTCTGAAAATGCCGTGATCATTTTGAAGGAGGTAGCTTCTTGGGCTAACTCCATATTTGCCGGGGATACTTCTTCCTCCAATGAAAATATCTGGTTGTCCATCACCATTGAAATCAATAATTTTTAAGCAGGAGGCATTTACGCTGATTGGTGGCAATCTCTTTTCATCGCGTTGAAATATGCCTTTCCCATTGTTTATATATAACCGGGGCTGCAACAATTTACTGCCGGTATTATTTTGATTGCCTCCACTGGCAATTACAAGGTCCTGGTCACCATCGTTATCCACATCCAGGAATGCTATTCCCGCATCCTCATAATCTTCATCATGTGCCAGGGCTGGTTGTGGCAAAAGCTGCCGGAAATTTCCATTTGCAGTCTGCAGAAATACTTTTGTTGTATCGTGTCTTGCTGCGCCGATTACAAAATCTTCCAGGCCATCCCCATTAATATCAGCTACCGCAATCTTCGGTCCTTCAGTGGAAAGCATGTGGGGAATCAGACGCTCTATATTAAAATCAACAAAATCATTCTCTTTATGATTAATGTTACCAGTGATAGTTTTAAAAGTCACATCATTAAAAAAGTGCTTTCCCTTTTTTAACCTGACACTGAATTTTTCATTCGCATCTGCTTGTTTTAACAGCAATTCCTTATTAACTGAAATATTACTAAGATGTTGTGACTGATCATCCGGCCAATTGACGACCAGAGAGTCAGCCACAGTCGTACTGTCAAGACCAAAAGTAAGAACAGGCTCCACACAGGATTGAAAGCCACGGGTAGGAAAATTCTCCAGGGTCTGCATCAACCCGCCGGCATAGATAGTAACTGAGGCACCGACTCCGAATGGATTAAGCCCTTTGCCCTGCAACTTCACTCGAAGAAAGTTCTTATGAAATTTTTCTGAAACATAATTCCTGTATACAAAACATTCACTGTTAAGATTATTGACGACTAGGTCAAGATCGCCGTCCCTGTCCAGGTCCGCATAGGCTGCGCCATTGCTAAATCCTGGTTCCCCAAGGCCCAATTCGTATGAACAGTTTTTAAATGTCAGGTTGTGAAGATTGACAAAGGCGTAATTAGAAAGAGGTTTCGAGAGAGCCATTTTATCTAATAACTGGAGTTTAGACAGGGGAATCCCTCTTACAAAATAGGCCATATCATTTTTGGCAATAAAATCGGCATAATCCAGGTCTGTCATATCAAGATATATTCCGTTGCAGACTAATATATCTTTCCAACCGTCATTATTCAAATCAAATATCAGGGCCCCAAAGCTCCAATCTGTTGCACTAACCCCTGCATATTGTGCAATTTCACTAAATGTATTATCCCCATTATTAAACTGAAGCATGTTACTCGCTATCTGATGATGGTAACCCGCTTTAAATCTCCTCGTGTAAACGTCAAATTCATCAAAACGCGTATTCTTTTTTAGACGGTAATCATCCTCCGGCAACATATCAGTTGTAAAAATATCCGCCAGTCCGTCATTATTTATATCCGCAATGTCCCCACCCATACTGGCTTGAGACATGTGACCCAAACAGCTGTCGCTAAGCTCCTTAAACCTGCCATTTCGTTGATTAATGTACAAATAATCCTTTTCAAAGAAATCATTGCTGATATAAATATCGGGCCAGTTATCTCCATTCAGATCGGATACCATCACTCCCATTCCAAACCCAAATGGTGCCCCGAAAATACCGGCAGAGTCTGTCACATCAGTAAATATGCCGTTATCATTCCTGAGGAGTTTGTCTCCCGTTTTTAAATCCCGGAAATTTCGCATTGAGGCATTCGGATAGGCATTGGTGCTAAACGTGCAATTATAACCAATTAAAAAACAATCCAGGTCCCCGTCATGATCATAATCGAAAAAACTGGCCTGAGTATTATATCCTCCCTCATTTGCAAGGTGATATTTATCGGCTTCTTCCTTAAAAGTAAGGTTCCCCTGATTGATGTACAAAGCATTCCTCCTTTTATCACCACGGATGTTGCCTGAACCACATACATAGATATCCAGGAAGCCATCACCGTTAACATCAGCAATTGCAACACCGGTACTCCATTTCTGATCTTTTACAATCCCCGACTTTTCAGTAATATCTTCAAAATGGAAATTACCTTTATTCAAAAACAATTTGTTTTTACCCTGGTTAGCTGTCATAAAGATATCGGGTAATCCATCATTGTTGATATCACCGATAGCAACCCCGCCGCCATTATAAATATTCATATATGTGGCTTCATTGAAGACGGAATCTTCCTTAATATCATTGCGAAATTCAATTCCACAATCGGCTGGCGATAGTTTTGTAAACAAAGCGTTTTTAGGCGATAAATATCCACCATGTTGGCAACTTAGTACCAAGGCAAAAATGGATAAAAATAAAATCGTTCTCCTAAGCATAATTATTCAGAATATTTAGCTAAATACTTACATTTAGTGCAATGTCATTTAATGCCTGTTCAATTTAAAGCATTTTAATTTTCCTGAATTGATCGCCACCAATAAGCAGGATGATTTTTTTAAATGGATAAAAGCTGTAGCTCTTGCATCACCTACAATAGAAATACCACTTATGGAGGCAGGGACAGGCGTAAATCCACCCTTGCCATTTCCCTTTAGCAGCAGACCATAGGATGCGTCGTATCTTCCCGTGGTGTAATCTGGGCTGAAATAATTTCCTGCGATTACTGCATCTAGGTTACCATCATCATCAAAGTCCCCGACTTGTATTGATTGAATAACAGAGAACTGGGCTTCAATGGGAAGCGCTGTCATCACAAATTTCCCATTTCCTTTGTTCTCCAGATAAACAGAGGTAAAATTTGTTGCTTTAAGGTGAAGTGCGTCCCTGACCATATCTTTTGTGAACATCTGGCTGAAATCAGCGTCCGCAAATTTTTCGTAAGTATCATACTTATTTTTTATGGATGGCAATTCCAAAGCTATCTGATCCCTGTCCGCTACAGTGTATTCTTTACCTTTTAAGTAGTAAGAGAGTATAGATTCCGTCGTTCCATTCATATCAAAATCCTTGATGTACACAGATAAAGGGGTCTGTTGCGACACATTGAATTTATTGTTCAATCCCAGGTTTCCCACGATATAATCCATATCACCGTCGTTGTCAAAATCTCCTTCTGCAATGCTGAACCACCATCCTGCAGCAGAATCGATTGCCGGATTTTGCTGCCATTTTTTTAGTTTACCATGATCATTTTTAAAAAAGGTTATCGGCATCCACTCTCCCGTGACGATCAGATCGGGCCAGCCATCATTATCAAAATCTGTCCAGATTGCAGCAGTGACCAGTCCGATATTCATCAATTCGGGACAGGCTGATGCTGTTACATCACTAAAAAGACCTTTGCCGTCATTTTGAAGCAGATACGAACGTGGCGGAAGCGGATAGCTACCAGGAATTACTCTACCTCCTACAAAAAGGTCAATAGCCCTGTCTTTATTATAATCACAAGCAACAACACAGGAACCGCTAGTGTACATCTTTGGTAATGCATCTTTTTGGCGTTTGAAATTTCCTTTCCCGTCATTTATATATAAACGATCCTGATAAGATTTCGTATTGGCTTTGAATTCATTACCTCCGCTAACTACAAATAAATCGAGGTTTTTATCTCCGTTAGCATCAAAGAAAATTCCGCCTGCATCCTCAAATACGGTATCGGGCATATTTTTCGACAAAAAAGTCCCATTGGCTTGTTGTAGAAACAATTTTCCCGGAGTATCAACAGGGCCTCCGATCCAAAGGTCCTCCAAACCATTCTTGTCCACATCTCCAATAGTCATTCTGGGGCCTTCGCGGGAAAACCTGTGTGGTAAGAGGAGATCGAAATCAAAATCTTCGAATGTATTCTCAACATGGGTATAATTAATCCCCGCAGTTTCCGTTATATCTGTAAATACTGTGGCAGGTTCGGGATTTTTGCTGTTTTTTGCAGGCTTTGCAGATATGTTCTGGTTTGCACTTGGTAATTTTTGATTATTTTCTTCCTCAGAAATTGCATCTTTATAATTCAGGGTCAATAGTTGATTGGCTTTTATATGGACAAGTAGCTGCATTTTTCCATCAAGCCAGACTATTTTAAGGGTATCGATAATAGTATCCCTGGCTATCCCAAAATGTTCTATGGGATCTTGAGAGGATTGAAATCCCCTGACTGGATTGTGCTCAAGAAATTGTTTTTTCCCATTGCAATTAATACTTATTTTCGAACCTATAGCATAGCGTCCCTCCAGTTTAATTCTTAAATAATTATTCCCCAGCAGTGTATTGCAATTATTCCTGTAAACCGTAGGATAATCGTTGGTATTGTTGACAACAAGGTCCAGTGCGCCATCATTATTGAGGTCCACGTAGACTGAACCGTTGTGGAAGCCTTTATTAACCATTCCCCAAGCCATTGATTGATCGGTGAATCTGAGGTTACCCATGTTTTTGAAGACGAAATTGGTTTTTTGGACAGGTATTAAAGTTGCTATTTTGCCAAGTATTACCTTTTTAAGGGTAGCATAATCAGAAGAATTCTTTATGGCATCGGTCCTGAAAGATATATAGTCATTATTTGTTATATCCAGGGGAATACCATTGGAGATGAACAGGTCCTTCCACCCATCGTTATCAAAATCGGCGAATAAGGGGCCCCAGCTCCAGTCGGTCATAGATACCCCAGCCAGTTGGCCTATCTCGGAGAAATTGTATTGACCTTTTGCATCGGGGCCATTATTCAACTGAAGCATATTCCGGGGATACTGAGGGGAATAACCAAGGGATAAAGAATAGTTAAACCGGTCATTGTTCATGGCGGTATTCATCATCTTTTGTCTTTGGTTGGAATCCGGAAGCATATCTAATGTCAGGATATCAGGATAAGAATCGTTGTTGTAATCTGCAATATCACAGCCCATGGAAAAGCGGGAGGTATGCTGGATATATTTATTAAGGCTTTCGGTAAAGGTACCATCTTTATTGTTAATATAGAGGGCATCATCAAAGCTAAAATCATTGGTAATATAGATATCCGGCCATCCATCCTGGTTTATGTCGCTGATACAGATACCCAGACCATAACCCTTTGCTGTGATTCCTGCCGATGATGATACATTTGTAAAATGACCGGTATCATTCCGATAAAGTCGGGCGCAATCCGGTGCACGGATTCTGCCATCCTTAGGCATTGGATAATTAGGGTTCGTTTTATCCTGGGTATGGTTGATCATCACCAAATCCAGATCGCCATCACTGTCAAAATCGAAAAAGCAGGCTTGGGTGGTATAGCTGGTATCTGCCAATCCGTATTTTTCGGCCTCATCTTCAAAGATAGGAATGCCTTTGGAGTTGAGTCCTTTATTAATAAATAACTGATGTTTTCTTCTTTTTGGATCCTTGTATCCTGCATAGGAGATGTACATATCTGGCAACCCGTCATTATTAACATCAGCCACGGCGACACCCGTTGCCCAGTCCATGGTTTGGAGTCCTGCCTTCACAGTCACGTCTTCAAATTTAAAATTTCCTCTGTTTAAATAGAGCTTTCCGGAAACCTGGTTGCCGGTAAAATAGAGATCCGTGAGACCATCATTATTAAAATCGGCGGCAGCTACTCCTCCTCCGTTATAAAAATAATTGTATTCCATAGCATTCATATCATAGTCAGGTACAAGAGTATTTTGAAAAGTGATACCTGTTTTTTCAGCCGTAATGGACTCAAATAGTGACTTTGAAGCCGACGGACCATTTTTTTTATCGGAATGGGACTTGCAAGAAATAAATGTGCTGGCACCGAAAAGCAAAATCATCGTGAATATGAGGGAATCACGTATAAGTTTTGAAGATCGGGGAAATGGGCAAATAATCATTAGGCTTAATGTCGTTTGGTGTGTACTAATTAGTTTAAGTAATAATATTACACATCTGCTCACATCATAACTCTATTAAGGTTTCTCTGGTAAATATACATTTTTTAAACCTGAGAGTCAACTTCTTTCCACCTCCGACTGCCAATTTTTAAATGGGATGTTTCATAAGTAGAGGTATAAAAAAGGAGGGGAGATAAATATCTCCCCCTAAAAATTACAACTATTATAAAAGTGTGCTAATATCCAGGATTTTGGGCTAGATTCGGGTTTTGATCCCGTTCTGATTGCGGAATCGGGAATAAACTCCACGCTGGGTTCCAGGTAACATTATATTCTGATTGGAGGAAAGAGGCTGCCGTTCCAGTTCTTGTATAGTGAAACCATATATTGGGTTCAAAATTCAGTTCATGCCTTCTCTCGTTCATCAGAGCAGTCATAAAGGTAGTAGGATTGCTTGATTCCGGCAGATCCGCTAGCAGCGCCCGTTCTCTGACCAGGTTCATCTGCTGATAAGCTTGAGAGGTTTTCCCTTGCATGAAAAGAATCTCAGCATAATTTAGCAGAAATTCTGCATAACGCATAACGGGAACATCATTTTGAAATAGATAAGAAGTTCCAGACGGTTCCGGTCCTAGCCAGTATTTAGTAGAGAAACACGAAGTGGCCCATCCGGCTCCGATGGGACCTGGTTTAGTAGCGGACCACCCGTTAAGGGCATTATTGGGATCAGGACTATATCGCATAGTGTCTGTCATTAACTCGCCTTTGTATTTATCTCCGGGTACAGCAATCAGGTTAGCCCGACGATCGTCGCCCGGTTCAAAAGATTCAGCAAGTTTACGGTTCCCGGACATTTCACCCCAGCCAGCTGCCGGAGCCCATTCATTGCCAATATTCCTGGGAGAGGTATATTCCGGAAGGACGCACCCGGCTTCATGCCCGCTCCAATTGATTTTACCGTCTGCGATATCTCTGAATTGCACCTCAAATATAGATTCCACATTATTTTGGGTCTTCAGTGAGAATATGGACCTGACCGTTGGCATAAGACCGTAGGTTCCGAGAGCGATCAGACTGTTCGAAGCTGTCTCTGCGTTAGCCCATTCTTTTTCGTACATATAGGCGTTGGCCAGGTAAGCGTATGCAGCGCCCTTAGTTGCTCGACCCAGGTTAGCGGATCCCCAATCTGCAATGGTTGGTAATTCCGTTGCCGCCTTACTCAAATCAGCAAAAACCTGAGTCCAGATGGAGTCAACTGACGTGCTTTTCAAAAAATTCTGAGATGCGTCATAAGGCTGCAAAATTAATGGAACAGCGCCATAGGCCCTGGCAAGATTAAAATAGGCAAACCCTCTCATAAATAGTGCTTCTCCTTCCAATCTTGTCTTATCGTCATCAGGAATAGTCGCATTTTTCAATTTTGCCAATACCTGATTGGCTTTGGCATTTATGTGAAAAAAAGTTGTCCAAAAAGCTGTTATCTGGGCATTAGAAGCCGTCATATATTGTGATAGGATTTTTGGAAGCTGATCAGGTCCTGTTATATCCTGGGAAATAAAACCCTCCACTTTAATCCAGTTGGTAACCCCTGTTCCATCGAAAGAGCCACCTATATCCACATATGTGCCAAAAATATACTGATCGAAATCTGCAGTAGTTTTAAAAAAGGTCGCATCGGTTACTGTGCCATCTTTAGGTGCTGTATCCAGAAAGTCTGTGCAGGTTGTTATCAAGAGGATAAACCCTAAACATAAAAAACTATATATTATCTTTTTCATACTTTTAATGTTTTACTTATTATATGCTTCGTTTGTTAAAACTTACAATTGATCCCGACACTGTACATCCTGGCTAAAGGGTAACGACCGAAATCGGCACCGGTTTGCAGCACATTTTGGGCATTGCTTCCCACTTCAGGATCGTAGCCTGTATATTTGGTGAACGTAAACAAGTTTTGCCCTGATATGTAAACCCTTACATGGCTGACGCCCACCTTGCCTAACAAACTTTCCTTAAGAGTATATCCGATCTGTAGGTTACTTATACGTAAAAAGCTTCCATTTTGAATATATACATTAGAAAACCAGTCATTTGAAATAGGTGCTGTATAGCTGTTTCGGGGCATGGTATTCGAGGTGTTTTCTCCGGTCCACCTATTCAATACATCTGACGAGACATTTACTATACCGGTAGAGTTGTTATATCGCATATCATAATATGATGCAACCAGCATATTGGCTATCTGAACGCCTGCCTGT
>Ga0182021_10007580_pt1 | contig 12865 bp, 11 predicted proteins | sample 612E3MmetaG_FD_120493 | JGI IMG/M metagenome (GOLD analysis project Ga0182021, IMG submission 120493) | Permafrost microbial communities from Stordalen Mire, Sweden - 612E3M metaG (Illumina Assembly) | ecosystem: Environmental > Terrestrial > Soil > Wetlands > Permafrost | place: Sweden... | reverse complement strand
CGCCTGGAGACGGTCAGCCGGAAGATCGCGGAGCGCCGCGCCAGGCTCCAGGCCCTCTTCGAAGAAGTTGGCTGCCGCGACCAGCGGTTGACCAGCCAGACGGTGCGCGGGTCCAGGCTCCCCAACCTTATCTGCACCCTGCCCGGCGACGGCCCAGGCGCGGGCACCATCGTGGTTGGCGCCCATTTCGACCCCATGGGCCTGGGTGTGGGAGCCGTGGACGATTGGAGCGGTGTGGCGCTCTTGCCCAGCCTCTACCAAAGCCTGGTACCGGGGCCGCGCCGGCATACCTTCATCTTCGTGGGCTTCGCCGCGGGACACCCCCGCCAGGCCGGCGCGCGCGAATACGTCTCCAGCCTCTCCGAGCCGCAGAAGGCCGGCATCCGCGCCCTCGTGAACCTGGAAAGCCTGGGCCTGACGGTGCCGCTGGTTTGGGCGTCGCGGGCGGACAAGGGATTGCTGGAAGCCTGCAGCAGCGTGGCCCGCACGATGGACCTGGATCTGCGCGTGTCCAATTTTACCCGTTTTATGGATGACGATTCGCGCCCTTTCCTGGAGGCCAAGATTCCCGTCATCACCATCCACTCGGTGACTTCGCAGACGGTGTGGTTCCACTACGGCTCGAGGGACCAGTTGAGCGCGATAGACCCGAAGAACTACTACCAGACGTACCGTCTGGCCGCGACCTTTCTGGCCTACCTCGATGCGCTGCCGGATTAACCCGCATTTCTCAGTGCGCTGGAGCCCGGAGTCGTGGCGCACGCACTCGTGCGTGCCGCGTCGCCACTCGTGGCGACGCCTCCGGAACCGCAAACTGTCTACCCGGACCGCACGCTGGGGCTGGGAACCGCCGGGCATCCCGACGAGTCGGGATGCGGCACGCACGAGTGCGTGCGCCACAAGGAAGTGCGGTCCACGCGGAGGCCCGGCTGCCGGCGCGGTTCAGATCACGCGCAGTTCCTTACTGGTGGGCGTCAAGATCTCGCATCCGTTGGCGGTTACCACAACGGTGTCCTCGATACGGATTCCGCCGAAGCCCTCGAGGTAGACGCCCGGCTCGATGGTGATGGCCATGCCCTCCCGCAGCACCGACTTGTCGCGCATGCCGATGCGCGGCGGCTCGTGGATCTCGAGCCCCAGCCCGTGGCCGGTGGAATGCACGAAGGCGCGATCCAGGCCGTAACCCTTCAGCACGCGGCGCGCGGCGCGGTCCACCTGCGCCGCCGGCACCCCGGCGCGGACGCAATCGATGGCCGCCAACTGCGCTTCCAGCACCGCGCGGTAGGTGCGCTTCACGCGCGGCGCGGGGCGGCCGAGGAACAGTACGCGGGTCATGTCGCTGGCGTAGCCGTCCTGGAACGCGCCCATGTCCACCACCACCAGGTCGCCCTGGCGTAAGGGCGCCGCGGTGGGCTGGGCGTGCGGCAGCGCGGAGCGGGCGCCGGAGGCGACGATGGTTTCGAATGACGGCTTCTCCGCACCCAGGCGGCGCATGCGGTATTCCAGTTCCGCCGCCAGGTCGCGCTCCTTCATGCCCGGCCGCACGCGCGCCACGGTCTGCTCGAAGGCGCGCGAGTTGGTTTCCACGGAGCGGCGGATGCGCGCAATTTCCTCGGCGGTCTTCACCATGCGCAACTCCTCGATCCAGCCGGGGGCCGGCGCGAGCGAGGCTCTCATAGGCAGGCGCGCCTTGAGCGATTCGAAGAAATCGCAGGTCATGCGCGCCGGCTCGTAACCGACGCGCTTCAACCCGAGCCGGGCGATGGCGGCCAGAACGTCCACCACCAGCGCCCCCTTGCAGATCTTCAGCTTGGCGGTGGTTTCCTGGGCCGCCTGGATGCGGTAGCGGGGATCGGTGAACAGGATCGACTCTCCGGGCATCGCCAGCAGGCAGCCATTGCTGCCGGTGAAGCCGGTCAGGTACCGCAGGTTGGGGCTGAACGCCACCAGCAGGGCGTCGAGCTTGCGCGGGGCGAGGCCCGCGGAGACGGTGCGGCGGCGGGATTCGAATTCGGTGGCGGCCTGGGCGGCCGGCGGGCTAGCGCCCACCTTGCAGCTCCCGGATGAGGATTTCGGCGCGCTCGGCCAACTGGACGGCTTCGCGCATGTCGCCGCGGCGTTCGGCTTCGGTGGAGGCCTTGAGGAACGACTGGATGCGGTCGCGGGTGAGCTTGGCCTGGCCGGCGAGGCGCTGCGCCTTGGTGGAATCCAGCCAGGTGCGAATGCGCTGCCGGCTGGCCGCGGCGGATTCCAGGAGCTGATTCCGCCGGCCCTCGGGCAGGACTTCCTGGATGGAGGGGCGCGCGGGCTCGGCGGCGGCCGGCGGCGGCGGTTCGGGCTTGGGCGTGGCGGGGGGCGCGCGCCTGATTACGGGCGCGGCGGGCGGGGCGGGCGGGGAGGCCGGCGGCGTTTGGGGCGGCGGCGCCAGCGCCAGGGCCTCGGGATTCAGGGCCTGGGGGGGCGGCAACTGCACGCGCGTCTGCGGCACGGAAAGCGGCTCGGGAGGCGCTGCCACGGCCGCGGCGGCGGGAGCGGGCACTGCCGGGAGCGCGGCTTTCGGCTTGGGGTGCTTGGCGCAACCAACCGCGGCTATCGCCAGGAGTGCGGCCGCGATGGGTGCGCAGAGTTTCATTTCCGACCCGCTCAGGTGGCTAGCGGCAGACGAATCGCAAACGTCGTGCCATGGCCAGGTTCGCTCGTGAAGTCGATTGTACCATCGTGTAATTGCACGATCCGGAAGGTCATGGCCAATCCGATACCGGAGCCTTCCTTGCGGGTGGTGAAGTACAGGCGGAAGATCTTGTCGCGGATGTCCGCGGGGATGCCGGGGCCGGTATCGGAGATACGGATTTCGGCGGCTTCGGCGGTGGCGGAGGATTCGAAGCGCAACTCGCCGCCATGGGGCATGGCCTGCATGGCGTTCATCACCACGTTGAGGACCGCCTGCTTGAGCAGGTCGCGGTCGACGCGCACCTCGGCGCCCTCCCCCTGCTGCCGCACCTCGATGCGGATGCGCGCGGAGGCGGCCTGCGGGCGCGCCAGATCGACGATTTCGCCGACCAAGCCGTCGAGCGGCACGGTGGTCAGGTTCAGCTCCACCGGCCGGGTGAAATCCAGGAAGGTCTTGACGACGCGGTCGAGCCGAAGGATCTCGCGCGCGATGATGTCCATCTGCGGGCCGACGCCGGTGTCGCCAGCGGCCAGCTTGGCGCGCGCCACTTCCACGTGCAGCAGGATGGCATTGAGCGGATTCTTGACCTCGTGCGCCACCCCGCCGGAGATCTTGCCGATGGCCGTCAGGCGGTCGGCGATCTGCAACTGCCGGCCGATCTTGTGGCGCCCCTCGGGATCGCGCAACCGCACCAGCAGGCCGGAGCCGCCGCCGGGGGCGTCATGCACCGGGTCCACCGACAGCAGCACGATGGGAACGCCGGGGGGGATCTCGGCTTCCGAGGTTACCGGCACGCGGCGATTGCGCACCGGTTTGCCGCTTTGCGCGGCGTCGGCGATGAGCAGGCCGAGGGCGCTCGAGGGCGGGAAGATGGCGGCCAGGGAGTGGCCGGCGAGATCGCTGCGCGCCCGCCCCAGGAACTTGTCCACCGATCCCGAAGCGAACACCAGGCGCTGCTCGCGGTTGAAGAGGAACACGGCGTCCTCGAGGTCCTGAAACAGGCGCTCGATATTGCCGCGCAGATCGGAGACCTCGACCTGCGCGCCCCTCAGCCGTTCGCCCAGCAGGTTGACCTTGGAAGACATGACGGCGAACTCGTCGTTGGCGGCATGGGCGCCGCCGGGCTGCGGGTCGTAATCGCCGCTGGCCACCAGGTCGAGTTGGCGGCGCAGGCGGACCAGCGGGCGGAAGGCCACGGCGGAAAACAGAAAGGTCAGACAGACCGCGCCGATGACGGCGAGGAACGCCACCATGAGGTTCTTCTCGATCTTCGGCTGGATGTCGAGGCGGATGAAGTGGGGATCGATGACCGCCCGGACGTAGAGCAGTTTGCCGGCGGGGGTGCGCTGCGGCAGGGACTCCACCTGGTAGTAGCGCGCGCCCTTCCACAGAATGTCCAGCTTCTGCAGCCAGTTGGTGCGCTGGACCAGCGCGCCGAAGTCCTCGTACATCGGCAGCGTATCGCCGGGTTGGGAAATGCTGTCGAGGAGGATGCGGTTGTTTTCGTCCACCACGGCGATCTCGAGCACGGCGTTGTTGGACTTCAGCATGATCTGCTGGAGCATGTAGGCCAGCCCGGGATCGGCCAGGACATCCTCGAGCGGAGGCGGAGGCGAGTCGGTCTTGACGGCCTGGGTGAGTTCGCTGACGGCCAGGTCGTTGAAGTCTCGCGCGCGCTCGAACATGCTGGCGAACTGCTGCTCGGTTTCGAGAGCGACGTTGACGGCGGAGATGGCGCCGGCCATGAAGGCCACCAGCAGCCCGTAGCGGAGCGTCACCTTGGCTTGGATGGTCATGGGAGGGGGCGTCCGCGGTGCCGAAATGGCGGCGCAAACTCGCGAATTTGTGCGTTCGCACAAATCCCGACAGAAAACAAAGAGCTTAGGTCCTGTTTTTTGTGCGAATCGCACAAAACTCGGCGGACCGCTGCCCGGATGGGGGCGAGGTAGGGCGGACGCCCTCGTCCGCAGCCGGCCCCCTGGCCGGCTTCTCGCCCGGGGCGAAAACACTGGGGACAGACCGCTCCGTCCACGCGGCGCCAGGAAACCCGCAGCTTCCGCGAGCGACGGCGAGCGCCTTGGGACGGAGTCGTCAGTCCCCGCGTTTTCGCAGGGAGTCGCGCGTGCGCAGCCTCCCAGCCGGGATTTCCGGACGTTGCGGTCATTGAGCTACCCCACCGTCAAGAGCAGTTTGCCGGTGGTCTTGCGCGATTCCAGGTCGCGATGGGCGTCGGCCGCCTGGGCCAGCGGGTACACACCGCCGATGGGCACTTGAAGCTCGCCGGTGGCCACCCAACCGAGGACGTCGCCGGCCCGCCACAGCAGCTCGTCGCGCGTCAGAACGTAATGGCCCAGGCTGGGACGGGTGAGATACAGCGAGCCCTTGGCGTTCAGAATGGAAGGGTCGAAGGGCGGGACCGGGCCGCTGGACTGGCCGAACAGCGCCAGGGTGCCGCGTGGCCGCAGGCTGTTCAAGCTGCCCTCGAAGGTGGTGGCGCCCACCGAGTCGTAGACCACGTCCACGCCGCGGCCGCTGGTCGAGCGCTTCACGGCGGCGGCGAAATCGTCGCGGGTATAGAGGATGGTTTCGTCGGCGCCGTGGCGGCGGGCGATCTCCGCCTTGGCAACGGTCGAGACGGTTCCGAGAACGCGCGCGCCGAGCCGCTTGGCCATCTGCACGATGAGCCCGCCGGCGCCCCCCGCGGCCGCGTGCACCAGACAGGTGTCGCCCGGTTTGAGGGGATACGTCGAGTGGGTGAGATAGTGCGCGGTCATGCCCTGGAGCATGGCCGCGGCCGCGGTTGTGAAATCGAGCGCGTCGGGGATTTTGACCAGGCTGGCCGCCGGCGCCACGGCATACTGGGCGTACGATCCGCGCGGCATGGCGTAGGCCACGCGGTCGCCGGGCGCCACCTCGGTGACATCGGCGCCGATGGCTTCCACGGTTCCCGCGGCTTCCATGCCCAGGGCGATGGGGAGATCGGACTTGTAGAGCCCGATGCGGAAGTAGACGTCGATGAAGTTGACCCCGCTGGTGGCAATGCGCACCAGGGCCTGTTTGGGACCGGGTTGGGGAACCGGCACGTCGACCAGCTCCATGGCCTCCGGCCCGCCCGGCTGACCAACTTGGATAGCTTTCATGAGCTTTCAGTCCTCACCTGAGTACGTGTATCACGGCAAGCAATTGCTAGACCAGCTTGTCGTAGGTCTTGTGGTCGCCGATCCAAATCCAGGTGTACCCGTGAGAGCGTTTGATGGCGACTGCGCGATAGTTGAGCGTGACGCGAGCGGAGTACCATTCTTGCCCTCGTTCCTGTTTCACTCTCTTGAACTGGACGGAAGGGTGATTCGGATTGCTTTCCAGCAGTCTGAACTGCCTGTCGGCCGCCGCGCGGATGTCCTCGGGAAGAGCCCCATATGCTTTCCAGAAGGCCGCGCTGGCCAGATGCCTCATCTGGGCGTGAGTCTTCCACCCTTCTCATCTTCGAGGGCTTCCGCTACCAGCCGATCGAAACGTCCCGCGGAGATGCCCTGCTCGATGAGGCTGTCAATAGGTTGGGAGCCGGTCCGCAGAACGATCCAGTCGCGGACCTCCTCCGCTTCCCGCAGGCTGAGCGACTCGATTGCGTGCTCGATTTCCTGGACGGTCATGGAAGTATTCTAGCGGCTGCCGCCGCGCATCGCAATACCGCCAACCAGGCCCCGCAGCGCCCGGCGCCCGTGCTGCACGGCGGCATACAGCAATAGATAGAGTAGCGTGAAGGGGAACGCGATGGCGCTTGCCAGGGTGCGGACGGCGCCGGCGCCGCCCAAGCCGGCGCGCAGCAGGACGAACTTGCGGATGATCCGGAATTGCGTCCGCTCCAGCCAGAAGTAGTCTCCGTTTTCGTTGATGACGAAAACCTTGGCGGGAATCTGCCAGCCCAGCGCCCACTTCCACCGGGCCATCAGCGGCTCACCCGAACAGACCACGCCCATGTGGGAGTAGCCGTTGGCGGTTAGTTCGCGGTAGAGCGCGCGGCGGGCGGCGCGGCCGCGGTAGGCGCTCACGCGGTAGACGCGCGTGGTTTCCGCCTCGAACCCGCGCGGCAGAGCGGAGAAGCAGGAGACCAGGTCGATGCGGACGCCCCCGCCCCAGGTGGCGCGCAGTTTCGGAAGCAGGTCTTCCACCAGGCTTCGCGCGCCGCTCTCCACCAGCAGAATGGAGCGGACCTCGGGCATCCGGGCGTTCAGGAAATAGCGCATCAGACCCGCAATTCGTACCCCAAGCCGCGCATCCCTTCAATGACGGCCGCGCGGATGGCCCCCACTTCGTCCAACGAAAGGGTGCGGTCCGCCGATCCCACCGTCAGGCGGAACGACACGCTCTTGCGGCCCTCTTCGAGCGGCGGTCCGGAATACTGCCGGAGAAACTGAATGGATTCGAGGAGCGGGCCGGCGAAGCCGCGGAGGGCGGCTTCCAGAACGCCCACCAGCTCGCGCGCGCCACAGATCACCGAAAGGTCGAAGGCGCTGGCGGGATAGCGGCGCACCGGCATGTACTTGATATCGGCGGCGGACAGCGAGTGCAGCGTGCGCAGGTCCAGATCGAGAATGGCCGCGCGCCCGGTTTCCACCAGCCTGGGGTGCAGCTCGAACATGCGGCCCACCACCTGGTCGCGCCACAGCAAAACCGCGGCGCGCGCGGGGTGTTCGAAGGGACGTGCGGCAACCGGTTGCGCCAGCGCTTCGGGCATCAGGCACAAGGCCACGCGCTTGACCTCGAACAGGCCGGCGGCGCCGTCGCCCGCGCGGTCGTAAACCGCCGCCACCAGGTGCGGCACTTCGTCGGGAAGTACGCCGCACGGGGACTTGTGAATCTCCAGGCCGATTTCGAACAGGCGGAAGACCTCGCGGTGCTTGGCGTTTTCGAGGATGTTCTTGAGGATTCCGGGCAGCAGCGAGGCGCGCATCAGGGCCTGGTCGCTGGCGATGGGGTTCGAGACGCGCAGGTGGGCGGCGGGATCGAAGCCGAAGGCCGCGACAGCGTCCTCGCTGAGGAAGGAGTAGTTGTGAACCTCGGTGAACCCCTGGTCCACGAGCACGCCGCGCACTTCGTGTTGGAAGCGGCGCTCGGGATTGCCGGGCGGCACGGTGGCCGGGATCAGCGGCGCTTCGGGCGCGATGGAATCGTAGCCCAGCATGCGGCCGACTTCTTCCGCCAGGTCTTCCTTGACGGAGACGTCCTTGGTGGCGCGCCAGGAGGGCACCGACACCGCGAACACGCCGGGCCGCGGCTCGGTGACGCCGAATTGCAGGCTCTCCAGGATTCGGCGCGTTTCGGCGGCCGTGACGGCGCGGCCCAGTTTGCGGGCCAGCCATTCGAGCGGCAGTTCGATGGGCGCGGGGGGCGCCGGCTCGCGGCGCGGGTCCGCCACGCCGCCCACGGTGCGGATGCCGGGCGAGATGCACTGCAACAGTTCGATGGCGCGGGCAATGCCGCGGACGGTGTTGGTGGGGTCCTGCGCCTTCTCGAAGCGGATGGAGGCGTCGGTGCGCAGCTTGATGGCGGACGAGGTCTTGCGGATGGACGAGGCCTGGAAGCAGGCGCTCTCCAGCACCACGCGGGTGGTGGTTTCGCTGATGGCGCTAGAGGCGCCGCCGATGACTCCCGCCAGGGCGATGGCGCCGCCGGCGTCGGCAATCACCAGGTTGGACGGGCCGAGCGTGTACTCCTCTCCGTTGAGCGCGCGGAACCGCTCGCCGGGCAGGGCGGAGCGGATGAAGATGGTATCGCCGCGCAGCTTATCGGCGTCGAAGGCGTGCATCGGCTGGGCGAGTTCGGCCATCACCAGGTTGGTCATATCGACGATGTTGTCGATGGGGTTCAGACCGATGGCGGTGAGCCGCGCCTGCAACCAGAAGGGCGAAGGCCGCACGGTAACGTTTTCGAAGACCAGGGCGCTGTACCGCGGGCAGAGGTTCAGGTCCTCGATCTGAACCTTGATGGCGGCGGGGCCGGCGGGCAACAGGTCCAGCCGGGCCGGGTCCTTGAGTTTGCCGCCCACGAGTGCGGCCACTTCGCGGGCCATGCCGAAATGGCCCCACAGGTCGGGCCGGTTGGTGATGGACTTGTTGTCGATCTCGATGATGCTGTCGGCGGCGCACCCGGGCACGGGCTCGCCGATAGGGGCGTCGAGCTCGACGATGCCGGAGTGGTCCTTATTGATGCCGAGTTCCGCGGCCGAGGCCAGCATGCCGTCGCTTTCCACGCCGTGGACCACCTTCCTGCCGACGGAAGCGTAGGCGGTCACCAAACCGGAGCGGCAATTGGGGGCGCCGCAGACCACCGTGCGGCGGCCGAGGGGGCCGGCATCGACGGTGGCCATCACCAAGTGCGTGCCGGCGATGGGTTCGACGGTATCGACGCGGGCGGCGCGGGCGCGGTCCAGCAACTCGCCGGCGATTTCGATGCCCTCGCACTCGGCGGTCTTCATGGTGACGAGCCGTTCCAGGGGGCCGGGGGCGCAATCCAGGCCCTCGACCATTTCGCGAATCCAGTTGTAGGAAAACTTCAAGGGTGCCTCGAAATCGGTTTCAAAACTGTTCTAAAAATCGCAAATCGCCGCCTTGCAGGTGGCGGATATCGTCGATGCCGTAGCGCATCATCACCAGGCGGGTGAGGCCCAGCCCGAAAGCGAAGCCGCTCCACTCGCCGGGGTCGATGCCGCTCATGCGCAGCACATTGGGGTGCACCAGGCCGCAGCCCAACTGTTCCAGCCAACCGCTCTGCTTGCACACCGCGCAGCCGGAGCCGCCGCAAATCAGGCACTGGATGTCGAGCTCGAAGCCGGGCTCCACGAAGGGGAAGAAACCCGGACGCAGGCGCACGGTGACTTCGCGGCCGAAGACCGCGGTGAGCATGATCTTCATGAAATATAGGAGGTGCGCCACGGAGACGTTGCGGTCCACCATCATGCCTTCCAGTTGGTAGAAGGTGTGCTCGTGGCAGGCGTCCACGCTCTCGTTGCGGAAGGTGCGGCCGGGGGCGATCATGCGCAAGGGCGGCCCCAGGCGCTCCATGCCGCGCACCTGCACGGGCGAGGTGTGGGTGCGGAGCACGTTGCCGCCGTCCAGCCAGAAGGTGTCCTGCATGTCGCGGGCGGGATGGTCCCGCGGGATGTTGAGGGCGTCGAAATTGTGGTACTCGGTTTCCACTTCGGGGCCGTCGAGCACGGCGAATCCCAGCGAGGCGAACACGTCCTCAAGCTCGCGCTGAATGCGCGTGATGGGGTGCAAATGGCCGCGGCGCGGAGGGGGCGGCGGCAGGGTGAGGTCCAGCCATTCGGCGTCCAGGCGCGCGTGCAGGGCGGCCGCGGAGAACTCCCGCTGGCGGGCCTCGAGGGCGTTTTCGAGCGTCTGTTTGGCGGCGTTGAGGAACATGCCGGCGCGTTTGCGTTCTTCGGGCGGCAGTTTGCCCATGTCCTTACCGGCGAGCGCGAGCGCGCCTTTGCGGCCGAGGGCCTCGACGCGGGCGGCCTCCAGTTCCTCGGCACTCCCGGCGGCGGCAATGCGGGCCAGGGAACGGGACTCCAGTTCCTGTAGGGAATCTTCGAGCATGAGCGTGAAAGTTAATTGTAACAGGGGGTTGAGGGGCTTTGACGGAGGGGCGGGCGGCATCCGGCCCGTATTATAGAGGTCATTATGCTAGACGGAGCTATATATAACGTCTATTATAGTAAACGAAACGGAATGGACTCCACCGGCCACGGCGATCTTTCGCATTTTCCAGTTTGCATTTAAGGTATCGTATTGTAGACAGAGTTGGATATACTGTAAAGGCAGGTTATCACAACATGAAAGCGGCCTTCACATCCCGCGCCCTGCCCCTTCCGGTCCGAACCGCCCTGCGCAAACTGGGTGGGGACCTGCGCGATGCCCGTTTGCGGCGGCGCATCTCGACCGCCATCATGGCGCAGCGCGCGCTGGTGTCGCGCATGACCTTGCACAAGCTGGAGCGCGGCGATCACACGGTATCGATGGGCGCTTACGCCACGGTGCTGTTCGTCCTGGGGATGACCGGGCGTCTGGCGGAGTTGGCGGATGTGCGCTCCGACGCGCTCGGCTTGCTCCTCGATGAAGAGCGGCTGCCCAAGCGCATCCGCTCCAAATCGCGGCGCACGCAGCCGCCAAAACCCGCCGGGAGCCGGTAATGGACCGCGCGATTCTGGTGTCCGCCGATCTGGCGGGCACGCCGCAACCGGTGGGACGCCTGTGGGCGCGCACGCGCAAAGGGACCGAGACGGCCACCTTCGAGTACGACCACCGGTGGCTGGGCAGCCGCGACGCGTTCTCGCTCGAGCCGGCGCTCGCGCTGGGGCCGGGGCCGCACCACACGCCCACCGGCAAGGCGCTGTTTGGCGCGATTGGGGATTCCGCTCCGGACCGCTGGGGGCGGCTGCTGATGCGCCGCGGGGAACGCCGCCGGGCGGCGCGGGAGCAGCGTCCGCCGCGCACGCTGAGCGAGATCGACTACCTGCTGCTGGTGACCGACCAGGCCCGCCAGGGGGCGCTGCGCTTCTCCGAGTCCGAGGGCGGCCCGTTCCTCGGCGCGGGCACGCGGAGCGCGATCCCTCCGCTCATCGAGTTGCCCCGCCTGCTCACCGCCAGCAAGCACATTGAAGAGGAAGACGAGACGGCCGAAGACCTGCGGCTGTTGCTGGCGCCCGGTTCGTCACTGGGCGGCGCGCGGCCCAAGGCCTCGGTACGTGACCGCGATGGGACGCTGGCGGTGGCGAAATTCCCGCAGAAGACCGACCTGACGCGCGCCGTGCTATGGGAAGCCGTGGCGCTGAAACTGGCGGCGGCCGCGGGTGTGGTGGTGCCGGCGTGGCGGGTGGAGATGGTGGCGGATCGCCCGGTCTTGTTGCTGGGCCGTTTCGACCGGGACGGCGCAGAGCGGATTCCCTTCCTCTCCGCCATGAGCATGCTGGGCGCGGCTGACCGCGAGCCGCACAGCTACCTGGAGATTGCCGATGCCATTCGCCAGTATGGCGCCTCGCCGGTCGAAGACCTCCGACAGCTCTGGCGGCGGATGGTCTTCAACATTCTGATTTCCAACACCGACGATCACCTGCGGAACCATGCGTTCCTCTACGAAGGCAACGACGGCTGGAAGCTGTCTCCGGCGTACGACCTGAATCCCGTGCCGGCGGACATTGCACCGCGGGTTCTTTCCACCTCGATTGACGGGGACGATCCAACCGCGTCTCTGGAACTAGCCTTCGGCGTGGCGGCGTATTTCACGCTCGACGCCGCAGCGGCGCGGAAGATTGCGGGCGAGGCCGGCCGCGCGGTTTCGCGGTGGCGCCAGGCCGCCGCCCGCCTGGGATTGCGCAAGGCGGAGATGGACCGCATGGCTTCGGCCTTCGACCACCCGGACCTGAAGAACGCGCTCAAGGCTTGATGGCGATGGTAACGGCCTGTAGAGAACTCGTGGGCCCGTTGCAGGCGGCACGACGAAGTCGATCTGGAAGACTCCGGATGGCGCCGTGGGAGACGAACCGGCGTCCACCGCGATGCTGGTGGCCCGGTCGAAGCCCTGACCGCCCAGATAGGCACCGAACGCGTCGTCGCAGGAGAAACTCACGGGCGGGTATGGCACCCCTGGCCACGGCCACGTTCCACCGCCGCACGTGCCGCCGCCGGAACGAGCGTGTCACCGATGTGCTGGCGTGTTGCCTTTTGCCACACGTAGAAAAAGGGGTCTGACCCCTTTTTCTACTTCACCTCGGCCTCGATGGCCTCGAGTTCCTTGCCGGCGTCCGCCCACTTACCTTGCGCGCCCAGTTCGCGATAACGGCGCAGATGGTCGCGGACGCGATTCAGCCGGGCGTCGGCGCCGGGCGCCACCGCGGGCGTCGCAGCGGTGGACGCGGTGGCCTCGTGAACCAGTTGCTGACCCGCGCTCGATAACTGCGCCAGGGCTTCGTCGTAGGTGTCGGTGTAAATCAGGCGGCTGCCTACCGCCAGCACGATCTTCTTCAACTGCGGCATGCTGGCTTGGTTGGATCGTATATAGATCGGATCCACGTAGAGGAAGTTGTTCCCCAGGGGCAGCACCAGGATCTGGCCGTGCAGTACCTTGGAGCCCTGCTGGTTCCACAAGGTCAGGTCCTTGGAAATCGTCTGGTCCTGATTGATGGACGCTGCAATG
>Ga0182021_10007578_pt1 | contig 12866 bp, 15 predicted proteins | sample 612E3MmetaG_FD_120493 | JGI IMG/M metagenome (GOLD analysis project Ga0182021, IMG submission 120493) | Permafrost microbial communities from Stordalen Mire, Sweden - 612E3M metaG (Illumina Assembly) | ecosystem: Environmental > Terrestrial > Soil > Wetlands > Permafrost | place: Sweden... | reverse complement strand
GGGCGGGCTTTGCCCTCCGCCCGGCGGCGGGCGCTCCGCGCCGCCTAAGAGTTAAAAGGTAATTGTCGTTGACCGGGAGAAATAATTGTCGTCAATGCGAAGAAATAGTTGACGCGGGACAGATCTGACCGGATTCGGACGCGTAACGCCCGTATTATCAGTGAAGGCACCCCCTGTTTCCGGTCAGATCCGACCGGGGTGTACCATGAAAGCACCGGTCCGGGGCCCGGGCCACTCAGAGCGATATGCATACCAACCGGCTTGCCAGTGAGCGGAGTCCTTACCTGCTGCAGCACGCGCACAACCCGGTGGACTGGTTTCCGTGGGGGCCGGAAGCCTTCGAAAAGGCCCGTCGAGAGGACAAGCCCATCTTCCTTTCCATCGGCTACTCCACCTGTCACTGGTGCCACGTCATGGAGCGCGAGTCTTTCGAAAACGAAGACATCGCCGCGCTGCTCAACCGCGACTTCGTTCCCATCAAGGTGGATCGCGAAGAACGGCCGGACGTGGACCGCATCTATATGACCTTCGTGCAGGCCACCACCGGCGGCGGCGGATGGCCCATGTCCGTCTGGCTCACTCCCGATTTGCAACCCTTCTTCGGCGGCACCTACTTCCCGCCCGAGGCGCGCTACGGACATCCGGGCTTCGCCTCCATCCTGACCCAGGTCGCCGCGGCCTGGGCAGCCGATCGCGGACAGATCGTGGATTCCGCGCGCGACATCGTGGAGGACCTTCGGCAACATGTGGCGGTCGAGGCCGGGCGGGTTGGGGCCATCGATCGCGCCATCCTGGACAGCGGTTTCTTTGCCTTCCGCCGCAGCTTCGACACGCGCCTGGGCGGCTTCGGCCCCGCGCCCAAGTTCCCGCGCCCCTCGGTCCACAACTTCCTGCTGCGCTACCATGCGCGCACGAAGAACCCGGAAGCTCTCGACATGGCGCTGCTCACACTCCGCGAAATGGCCAAGGGCGGCATGCATGACCAGCTCGGCGGCGGCTTCCATCGCTACTCGGTCGACGAGCGCTGGTTCGTTCCGCACTTCGAGAAGATGCTCTACGACCAGGCGCAGCTCGCCATTTCCTGCCTGGAAGCGTTCCAGGCCAGCGGCGATCCGCAGTACGCCGCGACCGCGCGCCGCATTTTCGATTACGTGCTGCGCGATATGACCGGCCCCGATGGCGGTTTCTATTCGGCCGAAGACGCCGATAGCGCCGCCGACCCCGCGCACCCCGATCTGAAGAGCGAAGGCGCGTTCTACATCTGGAGCGCGAACGAGATTCGGGAGCGCGCCGGCCAGCCCGCCGCCGATTGGTTCTGCTACCGCTACGGGGTGGAAGCGGGAGGCAACGTGGCGGACGACCCGCACGGCGAATTCGCCGGCAAGAACATTCTGTACCAGGCCCATACGGAGGAGGAAACGGCGCGGCGGTTCGGCCGGCCGCTGGAAGAAGTCCGCGCGGGCCTGGAACAGGCTGAGGCCGTTCTGCTGGAGGCGCGTTACCAGCGCGCCCGCCCGCACCTCGACGACAAAGTACTCACCGCCTGGAACGGTCTCATGATTTCGGCCTTCGCGCGCGGTGGCGCCATCCTCGAAGAGCCGCGTTACGCCGCCGCGGCGCGCCGCGCGGCGGAGTTTCTCGTCGCCCGCGTGTACGATTCGCAATCCGGCGCCCTGCTGCGCCGCTGGCGTCAGGGCGAGGCGGCCATCCCGGCTTTTCTGGACGACTACGCGCTCTTCGCGCAGGGGTTGCTCGATCTGTACGAGGCCCAGTTCGACCGGCGGGATTTGGAACTCGCCATCCGCCTTACCGAAAAACAGATGGAGCTGTTTGAAGACCCCGAGCACGGAGCGTTCTTCTCCTCCGCCGCGGACGATCGCAGCCTGGTCATGCGCGTGAAAGAAGACTACGATGGCGCCGAGCCTTCGGGCAATTCGGTGGCGGCCATGAACCTGCTGCGGCTGGCCGGGTTCACCAACCGCGCCGGCTTCCGCGAATCGGCGGAAAAGACGCTGGCCGCTTTCGCCTCGCGCCTGGCGGCGGCGCCGTCCGCACTCCCGCAGATGCTGGCCGCTTGCGAGTGGCTGCTGGGCGAGCCGCGCGAGATCGTCCTGGTGGGCGACCGGGGCGACGCTGGCACCGAGGCGCTTCTCCGCGCGCTCCATTCCCGCTTCGTTCCCAACCGGGTAGTGATGCTGGTGGATTCCCCCGAAGCCCGCCGCGCCTTGGCCGCCGGCATCCCCTCCATTGAGTTCATGGAGAAGGTCGAAGGCCGCGCCAGCGCTTACGTCTGCCGGAACTACGCCTGCCAATTGCCAGTAACGGAATCGGAAAAGCTCGCTGAATTGATACAATGATGTTGAATTTACCGAGATGGTATCCCGGCCGTGGGCGAGGCATGCCTCGCCCCTACAGGTTCGCGGTGTAGGGGTCGGGCATGCCCGACCCGAGGCGCTGAAGAACAAATCACGCGGTCACGGCACTAAACAGGAGGAGACGAAGACATGGAACGACCAGGCGCAATGACCCTGAAAGGCAACCCATTTACCTTGATCGGCCCGGAGTTGAAGCCCGGCGATGCCGCCCCCGATTTTACCTTGACGGACAACGGCCTGAAGCCCGTCACCTTGAAGGACACCGGCAACCGGGTGCGCATCGTCAGCGTGGTCCCTTCGCTCGACACGCCCGTCTGCGACGCGCAGACCAAGCGCTTCAACGACGAGCTGGCCAAGCTTCCGGGCGTCGACGTCATCACCGTCAGCATGGACCTGCCGTGGGCGCAAAAGCGCTGGTGCGGCGCCTTCGACGTCAGCAAAGTGAAGATGCTCTCCGACCATAGAGACGCCTCTTTCGGTACGAACTATGGCACCTTGATCAAGGAGCTGCGGATTGAAAGCCGCGCCATTTTCGTCCTGGATGGCCGAAACCAGATTCGCTATGTGGAATACGTCAAGGAAATGACCGATTTCCCCAATTACGAAGCCGCGCTGTCGGCCGCCAGGAGCGCCGCGGCGGCGACGGCCTGAGCAGGTTCCACTGAGTTCCACCGAACCATCTCCGGCGTTGAGCGCCGGGCGAGTCCTCACCCGCGCGGTGGAGAGTCCGCTGGTCCGCGGCGGATTGATCATCGTCGCCGGCATACTGACTGGCAATGTTCTGGGGTTCGTGCGGGTGGCGCTGACCGCCTACCTGCTGGGCACCCACAGTCTGGCCGATTCCCTCGCCGTGGCCATGGGCCCTCTGGACACGCTGAATTCCGTGCTGATCAACAGCATCGTGTTCGCCTTCGTGCCCATGCTCGCCGCCGCCAGCGGCCCCGAGCGCACGGCGCTCTTCCTCAAACTGAGCCGCTGCTTTGCCTGGGCCTTCTCGGCTATCGCGGCGGCCGTGGTGCTCACCGCGCCCTGGCTCATGAAAGCGCTGGCGCCCGGCCTCGACCCGCATTACTTCGGCACGGCCGTCAACATCCTGCGCATCTTGTCGCTTTCCACGGTGGCCGCGGGCGTGGCCGCGGTGCACTGCGCTCTGCTGTTCACGGACCGCCGCTTTTTGCCCACCGCCTTCTACCAGGCCGCGTTAAACGTGTTCACCATCGTCGCCGCGCTGAGCCTGTGGAAGCTCCTGGGCGTGTACGCCTTCGCCGTCGGCTACACCTTGGGCTCGTGCGCGCAGCTCGGCGTCGTGTGGTTCGCGGCGCGTTCCGGCCTGGACACCGCCGGCGCGCCCCGCTGCCAGGTCCACTGGCGCGAGATCCTCGCCAAGCCCGCTTTCTTCGTGGTGTATGCCGCCGGCCTCGGGCTGAACATCACGTTCACGCGCGCCTATGCCACGCACGCAGGGCCGGGCATGGCCGCGGCGCTGGAGTACTGCATGCGCGGGGTGGGAGTGCCTCTGGCGCTGCTGGTGAACCCCATTTCCAATTCGATGCTGCCGGAGATCGCGCGTCTGCGGAGCCTGTTCCGCCTGCGCGAGGCCCTCCACCTGATCGACCGGACGGTCGCGCTGGCCGCTCTGACGGTGCTGGCCGGCTGCGCTTTCGCCCTCGCCTTCCGCGAGCCGGCCATCGCGCTGATTTTCCAGCGCGGCAGCTTCACGGCGGAATCCACCAAACTGGTGGCCGCGGTCTTTTTGGGCCTCGGGCCGAGCCTGGTCGGCTGGACCCTGATCGAGATCGCCTCGCGCTCCCTGTTCGCGCTGGACCGCCCCTGGCCCCCGGTGATCGCGGCCCTGATCCCGCCCCTGTTCAACGTGGCTCTGACGTTGTGGCTGCGTTCCTCCCAGCCGCAATTGCTCGGTTTGGGCGCCTCCCTGGGACTGCTGGCCGGTTTCGCGACTCTCCTGGCGATCATGCGCGTCAACCGCCGCAGGTGGCTGGCGCAGGGGTAGGAAGACGTGTCCAAGACGATTCAGGTCAGAGACGTTCCCGACAAGGTTCACCGTATTCTGAAAGCACGCGCCGCGCGCGAGGGCATGAGCCTCTCCGACTTCATCAAGAAGGAACTGGAGAGTTCGGCGGAGCAGCCGACCATGCGGGAGTGGCTGGAGAGGACGCGGCAAGCGAAACCGATTCCAACCAAACGGAGCGCCGCGCAAATCATTCGCGCAATGCGGGATGCGCAATGATTGTGCTGGACGCCTCAGTGGTAGTGGAGCTTCTCACGAACGGCCCGTTGGCCGATTCCCTCAGGCGCGATCTGGCCGGGCGTAGCGGGCCATTCATCGTGCCGCATCTACTCGACGTGGAAGTAGTGAGCGCTCTTAGGGGCCTGAGCGCGGGCCAGCGTATCGATTCGTATCGCAGCGGGCAGTTTCTCGCAGGGCTTGCGGCGCTCCGTGCGCGGCGCTATGCGCACACGCCTCTGGTGGGCCGAATTTGGGAGCTTCGGCACAACTTCACCGCCTACGATGCTGTCTACATCGCCTTGGCTGAAGCAACCGACTCCGTCCTGTACACTTGCGACGCGAAATTGTGCAAAGGCCATCGCGCGCCGGTCGCGCTCTTCGCCAACTGACGAATACGGTTTTTCGGCACCGCAATCCGGGCTAGTGCACTGTCCAAGAAATAACTGGACAGGACCGTTCCACGGGTTCGGTGGCGCAGACGATCGTTTTTCGTCGTCTGCGTTGGCAGGCCACAGAAAACGATGGCCTGCCCCACTGTCTAGTTGTTTCCTGGACACTCCACTAGAATTGGAACAGGAGCCGGCAGGAACCATGGATTGGTCGGATTGCCCACTCGTCGAAGTGAAACCCGGCGTGCAGCGTGGCCGCCCCGTGCTGAAGGGCACCCGTATGCCCGCCGATGACATCGTCGAGAATTGGGAAGCTGGCGTCGATGAACCCGACATCGCGGCCAATTTCCGGTTGCCGATCACGCAGGTGAAGGCGATTCTGTCGTACGCGGCGAACCATCAAGATGCTCCGCCGCCGAAGCGGCGCCGACTGGGCGAACCCTCGAAGCACGCCCCCAAACGGGCGGTGTGAGTAGGCACGGTCGCCCTCGGATCGTAAGTCTTCCCCATTTCGGGTCCTGAAAGGCGCTATTATCGAGGCCATATGAATCCGGATTCTTCACGCAGAAACTTTCTCCGAGTGGGGCTGACTCTACCTGCCGTCGGGCTCGCGGGCGCTCGCCCCGGCGCCGCGTTTCAGCCGCCATCGTCTGTTCCATACCGGACCTTGGGAAAAACGGGATTGAAAGTCTGCCCGGTCGGGTTTGGCACCGGTTTCACGCCCGAGCCCTCCGTCATCGCCCGCGCCGTCGATCTTGGTGTCAACTACTTCGATACCTCGAGCGATTACGCCAATGGCAACAGCGAACGCCTGGTGACCCAGGGGCTCAAAGGCGTGCCTCGGGACAAGGTGATCGTGGTCAGCAAGACCCCCGCCACGACCCGCGGAGTCTTCATGTCCGATCTCGAGGCCAGCCTGAAGAACCTGGCCACGGACCGGATCGATATCTGGCTCCTCCATGGCAAAAGCAAGCCCGAGGAGGTTCCCGACGAGTTGCTCGAAGCCGGCAGCCAGGCTAAGAAGCAGGGCAAGATCCGCTTCTTCGGCGTGAGCACGCACGACCTAAACCTCATGGCGGATCGCTTTGTGAAAGCCGGCAACATCGACGCGGTCACCTTCACCTACAACTTCACTATGGGCAAGGGTAGAGACGCGGCCATCGCCCAATTGAGCAAGGCCGGAATCGGCTTGACCGCCATGAAGGTCATGGCCGCGTACGGCGGCGGGCTGCCCAAAATGCCCGCGGGCGGGGGAGAGCCGCCGCCAACACGCCTCGACAATGCCCTCCCCGCGCTCAAGTGGGTGCTGCGAAACCCCATGGTGGCCACCACCATTCCGGGCGTCCGGGACATGGATATGCTGGAGCTGAACGTCAGGGCTCTGAGCGAGAAGCTCACCACCGAGGATGAGAAGAAGCTAGTGGCTCACAGCGAGGCCATCCGCCCCTACTACTGCCGGATGTGTTATAGCTGCCGCGGCCAGTGTCCCAAGGGCATGCCGGTGCAGGACCAGCTTCGCATCCTGGCGTACGCGGATTTTTACAGGGATTTCCCCCTGGCCCAGAGGAGTTTTGCCGCCCTGCCGAAAGAGGTGAGGGACCTGCGTTGCTCGGATTGCGCGGAGTGCTCGGTGCGCTGCCCTAACGGCGTCCGGGTGGCCGACCGGCTGATCCGCGCCCAGAAACTGCTGGCGTAGCACCGCCATGGCGGCTAGCCAGCCCGCGCCGAAAACCGGGAAACGTTCCGTCTGTCACCGGGTTTATGGACTCATCCTGATGGCTTCGGCGCTCGGCGCGCAGTCGCTCGAAGTCGGTTCCGAGTTTCAGCGGGTGGACCCGTTTGGCAGGGTCGTCGCCATCGACCGGGCGGAGCATCCTCGCGAGATTCTCTCGCCCGCCGCGGCGCGTAACGGCTACCTCTCGTTTCATGTGGTGGTCTCGGTGCCACCCAAGACCAATTACCTTCTGTACGTCGTGACGAATCCGGTGGATGCCTGCCGCGTGGCGTTGTATAAGGAGCATTTCGCGAAGACGCGCGGCGGCTGGATACCCGATGCCTTGGAAGAAGTACATCGGCTCCCCGATTTCGGCGCCATGCCCGACCCCGACGAGGACATCCCCGGACAGACCACGCGCGTCTACCTGCTGGATATCTTTATTCCGCCGGATGCCAGCCCCGGCCGCTTCCGGATCGAGGCCCAGTTGAAGGTGGGCTATTGGATTGTCCGGCCCTTGGAGGTGCGCGTCATTCCAGCGCTGGTCCCCAACGTGCCGACGGGCCGGGCCGCCACCCTGCCCCGCATCGAGGAAGGCGCGGACGCCGCCGCCGCCGCGGTTCTCAACGCCTACCTTTCCGGCGCGCTCAGCCCCACGCCGGTCCAGCCGCTTACGGTACGCGATATCATTCGCCGAAACGCCATTCAGGACATGGCGCTGGCCGGCTCACCCGAAGCGCTGCGGAAACTTCGGAAGGGCGTGCCCTCGCGCAAGACCCTGGGTGCGGAATGGTACCTGCGAATTCGAGACCTGGTGTGCTCGGAGGCGCGGCGGATCAGATGAGAACCACCCGGGAGAAGCCTTCCGCAACGTCCGGCGGCTCCAGTTTCGCCGCCATCTTGGCCATGGCGTCTTCCGGCACCACGCGCTGCCTTTGCGCATTCCGCGCGCGGCACATTTCGAGCGGCACGTCGAAGAACACGGCCTCGACGTCGCACTCGTACTCCCTGCCGATCTCGATGTACGGCCGGCGCTCCTCTACCGTGAGGTTGGTGGCGTCGATGTAGGTAGCCGGCCGCCCGATCGCCAGCCGCTGCCGCAGCAGGTAGCGCAGCGTCGGGAAGACGCGGTCGTGGATGGTCTGGTCGGTTTCGTCATCCGCCAGCAGGCCGCGGATGGCATCCGAGGATAGTCCCGCCACTCCGAGTCGCGCCAGATACGTGGACTTCCCGGAGCCCGGCAGCCCTACCAGCACCACGATGCGCATCAGGTTCCCGGCCCGCCCGAAAGGCCCGAGGGTGCTTGCCCCCGGGCCTTCACGAACCGGACGCCTCCCGGGCCGTCTTGCTGGCGGGTCTTCTTAAACAGTCGGAGCGGCGGGGGGTGTGTCGCCGCCTTCTTGGGTACCGGCCACCGGAGCGGGCGTAGCCGGAGGAGCCGCAGGCGCGCTGGCCTGTGGGACCACCGCCTTCTTGACGGCCTTCTTGACGGGCTTCTTCGCAACAGCCTTCTGGACCACCTTTTTTACGGCCGGCTTAGCGGCCGCTTTCTTGGCGATCTTGGGGGCTGCCTTCTTCACTACCTTCTTCGCAACTACCTTCTTCGCAACTACCTTCTTCGCAACTACCTTCTTTGCAACTACCTTCTTTGCTGCTGCCTTCTTTGCAACTGCCTTCTTCGCAACTGCCTTCTTTGCGGGCTTCTTCGTCGCCATTCTGGTTCTCCTCAAGTTCATTAGTCCCTGGGAAGGTCACACTATCTTATCCCGAATCTCCCAAATAGCCAATAGATTTCAGCGATCGGATTTCAGCTTTCAGCGAGCAGCCGTGCCGCCTTGGCTGAGAGCTGAGAGCTGATGGCTGAAAGCTTTCCTTAGCTGAACAGTCCCGCCAGCGAGGCGCCGGCCAACAGCAAGATCGCCCACGGCAGAAACACCGCGAACAGCGCTCCGCCGAACGACAGCCTCTTCCCGGCCGCGGCCTTGAGTCCCGTGGCGGCCAGCAGAATCCACCAGATCGTGAACAGATCCAAGGACATGGCCAGCGTGTACAGGAATTTCGAGCTGGTGATCGGGTCCATGAATGCCGCCGGATTGAACGCCAGAGGATTGGCCAAGTTGAAGTCGTCCGGGCTCTTCAGGAACATCACCACCGTCGCCAGCGCGTGCATGACGATGCTCGTCAGCCCGGCATAACAGACGATGGCGAATAGCTGTTTGAACTTGACCCCGGCGGACATCAGCCCGCTCGCAATCCCCAGCACGGTGGCGGCCTGGATCAAATAAATCAGCGGGACCATGACGATGGCCGAGAAGTAATACCCGATGCCGATGAACTTGGTCTGCATGGCGATGGTCGCATCCCGTTGCGCCGCCGGGATCCGCTCCATCTGCTGCTGCACGCGCGTATTGGTCTCCATCTGGTGTCGCAGGAAGCGCTCCCATCCCACGTGCTGCCCGTACAGGAAGTAATAGGCCAAGCCGGCCACAATCACCAGCAGCATTGGAACCAGCCAGCGGGGCCGCTCCGCGATATCCGCAAACGTCTTGCCCGGCTCGAAAAAGACGCCGGTCAGCCTCGAGAATTCGCCCATTGCCGCCGGTTCGGCTTCCACCACCGGCGCGTCTTCAGGTGTCATATCAGCACGATTGTACTCCAGTCCGCGGCCGCTCGCGCGGCTTTCGTGGAACAATCCGCACGCCGGAAGCGTATCCTGTGAGTCGAGGGCAACTATGCGAGCGAAGCTCCTTTTTCCCATCCTGGCAGCCGCCCTGCTCGGCCTGGCAGCCTGCAATATCGAGGATTTCGGTGGTTTTGACCGGTATCGTCAGGACTTCCACTTCACCTATCCCTTGAAGACCGACGGGCGGCTCTCGGTCGAGACCTTCAACGGGTCGGTCGAGGTTTCCGGCTGGGACCAGCCCAACGTGGATATCAGCGGCGCCAAGTACGGCCCCTCCCAGCAAGCCGCCGACGCGCTCAAAGTGGCTATCGACAACAGTCCCGATTCGGTTTCCATCCGCGTGACGCGGCCTTCGGACCGCCGCGGCAACATGGGGGCGCGCTTCGTCATCAAAATCCCGCGCACGGCGTTCGTGGACCGCATTTTCACTTCCAACGGCGCCATCCGCACGCAGGATGGGAGCGGCCCGGCGCGGCTGCGAACCTCCAATGGGGAGATCCGCGTGCAGGCCCTGCGCGGCGGGCTGGACGCCCAGACCAGCAACAGCTCCGTCGAGCTGATCGACGTCGACGGCGACGCCAAGGTCCACACCTCCAACGGCCATGTCCGCACCGAGGGGCTGCGCGGAGCGCTCGAAGCCGGCACTTCGAACGGCAGCATCAAGGCCGGGCTGGAACAAGTCCCGGCGGGCCGGCCGGTGCGCCTGGAAACCTCCAACTCCGGAATCGAATTGAGCCTGCCGGCCAACTTCGCCAACGATATCCGCGCCAGCACCAGCAATGGTGGGATCACCCTGCACATGCCCTACCAGGTGAACGCCAACGTCGTGGCGCGGACCACCAACTCTTCCATCTCCTCGGACTTCGAAGTCAAAATGCGGGGCGAAATCGGCAAGAACCGCCTGGAGGGCGCGATCGGAAATGGCGGCCCGCTGCTCGATCTGAGCACGTCCAACGGCAGCATCCGGCTGCTGAAGATGTAGGGGCTGGGCATGCCCAGCCCGGGCCGGGCGTGCCCGGCCCCTACTGCCCCAGCGCGTCGCGAATCCGCCCGGTCAGCAGGTCCACGAACCGCTGGGGGACGTAGCCGTTCATGCGGCTGAACACCTGGCCGCGCTTCTCGATGACGATGGTGGTGGGAATGGTCGCGATCCGCAGCGCCCGCGAAAGCCCGTCTTCGAAGTACACCCGATCCGTCCACTTCTCCTCTTCCAGGAAACGCCTCACCGGCTCGCGGTCCTCGTCGGTGTCGATGGAGAGGAACACCACGTCCGGATGGTCCTTGAAGCGCTGCTTGACTTGCTCGTAGAGGGGGTGCTGCCCGCGGCACGGTCCGCACCAGGTGGCCCAGAAGTCGAGCACCACCACCTTGCCCTTGAGGCTTGCCATGCTCAGCTTCGGCCCGTCCAGGCCAGTGAGCGTGAACTCCATCGGGTCGGTGAGCTGCGCATTCGGGTCGCTCTCCCGCATGACGAGCTGGCGCGTGCGGATGAGCGCGAGGTTGCGGTCGTATGCCTGGAGCGCCAGGTCGCCGAGGCCCTCTTCCGAGCTTTTGGCCTGGCGATAGAGTTCGCCCATGCGGCCGCGGTCGCGAGCCCGGTCGGCGTCGGTCGAGCTCGGGTCGGGGATGGTGAAGGCATCCGCCAGATAGCGGGCCGCTTCCGCCGGTTTGCCGAGGCGCTCATACCAGCGCGCCGCCTCGCGCGCGGAATCGGCATTCGGGTAGGTCTCAAACGCGCGCCGGGCCAGCGCCAGCGCTTCCTCCAGGCGCCCCAGGCTGCCGCTGGCGCGCGCTTCGGCGCACAGCGCGCGTCCCAGGCCACGGTCGGTCTCGTTGCGCCATTGGGCGGCGTTGGGCCCAGAGGGCACCCCGGAGCGCGCGTAGTCCTTCTGCATCTGCCGGACCAGCTCTTCGTAGCGGCGCGCGTACTTCAGGGCGCGCTCCCCAGCCTCCCTGGAACCGCCCGCCAGCAGCGCGCGAGCAACCTGCTCCAGAATTTGCAGGTCGTCCGGCTGGCGCACCAGCACGCGCTCGCCGTACACCACGGTGCGCTGGTCGTCGCGGGCCTCGATGGCCGCGCGCGTGGCGGCACGCTCGAGCTCCGCCCGGCGGGTCGAATCCGGGTATCGCTCCAGGTGCTTCTCAATGGCGAGAAGATACGCGAGCGGGCTCGATCCGGCTTCCGAAAGCACCTTTTCCAGGTCCGCCTGCTCCTGCCCCTGGCCCAGGCAGACACTCGACAGCGCCGCGAGCAGCACCAGCCATCTCATGGTTTCGGGTTGCGAATGGCCTCGGCGATCTCCGCCGCACGTTCCCGCGCCGCGTGCATGTAGCTTTCGTTCCTGGCGATGCGCTCCAGCATGGGGAGGAACTGGTCCATGCCCACCAGCCGCTTGCGGTCCATGGCCGATTCCAGCAGCAGCAGCGCTTTCAGCACTCCCAGCCGGTCGTACTTGGCCGTGCGCTCCAGCTCGATGCGGTGTTGGGCGGATTCGCCCATGCGCTCGAACCAGTCCATCAGCTCGCGCGCCGACGGGTCCTCGGAGTAGTTGAACTTGACCTCGCTCTTCCGGTCGCCGTTCTCGTAGTGGAAGGTCTTGGTCCCCATGAAGGCCACTTTCACGGGCGATTCCAGGGGGTGTTTGAAATAGTCCAGCTTCTCCGCCAAGCCGAACACCCCGGCCGTCTCAGCTTCGGTGAGCCGGAACTTGAGGGGGTTCTCTTCGTCCGGCGCCTCGCGATACTCGGTATCTCCATTCTGCTGGAGCGTCACCTGAAAATAGGGCGGGACGCTCCCCGGGAAGGACCTGGAAAAGAATAGCCGGGGACCGTCGCCGGCGAAAAGGACGTTCGCGAACAGCAGAATCAGGGTCCACTTCATACCGATTCCCCTCTATGCCAGCCTGCGCCTGGTGGCCTCATGCGTGGCGTGGCAGATGGCCACGGCCAGGGCGTCGCAAGCGTCTTCCGATTCGATGGCCTCCGGCAGCCGCAGCAACTGGCCCACCATGAGCTTCACCTGGCTCTTTTCGGCCCGGCCATAGCCCACCACGCTGCTCTTGACTTCGAGCGGCGAGTATTCCGCCATTTCGACGCCCGCCTCGGCGATGGCCAGCAACGCCACCCCCCTCACGTGAGCCAGCTTCAACGCCGTCTTGACGTTGGCCGAATAGAACACAGCCTCCACGGCGGCCAATTCGGGAGCATGCTCCCGGATCAGGCGCCGCAACCCGCCCGCGATTTCCAGCAGACGCTGCTCAAAGGGCCGCTTGCGATCGGTGCGAATCACGCCCGCAGCCACCATCCGATGGTCCAGCCCGTCGCTATCGATTATGCCGTAACCGGTGCGTTCCGATCCGCAATCGATGCCCAGCACCCGCACGCTACTGCGCCAGCGCCTCCATCTCCTTCTCGTCGATATCGAAGTTGGAGTAGACGTTCTGCACGTCTTCGTGTT
>Ga0182021_10007576_pt1 | contig 12866 bp, 9 predicted proteins | sample 612E3MmetaG_FD_120493 | JGI IMG/M metagenome (GOLD analysis project Ga0182021, IMG submission 120493) | Permafrost microbial communities from Stordalen Mire, Sweden - 612E3M metaG (Illumina Assembly) | ecosystem: Environmental > Terrestrial > Soil > Wetlands > Permafrost | place: Sweden... | reverse complement strand
GAGCCCTGATCGTCACCCGGGCCTCCAGCGAAGCGCGCCTGGGGGCGGAGTTCCACAAGCAGATTCTGGGAAACTCGCAGCCCGTGATGCTGGCGGGCGGAGTGCTGGTGGCGCTGGCCGCGCTTCCCGGCATGCCGAAACTGCCCTTCCTGCTGCTCGGTTTGGGAGCCGCCGCGGCAGGCTGGAAGATGCGCCAGAAGGAGGTGGCGCTGGCCACCGCGCCCGCCGAAGAGGCCGGCAAGCCGGCCAGCGCCAAGGACAACGTGGAATCGCTGCTGAGGGTGGAACCGCTGGCCATCGAAGTGGGGTTGGGGCTGATCGGGTTGGTGGAAGGCGCGCAGGAGTCGCCGCTACTGCGCCGCATCTCCGCCATCCGCCGGCAACTGGCCTGCGACCTTGGGTACCTGTTGGCCCCGGTTCGAGTGACCGACAACCTCTCGCTGCGCAGCCGGGAATACGTGATTTCCTTGAAAGGCGTCGAGATTTCGCGGTACGAGCTGCCGCAGGGCTGCGAGTTGGCGATTCCCACCAGCGCCTCTAGCGCGCCCATCGAAGGCCAGGCCACGCGGGATCCGGCGTTCGGCATGAACGCCTTGTGGATTCCGGCCGGCCGTGCCGAACGCGCCCGGCATTCCGGTTACACCGTGGTGGACAGCGTGAGCGTACTCGGCACGCACCTTTCCGAGCTGATTCGGCGCTACGCCCACGAACTGTTTTCGCGGCAGGATGCCAAGCGCTTGCTGGACCGGGTGGCCGTGGAGCACCCCAAGGTCGTCGAGGACGTGGTTCCCAAACTGCTGCCCCTCTCCACCGTGCAGCGCGTGTTGCAAAACCTGTTGCGCGAGCGCGTATCGATTCGCGACGCGGTCTCGATTCTGGAGGCGCTCGGCGAGGCGGGCGGTTCCACGCGCAATCCCGTGCTGTTGACCGAGTATGTGCGCCAGTCCATCCGGCGCGGCGTGGTCAGGCCGTATCTGAACCGGGCGGGCGACCTGCCTGCCTGGTTTGTGGATCCGTCGATCGAGCAGGCGGTGGAATCCGCCGTCGAGCACGGCGAGCAGAACAGTCACATTTCGCTTCCGCCGCAACAGATTCGCGAAATCCTCAATCGCATTTCCGCCCGCGTCCAACAGCCAGAGACGCCGGTGGTGGCGATCACTTCCTCTGGCGCGCGCTATTTCCTGCGTCAACTCGGTGAGCCCACCCTGCCTAACCTGTTTTTCCTGGCCCACAACGAAGTGCCACCCGGTCTACGGGTGCAATCGCTGGGCAATCTTCAATAGCCGCCTACAGAAATTCCGCCACTCAGCCGATAGATTCCACGTGTAGCGTCCGCTGTTACGCGGCCGGAGAACGAGATGAAGATCAAATCCTACTATTCCCGCACCGTGGAAGACGCGATGGCCGCCGCGCGTCAAGAGATGGGGCCGGACGCGATGCTGGTGAACAGCCGCAAAGCGCCGCCGGAGGTTCGCCATCTCGGCGAGTACGAAGTGGTCTTTGCCAACGTCGGACCAGCCGTGGCGCCGGCGGAGGCAACACCAAAACTTCCGGGCGAGCGCCGCGAATCGGTTGCACCTGCCCAGGCGCCCCAGAGCGACCGGCTCTCTACGGAGGTCGCCGAACTCAAAAAAGAGCTGGAAGGGATGCGGCACGCGATCACCCGCACGGCCTACGCGCCGGCACAGTGGATCGGCGTCTCGCAGGACCTATCCGACGCCTATGCCACGCTCACCGCCGCGGAGCTGTCGGCGGAGTTGGCCAGAGAGATTGTGCAGGCCGCCGGGGACCGCTTGAACGGCCACCGCCTTCCGCCCGGGCGCGCCACGTCGAAAACGGACGCCAACGCCTTCCAGCGGGCGCTCATGGAGGAGATCTCCAGCCGCTTCACCACTGAAGGGACGCTGGGCCGCAGCCCCGCGCCACCGCGCATCGTGGCGCTGGTGGGGCCTCCCGGATCGGGCAAGACCACTACCCTGGTCAAACTCGCGGTGAACTACGGTCTGGCCGCCCGCCGGCCTGTCCTGCTGCTCTCCATGGATACGCACCGCGTCGCCGCCGCCGATCAGTTACGCTCGTACGCCGCCATCCTCGGCGTGGGTTTTCAGGTGCTGGAGACGGTGTCGTCGCTGGCGCAGACGATCGAGGAAAACCGCGGCAAGGAACTGATCTTCATCGATACGCCCGGGTTAGCCCACGGCGATCTGCAGGATTCCGAGAGTCTGGCGCACTTTCTGGCCACCCGCGGCGATATCGACACGCACCTCGTGCTCCCGGCTTCCATGAAGGCGGCCGACCTTACGCGCATGGTGGATGCTTTCGAAATCCTACGGCCACAGCATCTTCTGTTCACGAAACTCGATGAAACCAGGTCTTACGGGCCGATCTTCAGTGAAGCGGCACGCTCCGGCAAGCCATTGTCCTTCTTCGCCGCCGGCCAGCGCATTCCCGAGGATCTCGAAGCCGCCAGCGCGGAGCGCGTGCTGGAGTTGGTGTTGCCGTCTGCCGCCGGCAGGACACGATCGGCCGCATAGAAAGCAGCAGGCGATGGGTGAAAGCGTATGTACGGCTACACGGTGTCTGGTGAAATGACGGACGATGAGCGCGAGCGTCTTATTCTGGAACACCTGCCGCAAGTGCGGCTGATCGCCCGGCGGATCCAGGCGCGTCTGCCGGACAGCATCAGCATCGACGACCTGATTTCCACCGGCGTGCTCGGCTTGATTTCGGCGATCGATCATTTCGATCCCGTCCACAACGTCAAGTTGAAAACTTACGCCGAGTATAAGATCCGCGGAGCCATTCTGGACAGCCTGCGCGGCTTGGACTGGGCGCCGCGCCAGAAACGCCGTAAATCGAAACAGATCGAAGCGGCCATCGCCGTCGCCGAGCAGCGTTTGCAGTGCCCGCCCACGGAGGAGGACATCGCCGCTGAACTCGAAATCACCCTGGACAAGTATCACGAGTGGCTGGTGGAGATCCGCGGCCTCAATCTGGCCAGCCTTGAGTATGCCGGCAGCGACCAGGGCAAGGACCTGCTTCACTATCTGCCTGACACCGGCGAAAACCTCCCTTCCGTGCTGCTGGAACGCGCGGAACTGCAGCGGCTGTTGGCGTCGAGCATCGCGCTCATTCCGGAAATCGAGAAAACCGTGCTCAGCCTCTACTACCACGAGGAATTGACGCTGCGCGAGATTGCCCAGGTGGTAAACCTGCATGAGTCGCGCATCTCGCAGTTGAAGTCGCAGGCCATCTTGCGGCTGCGCAGCCAGTTGGCCGAACAATGGCCATCCACGCGGGGGATGGTCGGGGCATGAGCGCTAGCGGGGACCATGACCAGATGACGGAGCAGATCCACGGCCTGCTCGATCACTGGGCGGCGGGGTTGGCCGAAGTAGTGGCCTCCATGGCCGACCAGAAGCCCGAGGTGCGCTGGGAGCCCGCCGCCGCGCCGCCGGCCGAACCCGACCTGTTGTGGTGGGAGCAGCCTTTCCAGATCGCCCCGGGGGCCGAGGTCTGGGTTGCCACGCCGCGCAGCACCTGGGAGTATATCGGCACGCTCACGCTGAAAGCCGCCGGCCTCGAAACCGTCGAAACCAACGAAGCCCGGAACACCTGGTTGGAGATTCTAGGCCAATCGCTCTCCGGTCTGGCCCGTTCCATTGGCGGCGTGCTGGGCCGCGAAGTGACGTGCGAGACCGGCACGGAGCGCGCACCCGAGACCAACCCGGAAACCGCCGCCGCGCTTTCGCTCACCTTCACCGACGCGCCCCAGTCTCCGCTTTGGATCGGCTTCAGCCCCAAATTGATGGACCTGATCTCGCATCCGGCGGGCAGCGACACGGTCGAGGCGCATACCCCTCACCCGGATGCCGGGGGCGAACCGGTCCACCCCCGCCGCGGCGATATCCCGCCAACCATGGACCTGTTACTGGATGTCGAATTGCCAGTGAGTGTGTCATTCGGTAAGACGGAGATCCCCATGAAAGATGTCTTGAAGCTGACCACGGGCAGCATTGTGGAACTGAACCGGGGTGTCAACGAACCGGTGGAGGTGCTGGTGAATCACTGTCTCATCGCGCGTGGCGAAGTGGTCGTGGTGGAGGGCAACTACGGCGTGCGTATCCAACAGATTGTCAGCCGCACGGACCGGCTGCGGAGCATACGATGAACGCGCTGCTTCTTCCCCTGAGTATCCTGTGTGGGCTGATCCTCTGCGCTACGGCGATCAGCCTGTTCGCGGTTCATCGCGCCTATTGCCTGCTGCGCGAAATGAACGGTCGCGGCCGCGACCGGCAATCGCAAGGCGACGCCGGGCTCCAGTCGGTCCGTGACAGCCTGGAGGCGCTGGCCGCCCAGCTCCACGATCTGCAGAATCACCCGCCGGTGGCGCCGCCGCCCGGACTCCCCAAGCCCGGACTCAACTTGAGTAAACGCTCCCACGCGTTGCGCATGCACCGGCGCGGCGAGGGCGCCGAACAGATCGCCGCCGCCCTGGATTTGCCGCGCCAGGAGGTGGAACTTCTCTTGAAGGTGCACCGCATCGTACTGAGCAGCGTGTAGCCGCCGCCGTTGGTGCAAGACCACTCCCTCAGGAGATGAGAAAAGATGCGCCCGCAAGCGGGCGTTGGCAAGCTGACGAATGCCCAACCACTGCAAGCAAACGACTTGCTGTTGGTGGCGCAGGCGGTTCCGCCTGCGAACCAGGTTTTTTCACGGTTTCTCAGGGAGGGGCTGCTGCGCCACCGCACGCAGTGTCCCTACTGGGCCGCCGAACTCACCGGAGGAGAACCGGATCAAGGGATCGGATCGAGACCACGGGGTGCGTCCCACCAGAATCGCGTCCCCCTCCATCCGAATCTCCAGCCGGCCGCTGGCCGGGGACTCCGAAAGATCCAGCACCGCCGCCATGTGCGCCGGCAGCGGACCGCGCACCGTAACGCAAAGCGCGGTGGCGGGTTCCCGGCTGCACAAGGCGCGCGACCGCCAGGTGTCCACCACTTCGGCTGGGGCACTGAAGCTGAAGCGGGCGGCATCTTCCGCCGAGCCCAGATGCCAGAACTGTTCCAGTGTGTGGTCGCCCGGTGGGCCGTCCACCGTATCCAGCACGACCACCGTGACCGGCTTCACAAAAACAATACGTCGGCGATGGGTGAAGCCGGCGTAGGCGCAGGTCGCGTCCAGGCAATCCCGGTCCGGCCCCGTGGTCCATTGGCGCACGGCGACAGAGGGCTTGTGGTCCCACCGGAAGGGACCGCCGGGAACGGCCTGGTCCCGGCCATCGATGCGCACGGTGTTGTGCGCGGCCGATCCCCGGAACCGGTCGCGTTCGGCCGGGTCGGCCACATAGGTAAAGGTACCGGGGTCGATCAGAATCTCGCGGCTGCGGGCGCGCGCGCTCAGGCTCAGCACGTCGGAGTGGCTGTGGCCGCCGGAGCCCTCGCCGAAAGGCCCGGCCTTGACGACCAGGTGAACATCGTCCGCCGCCATGGCCGCGACTCCGGCATCGGCAAAAAACCGCGAGACGCGCGGCCCTGGCGGCGCCCCGCGGGCACTCAACACCTCCGCTCCCAACCACCACGCCGCCTGTTCGTGAAGATGTCCGATCCCGCGGACCCATTCGGGGCGGTCGAACAGCACGGCGCAAGTGGCCATCGTGGCGCGGCCAAACCCGGCGCGCTCGCCATAGGGGTGGAACAGGCGGCCTCCATCGTCGTCCCCGATGAGGGGCAGCATGCCCGAGTCGCCGAGCAGCGCATCGAGGTATCCGGCCATCGAAACCAGGCGGGCGTCGAACGCTACAGGCGATTTCGCCAGCAACCGGTATAGCAAAAACAAATCCAGCGCGTAGACGTGATAGTAGGCGGACTGCTCGAAGTGGCTGCCATCGCCGCGCACCTGGCGCTCCATCTGCTGTTCCACTATGCGGCCGCCGGTCTTCGCCCAGCGCGCCGCCCGCGGAAATGCCGGGAACAGCACGCCCAGCGCGTGCAGCGCCACCGCCTCACCCAGCAGGTGCGTGTTGGGCGAAAAATAGACTGAAAGGTTGCGCTCCAGATAACGGCCGTGACGCTCCAGCGCGGGCAGAAAGCGCGCGCGCAACGCTGCGGGCATTTCGCCGCCCACCATGTGCCAGAGCCAGACCCAGGAAAGCGCCCGGAAGGCCACCTCCAGCGCGCTCGCCCAGTTGATTCCGCGCAGGAACGGGTTGGCATCCAGCCAACTCTCCACTTGGCGGAAGGCTTCGTCGAGGTACTCGCGGCGCCCGGACAGGAGAAACGCTTGTGCCAGGAGCGGGAGGTGTTGGTGACGGTTCAACTCCCAGATCGTTTTGTGATCGCCGGCTCGTGAGAAGTCGAGATAGGGCGAGCGCCGGAAGTACGGCGTGCCGGTGGACACCCCATGCGGATAGTCGCGCCGCCAGTCGATCGCGCTTCCGGTGTCCACCGTGATTCCAAGAATCGGGAAACGGTGCCGCAGAATCTGCCCGGCGACGCGCTCCACCTCGGCGGCGTAGGCTGTTTCGCGGAGGGCGGTGGCGACAACTCTGGCGTCGGGCAGCAACCCGGACTGTGAACCAGACCACGCGTGGCGTACCCCCGGGCCTCCAGGCGGAAACAGGAACATCGCCAGGTTGCCCAGTTCCTGGCGCAAGCGAAAGTAGATTTCTGGCGGACTACGCACGGCGGTGCGCGAAGCGCCGAACCGCCGCTACGCCCTTGGGGACAGAGGCTTCGGACATTGCTTCCTCAATCGTACACCGTCCAGCCGCGGCGGCCCCTCTGCCTCCCCTTGCCGACTGTCTTCTCCGCGATGCCTGCGGAGCCCCTCGCAGGCGAAACCGCCTGCGCCACCACGGGCAAGTCGTCTGCCTGCAAAGGTGGGACAGGCTTCAGCCTGTCAACGCCCGCTTGCGGGCGCGTTTTCCTGTCCCCTATGGGAGTGGTCTCCCGCGGCCGCCCTACCACACCCGCGCAGGCGCGCCGCCGCCGACTCCGCCGTGATATCGCGCTGCGGGGTCGCCAGCATTTCGTAACCCACCAGGAACTTGCGCACCGTTGCCGAGCGCAATAACGGCGGGTAGAAGTGCAGGTGCAAGTGATGCTCGTCGTGCGCCGTGCCATCGGTGGGACGCTGGTGAATACCCATCGAGTAGGGGAAGGAGACGTCGAACAGACGGTCGTAGCGCGCCGTGGTGCGCCTCAAGATATCCGCCAGCCAATCGCGCTCCTCGCCCGTGAGTTGCTCGATCGACGAGAGATGGCGTTTGGCGATCACCATGGTCTCGAACGGCCACACCGCCCAGAACGGAACCACGGTCAGAAACCCCTCGTTCTCCTCCACCATGCGCTCCCCCGCCGAACGTTCCAGGCGCGTGTACTCGCACAACAGGCACGTGCCGCGCCGTTCCCGCCACCCGAGCAGCGACTCCTGCTCTTTGGAGACTTCGTTGGGCAGCGCGTGGCTCGACCAGATCTGGCAATGCGGGTGCGGATTGCTGGCGCCCATCATGGCGCCGCGGTTTTCGAAAATCTGCACGTAGTCGATCTCGGGCCGCGCGCCCAACTCCTGGTACTGTTCCACCCAGGTATCCACCACCTTGCGCAGCCCGGCAGCGTCCATGTTGGCGATCGTCAGGTTGTGGCGCGGCGCGAAACACACCACGCGGCAGAGCCCCGGTTCGGATTCGGCCAGCAGCAGGCCGTCCTGGTCGAAGCGATCCAGCGGGGTGCCGGGTTTGAGCGCGGCGAAATCGTTATCGAAAACGAAAGTCGAGGTGTACGCCGGATTGCGCACCCCGCCGGCGCGCGCATTGCCGGGGCACAAATAACAGTTGGGATCGTACTCGGGCTGTGCGGCGACGGCCCCCGCTTCCATCTGCCCTTGCCAGGGACGTTGCGTGCGGTGCGGCGATACCAGCACCCATTCGCGCGTCAGCGGATTGAACCGGCGGTGGGGATCTTTCGTCCAGTCGAACATCGACCTCTATGGTAACCGCATGGCCCCCGCTGCCGCCCAGCATTCCACCGGGCACGCCGGCACGGGTGTGCGACTTGAAAGTGAGACAATCCGCGCAAACACCCGCCAATCGAGAGAATCCTGGCGTACACAGTACTCCAGACAGAGACGCGACCGTGAGGGAGCGTTCCTCGCGTGGGCGACTGGCTAACGCTCCCTGACGGTCGCGTCTCGGGGGCTTCAACTTCACCCACTTCATATGTCGCGCACCCACCCGGCACCCCCACTACCCCCTCCGCCGTGAAAGGAGATAGAATCAGGCTTAGAATCTTCAGGTCTCAATATCTGAATCTGTGAGAGGACGGCAGATCGATGGAAACCACCTCCGGTAGGGAGCCGGCCATCCCCGAACTTGAAAGCCTGAGCCAGACACGGCTGGCGGAATGCTACCAGTGCGGCAAGTGCACCGCCGGATGCCCTACCGCGGGGCACATGGACATACCGCCGACGCGGCTGATTCGCCTCCTGCAGCTCGGCGACAGCGAGTCCGCGTTGCACGCCAGCTCCATCTGGCAATGCGTGTCGTGCCAGACGTGCACCACCCGCTGCCCCAAGAGCGTGGATTGCGCCGCCGTGATGGACGCGCTGCGCCAACTCGCGAGCGAGCGCGGCACGGCCTCCCCGGCCGAGCGGCGGACGGTGGTCTTCCAGCAGGCCTTCCTGGATAATATCCGGCGCCATGGGCGGCTGAACGAGATCGAACTGATCGCCGCCTTCAAGGGCGCGGTCTTTTTGAGAGACCGCAGTTTGCCGTTCCTGTTCCGCGACGCCGGCCTCGCCCCGCAGCTTCAAAAACGGCGCAAACTGCACCTGGTGGGCGAGAGCGTAAAGGATCGCGGAGTGGTGGCGCGGATCTTCGCGCGCGCCGCCAAGGGAGGCGCCCAATGAACCCCCCAATGAACCTCGGCTACTATCCCGGCTGCGCGCTGCATGGCTCTTCCAACGACTACGAGCAGTCGTTGCGCGCCTGCCTCGGGGCGCTGGACGTGACCCTCGCCGAGATCGACGACTGGATCTGCTGCGGCGCCACCTCCGCGCACTCCCTGAATCACAAACTGGCCGTCGCGCTGCCCGCGCGCAACCTCGCGCTGGCCCATCGGCAGGGCCTCACCGAGGTTTTCGCGCCCTGCCCCATGTGCTCCATGCAACTGCTCCGCGCCGGGCAGGCCATGCAATCCGACCCGCGATTGCGCCAGGAGATCTCCGGCATGGTGGAGGCCGAGGTGCACGACGGCCCGTGCGTGCTCAACCTCATCCAGGTGTTTCAACGCATCGGGCTGGACCGGCTGAAGGGCGCTGTCCGCACGCCCTTGCAGGATCTCAAACCGGCCTGCTACTACGGGTGTCTGCTGGTACGGCCGCCCACTGTGGTCGAGTTCGACGACGCGGAGCAGCCGCAATCCATGGAGGCGGTGGTGGCCGCGCTGGGCGCCAAGCCCGTGGAGTGGAGTTACAAGACCGAGTGCTGCGGCGCCGGCATGACGATGGCCAAAACCGAAACCGTGCTGGAGCTTTCCGGCCGCATTCTGGCCAATGCCGTGGCGCACGGTGCCAACTGCCTGGTGGTGGCTTGCCCCATGTGCCACGTCAATCTGGATATGAAGCAGCATGACGCGGGCGAGTTCCTCCATATGAAATTCGATCTGCCGGTTTACTACCTGTCGGACATGGTAGGCATGGCGCTCGGTTTGGGCGCCGCCGAGTTGGGGATCGACAGGCACTTCGTGGTGGGAGGCGGCAACTAATGTCCCGGATCGGCGTTTTTGTGTGCTGGTGCGGCGAGAATATCGCGCGCACCGTGGATGTGCAGAAAGTGGTGGACGCCATCGCCGAATTGCCGGGAGTGCGGAGCGCGCAGCACTACAAGTACATGTGCGCGGACCCGGGGCAGGCCATGATCCGCGAGAAGATCGCGGCCGAAAAGCTGGATGGGGTGGTGGTGGCCTCCTGCTCGCCGCACATGCATTTGAAGACCTTCCGGCGCGCGGTGGCCACGGCCGGACTGAATCCGTACCTGCTCGAAATGGCCAACATCCGCGAGCAATGCAGTTGGGTGCACCACGACCGGGACCTGGCCACCGCCAAAGCCATCGGCCTGATCGGGATGGCGGTAGCCAAGGTGCGGCACGACCGGAAGCTGGAGCCCATACGCGTGCCGGTGACGCGGCGCGCCCTGGTCATCGGCGGCGGAGTGGCCGGCATACAGGCGGCCCTGGACATCGCCGACTCCGGATACGAAGTGGTGCTGGTGGAGCGCGACCCTTCCATCGGCGGCAAGATGGCGGGCCTCTCGGAGACCTTTCCCACGCTCGATTGCTCGCAGTGCATCCTGACGCCGCGCATGGTGGAAGCCGGGCAGCATCCGCGCATTCGCCTCTACACCTACTCGGAAGTGGAGGGCGTGGAGGGGTTCATCGGCAACTTCAAGGTCACCATTCGCCAGAAGGCTCGCTACGTGGATATGACCAAGTGCACCGGTTGCGGCGAGTGCTCCAAGGTCTGCCCGTTGAAGCGCAACCCCAGCGAATTCGACTACGGCATGGGGATGCGGCCGGCTATATACATGCCGTTTCCGCAAGCCGTGCCGGCGCGTCCGGTGATCGATAAAAAGACGTGCGCCAAGATCATCCGCAACGGTTGCGGGTTGTGCGAGAAGAAATGCGCACCCGGCGCCATCAATTTCAAGGACACGGACCGCATGGTGGAGGAACAGGTGGGCGCCATCGTGGTGGCCACCGGATACAAGCTCTACAGCATCGGCCGCGAACAGAATTCGGACAAGGTGCGCGGCTACGGCGAATACGGCTACGGCAAGTATAAGGATGTGATCGACTCGCTGCAGTTCGAGCGGCTGGTCTCCGCCTCCGGCCCCACCAACGGCGAGTTGAAGCGCCCCTCGGACGGGAAGATTCCGCAGAAGGTGGTCTTCATTTCCTGCGTGGGCTCGCGCGACAACGCCAAGGGCCTGCAGTATTGCTCCAAGATCTGTTGCATGTACACCGCCAAGCACACCATGCTCTACAAGCACAAAGTGCATTCCGGCGAGGCGCATGTTTTCTACATGGACATACGCGCCGGCGGTAAGGGGTATGACGAATTCGTGCGCCGCGCCATCGAGCAGGATGGCGCGAAATACTACCGTGGGCGCGTCTCCAAGGTCACCGAGGAGAACGGAAAGCTGATCGTGCGGGGCGCCGATACGCTGGCGGGAATCCCCGTGATCATCGAGGCCGACATGGTAGTGCTGGCGGCGGCCATGCGGCCGGCCGACGGAGTCGCCGAACTGGCGCAAATGCTGAACGTGGGTTACGACGAAAACGGCTTCCTGATGGAATCGCACCCCAAGCTGCGCCCGGTGGAGACCAACGCCGCGGGTGTCTTCGTGTGCGGCGCCTGCCAGGCGCCCAAGGATATTCCGGAAGCGGTGGCGCAGGCCTCGGCCGCCGCCAGCAAAGTGGCGGTGACGTTCGCCGCCAGCGAGCTGACGCGCGAGCCAGAGATCGCGCATATCAATGAGCAGACCTGCGCGGCCTGTTTCGCCTGCGTGCGCACCTGCCCGTACCACGCCGTGGAGAAGGCCGAAATCCGCGCGCGCAACGGCGCGTTGATCAAACACACGGCGCGCGTCAATCCGGGATTGTGCATGGGTTGCGGCACCTGCGTGGCCGTGTGTCCTTCCAAGAGCGCCGACATCGAGGGCTTCAGCGAAGAAGAGATCTACTCCATGGTGGAGGCGTTGGTATGAGCGCTGGCATGAGCGTGGGCATGAGCGGCCCGAACGAGTTTTCGCCTAAGATCGTGGCCTACGTCTGCAACTGGTGCACCTACCTGGGCGCGGACCTGGCCGGCACGGCGCGGCTGGAATATCCGCCCAACGTGCGCATCATCCGGCTGCCCTGCACGGGACGCATCGATACCAACCTGGTGGTGAAGGCCTTCGAGATCGGCGCCGATGCGGTGCTGGTTTCCGGCTGCCATCCGGGCGATTGCCATTACACCGCGGGGAACTATCACGCGCGGCGGCGCTGGATGCTGTTCCGCGATTTGCTGGACGTGGTGGGCTTCGACATGCGGCGGATCCATTTCAGTTGGATCAGCGCGGCCGAGGGCAAGAAGTTCCAGACGGTGATCACCGAGGTCACCGAACAGGCACGCGCCCTGGGACCGTACCGCCCGTATGAAGCGGCGCCGTTGGCGAACGGGTTGGCAGGCGAAAGCGCCTGCCCCACCGGTGCACACCAACGTGGGACAGGCGCTTCCGCCTGTCAACCTTCTTCTTCTCAAGCTCACCTCCGAGAAACCGCCGCGCGCCTATTGAGCGACGGCACGGTCAAAGTCGTGATCGGCTACGGCGAGCGCGGCCCCGTCTTCATTACCAGGCCGGAAGACGCCGCCCGCCTGGTGTGGAACGAAACCTGTTTCGCCAATCTCACCACCTACCTGAAGCGCAAAGAGGTGAGCGCCCTGGGCAAGCCGGCCATCGTGCTGAAAGGCTGCGACGAGCGTGCCTTCGTGGTGCTCGAAAAAGAATCGCAAGTGGAACGCGCCCAGGTGTACACCATCGGCATGGCGTGTCCCGGCATGGATCAGCCGAAGTGCGCGGCTTGCGACACCCGGCAAACCCGGTTCGCCGACGAGGTCATCGCCCAAGACAACCAGCCGGCGCCGGAGCCAATCGCCGAACGGTACGCGGCACTCGATCCGCTGCTGCAAAAGTCTCCGGAGGAGCGCCTGGCGTTTTGGACCGCCGAGTTCGACCGCTGTCTGAAATGCTACGCCTGCCGCCAGGTCTGCCCCATGTGCTATTGCGAGCGCTGCCTGGCGGACAAGAACCGGCCGCAGGCCAT
>Ga0182021_10007575_pt1 | contig 12867 bp, 12 predicted proteins | sample 612E3MmetaG_FD_120493 | JGI IMG/M metagenome (GOLD analysis project Ga0182021, IMG submission 120493) | Permafrost microbial communities from Stordalen Mire, Sweden - 612E3M metaG (Illumina Assembly) | ecosystem: Environmental > Terrestrial > Soil > Wetlands > Permafrost | place: Sweden... | reverse complement strand
ACAGCTTAGCTTCCAAGCATTACTTGAGAGAATTCTGGAATGTAAAATTACAATTCCACTTGTTTGCATTGAATAGTCCAGTTCCCCAAAAAATAACATCCAAACTCCAATTGGAGTGATAAAGCAATTTCACTGATTTTATTGAATCAGTCAGCCCTGCCAAATTTCGTGAATCCTGACAGACAAACTTTCTAATAAGAGATTATACATGATAATTAACATTTCATCAATTTATTCTTAACATTTGTAATTTTCAGCTTCAAATCATATAAGATGAAGATTACAAATGTACTACCAGCCAAGAAAGGACGAACATGTCTTCAATAACCGCACAAGAAGCTCTAGATTATCATCATCTTAATGGCCGACCCGGCAAGCTGGAGGTAGTACCCACAAAACCTCTGGATACCCAAAGGGATCTTTCGCTTGCCTATACTCCCGGAGTGGCCGTACCGGTCTTGGAGATAGAGAAAGACCCGAATGCTGCCTACGAATATACAAACAAAGGGAATCTCGTGGGGGTCATATCCAATGGCACAGCCATTTTGGGGTTGGGAGATCGAGGCGCACTGGCCTCAAAACCGGTTATGGAAGGTAAGGGCGTTCTCTTTAAAAAGTTTGCCGGAATTGATGTTTATGATATTGAGGTGGACACACACGATCCGGAGCTATTTATAAAAATTGTTACTGCATTGGGTCCCACTTTTGGGGGGATCAATCTGGAGGATATTAAATCTCCGGAGTGTTTCTTGATCGAACCCAAACTGCAGGCATTAATGGATATTCCGGTTTTTCATGACGACCAGCACGGTACTGCCATAATTTTGGGCGCGGCTCTAATCAACTCCCTGGAAATCATCAACAAGAAAATGGATCAAATTAAAGTGGCCTTTTCGGGTGCAGGTGCAGCCGGAGTTTCATGTGCGCGACAACTGGTGAAACTGGGTGTTCCCCGCGAGCATATCTGGATGTGTGATGTGAATGGTCTCGTTTTTGAGGGACGGCAAGAATTGATGTTTCCCGAAAAAACCTTTTTCGCCAACGGCAGCAAGCCTGATATTTTAGCAAACGTCCTGGCTGACGCGGATGTTTTCATCGGTGTATCCGTTGCAAATGTGGTTACGCCTGAGATGCTCCTGCGCATGGCAAAAGACCCCATAATCTTTGCTATGGCCAACCCTGATCCGGAGATCAATTATGAGCTGGCAAAAAAAACCCGACCGGATGCTATTGTTGCCACAGGCCGATCAGATATCCCCAACCAGATTAATAATGTGTTGGGATTCCCTTACATTTTCCGAGGCGCTCTGGATGTGCGCGCGCGCAAGATCAATGATGAAATGAAAATTGCTGCATCTCTGGCATTAAGTGCGCTTGCACATGAACAAGTGCCGCAATCAGTGCTTAAAGCATACAACCTGATTTCATTGGAATACGGCAGAGATTATATTGTTCCCAAAGCACTTGATCCGCGTGTGAATGCCTGGGAATCTTCGGCAGTCGCTGAAGCCGCCATCAAAACAGGTGTCGCCCGACTTCCCCTGGATATCCCTGCATATCGTCAGAAACTGATCCGCTCTCAAAAATAACCCGGAAACCTATTGTTTCTAAATATGCTAAAATGAAAGCATGATGAATAATGAGAAAAAACTTACACCGGAAGAACAGCATCGGCGGCAGGTCTGGCTAGAAATTTGGCTGCCTTTGTTGGTAGGTCTGGTTATCTGTGCCGCAATTATCGTTTTAGTCATCATGGCAGCAACGCATGGAGATTCCAGTATTGCTCAGTGGTCAGCGGTTTCTATTATATTGATGATCATTCCAAGCCTCTTCACTTGCCTCGTTTTAATTGCCCTGGCTTTCTTTTTGGATTACTGGCTGATCAAAGGGAATCGCAACCTTCCTGGATACGCAAAAAATATTCGACAAAAAGTGGATCAGGTTGCTTCAAAAATTCAACAGGTCTTACTCTCCATTGTTTCCTTTTTAGTAAATCTTGAATCCGCTTTTTTAAAAATAAAAATGTTTTTTTCAAGTTCTAAACCACCGAAGAACTAACGACTGCAGGAAGGTATTTTATGTCCAATCAAACAAATCAAAAAACGATCACCTATATCCTTGGAGGAACAGTGGGGCTAATCACTGGTTTGGCCGCTGCCTATCTTCTCATAAAAAATCAAGATACCTCTTCGGGTCAAAAAACCATTATTACCTCTAAAAATGGATTAAAAATTGGAGTTGGGCTGGCAACTTTGCTCAAACAAATTGCTGACCTCAGCAAAATCTAAAATTCCTCAATCTCTCCCTCCGGAGAGATTTTTTTGATCAGCTTATAAAAACGGTTGGAACATGCCTAAATATATATATTCAAATCTCCTTGTCATAGGTGAACTGAATCAGGAATTTATTATTGATTTAACTGGAAAACAAACTAATGGTATCGCTGGCGGTTCATTACTTTATGCCGCTGCTGGAGCCAAAATGTGGAATGATAACATTGGATTGATCGGACGGACAGGAATCAATTTTCCTGCCAGTTGGATCAAAAGATTTGAAAATTACGGTCTGGACACAAATGGCATTTTGCAATTGGAACAACCCTTTGATCTGCGTAAGTTTTTTTTCTGGCGCGATTCAGATCATAACATTACAGACAACCCCGTCGCAGGTTATGCCAAATATGGGTTAACTTTTCCCCAAGACCTGCTGGGATATCCCCCCGATTTCTCTCTGATCAGGGATCTGATGTGGAAGAATATCTCTCCTCATCTCAACCCGACCTTTCCGCATGAATATCTGGATGTTAGCGGGGCTCATATTTGCCCGATCAACCTGGGAACCCAAATTAAGTTAGTTACCATGCTTCAAAAAAGTATGATCAACACAATCACTATTTCTCCTTCAAACGATTATATGGATGCCTCTGAATTGCCGCAGCTCCCGGCTGTGATCAAAGACATTTCGGCTTTTTTCCCTACCGAAGCCCAAATTTGCTCGCTGTTCAAAGGGCGCACCAGAGATCTTTGGGAGATGGCGGAAGGTCTGGCCGAGATGGGCTGCCCGCTGATCGTGATCCAAAGAGGTGAAAAAGGGTACTGGATGTATAACTCATCTGAAAAAAAGAAAGTGGTGCTTCCATTTTATCCAACTCATTGGATCGACCCCACCGGAATTTCAGATACTTTTGCCGGTGCATTTCTTGGAGAATATAAGCGGTCTTTCCAACCCATTCAGGCGCTGATTGCCGGAGATACGGCTGCATCCATCGCCGTGGAAGGAACAGGTCCTTTCTATTGTCTGGACGCGTTCCCTGGTTTAAATTACGCCCGGCGTGAAGTATTGCAAACAATGGTCAAAATCGTTTAGTTTTTTGCTCCCGTTTTGAGCGGTTTTTAGAGCCGTTTGCTTTTTAGTAAAGTATAAAATTTTCCCAAAGTATTTCCCGATTCTATAAATCTAATTCTTATCACATGCGGAAAATAAATTATGGATCTACTGATGCAATTTGAAATTCAAATCACCCTTTTCCTTCAACATTTGGGAACCTGGCTGGTAATCCCATTTAAAGGAATTACTTTCCTTGGGAACGAAGAATTCTATTTGCTGATCATGCCGGCACTTTACTGGTGTGTGGATGCCACCCTGGGATTCCACATGGCTGTGATGCTGGTGATGACGAATTCCATAAATAGCTACCTAAAAATCCTTTTTCACAGTCCCCGCCCCTTCTGGGTGGATTCTCGGGTGAAGGCTTATGTGAGCGAAACCTCTTTTGGCATTCCTTCAGGACATGCACAAAATGCAGCCTCCATTTTGGGAATCATGGTTGTCACTCTCAAGAAAAAATGGGCCATTGTCGTCAGTGCATTGCTCATTTTCTTGATTGGTCTTTCACGAGTTTATCTGGGCGTCCATTTTACCCGTGATGTCATTGCAGGTTGGCTCATCGGGTTTCTGCTGATCGGTCTTTATTTCCTGCTTGAAAAACCTGTTTCCCAATGGATCGGTCCAAAATCTCTGTTGTTCAAGATCATTACTTCATTTTTGGTATCCCTGGTGATCATCGGATTGGGTTTCCTTATCAATGAATTTGTCGGAAATTGGCAAGTTCCTCCTGCATGGATCAACCGGGCGCTTGCAGATGGAGCCGGTGCTCCTAATCCGTTCAATCTGGAAGGAAACTTTACAATTGCCGGTGTTTGGTTTGGGTTCACCACCGGCTACGCCTGGCTGTTACACAAAAAAGGGGAAATCGTCGTTAAAGGATCCGCCTCAAAACGTGTTATCCGCTACATCATCGGATTGGTCGGAGTAGCTGTTTTATATGCGGGGTTGAAACTGATCTTCCCTATTTCACCCGAGTGGTTGGGTTTTAGTTTGCGATATGTCCGTTATGCACTACTTGGCACATGGGTTTCCGCTCTGGCTCCCATGCTTTTCGAGAAATTGCACCTTGATGTATAATTCCAACAAAACATTAAGAAGATTAAGAATGCTAAATCACGTATAATAATTGTAGAAATTCTTAAGGAGAAGAGATCATGCGTGCTTTTGGAAAATTTTTATTAGGAGCAGCAATTGGGGGGTTGGTCGGTAGCACCATTGCATTATTCTTCGCGCCTGTCTCTGGCAGCCAAGTTAGAGAAAGGGTCTACGATTATTTTACAAATATCCGTGATGATGTAAAGAACGCTGCTGAAATGAAACGCCAGGAATTACAAGAAGAGCTTTTAGCACGACAAAACAAGTTATAACAAAGGGAGTGCAGTTCAATAAAATGAACTGCACTTTTCTATTATGGGGCTGAAGAAATATCAACTGTATAGTTCGCTTTTTGCCGGGTATATCTGGATGAACCGCTTATCACCAAGGTAACCTGCGATCCATCTATTGTAGGGTTGATATCGATAGTGAGCGGTTCTCCCTGGCTTGTTTGAAATTTTTTCACACTCGCTTGATCACCACTTCCGAAGATCAATGAAACCAAAAAAGTTTGCGGAATCTGGTTCTCGATACGGGTAAAGCCTTCCAACTGCCACCCGCCGTTATCTGTTTCAAAGTCAGATCGGTAATTTAACTGCGGGATAGCGATATTATCGATAACAAAACCTTCTCCAGTAACTCCAGCATCAGTAATATATTCAAATCTTAATTTAACCTTCTCCCCGGCAAATTGTGAGAGATCAACATTCTCATGGATCCATCCCCCGCTCGTACCATTGTAACCGCAGCCGTAACTGCTCCCGGTGCTATTATCTGTCGAGCAGGAAGGTGTTTTAATAATTTGCCAGGATTCACCGTCAGTCGAAGCCAACAGGTAAGCGTAGTCGTAATCTTTTTCGATGTCATACCAGGTTTCATAGGTTAAATCAATTGGACCGCTCAGACCAGTGAAATCAAATTCGTGTGTCATTTTGGTATCGGAGGCATCCACCATATTTGACCATACATAATGACTGCCATCTTCCGGAAATTCTGAAAGGATACTGGCAGTTTTTGCACCTGTGAATTTAAGAATGTATGGAGAATCACAAGAAATTCGAAGATAATCCGTTCCATACTGGCTGACAGTATCATTCTTTTGCCCGGAATCGCAATCAATTTGACTTTGAGAATCTACGAAATTCGGTAAGTCTTGGTAATTATGATAGCCGTAACGTCCATCGCTAACCTTCGTATTATTCAAATAATTAGCCAGTGTCCAATCTCTGAAAAATTCATCCGATGTAACCACCTGATGAGATAAAGGATCCACAATTTGCTCGTTAGTGAAAACATCATCAAAACTATTCAAACCATTGATCGGGTCTGCTACCACTGCTTTGGTGGCTTTTTCACCAAAACGGTCCAAAAGATAAGTGGTGAATAGAAAGCTCGCGCCATAATGGACATCTGTAGCGCTGGAATCATTCGGCCATTCAGTCAGATTAATATCCGGGTCTTCAGCAAACAGTGAATCAAAATTTCCTGATTCATATCCATTCAGAAACATAGCCAGTTCTGAAAATCCTTCATTCAGCCACAATTCCTCGTTCGGGTCATGGTAGGCATGGATCAAATGTTGAAATTCATGAGCCATCACACCCAAAGTATACGGATCAGATAATTGTTGCACATCTGCATTGATGTAAAACATCTCTTTTTCATTCGAATAGGGTTGAACTTCCGTCACGTAAGAATCGCTGTCCGATTCATAGCCAGCGATATTTGCTCCCATCCCCCGCGTGTACAGAATGAAAAGATGGGGATCATTATCTACCCCTGGAATTTGTTCTTTTCCAAAGAATTCCTGGTCAGTTGGATAAATTTTGTTCGCAAAGGTTTCAACATCTTTTTTCAATTGCTGATCATTAAATTTCACGCCGTCTTCGACCCAGAAATATACATTACCACTTTGGTACTGCAAGATGGCAGATACTTTTGTATTTTCATTGGTATCTTCGTCCAATACCCAAAAATCCAGAATGTCCCCTTTTTTATAGGCAATGGGCGGGGTATTAAGGGAGGTCGGTGGATTTACAACCCCGTTGAATTCCTCAGAAAGCTGAATCAAATTTGATTCAGGAACGATCGTTTGTTTGAGTGCATCCAGAGTTGTTTCAGGAGCATCGGTAAAATTATGAATGGTTTCTGTCGGTTCCGGTGTAGTAATGATCTCTGTTGGTTGAGTGATCTCTGGAGTCTGTAAAAATTTATTTAAATCTGCGGGAATCTTAGAAAAGGTTTTGGAAAACATCAGCGTAATGCCACATGCCGCTGCAATACACAAACATGAACCTACCAGAACAATAAAACAAAAAAAGATTATTTTTTCCGAACGATCCATTTAAGCCCCCACCTTTTCTGCACCTGCCCAACGCCATGTGGCTGCTACCAAACCCATCGTGAACCAAAGATATGGTAAGGCAAAACTATCCACACTGAACCCTTCGACGACGAATGCGATCAACATAGAAATTCCCATCCATCCGATCACTTGCTTCAATGGAATGGGTGATCGGGTCAACTCTGCAGAAGTAAACCCGGTTACGACCAGTAAAACTAAAAAGAAGGCAAAGCCCACCAAACCTGTTTCTGCCAGAATACGCGACCACATGCTTTTTATATTCATTAATGCAGTTGAATGATAGACCAGGCGGCGTACTTCAGATAATGACCAGGCGTTATCTGGAAGCATTTCCTGAAAATAATAGCCAGCATTGCCAAGCCCGACCCCCAAAATGGGGTGCGCATTGAAAATATTCCAACCTGCCTGCCAGTAAGTCACTCGTTCTCCAAATTGCAATGTATCAGCATATTTAGTGATACCGCCCTGTTGTAAAGTCTCAAATGAAAAGACTTTTTCCATGCGGGAGTCAATTTTACTTAACAAGAAAACCACCCCGGTAGTAGCGCCTAGGTAAACCGCTATCAGCCCCAAGACTGTAGCCAGGGTGATCCATCCTTTGCTTATCTTCGATTTCCATTTTTGACCAATCTTTTGCACGATCCAAATATTGAACCGGATAAAGAAAAAACCAAGCACGAGGATAAATGCAAACAGTCCGGCGCGGGAAAGCGTTTCAAATAAAGTTCCAAATCCCAACACGAGGAAAATATTCTCTAACGAGATCCTGCCAAATTTTCTCCCCTGCGCCGAGAATCCGGTCAGGGTGGCAGAAAGCCAGTAGGGTAAATACACCATGTTGAGAATATGGGCCAGCCACGAAGGTTCAGCGGCAAAACCCACCAAACGAGTTCCAAAAAAGGTGGTTGTAGAGAATAAATGCTGTACCGTGCGCAGATAATTGGGAGTGTCACCGGGAGTAATGAAAGTGATGAGGCCAACCAAAATACTCCAAAAGAGCATGACACCCCCACCCCAATTTAAAATTCGCAAAGTATCACGGACTTTCTCGTTGTTATGTGGAAATGTGCTCACGAGCAAATAGAATAAAATGCCCAAGCTCAGAGTAGCCACGCCTGAAACCGTACTGGAAATGATTTTTTGATCTTTGTAAGCAGGTAAATTCAGAAAATAACTGGCACCAGTAGAGATTAGCCCCACTACATAAAACGCCAGAGCCATTTTTGCCTGTACCGGAAAAGTACCTTTTTTCCAAAGATAGACCGGCATCCAGGTAAGACACAACAGAATTAAAAAGATCAAAGAAGCCGGGGCAACCGCAGAAGAATGGATCAGTTTGGCAACCACAGGCATGCTGGTAATGGGTAATGTTGCCACCAGACCAATCCAAAATATCCAGGTAATCTTTTCAAAGTACTTCGACATCAACGATCACTTTCGGTCCCAGATTTGGCCGGAAAATCAATGGAAAACAAGACCAGACCCAGAAGTAGTGCGACCGCCATACCAGCCAAAGCGGATAGGTTCTGGCCAAACAATGCCGGCTCATTTGGTAAACTCGGCCTACTTGTCAATTCAAAACTGGTGTGCCAGATCAGCAACGAATTTGACGTACCTTGCACATCAGGATCGCTAACTGTTTTAGTAATCTCTGCTTGAATTGCTGCAAAATTCTGACCATTGCAGGATGCTGAACCCGATTCCAGAATCACAGATTCCTGCAAACAGGTCACGAGTGAATTGATATGTTGTTGGGCCGCAAAATCAACGAGCGCTTTGGCTTTCATGGCAGCCAAAGACTGCATTGCACTTTCTGACCAGTATTGGTCAATCTTTTGAGCCAACTGCGGATCGGATAACCTCACCCGCAGCACCCAGCGGTTATCCTGGCGGTCGAGGAAAAGACTACTGCGGATCTCCTCGTCTGTAAGCGCCACATTCCCATTTTTTGCACGGGCAACCACAGCATTTTTTACTGTCGTCGACCCAATAGTCTCACCAATTCCGACAAACACCTGATCTTCTTCAGTGTCATCTATCTTGCCCAAGAGAGAATAATCGAGAACCGAAGTGATGACTGCCTTTGATTCATACACAGGTGGATGAACTCTGGAGATCAGTATTCCGACAATTCCGCCTAAAATGATAAACAGGGCAAGCACCCACCAAAAATGGATGATCCTGTTAAAAATTCGTGATGGTGAGAAATCTTCATTCATGTGTTTTCTTCCAGATCAAAGATGATTAATTATACCGTTTAATAAATACCAGGCCCGCTGTGATACAAACGGACCTGGCAAGAATGGTCAGAAAATATTTAATTCGCTTTGAAATTAATAAGCACCAGATTTTTCGTGCAATCAGAAGAAGTACTGAACTTTAGGGCATTGCTTACGGCTTTTCCGGTCGAATCAAAAACCTGGATACTCAACAGATCGGCGGAGTCAACTGCAGTTGTTCCCAGAACGATTTCATAACTGCCTGGGCCATATGGATTACCCGATACTGTTCCAGTAACAGCCAACGAACTCACAGAATTGCCATTGTACTTACCGGTGATTTTCACAATATAGTTTATTAATGAGTTTCCAGTGCTGTCAAATACTTGCCCGGCCACTCCCTGCCAGTTACACGCCGCATCTGCGTGGACAAAATTAGCCAAAAAAGCCGGGGTACCCGATTGAACATCAAATGCCATTGGAATAGCCGTTGCAGTTGGAGTTGGAGTTGGGCTCGGAATTGAGGTGGCAGTGGCCGTAGCTACAACAGTGGCAGTGGCCGGAATCAACGTCGGAGTCGCAGAGGCAATTTCAGTGGCAGTGGCAGTGGCGGTGGCAGTTGGAGCAATTGTATCTTCAACGATCGTTGTCGCAGTGGCTTCAGCGGTCAATTCTGCGGTTGCGGTGATCACTTCGGAGGAAGTTGGAACCAATGTTGGTGTTTTTGTAACTTCGCCAAGATTTAAACTCCCGCTCGAAATATAGATCGTGCAGGCAGTGATTAAGACCAGTATTGTTAACCAGAGAAATTTTTTAAGCATCCTGACCTCCAAAAACAAATGAGAACTTGTTTCTAAGGTGCAGGATTTATGCCAGTTTTCAAAAAAAACAAATCTACTTCTTTTTGTATATTTTTACATCGGAGTTCGAATAAGCCAACTGATAAGCGGAGTCATTTGCCATTTGCGCTTCGATGACAGAAGTATATTTCAAAGGTTTTCCCGACTGCTGAGTATTTAGCGTGAAGTAAACGTAATTTACCTGCACCTGATTTTTATTGATCCAGGCGGTTAAGCAATCAAGCCCATTTAATTGGCAGGCACTCACCTCTCCCAAAGCCGTGACCGTTTTTAACTGTTTGTTTTCAGGAAGCCATTCTTGACCCTGGGCAGTTAAAATACTGATGCGCTCACTAAGCGTTGGGAACCATTCGCCGACCCGATCATCATACCATCCGCCTGGAAAATCGATCACCAGAAATTGGCTTTCAGAAGACGTGTTCTGTTTCACCCACTGCATTGCCGCCCGATTCTCTTTGTTCAAATTACTTAAAAGCGACCCGGATGTATAAAAACCGATCGTATCATTCAACATGAAAGAAAATAAAAGCACCGTAAGAATTAGCTTGATCCAACCATTTGAAAAATCGACAGGTTGATCCAGAAGTGAAATATTTACTCTTTTTCGCCAAGGCAAATGCGTTGAAACCCATTCCAACCATTGATCTAAAACCAATCCGGCCAACAATGCTACGGGTACCGCAACACTCCTCTGGCTGCTGCGTGGGTCGAACAAGACCAACGCGAGCCACCAGGCTGGCAAGAGCCAATTCCGTTCACGAAAAGCGAGGAAAACACCAACCAAAGCCAGTAATTGGAAAAGGATCTGGTTTAGGTCCTGCGTGGAAGTCAAGAAAAACAAGCTGGCAAATACCCTTAAGATATTGAAGGCACCGTTGTTCATCGCTTGGATAAATGGGGAGAGTCCATGAAGAGCAATAACAGTGCCCCACCAGGGAGATGTCAGGAGCAATACAGCCACTGCTGCCAGCAGAAATTGTCCGAATCCTTTCCAGGTGCGTTGAGACACAAAGAAGATCACCAGAAAACTAATTGCTAGCATCCATAACATTTCCAGGTGACAAAGTGTGGTGAGTGCGGTGAAAATGATCATCCAGATAAAGGCAGACCATTTATGTTGTTTTACCCAACTGAGGCAGGCCCCAAATGCCAAGATCATAAAGAAAAAAGCTGGTGAGCGAGTGAGCCCTCCCCCCATAATTTGCCAGGTATACACTGGAGAAAAAAGAGCAAAGATAAAAACTGCCGCACCTCTCTGCACGTCAGTTTTAAGGACCATTTTTGCCAGCCAGTAAAATGCGGGGATGCTTAAAACGCTGAACACCAGGGGTAAAAAGCGCAGTAGTTGAATCAAATCGATCCCAAACCAGGAATTCAGGATCCCGCCCAGATAAAAAGGCAGCGGAGGATAGGCAAATGGGATCGCGGCCTGATTGTAAGAAGTGAAAGCCGGCAAATGATAGTTGGCAGCCTGTAGGTCCTTGATCATCGTGTAGAACATGCCCCCATCGTTGAGGGGAAAATCACTTTGCAGCACGTAAAAAAGCCGTATAAAGGCACCAATCAAAGTAGCCAAGGAAACCACAACTACCATTGTTCTTTGGGAATTATTGGAAATGGACTTTTTTACCGGATCATTTTCTGTCTTTTTCAAGGGACTACCTTCCTTCAAAGTGAATTTACTTCAACGGGTTGTTTATTTTCAAGGTCATATTTTTTATTTCTGAAATGTGTAATCAACATACCTGCCAACCAAAGTGTAAAAAGTAACCCAAGACCTGAAGCAACCTCATAAGGCTCTTTACCCTGGAAATACAAGCCAAAGAGGACCCACGGAACGATCACGAACGCTGCCCAAATAATCTTCCTCAGCCAAATTTTAACCGATGGGTTTGTCAACCACAACACCAGGGGGAGAAAAAAGATGATTTGGTCCGAAAGCTGACTCTTTGGATTTGGGTTTACCAGTTGGCTCACAAGCACCAGCCAACCCAGCGCCAGAAAATCAGGCAGTTGTTTCTTCCACCAGGCAGTCAATATCCACCCGCTTAAACCAACTCCTGCAGCAAGCAAACAAAGTTTCAGCCATAAGGCAGACCAATCCAACCCCAGGGTTGCTAGCCATGTTTTCAAGATCGGTTGGATGGGCACATAACCAACATAATCAAAGATAACCTTGATCCAATCAGAAACCCAGGTAGGCACGAAAATCCAGGAAATTCCGGCAAAGAAAATTGCGCCGGTTACGAGCCCGGCGAAAACCCGCCATTCTTTCTTTTGAACGGCTCCTAATAAAACGAATAGAATGATCAACCCGGAGAGTTGTGGCTTCATGGCGCACCAGGCCAACAAGATCCCCACGAACCATTGTTTTGATGGAGAAGGTAGTTTTCCATTGTTCAGCAGACCGTAGGCGATGATCAGCGATGCCCCAAGGACCAGGTCAAACGGTCCCAGTATCACTGTGCGGCTTACCGGGTAAAAGAATAACAGACTCGCTAGCAACCACAATGGAGGGCGTTTTTTGATCACTAGCAGTGCAATAAAGATCGAGACCAGGTTAAATGCCATCCAATATGCCTGGGCCCAGGCATATGTCATACTAACGGAGGGTAAAATGACCAATAAGGCAAATGGGGGGTAGACATATTTGAGCTGGTCTTCGCTCGGTTTTGCAAGTCGTCCGTAGATTCCTTGTTGTATGCTGGCCGTAGTAGAGGGGTCGTACGGACTCACTCCCCTTAAAATAAGCGCTCTACCAGCCTGCCAGAAATTGAAAAAATCCCCTCCAAAAGAGATCGCTGAAGTAACGGCGAGCTTGAATCCCACCATCAACACACAGAAACTGATCAAAGCGATTGCAATTCCCCGATAAACCCTGATCTGTGAATTTTTTTTCATGGCAATAAACCTTTGCTTAAATTAACACACACTCTCTATT
>Ga0182021_10007574_pt1 | contig 12868 bp, 12 predicted proteins | sample 612E3MmetaG_FD_120493 | JGI IMG/M metagenome (GOLD analysis project Ga0182021, IMG submission 120493) | Permafrost microbial communities from Stordalen Mire, Sweden - 612E3M metaG (Illumina Assembly) | ecosystem: Environmental > Terrestrial > Soil > Wetlands > Permafrost | place: Sweden... | reverse complement strand
CTACGGCGCCGGCTTCGTGGCCCAGGGCGTGCCGGTCGACATGGAAGGGCTGGCCAAGATGATCGAAGAGGCCATCCGGTATCCAGGATTCGCCTTCGTAAACGTCCAATCGCCCTGCGTCACGTATGGCGACGCTGACACGCAGATGAAGGTGCAGAAATCCAAGATGCGCAAACTTGAGACGGAGGGGCACGATGTCACCAACCGGATTCGCGCGATGGAGCTGGCGGCGGATTACGGGAAGACGCTTTATACGGGGGTATTCTATCGCAACCCGAACCCGCCGCCGACCTACGGCAGCGAAGTCGCGAAGCTCCAGCAGGAGATGAAACCGAAGGCCCTGCCCATGGAGCAACTGCTGTCGGGCTGGTGGCAGGGGCAGTAGCCGGCGCTCGAAAGATTCGAATTTGTAGGCCCGGGCGTTGACCGGGCCGCCCGGCCACCGGCCGGGCCTACAGGTGTAGCGCAGGCTTCCAGCCTGCCTCGGCGATGCATGCAGGCAGGGATGCCTGCGCTACCAAGACGCGGAGAGACGACGTCGGCAAAGGCACCGCGCCGTAAGCGGCGCGGCTACACTGACCGGTGGAACCGGTTGTCCCCGCCACGGCGGGCAAGCTCAACCGGTTCAAGCGCCCCGAACCAGTCGAGGGGAGGTCAACGCGCTCCACCAGCAAACCACCCGACCCTGTCGGCGTTACTTGCAGATGTCGTCGACGAAGCCGTTCATCCGCTTGTAGCGGGCGAGCCTCGCGAGCGCAGCGGCGCAGCGTTCGGCCGTGGCCAGACCGGTGTTCTCCGCCAGCAGCACGATGTACCGGGCGATGCCTTTCGCGAAATTGAGCCGGCCTTCTTCGCTGATGCTGTAGAAACGCGCCCGCTGACGGTAACCGGCCGGCGTGTGGTCGCCCAGCGCGGCCTTCTCCGCGCGGCCGCCGCCGGCCAGCACGTAGAGGAAATTGTATTCGAACCAGAACATGTAGTCCGGGCTCGGCGCGAGCGCTTCGAGCGCCGCGCGGCAGGTCTCCGCCGTGGCGAACTCCTCCGTGGGTTTGCCGGCCTTGCCGAGCGCATCGGTGATGAAGATCCGCGCCATTTTTTGCTCCGTGGCGTCGGCGCTGAACGCGCCGTTGATCGCGAGTTCGAGCGTAAAGCGGTACCAGTCGCGCCAGAGTTCCTGGTCGAGGAGGTTCCTCGACTTGAAGAGGGCCACGCCCATCTCGTAGGTATAACGGCCGCTCGTCTTGATCTCGAGTCGGGTGCCCGTCACCTCGCCCATCACGCGATAGTTCTCGGCCGACTTGCCGGAACCGGAATGGAAACCGATGCTCGTGCCGAACTGCTGGCACACTGTCCACTGTTTGCCGATAAGGGTGCGCAGCGCGTCGTTGTCGGGATACGGCATGTTCTTCTGGAAGCCGAACGCCGGGGCGATGAAATTGACCGGCATCTCCATGGCCTCGCATAGGGCGAGCATGATCGCAGTTGTCTCCGGCGTGGTGAGGCCGGGCAGTTCGTCGATGGAGAGTTCGCGCAGGAAACGGCGGCCCGCCTCAGTCGTAAACGCCTGCTCGCGGGCGGCGCGGTACTTTGTGTCGCGGCGCTTCATCTTCTCCATCGAGGGCCAGACGTAGGCCATGAGCTTGGCGAATTCGTTCTCGTCGATCGCGAGGCCGGCGGCGGCGACGCGCGCCTTGATCTTGGCCACGAGGGCGGAGTCGACATTGGCGCGCACCCAACCGGCCGCGTCGGCCGGCACCTTGGTCTGCGCCAGCTCGGGTGACAGGTCGAACGTGATGTAGCTGGCGAGAACGCAGCCGCGGACGAGGTCGTCTTCCCGGGCGTCGAACTTGCCGCCGATGGGCTGATGGTCGGCGTTGAAGCTCCACGCAATGCGGCGGAGGTGGAAGCCCGTGCGGAGCTTGGAGAGCACACAGCCGTGGCTCATGCCCTCGACGCTCTGGCCCTGGTGGCCCTCGGGCACGGCGGCGCCGATGAAGGGGAACGGCACGGTGTCGAGCGCGCCGGCAAGCATCTTGTCCACGTCGTACACCAGCTCGCGCGGGATGGAATTCTGGTTGGCGGTCATGCCGATCTCCAGGGCGCTCATCGCCCACTCGACCGCGGGCCAGTGCAGCGTGGTGAAGCGTGCGCCGATGCCGAGCGTGCTTTGGCCGAGTTTGGCGCCGGCCGTCGGGAAAATCGTCGACTCCGGATCGTGTTCCTGGACGAGGTTTTTCAGACGGAGCAGATTCGCCCACGTCGCGGGAAAGGCCGTCGTGCCGTCGGGGAGCACCGCGCCGCTTTCGAGCACCTGCGGCGCCTTGGCGGCGAGCTTCCACGCGCAATCGCCGGTAGCCGCATCTTCCACCAGCCGCCAGGCCCCGGCCTGGGTTTCGAAGCGGCTCTTTTTCCAGGTCTGAATGCTCGAATCGTTGGTGGCCAGCTTGACGACGAGTCCCGGCCAATCGAGACAGTAGTCGGGACTCACGCAGGGGTTGGTGGCGATCCGGAGATTATTTTGCAGCAGGAAGCGGTTGATGGCAGACATGGTGGTCGAAAATCAACATAGCGCGTAGCCCCACGCGAGGCGAAAAACCGGACAGGCGATTGCTGGGGCGCATTGGCCGATTGACGGTAGCTCAAGTGGCATGGGCATCTTGCCCATGTCCGAGGGCTTGACCCAAACCCACGGGCAAGATGCCCGTGCCACGGCGGGCACCCCAATGTTACCGTCAATCGGCAGATCCCGTTTGCTCGGGTGTGTCCCGGTTTTTGAAATCGCAGATGACGGTTTACCGTTCCTCCGGGTCCGAACCGGAGCGCGGGCACTCTTGCCCGCCACGCCACCGTCCGGCGTTCCGTTCCCGGAACGAATACCGCGGGCAAGATTGCCCGCGCCCCGAACAACAGCAGGCCGGCACGGAGATGCGTGGAGCGGCGCAACGGATGCTTTCATCGCCCGTGTTCCACCCAGAGCCGGAGGCAGCACTGTCACGTTGGGCGCCTTCCGCCAAAAAGTGAGACGCGCCCGTGCGCCCCGCACGCTCCCGGCCGCCTACGGATTTTCCTGCTCGACCTCAATCACCTTGGCGTCCTGCAGCGTCACGCGAGTGCTTTCGCGCGAGTAGCGAGCCGGATAGTACGCGTAGTAGGGAAAGAACGGTTCGCCCCAATAACGGTGATACCAGCCGCGGTAAAGCGGCATGTCATCGGCGGCATACCAATCGTAATAAATCCAAGTCTCGGTCGCGCCCGCGGCCGCCACCCGTCTACGGATCCGGTCAGGATCGCCCAGCGCGAGATGTACCATCGTGGCATCGAAGCCCAGCCCGACCTGACCTTTCTTGATCATGTCCTGCTGCGCCGGCGTCAGCCGGGCGAAGGCGTCCGGATTTTTCTGAATGCGGGTTTCGGGAGTCGAGCAGCCCGCGGCCAGCACGAGGCCGATCGCGGCGGCGAGTATGAGAATAAATTTGGATGTTTTCATGACATAAACTTGTTTCAAGATAGCCGATGACGGTTTACATGCAATGGATGACGCGCAAAAAGGCCCTGCTATTCTCCCGGTGAATACTCTGCTTTTGTGGGACATTGATGGCACGCTGGTTACTTCGGGCGGCGCGGGGATGCGCGCGCTCCAGGTGGCGCTCCGCGCCGTCTTCGGCATCGACGGCCGGGTCGACGACATCGATTTCGCCGGCCGCACCGATCGTTGGATCATCCGGCAGATTTTTGGGAAATTCGGCGTGCCGGCCACCGAGGACAATTTCGCCCGGTATCTCGACGGCTATGTGGCGGCACTTCCGGCCCAGCTGGCAGACCGCGGCGTCCATCTTCTCCCCGGAGTACAGGCGTTGCTCGACGGTGCCGGGGCGCGCGGCGCGCTGGCGCTGGGTCTGCTCACGGGCAATCTGCGGCGCGGGGCGGAGACCAAGCTCGGATACCACGGGCTGTGGCGCTATTTCCCTTTCGGTGCGTTCGCCGACGACGGCGAGAACCGCAACGACCTCGGGCCCCACGCCCTGCGCCGGGCGCGCGCCCATCACGGAATCGATTTTGCCCTCGAACGCGTGTGGGTGATCGGAGACACCCCGCACGACATCGGCTGCGGCCGGGCCTTTGGCGCGCGCACGCTGGCCGTGGCCACCGGCCGTTACTCCGCGGAAGAATTGCGCGCGGAAAACCCCGACGCCGTTTTTGCCGATCTCAGCGACGCCGCGGCGTTCTGGCGGCTGGTGGATCGGTGACGGGGATTACATTGTGATTTCGCCCCAAAAATAATCCCCCGATGGAATGATACGTATTACGTAACATTCCGCGCAGCGTGCCCCACCTGCGCTGTGAGGGCCAAGCGCCAAAGAATGTTACGTATTACGTAACATTACCTCTGAGAATCGCCGAAAGCCCGGCTGGTTCCTGGTCACCTCCCGGCGCGCTCAACGGAAACGACCTGGCCGTTCATCATCACGACGTGCAGCGAGTCGCCGCTGGAATAGGGGCGGTCGGTCACCCCGACCCCGGCGCCATAGCCGGTATGACCGCCGCCGCCGGCCAGCCCAAAACCAAAACTAAAATGCGGGCCGCGGTGACTGTAGGCCCAGATGAGGGCGGTGCCCTTCTCGGTGATGCGGGTGAGGGTGTGATCGGGTTCACCCAATGCCACGCGGACCTGTTCTTCGGTGAAACCGACCGCGACCTGCCCGGCGCGGACCTTGGCCTGGACCTCGGCCGGCCAGGTGTCGAAAGCGGATCGGTTTTGCGCGATACGGTCGGCCGGCGCGGTGGCACATCCGGCGAGAGCAAGCAGGAGAGCGGCAAGAACGATATGAGGTTTCATGGCGGAAGGATGAACTTGAAGGAAAACTTGCTCCCAATAACGACAGCCGCAACTTTCTCGAGTTTCTTTTCCTGCCTGACAAACTCCTAGCCCTTCATGAAGAAGTTCACGATTGCCATCGGTTCCGACCACGCCGGCTTCCAATACAAGGAAGCCCTCAAGACCTTTCTGCTCGGCGAGGGGCATACGGTGCGCGATTTCGGCACCCATTCGGCCGAACCTTGCGACTTTCCGGATTTTGTCCGTCCCGTGGCCGAGGCGGTGGCGCGGGGCGAGTATCAGCGGGGCATCGTGCTCGGCGGTTCGGGCAACGGCGAAGCCATCGTGGCCAACCGGATCAAGGGCATCCGGTGCGGGGTGTGCTGGACCGAACAAGTCGCCATCTGGAACCGCGCCCATAACGATGCCAATGTGCTGTCGATCGGCCAGCGCACCATTTCGCAGGAAGAGGCGATCAAGATCGCGAAGGTCTGGCTCGCCACGGAATTCGAGGGCGGCCGGCATCTGCGCCGGGTGCAAAAGATCGACGGCGTCTAAAGGCGGGCCCAGCGGCCCGCCTTACACCGTACGCAACTGGTGGCCCATCTGTAGGAGTTTTTCGCGCATCACCGTGGAATCCTGCGCCTTCTCGAGGGCTTCGTCGGGATTCACCAGCTCGCGGTTCACCAGGCTCAGGAGGTGCGTGTCCATCGTGATCATACCGAGGTTGGCCCCAGTCTGGATGTCGGAGGAAATGCGGAAGGTCTTGTTTTCGCGAATGAGCGAGGCAATGGAGGTCGTGTTGATCATGATCTCGTAACCGGCGATGCGGCCGCCGCCGATCTTCTTGCACAACACCTGGGAGATCACCGCCACGAGCGAGGAAGCGAGCTGGGTGCGGATCATGTCCTTCATGGCGGCGGGAAAGGCATCGACGATGCGATCGATGGTCTTGGCCGCGCTGTTGGTATGCAACGTGCCAAACACGAGATGGCCCGTCTCGGCGGCGCTGATCGCGGCTTCGATGGTTTCGAGATCGCGCATTTCACCGACGAGGATGATGTCGGGATCCTGGCGCAGGGCGCGGCGGATCGCCTCGGAAAAGCTCGGTACGTCGACGTGCACCTCGCGCTGCGTGACAATACAGCGTTTGTGCGGATGGTAATACTCGATCGGATCCTCGATGGTGATGATGTGCCCCTCGCGGTTTTCGTTGATGTAATTCACCATCGACGCGAGCGTCGTCGACTTGCCGGAGCCGGTCGGGCCGGTGACGAGAATGAGGCCGCGCGGCCGGAAGAGGAGCTCGCGAATCTTGTCGGGCAGGCCGATGTCGCGCAGACCGAACATCTTGAAGGGAATCTGCCGCAGCACCATGCCGTAATTGCCCTTCGTGCGCATGACCGACACGCGGAAACGAGCCTTTTCGGCGAACGCGAAACCGAAATCGGCGCCGCCGTTGAGCTTGGTGTTTTGCACGTGCACGTCCGGCGTGATGGAGAGCATGAGTTTCTCCGTATCGGCCGGCGTGAGCACGGGACCCTCGATGGGTGTCATGCTGCCGCTGATGCGGAGGCAGGGGGCCTGGCCCACCTGCAAATGCAGATCGGAGGCGTTCTGTTCCACCATCAATTCGAGCAGGTCGTTCATCTCGTAGCTCATGGTGCTTCCTTGGTTTTACAATGTGGGTTGGAGGGCAAACGGGCGGGCATCGCGAAGAATCAGCCAAACGACTTCCAAGCTGGTGGTCAAACCCGCGCTAGCGATGTGCTGCGCGGCCGCGGCGCGAGCCGTGGCGCAACAAAATGCGATCCAGAGGCGCGGAAGTGGCAGATGATAGTGGTGGGCAATCTCATAAGCCATGTCTTGCCCAACTACGGACAAGGGCAATGGCTTTAGCTCGACGCCGATGCGTCCCATCGTCGGATCCTGCAGAAGAGTCGTAGCAGAACCAGTCTGAACTTGTAGCAACGATGTCTGACACATCTCCGCCAAGCAGGAGGATGAGGGAGCCCACCAGTTACCCACGTCAGGATACAGTCGTTTCACTTCTCCGCCACCGAACAACATCATGGGTTTATCTTCTCCGTGGACGTAGGCGGTCTCGAGCAGGACTGTCCCTTCTTCTTTCACCACGGACCGCACTTGCGCCAATGCCAGCATCGGATCTCGCAAGTGATACAGCACCCCAAAAAAGATCACGATGTCGAATTTGTTAAAATAGGACAAAAAATCAGGGTATGCCCCAGACAATTATCGGCCCAGGGAATCCGACAGATCATATACCGATACATTATAGAATGGTACTATTTTGCTGCGTAGGATGCGTTTGCAAAACAGGAAACGCTCCAGGGCATAGTCGAACAGATCGGTGGCCACGACCAGCGCCGCACCGCGACGCTCGGCCTCAAACGCCCAAAGACCATCACAAGCACCAACATCCAACACCCGTTTGCCGGCGAAGTTCACCCGGTCCATCGTCGCCCGGCAAACCTGCCAGATTGATTCATAATCTCTCCCGGGCGTGATGAGTCCGTTGCCCAAATCGATTTTATGATACCAATCGCGAAATTCGTTCATTTCCGCACGAACCGCATCGATATTATCATTCATCGGTGGATCCTAAATTTGGGTCGCGTGGTTCGCCAACGCTCGAGCGGGCATATCAGCAAACGGCGAAAATTCCCCGAACGGTGATGCCGGGCTAACGGCTGAGGCCGAGGAGAAACTCGGCATTGGTCCCCGTTTTCTTGAGGCGTTGAATGAGCATGTCCATCGATTCGATTGGGCCGAGACCCTGCATCGCACGGCGCAGGCTGTAGATGCGCTGCATCTCCTCGGGATGATAGATCAGCTCCTCCTTGCGCGTGCCCGAACGGTCGATGTTGATCGCGGGAAAAATGCGTTTGTCGGAGAGGCCGCGATCGAGGTGCAGCTCCATGTTGCCGGTGCCCTTGAACTCCTCGAAGATGACCTCATCCATGCGACTGCCGGTATCGATGAGCGCAGTGCCGAGGATGGTGAGGCTGCCGCCGCCCTCGATGTTGCGCGCCGCACCGAAGAAGCGCTTCGGCTTTTGGAGCGCCGTGGCCTCGATGCCACCGGACATGATCTTGCCGGAATTCGAGGCCAGCGCGTTGTAGGCGCGCCCGAGGCGCGTGATCGAGTCGAGCAGAATCACGACGTGCCGGCCCATCTCGACCAGGCGCCGGGCTTTTTCGCCGACCATCTCGGCGGCATGCACGTGGTTCTCCGGCATCTCGTCGAAGGTCGAACAGACGACCTCGCCTTTCGTGTGGCGCCGGAAATCGGTCACTTCCTCGGGCCGCTCATCGACCAGCAGGATGATGAGCGTGGCCTCGGGATAGTTGGCCGAAATCGAGTTGGCAATGTTGTGCAGGAGAACGGTCTTGCCCGTGCGCGGCGGCGACACGATGAGACCGCGCTGGCCGAAGCCGATCGGCGTGAGAATGTCGACCGCGCGCATTGAGACGTCCTTCGTATGCACCTCGGGCGCCTCGACGAGGATGCGTTTCAACGGGTAATAGGGAATGAGGTCCTCGAACGGTGTGATCTTGGCGATCTCCTCGGGGGGCAGCCCCATCACTTTTTCGATCCGTACCACCGACGGGCAACGATCCTGACCCTGCGGGGCCTGCAGCACGACCTCCAGTTCGTGGCCGCGCTTCAAGCCATAGCGCTTGACAAAACTTTCGGCCAGGTAGGCATCCTCGGGATAAAGGCGGTACTGGACGCCTTTGTGGACGACGAACCCGTAGCCACGATCCGTGAGATCGAGCAAACCGCGGTCGCGCAACGGACGCCTGGCCGCAGCCGCCGCGGTGAAAATCTGCGCGATGATCTGTTTTCGCGGCGGGGGTGCGCCGTCGAGAGCGACGCCGATCTTGCGCGCGAACGCGACCAGCTCGGCCATCTTCAGCGGATAGAACTCGTCGAGGTAAATCGGCTCGCCTTGGGCGCCACCGGTGAGCTCGGCCGCGAGCGTGTCCAGCGCGGCCGCGTCGGCAAAGCGGGCCGGATCGGGCAGGTCGCCAAAAACCGGGGCAAAGCTCGGCGGCGGCGGCTGTGGCGGCACCTGGGGAGCGCCTCCCCCGCCGCCGGGGCCCGGCCCGCCCTGGCCAAACCGCTGCTGTTTCCATTTCTTTTTATCTTTCTTCAGCTGCTTCCAATAATTGCGGTCCTTGACGTACGGCCGGCCGCTTGGCACCGGCGCGGCGCCGCCCTCGACAGGGGTAGGAGCTGCGGTCGGGCCTTCGGACGCGGCCGGCGATTTTTCCCGGTTGGCGTCACCCGACGGTCCGCTGGCGGGCGGCTTGGCCGCGGATGACACTGCGGGCTCCGACACCGGCGTCTCCGCTGCGACAATCCTGGGCGGCTCCGGCGCGGGCGGGGACGCCGGCGGCGGTACGGGAGTCGGTTCACGAACAGGCTCAGGAGCCGAGGGCGACGCGGTCTTTTCGGTTTCGGCCGAGGTGAAAAGCTCGCCGCTTTCCGGCGCATCATGGGCCTTTCCGGCCGCGGTCTTTTTCGCGGTGGCCGGCTTGCCCTTGCGGGTGCGTACGCGTTTGGTGTGCGCCGTCTTTTTCGAATCGGCGGTATCGGCCTCGACGTCTTTGCTGCGCGCAGTTTCGTCGGTGTCGGTCTTGGGAGGAAGATCCATAGGGTTGATTGAAAAAGGCGATTCCGCAGCCGGTCGGCTCACGGATGATGACGCGATCGCGGGTCACCGGGCGACACCCAGTCGTGCCACCAGCAAGGAGACCTGCTGCCGCAGAAAATCGGGCGTGCCATCGTTGGACAGCACGAAGTCGGAAAGTTCAGTTTTTCTAACCAAAGGCAATTGCTTGGAGATTCTTTGTTCGGCGAGCGTGCGAGCCATTCCACGCTGCTCCAGCCGGGCAAGTTGCAGGGAGGGAGAACAGGCTACGCACACGACGAAATCAAACCTATTTTCCAGGCCGTTCTCGAAGAGCAGCGGAATCTCCACCACCCAGGACGCCTCGGGGGCGGCGCCCACTTGCGCCTGCCAGACGGCGCGGACCCGCGGATGCAGGAGCGCTTCGAGCCACTGGCGCGCGGCGTCGTCACCGAAGATGATGCGGGCCAGGCGGCTGCGGTCGATGGCGCCGTCCGCGGCCAGCACGCCGCGCCCAAAGCGCTCGCCGATGCACGCCACCACGTCCGGCGCGGTGAGCACCTCCGTGCGCACGAGTACATCGGCGTCGATCCGGCGAAAGCCGTGGTCGGCAAAGAAGCGGGCGGCCGTCGATTTGCCGCAGCCCATCCCTCCGGTGAGTCCCAGGTTCATGCTGTAATTTTGGCGCAGGCGGTTGATCAAATTGGGCTTGCTGCCCCATTCCGCAAATCATTAATCAACGTCCGTATCTCGCGTTTTTCACGCTCCTTCGCTGTCATTTTCAACGCCGCCCGTTCGCGTCCATGTTTCCCTCTATCGACACCAAAAGTGTGACCGCCGTTGCGGAAGCGGTGCGGGCGATTATGGCCGCCACCTTCCCCGGTGCGTCGCTGCAAGTCGCCGACCGCCTCTTTGCCGACGTGGAAGCCATGTTTACCGGGCGCCATCTCGACTATCAGGCGGTCGATTTGGGGTATCACGATTTCGAACATTCGCTGCAGGCCACCCTCTGCTTCGCCCGGCTTTTTGCCGGGCGGCATGCCGCCCATGCCGAACCGGTCCTTTCCGTGCGACATTTCGAGCTCGGTCTCGCCGCCGCGCTGCTGCATGACACCGGCTACCTGAAACTGCGTTCCGACCGCGCCGGCACGTGCGCGAAATACACCCGCGTCCACGTCTTGCGCAGCTGCGCCTTCGCCGCGAGCTACCTGCCCACCGTCGGATTCACGCTCCGGGATACCGAGATCGTCACCGGCGCCATCCGCTGCACCGGTCCCGTCTCCAAACTGGCCCGGCTCTATTTCAACGCCCGCGCCGACCAGTTGCTCGGCTGCATGATGGTGACCGCCGATTACCTCGGTCAGATGGCCGCGACCGATTATCCCGACGAACTCGAGATGCTGTTCCATGAGTTTCGCGAATCCGACGAGTATTTCCACCTGACACCCGATCAATTCGCCTTCCAATCGGCCCGGGAGCTGATCGAGAAAACGCCGGATTTCTGGACGCTGTTTGTCCGGCCCAAGCTCGAGAAAGAATTCGAGGGCGTGTTTCGCTTCCTGGCCTCGCCGTATCCGGACGGACCCAACCCCTACGTCGACGCGATCGAGCGCAACATCGCTCTCGTCCGCAGCCGCATCGCCGCCGGGACCATCGTGGGCTGACGTGGCCCCGCGGGCCCCCCAGCCCGCATATCCGGCGGGCTACCGATGATACAGGCGCCGATTGTTAACCACGAAACACGCGAAGGTGAAAGGGGGAGGTTGCCCGCGTACCGAGCGAAGCGACATCAGCCATTGTCGCGAATCAACGCGAATGGGGCTGTCGGAATCTGGAACTCGGAACGCGGAACCCGAAACCCGGAACTTTGATTTATTAGCCCACAAAACACGCGAAAGAACACGAAGGGAAAGTGAGGGTGAAAGTGAAAGAGACGGGGAAAACCATCTTTGCGACTTCCGCGGCCTCCTGTAAAATCTGGATCGGAGTTTTCAACCGCGAATGGCGCGAAGGAACGCGAATGGGGCGCAGGCAAGCTGCGCCCCTACGAAGGAACAGATTGACCACGGATGGGCACGGATGGCGGATTGTTCACCACGAAACACGCGAAAGTCGGAAGACAGTTATCAGTTATTGGTTAAGAGTTATTGGCTATTGGTGGGAGCGGAGGCAGCAGGCAGACGGAGGAGGGTGGAGACGGCGAGGACGACGAAGGACGGGGGCCAACTGAACCGCGAAGGTACGCGAAGGGGCGCGAATGCAGCTCTTGTAGGCTCCGACTAATAACCAATAACTCAGAACTGATAACTCAGCTCTCCGCGCTCTCTGCGGCCTCCTGTAAAAAATCCGCTGTTGGGATTGGTCTGGTCTTCCCCTTCGCGTTTCTTTGCGTACTTCGCGGTAAAAACTCCGGCTTCGTTCTCTCTGTTACCTCCTGTAAAAACAGACTCCGGAACCCAAAATCCAGTTCTCCGTTTCCTCCGTTGCCTCCTGTAAAATCCGATGCCGGTTTGGTGGCAGCTCCCACGGTGGGAAATGTGCGGGCCAGCCCGCCCTCGATCGCGGTTGGCCGCCCTCAACGCCGCACGCGCAGATCGATCAACAGATCGTAGGTCCCGGGCTTCGGCTTCCAATGCCCGAAGGCGAGCCGCAGGCGTTTCACCAACTCCGGCTGCTGCGGGTAACGTTCGTGCAACAACAGCAGCAACATTTCCTTGGTGCACCACTCGCTGTCTCCGGAAAGTGATCCAAACTCGTCGAGATAGTTCACGTCCGCCTGGGTGTCGCCCCGGCTGGGGAAAAGCACAAATACCCGCGGCTGGCGCACCGGGTCGATCTGGGCGGCGGCCGCTTCGAGCCGGGCCAGCTCCGCGCGTTGCGGTTCCGCGAGAAAATCCTCGCTGGTTTGGGCCGCCTGAAACGCCCCGATCGCCACCAGCCCGCCGACCAGGGCGAGCGCCAGCCGTCCGCCCCACCGCGGCCAGAGCAGACCGAGTTGCCCGATCGAACCCACCAGGTATACCACCACCACGCCGGTCAGCGGCCACAGGGTGCGATACGTAGGCCAGCGCTCCACCGCCACGAGACTCACCACATACGACAACAGTCCCAGCCCGCATCCGCCGATCCACCACAGCAACGCCGCAACCAACCCCCGCCGCCGCCACTCGACCGCTCCGCCGAGGACGATCACCGCTGTCACCGCAATCGCCGTCAGGTTGAACCAGGGCGCCGTGCGCATCCGGCCATCCTCGATGACAAAAAGCCCCAGCGCGTTGTCGAGCGGCTCGCGGATGAACCAGCCCAATTTGTCCAGCCACGCCGTTTCCACCATGATCCGGGGCGACGCGCGAAACACGCCCCCGGCGAAGAGCGCTTTGGTGAGAATGAACGCG
>Ga0182021_10007572_pt1 | contig 12868 bp, 15 predicted proteins | sample 612E3MmetaG_FD_120493 | JGI IMG/M metagenome (GOLD analysis project Ga0182021, IMG submission 120493) | Permafrost microbial communities from Stordalen Mire, Sweden - 612E3M metaG (Illumina Assembly) | ecosystem: Environmental > Terrestrial > Soil > Wetlands > Permafrost | place: Sweden... | reverse complement strand
TTTCATTTTTTTAAGAACATTTACTAATTTTTCTATACCTTTATTTGTTAAGTTTCCTCTATTTATATAAAATACTAGACCCAAATTTTCTTTTTTTGAAAAAACAATCTTGAGTTCATTCTCATTGCAGCGATAAACATTCAATTTAACTGTGTTTGAACCAATATCTACTATTCCATATAACATTTTATGTAACCTCTAAAAATGTATTGAAAAATAAAATAATTCTATGTATATTCATAACTTCCAACTGAACATAATCTCTATTAATAATCAAATTAGTGATATTTAGATCAACATTTGGTATTATAGATTATGTTATGTTTTTAATAATTATTAAAATATTTCAAAAAAAGTTCATACAAAAGATAATTTGATAATCAGAGACCGAATGAGTATAAATTTAAAATAGATCAATAATAATTTATATATAAATAATTTAAATTTTGGTGGTGATCAATTGAATATATTAATTGCCTATTATTCTTGGGAAGGCCACACTAAAAAGATAGTTGAAGCTTTGGCTTCTAAATTAAATGCTCCAACAGAAAGAATTGAACCTGTTAAAGAATATAACATGGGTATGAAGGCTATAAAAGCATTTTTAGGATTAAAATCTAATATAAAACCATGTAAAATAGATTTATCTGAAATAGACCATCTAGTCGTAGCTACTCCAGTCTGGACAGGACGACCAACTCCTTACATCAATAAATACCTATCATTACTCACCAACACTCAAGATAAGACCTTTTCAGTGCTGGTGGAGATGAGTAAAAGTGGAGCCGAAAACACAACAAAAAAAATTCAGAATGAATTGGAAAAAAAGGGTATGAAATTTATAACATCTACTGTAACAATCGAAGATGATGTAGACGCTGGAAAATTCGATGAAGCTGTTTCTAGGCTGGCTGAATCAATTAAAAGATTAGAATAACAACATTAACGATCAAATTTATCTAAATTCTTAGAATAAATTATTAGATTGTTAAATTGGACTGAATTTATTAATTAAAATAATGTTCAGTTAGTATTATAAAGATATTCAGGAACTTGATAGAATTGTAATGACCAGAAACATCTTGGAATATTTTTTAGGATACTTTAAATCAATTATTTACTAAATCTTAAAACTCAATACTTTAAATATTTGAGACAATAATTATTGTATCGAATTTTTATGAGTGAATGAATAATTAGTTTAAATAATGAATTAAATAAATCAATTAGGAAATCAATTAAAATTTAAATTTATTTAATACTAAAAATAGATCTCATGGTGAAAATGTGCGTTTAAACAAATTGAATATTATTGGAATTATTATGATCTTGTTTGCGGTTTTGTTATCTGTTACAAATTTTTTGGATAAATTGATATTAGCCCTCACTTATCATTTTCTAGAGGGATCTTCTCAAGGCAAATCTATAATACTTTTTTCTGTTATGGGCAGTATGTTGTTGTTTTATCCTTTATTTAATATAAATGGAGCAATAAGCAAAAATATATCCTCAATTAGTAGTTTACTAAAATTTGAGGAAAAGAAATATCTTAAATTCGCGATTATAACCTTGTTTTTTACATATTTGTTTGGTCTTCTTATCGAAGTATTAATAAGATTAAAGTTTGGTGTATCAATATTAACTACGTTTATAGCTTATAACTCAAATTCCTACAGTTCAACTGCTATAACACATAGTCATGTGTTTAAATCAGTTTTAGGTTTATTAATTCAGTCTTTAGGAATACATATCAGCAGTGGTGTAAATATAAGTGTACCTCTTATACCCTACGCTACACCTTTGGCACTCATTGTAGTGATTACATGGCCTTTAATTTTTATTGCAGGAATTATAGCCATCAGTAATATGGAAAGAGATTTGTATAAGGTGATAGTTGCATTTGCAATTACTCTTTCTTTAATTGGAATTTTAGATGGTGGATTATTTTCAACACCTGCAATAATTGGTATTGCCGGACTTTTAGGCTTGTATTTCGTAAAAAAACCATTTTCACCTAAAGATTTGATCAAACCTAGTGTTATAGTAATATTATTAATTGTTCTAAGGCTTTCCATAGGACTTCTTGGTACCAATACCGAAGTCCATGAAATTACCATTATCAACCCTTCAGATAATATTGATCTACAAGGTTATGATGTCTTGAGCATCCAAAAGGAAACAAATAAAACGATTATAACACTTCCAGGTAATGTTAACGATAAGGTACTTTTAAGTGAACTCGCACCGACATTAAGGGGTAATACCAGCGGATTTTTCCTTTCATGGAACATACTATCATATGTTTAATAAATAAACACTTAAATTCCATTTTTATTTATTATTGAAAAAAGATACATTTGGGTCATTATTCTTAAAATTAAAGACTGATAAATTGAGTGATTAAATGGACGGAAAAATACTGGGTTTATTGGAGGATTCTTAACATCTTACCTTAGTAAAGGATATGAAAATTATGATCATGTGGATGAAAAAGATGGAGTAGTTGTAGGGCAGTTCAGGATTGATTGTATAATGTCGAATAGTAAAGGTACTAAATCGTTTTACGGTTCAGTTAAAGTTGGGGAAAGAGGACAGATATTTATTCCTAAAAAAGCTCGAGACGAATATCATATTCATGCAGGAGATAGCTTAATTGTATTTGGGGATAAAAATATGGTAATTAAAATAATGAAAGCAGAAATGATGCGAGATATTGCTCTTAAAGTATTAGAAGAACTCGATAACAACAACGTTAAATTTGTATTTAAAAGCATTTTAAAAATTGAATGAAAATATGAAAATAGAAGATGGAATAGATATGCTGGAATTACCAATTTTTCTCTTAGGAACTGATAGGACAATTTACCCTACCCTTATTCATGATAATGAGAATGTAATTCTAGTCGATGCTGGAATATCAGACAGTTTAAAGGATATTAAAAGCATTCCTAATGAAATACCAGAGGTTAAAGTGTTTGTACACGAAGAAGACAAACCATACATACAGGGTGAAAAAAAGATCCTAAGGTTGAATTCAAAATTCATGGATCGCATAAATTCTTTACCAAACGAAGAGCAAAAAAAAGTTTTAGATATGTTTGAAAACTCTTCTGTAAAAGTTAACATCATTCTAAATGATGGTGAAGAGCTTGCCTACTGTGGAGGAATTATATTTATCCACACCCCAGGCAATACACCAGGACACGTATGTTTGTACCATAAGATGAGTAAAACTCTCATAGTGGGAGATGTATTGAACGTTATTAATGGACAACTTGTCAGGCTGAACAAAGATAGTATGAACGAAGAGGATGTGAAAATAGCAATAAATTCACTTAAAAAATTAGAAAAGTATGATATAGAGAATGTGATGAGTTATCACGGCGGCTTATTCAGCAATAAACCCAACGAAATAATTAAAGATTTAATAAAAGGTTAAATAAATGCTAGATCTTAACCTTCTTCTGCTTCCTTTTTTCGGATTTCTCATCGGCTTATTAGTGTCTATGTTAGGTGGTGGTGGTGGTGGACTTTATGTACCGGTTTTGACACTGATTTTTGGTATACCAACACAAGTAGCTGTTGCCACATCACTTGCATCGGTATTACCAACCACTGCTCTCGGTGCCCTTAGTCACTATCGCGAGGGTAATGTAGACATCCGTACAGGATTTATTTTAGGAATAGGTGGGATAGTAGGCACTATAATCGGGGCTTATATAGCTAATTTGCTTCCTTCAATTCTTTTGAGAAAGTTTCTAGGTGTTTTTATGTTAATAATGTTAATTCCAATGTTACGTAGTGCATTGAAAAGACGTAAAAAAGCCGAGGAATCTGAAAATGGTAATGAAAATACAAAAGCAATTGTAAACCTTACAGGACCTAAAAGAATAATAGCCTCATTTTTTGGAGTTGCATCAGGACTAATGGCAGGAGTTTTTGGAATAAGTGGAACTCCTCCTGTTACCATGGGACTTTATAGTTTAGGCCTGCCCGCTATAATGGTCGTGGGCACATCTGTATTTGTACTTATATTTAACTCAGCTGCAGGTATAGGGGGTTATTTCCTGTTAGGAAGATTAGATCTGAAATTAATTATTCTCCTTGGTGGTGGAGCAGCTGTAGGTGCATATCTAGGACCTAAAATCCTTAAAAAAATTGATCCAAAGACAATTGAGAAAATATACGCGCCATTGTTAATAACTATAAGTCTTGTTTTTGGCCTAGCATTAATACTGAGTTGAATAACTTAATTAAAGTAAAAAAGCCAAAAAATATTAATCCATAAAATTGGCAAAATTGAAATTATTCCAACTCTAGGACACACTAGGGGACATGTATGTCTACTTTATAATGAGGTGCTGTTTGTTGGTGATTTAATCAAGACAAAGAATTGAAAAATATTCCCAATACAATCATTAAATCGAATAATTCCCTTATAAAAGAATCCATAGCTAAAATTGGCAATTATTTTGAGTGTATATGTCCTACTCATGGAGAACTTATTAAAAGTGATATTCCACCACAATTGCTTTATTTTCAGCATTTTTAGATATAATCCTGTAGATGCTATTTTAGATGTTTTACCATCATCAGTTGTAACACTTATACCTACATCTACGTTAAATACTTTGACTGATACTACATGGTTCACTTCCACACTTGGAAATGCATTTTTTACCATACTATAATCATTCTACATAGGAGCAATAATATCGGCTATTGCAGCCATATTATCTGCACTTCGTGGAGCAAAATGTATTCACAAAGATATAATGGTTAAAACAGATGAAAAATCTGATCTAGAATAGCAAGAATTAAAATCAAAAACAAAATCTAAATAAAAAAAGCTATATCTATTCAGTTTGACTATTACTTGACTACTTTTTTTTTACTAATCGTTTTTTTCGTTTTTCAATAATACATAGTAGGTAGAACGGCTACCTCCCTTTTTATTCAAGATATCCATATCCATTAAATATCTCAAATCTTTATAAGCTCCCTGGCGGGAAATATTTAGAAGTTTTTGAACTTCAGAGTTTGAAATGCTCCCCTTTAAATGAATATATTCTAATATTTTCCTATGTTTATTTGATAATTTAATTCTTACTTGTCCTGGTTTTTCTGGTAAAAAAATCAATATTTGATCTTTGATCAGACTAAGAGACTCTAAAAATCCATGAAAAAAATAATCTAACCATTTAGTTAAATCTTGAGTTTTTGTGTCAACGGAATTCAATGCATCGTAGTAGGATTGTCTGTCATTATCGTAGTATTCATCCAGGGTAAAAAATCTATCAACATCAAATTTTCTTAGATAAAGAAAAAGAGCTGCTAGAGCTCGGCCTGTTCTACCATTACCATCTACAAATGGATGTATTCTCACAAATTCATAATGAATAATACCTGCTGCTGTTACAGAATTTAATTTAGAATGATTTATCCATTCAACGAAGTTTTGCATTTCCTTACGAATTGAATTCACATGTGGAGGTGTAAAAACTATTTCCCCTTTTTTATTAATTACATGTACAGGTATGGTTCTGTATTCGCCTTCTTGATATGTATAATCCAATGTGTAATGGGTTATATCTCTGTGAAGTTGTAATATAACCTTTTCAGAGATCTTTCCATTTTCAGAATATTTATCCAAGTTTTCAAGTACATTTAAATAATTTAATACTTCCTGTTTGGCTTTTCTCTGGGCTTTTATTTTAATCCCCTTTGCAAGTGCATCTACTTGTTTTAAAGTAAGGGGATTTCCTTCAATAGCAGTTGAGTGGTGAGCTGACTTTAATAACGCATCCCTTTTCATAGAAATTTCCATTTCTACAATTAGAGGTGCATTAATAATAAAATCTTTTATGGTATAAATTTCTATTAAATTGTTTACAATTTTATCGTTGTAACTAAAATTAGGTTTGAACATATTATTATAACCTCAGAATCTTCTAACAAAATTTCTTTTGTAATTCATATAATATATATTTGACTATTTTTTGACTATAAAATATAATATTTAATTTTTGTATAAAAAATGAGGGAATTTAGATATTATCTAATTAAAAATAGATAAAAATTAGAATTTAAAATATGACCCACAAACGTTATTGACATGATCATATAGTTCACATCCTTCGCAATATCTTAAGTGTGTCGACAATGCACAACAGATAATCATGAATAAATTTGTTATTTTTATGTGTTGTATCAGCAGTAATTTTTTCACCTTATTAAATTCAACGGTTAAATTATAAAAATATTTATTATTAAGATTAGGTTATTAGAATTATCATCCTAGAAAGGATTAATAATTTTTTTAATTAATGATATAATTTCGAGTTTCAAGTGATTTCATTTTAATAATTAGAAGGAAGAAAGATATAGATTTACCACCAAACTAAAATACTATCATATCAAATATTATATTTGTATAATCCAAAAGGAGTCTAAATATGCTGATTTTAACAACACCAACCATTGAAGGAAAAAAGATAATTGAATATCATGGTTTAGTAACTGGGGATTCCCTATTAGGGGCAAATCTCTATAAAGACATGTTCTCAGGAGTTAGGGATGTAGTAGGGGGAAGAACTTCTAAATATGAGGAAGAACTTACAAATGCCAGAGAATTAGCTCTAAAGAGTATGGAAGAAGAAGCCAAGAAAAAAGGCGCTAATGCGATTATCGCAACACGTGTTGCATATCATAATCTGGGTGGCACAATGGGAAATACCATTATGGTCACTATCTTTGGAACTGCAGTTTCATATCAGGAATAAAAAATTATAAATTATCTTTAGAAGGTGAAATATTTGGGTGTTACAAAAACTCTTATTGAAAAGCGCTGGGGAATTATAGCCATACTTCTTGGAATTATAATAGGATTTGTTTCAGCTTTAGTATGTATTATTTGGCATTTAGTTATTTTTGGATTTAATATAATGTACATAATTTCTCCATTAATGGCAGGAGTAGTTGAAACAGTAATAGCTCGTAGAAAATATGGTAAAAGTACTGGTGCTATAAGTGCTCTTGCAACATTCCTTTTAATTAATATATATGGCTGGTTTTTACCAGGATCGGTTATAGATCCTACCAAAGAACCTGCAACACTTAGTTTTATTACTATAATTGCCATAGTACTGACAATTCAGGCTGCTTTCCCTATATTAATGAATTATTTACTTTTTGTTGTAGGTATTAGCATTATCAGGAGAATTATCGGTGCGTTAATATTCTTTCCATCGCGAATCCTTGGAAAACCTAGGGAAATAGTTAAATATGAAATTAATGGACCGTCTGCCGATGAAACTTTCCTTGATGAACTTACAGTACCTCTTGTATCAGTTCCTAATACAGGAATAGGAAAAATAAAGAAAAACATTGGTTTAGTTACTGGGGAAGCTATAGCTGAAGAAAAAGAAACGGTAGGACTGGTAAATAAACTTACAAATGTCCTTGAACCAACTTTACTTGAGGATGTAAATCTAGGTGAGGCCAGAAAAGAGGCTATGTCTCGAATGCTTGAAAAAGCTAAATTAATGGGAGCAAATAATGTTGTTGAAGTTATAATTGATTATGTCTCTATGGGTGGGTTACAAGGCAGCGTATTAATTGTAACTGTTACAGGAACCGCAGTAATATATGAATAACTCATTAAATGAAACTATATGTCGATAAATATTTATTATTTTTTCCCACCAATCATACTCCATAAGAATAGCTTGCAGAAAAGATCTGTGTTTTTAAATCCGATCTCTTCTAACCATTCAAGCTGTATTAAGAATGATTCGTGTATATCATCACCTTCTTGTTTAGGGATTCTAATGTTATCAACATTCCTTTTTTTCCACATATCAAATTTTTTCATGGTATCTACATATACATTGGATAAATCATCAGAAATATTATCTTTTAACTTTTCAGCATGATAAATCCAGTAATAAAGACTTTTTAAGTAGCCGTCTTTGTTTATGGTTTTCATTTCATCAATGTTGAAAAACCAGCCATTTTTATCCAACAATTTGTAACATCTGTTATACAACTTCTTTTTATCGTTGTTTAAAAGATGGTGGATAGCAGATGAAGAAGTAATCACGTTGGGTAGTTCATTAATTTCAGATTCCCATTCATCACAAAAATCACTTTGAACATATATTACCCTGTCTTCAAATTTTTGCAATTTTTTTTGGGCTATGGCCTTGAAATCATTGGAATAATCGAGGTAATAACAAATTGAATCTGGAAATTCATTCAAGACTTTTTCAATAAGAATTCCACTTCCAGCGCCTAAATCCAGAAGAACAATATCATCAATTTTTTCAAATTTTAATATGTCAATAAGTGTATCCTGCATAAAGTCATATCCTTGCACAATTAACCGGCACATCTGATTATAGTCATTTGCCATTGATATCGAGTGAAAACGCTCTCTATCTTCTTGTTCCATAATAAATACCTCATTTTTATAAATAAAAATTAAACATAATTTATCAAACTGAATATTAAATTTAACTAAAAAATTATGTAAAAACTAAATAAATAATAAATAATAAATTATTGGATAAGATCATCATCATAATTACAATAATTCTTTTATTTTTAATTAAACTTTCATTTGAGTTCTGAAATTTAATTTGAGGTTATATTCTATTTATTAGTTTTAATGGAAAATCAGAAAAATTAAATATATAATGTTAATAAAGATATGTGATGTTTATTTTAATAAATGATAGAGCATGATAATTTATTGGAGGATCATAGATGTTTACTAACTTAAGAGTGAATATGTTGAATATAGAAGCGAGTTCACCTAAAAATAAACCGTTAAAGATTATAAATAATATGAATATAAAGAATGGTGATGTTTTGCAGATATAGGTTCTTGAGGGGGATATTTTACATTTAAATTTTCTAAAGCAACAGGGAAGGAAGGTAAGATTTATTCTGTTGATACCAATCAAAAAACTCTGAATTATATCACTCAAAAAGCAAGAAAAGAAAAATTAAACAATATAAAAACCATCCATACGAATGAAAATGAACTAATTTTACCAGAAATGGTTGATATATTATTTTTGAGAAATGTTTTCCATCACTTACCACAACAAGATGAATATTTCAAAAATATCAAACAATTTATAAAAAATGATGGAAAAATAGTTTTAATAGAACATAAAATAAAAGGATTTAATTTTGTAGGCATATTTGGCCATTATACTTCCGAAGAAGTAATTAAAGATAAAATGGAAAAAGCTGGTTACAGAACTTATAAAAAATTTGATTTTCTACCTAACCAATCATTCACAATTTTCAAAATGAAATAAACATTAGAAACAATTATCATCATCAACAAACTAAAATTCATTAATATTTTTTTTAATAAATTTAACTTCTTAATACTCTTAGATACTTAAATATATGTTAAAACATTTTAAATGATATGTATATCAAAATAATTTGTGTAAATTATAATCTAGAACATTATCAATGTCCAAATTTAATGACTATAGATTTATTTTTCTTTTTTTGTTTCATCTAATTTTTTTTCAAGACTATTCACAGTTGAAATTAGTTCATCAATTTTCTCTTCATAGTGTTCTACTCTTTTTTCTACTCTATCAGCTGCTTTCTGGCTTTGTGCTCTAAAGAAATCAACAAAGGAATATGCAAGAGTGGCAGTAACTAAACTTAAATACCCCATACCGCTTAAAATCAGGATTATTCCGATTATTCGACCAAGTCCTGTAATTGGAACAATATCTCCGTAACCTACAGTGGTCATTGAAACAATAGAATACCACATTGCAGATTCATAGTTTGGTACTTCTGGGTTAACACCATGTTCAACAAGGAAGAAAAGATACGAACCTACTATAAGAACCAATAACAGTGCCACAGTAGCATAGTCTAATTTTGTTTTTGAAGGATATTTGAGAACTTCTCTTCCTGTTATTAATACAACTTTGTACAGAGCATAGAATCTCAAGAGCACAATTAACCATAAAATATCTATAAATCCAAATAAATGGAATAGATTGAAGCATATAAATGTCAAGGGAATAATGGAAACTATATAAGCCCAATTCTTCCGGATAAATTGCCAATTAGTCTCATTCAATTTATCTTTTCTAATTCTAAAAACAACAAAATCAACTAATATAAGCAGGGCCACTACAAGATCATAAGTGCCAATATTATAAACCGTATTTGACAATATACCTAGTGTAAAGCCTACAATCATTAAACCCATTACCAACAGGTCTACTATTATAAGAGCACTCAATATTGCTTCAAAAATTACTTGTATATGTCGTTTCATATTTTCAATCCCTCAATTAAATCATTAGTGTTGTATTTTAATTTACGATATTTGAAATAACCGTAAAACCATCTTATTGACCAGATGAAATGAAATCCTGTCCACCATACAATTCCTAGGAAAAGATATTCAACTACACCTAAGAAGATGTTAATTAATGCTATTAATAAAAATATAATTGGATTTCTAATAAAAAAGGAAAATGTACCAATAAATGTCTGTATACCAGACGAAAATACCAGGGTAGGAGGAACACCGAATATAATCCACAATAACAGGGCAAAAAAACCGATAATAATTCTAATAATACTTCTACGGGGAGATAATGTTTTATTCAACTGTGAATATAATTTTTTTTCATCTGTATTATTATCTTTTTTTTCATTCATTAATTCACTTCAAAGATATTTTCTATATTAATATTCATTTATAGATATATAAATTATTTAATATACCCAAAATTCGTTGGTAAAACTCTTAAAAATAATTCATAGTTTTTTAATAAATAACTCTATTCTATTGATTTTATAATTTAACTAAAGAAAAGAAAAAATTTTAATAAAAAAAGAATTAATTGATCCTTTCTTTTTAATCGAATCAATAGGTTTTTTTATTTCCTTACAAGGTTGCTTGCACCTATAGCTAATAATAATAGTACCGGCCAAATTTCAAGTCTTCCTATCCACATATCTGCTATGAAAGTCAGTTTAACTATAACTGGTGATGTACTTGACATAAGTGCAGCTGATAATCCAACATTACTTAATGCTGAGGCAACTTCGAATAAAACTTGAGCTACATTCTGATAATAAAACAACACAATTAGTAAACTTATTATAAACACCATTAAATACACGAAAACAAACAGGCCAGTTAATCTTAATAAATTGTCATCAGCCTTAATATCTTTCACATGATGAATTTTATGAGATATAACTGCACTTTGTGGGAGTAAAAATGATTTAATCTCCCACCAAACTGATTTAACCATTATACCAATACGAATCCACTTTATACCTCCGCCTGTTGAACATGAACCTGCACCAATAACCATGAGTAAAGTAAGTACAAAAATAGCTAATCCAGTATATTGTCTTAGTATATCTGGTGATGTGGAAGTCTGAAGACCAGTAGTAGTTATTGCTGAAACCACTTGGAATACAGAAAACCTTAATGAAAGAATGAAATCATGACCAAAATAGGGGCCGTTGTAAAGAAATACAGTTACTATGATGGTACCAATAATAATTAAAGGCCATGAAACTTTTGTTTCTATATCTTTAAAGTATTCTTTCCAATTCCCTTTGAGTACTGTGTAATGTAATGCAAAGTTAGTTGCACCGACAATCATAATAATTATAGCAACTAACTCAATCCATAAACTATTGAAATAGCCTATACTAGCATTTTGCATGGCAAATCCACCTGTAGAAAGTGCTGAGAAAGTGTAAAATATAGAATCAAAAATAGGCATTCCAGCTATTATAAACAATATAATTCCAATTATAGTGTATAACACATATATATAAAGTATGGTTCTTGCTGTGTGTCTAATGCTTGGTAATATCCTTTCATCCCTACCTTCAGCTGAATATAACCTCATAATGTTAACTCCAGGGGATGAAAGAATGGTTAAAGCCAATACAATGATCCCAACTCCTCCTAACCACTGCATGAACCCTCTCCAGAAATCCATTGTGAAGGCTGCTGCATCTAAATTAGAGTACATAGTAAAACCTGTGGTTGTATAACCTGACATGGCTTCAAAATAGCCATCAAGATACGATAAATCTCCAGATAAATAAAAGGGAAGAGCAGACAATGCACAAGCTATAAGCCAGATTCCTGTAGAAAATATCATAGCACCCCTTAGGGAAAGATCTGTCTGTTTCTTAAATATTTTAAAAAGCATTAACCCTAATAAAATGGTTATAAAAGAAGAATAAAGAAAAGGTAGAATATATTTAATTTCACCGTATATAAAAGCAACTACAATGGGTAACAACATCAAGAGTCCTAAAAAAATACACATAAACCCAGTGTAGTGAAATAGGGAACTGACTTCACCCTTTTTCATTTTATCAATAGAATACATTGAAATATCTCCTTCATTAAAAAATTTATAGTTTGATTTTTTGAGTTTATGTTTAGCTATTTTCTATCTAATTATTTTAAGAATTTCTTAACTACATCTTTTATGGAATTGGTTTTAATTAGAATTGAAATCTTATTGCCTTCTTCTAAAACAATATTAGGTTCTGGCATTAAAATTTCATAATCGGGACTTTTGTAAACTGCACATATAATATATTCTTTGGTGGGACTTAGTTCACCAATTTTTTTGCCAATGACCTTCTTGTTTTCCACTGGGATATCCAGCAATTCTGCGTTACCTTTACCAAGTATAACCATATCTGCAATTTTTGGCCTGATGATGAGTTTTTCAAGGTAGCTTGCAGCTGTGAGTTCTGGACTTACGGTTGCATCAATGCCAACTTTTTTGAAGGCATCTTCATGTGAAGGGTCGCTTATACGTGCAATGAT
>Ga0182021_10007571_pt1 | contig 12871 bp, 14 predicted proteins | sample 612E3MmetaG_FD_120493 | JGI IMG/M metagenome (GOLD analysis project Ga0182021, IMG submission 120493) | Permafrost microbial communities from Stordalen Mire, Sweden - 612E3M metaG (Illumina Assembly) | ecosystem: Environmental > Terrestrial > Soil > Wetlands > Permafrost | place: Sweden... | reverse complement strand
CTCGTCGAGGAACATCGTGACGAACTGCTGGTCCGCCGCGATGTGCGGGTGGAGGGACTTGATGGCCACCAGGCGCTGGAAACCCGCCACGCCGAGCACGCGCCCCAGGTACACCGTCGCCATCCCGCCCGACGCGAGGTGAGTGATGATCTCGTAGCGCCCAAGACGGGTGCCCGGACCGATCATTGACACCGGGTCCGCGGCGCGCGGGGCGGTCGTCTGCACGGAGGATAGGGTACCACTCTCCCCCACGTCGCGCCCGTGAAATCCTATTTCGTGGGCCGGCTGGCCCCCGGCGGATCCTGCGGATCCTCGGTCTCGGGGTAGTGGCTGAGCGCGACCCGACGCCCCTCCGGGTCCCGAAAGTACATCGTGAAGTCGGTTTCCTCTTCGATGATCACGCCCCCCGCGACGAGCCGAGCCTCGACGGCGCCCCGCTCGGTCGGTCGACACGAGAACGCGACGAGCTCCTTCGTGCGCCCGTCGACCGTGGGCTCGCCCTTCGCGCGCTGCTCGATCATGACCAGCGTGTCGCCGGCCCGCAGCCAGATGCTCCGCGGAAGGTTGCGCCGTTCGATCGGCAGCCCGACGAGCCGCTCGTAGAAGTCCGCCAGCTTCACCACGTCGTCGGCACGAAGGGCAAGGTGGTGTACCCGCATCCCCCGACTCTACCCGTTCGTGCTACGCAGCGGCCATGCGTCGGATCGTCGTCGCCACTCACGGCCATTGCTTCGACGGGCTCTGCTCGGCGGTGCTCTTCACGAAGTTCTACCGCCACCTGCATCCGGGCGAGGAGCTGTCGTTCCAGTACCTCGGGTCCGGCTACGGCCCGGGACAGAACGGCGTCGATCCGAAGGTGCTCGACGGCGACGACAACGTCATCCTCGACTTCCGCTTCAGCCCGTCGCCCAGGCTCACGTGGTACTTCGACCACCACGTCTCGGCGTTTCCGTCGCCCACGGATCTGGCCGTCTACGAGGCGTCCATCGGCGCAAAGCCCGAGGCCGAGCGGCGCATGTTCCACGACGGGACCTACTCGTCGTGCACCAAGCTCATCGCCGACGTCGGCAAGCGGAGCTTCGGCCTCGACGTGGCCCCGCTCGAGAACCTCGTCCACTGGGCCGACATCATCGACGCCGCGCGCTTCCCGAACGCGGAGATGGCCGTGGCCAGGGACGAGGCTGCCCTGCAGCTGATGACCGTCATCGAGCACCACGGGGACGACGCCATGCTCGCCAAGATGGTGCCGCGCCTGCTCGAGCAGCCGCTCGACGTCGTGGCGCGTTCGGAGGACGTGCAGCTGGCCTACGCGCCGCTGCGCGACGGGCAGCAGGGCTTCATCGATCTGGTGAAGTCCCACGCGGTCACGCGTGGCGACGCGGTGCTCGTCGACCTCTCGGACAAGGAGATCGAGGTCGCGGCCAAGTTCGTGACCTACGCGCTCTACCCGCAGTCGGCGTACTCGGTCATGCTCACGTGCTCGCCGAAGAAGTGCAAAATCTCCATTGGCTTCAACCCATGGTGCGGCAAGACGCGTACGCACGACATTGCCAAGATCTGCGAGCGTCACGGCGGCGGAGGCCACCCGGTCGTCGGAGCCATCAGCCTGGGCGGGGGTGAGGTGGCGAAGGCCAAGGAGCTGGCGAACGCCATCACCGACGAGCTGTCGGTGCCGTGAACGCGCCGATCTACGGGCATCGAGGGGGCATGAGCACCGGCCCCGACGATCCGTGGCCCGCGGAGAACGGGATGGCCGCGTTTGCGCGCGCGCTCGACGAGGGGGCCGACGGGGTCGAGCTGGACGTGCGCTTCGACGGGAACGGCCGGGTCGTCGTCTTCCACGACGCGGACCTGTCGCGCATGACCGACGGCGCCGACACGCGCGTCGTCCGGGAGCTCTCCGCGGCCGAGCTCGCGCGCGTGCGGCTCCGTGGAGACGAGCCGATCCCGCTCCTCGCGGAGGTGCTTGCATTCTGCAAGGCGCGCGGCGCGGTCGTGAACGTCGAGCTGAAGCACGACGGCGGTCCGATGCTCGCCCTGGGGCGCCGTACGGCCGAGGTGGTGCGCCGGAGCGGCGCCGAGGTGCTCTTCTCGTCCTTCGAGCCGCGCCTGCTCGCCGTGACGGCCACCGTGCTGCCGAGAGGGCGCCGCGCGTGGCTCCTCGATCCGGCGCGCCGCTGGAGCGTGCCCGCCGTCGTGGCCGCGGCGCGCCGTCCGCTCTTCTTCGCCGTGCACCTCGAGCGCACGCAGATCCGCGCGAGCCTGGTGCGTCGCCTTCACGCCCGCGGCGTGCGGGTCGGCGCGTGGACCGTGAACGACGTGGACGAGGCGCGGCGCCTGCTCGAGGACGGGGTCGACTGGATCATCAGCGACGCGCCGGGCCGGCTCACCGGTCTTCGCAGGTGACCTCGGCGAGGGGGAGATCCTTCGGCGTCGGTTGGATGAACGAGTCGCCGTCGATGGGCGGGTTCCACGCCACCGTGTCGTAGCGGAACAGCACGTCCTGCGCGATGGCGGGCATCTCCACGTGGATGCGCCGCGGGAGCTCGGCGTCGCAGAAGGGGCCGCTGGCCGTGATGCCGAGCGCGAGATCCGTGGGCGTGATGTCCGACATCTTGGCGGCCAGGTGCCCGTCGAGCTCGGCGTGGTAGAGGAGCACGCCGCGCTGGGTGACGCTCACGTCGAGCACGCGCATGCGCTGCTCCGCCCACGGCTTGCCCCAGTCTTCGGGACGCGGCGCGAGGTGCAGCTCCTCGGTGGCGTCCTGCGTTCCCGCGACGGTCACCACGTAGTAGCCGTTTCCGCTCCACGTGAGCGTCGGCGCCGCGAGCCCGGGCGCGTCGTGCTTGAGGATGGTGCCCTGGCCGAGCAGCAGGTTCACGAGCACGCGCGAAGGGATGGGCACGCCGGTGAGCCGAGCCAGGTTGCACGCCGTCGCCGGGCCCGTGTAATAGCGCTGGTTTCGCAGGTCCCGCAACGCGAAGCGCTTGCCGTCGCTGCTCAGCGTGGCGACGCTGCCTTGCACCGGGACGAGCACATCCATGCGCAGCTGGTCGGGCCTCGCGGCGAGCATGAGCAGCTCGCCGCGGACGCGGCCCTGCGAGGCGAACTGGTCGATCTTCGCGTCGGCGGTGATGGCGTGTCCGCACGCGGTCGTGGCGCGCATGCGGTCGATGGCAGCCTGCGCGTTCGGGAGCTGTGACGGCGGCGGAGTCTTGGCGCACCCTGCGAGCAAGAAGAGCGGCAAGGCCACGGAGGCGAGGGCGCGTCGTGAGGGCATCGGCGCGCGAGCCTACTGCATACCTCGGCCGAGCGCAGCCCGCGCGACGACGCCCTGCACCGCCTCGGTGACGCCGAGCGTCGCGAAGTCCGCCGGGTGCACCCAGCGGACGTCGGCGGCGTCGTCGCCGGCCGTCGGCGGCGTGCCCTCGTCGACGGGGGCGCACTGGAGCTCGTGGATGTCGAACGCCAGCTCGCCGTCGCGGAGGGGGAAGAGCTCGAGGTAGCGCACGACGGTGACCACCAGCCCGGTCTCCTCCCGGACCTCGCGCACGGCGGCTTGCTCGGGGGTCTCGCCGGCCTCCAGGCGACCCCCGGGAAGGCTCCAGGTCCCCATCGCGGGCGGTCTGCCCCGCCGGACGAGCAGGACGCGGCCGTCGCTATGGAAGATGACGGCGCCAGCGACGGTCTTGGTTTCCACGGGCCATCGAGACTACCGTGGAGGCGTGCTCGTCGCACCGCTCGAAGACGCCTGGCAGAAGGTCCTCGCCGACGTGGCCGTGCGCCACGGGCTCGTCACCGAGCCGCACGCGCTCGCGGCGGCGGTTCGCGCCCTCTCCGAGGCCTACAACGACGAGGGGGTGGCGCCGCCCCGCAAGGACGTCCTCGCCGCGCGCCTGGCGTTCTTCTTTCCGCGCGACGTGCCGAAGTCGGCAGGCGCGGTCCGGGAGCTCGTGCGCACCGGAACGCTCGCGATCCCGGACGGACGGCCGCTCCGCGTGCTCGATCTCGGTGCGGGGCTCGGCGCCTCGACCTTTGGCGTCGCGCGTGCCCTCGCCGCGTCGGGTGCGCGAGGGGCCGTGGAGGCGACGTGCGTCGACGTCGACGCCGAGGCGCTCCGCGTCGCCGAGTCCCTCGCGGAGAAGCCTCCGTCGCTGGGCGCCCTGCACCTCGACCTGCGCACCCAGGTCCACGGTCTGCCGTTCGAAGCCAAGGGCACCTTCGATCTCGTCCTCCTCGGCCAGGTGCTGAGCGAGCTCCACCGCGACGCGGCGCCGGAGGCCCGCGCCGAGTTGCATGCAGAGTACATGCTGCGCATCCTCGACCGGCACGTCGACGCCGAGGGCTCGCTCGTCGTCATCGAGCCGGCGTTGCGGCGAAGGGCGCGGCACCTGCATCGCGTACGCGAGCGGCTCCTGGCGTCGGAGGCCGTGACGCTCTTCGCGCCCTGCCTGCACCGCCGTGCATGCCCCATGCTCGCGCGGGAAGAGGACTGGTGCCACGAAGATCTCCCGGTCGATCTCCCCTCGTGGCGCGTGGCGCTCGCCCGCGCGGCGGGTCTCCGGTTTCAAGGGCTGACCTTCTCGTACCTCGTCCTGCGCAAGGACGGCCGCACGCTCGGCGCGTGCCTCGGGCCCGAGGGGCTGGCGCGTGTCGTCTCGCAGCCGCGCGTGAGCAAGGGCAAGCGGGAGCTCCTCCTGTGCGGCGAGCTCGCGCTCGGGGGAGGGGGTACCTGGGCGATGCGCCTCGATCGCGACGGATCCAAGAAGGACGCGTTCGCCGCCGCAGAACGCGGTGGCATCCTGCGCTTCAAGCCGACCCTGGACGAGGACACCGCGCGCGTGACGGCGGACCACGAGGTCGAGGTCGTCGTCGGGCGTTGACGCAGGCGGTCGCACCCCCTACGAACAGCGCATGCGCGGGCTCTACGCCATCGTCGATATGGACACGCTCTCGGCGCGTGGCCTCGACCCGCTGGCGTTCGCCCGGGCCGTGCTCCACGCGCGCCCGGCCGCGCTGCAGCTTCGCGCCAAGCACGCGGCGCCCAGGGAGACGCTGGACCTCCTTCGTGAGCTCGCGCCCCTGTGCCGCGCCGCTGGCGTACCGCTCGTCGGCAATGACTGGATCGACGTGGCCCTGCTCGGTGGCTGCGACATGGTCCACGTGGGGCAGGAGGACGTGTCGCTCTCGATGGCCCGGCGCATTGCGCCCGCGATCGGCGTCGGCGTGTCGACGCACACGCCGGAGCAGCTCAGCGCCGCCCTCACGGAGGGCCCCGCGTACGTGGCGTTCGGGCCGGTGTATCGCACGCACTCGAAGGCGCAGCCGGATCCCGAGGTCGGTCTGTCGGGGCTCCGGCAGGCCGCGAGGATCGTCGCGATCTTCGGGCGCGAGCAGCGGCGGTCGGTCCCGCTCGTCGCCATCGGCGGCATCTCGCTCGATCGTGCGGAGGACGTGGCCGAGTACGCCGACATGATCGCCGTCATCGGCGGTCTCGTCCCCGACGCCGCCGTCGCGGGCGATCCGTACGCGTGGGTGAAGGAACGGTCGCTCGCCTACGTCCAGGCCATCGCCCGAGGGGCGGCGCGCTCGCGGGTGGCCTCGTGAGCCTGATCCTCACCGGCATCGCGGTCGCAGGCGGCGTGATCCTCGGCCGGATCATCGGCTCGTCGGTCATGGGCGGCAAGAAGGACCACGAGGCCAAGCCCGAGGCGAAGAAGGAGGGACCCAAGGTGGAGCCGAAGACGCCGGAGCTCGAGCTCGAGGGGTTTCCGTGTCGCCTCGGCGACGTCGTCCTGCGCTCCACCGGCGACGAGGCCTGGCTCGCAGGCGCCATCGTGCTCAGCGAGGCCGACTCGCCGCCGTGCCTGGTCTTCTTCGTGTCGCCGGACGCGGGCGCCGACCGCGTGGTCTTTGCCCGGCCCGCGCCCACCGAGGAGCTCGTCTGGCTCTCGCCCGTGAAGGAGGATCTGCAGATTCGCGCCGAGCCGCCCTCCGCCGTCGAGCACGAGGGCATGCACTTCGAGCGCAAGCGCCGGCTTCCTCTCCGGGCCAAGCGCCACGGGACCGGTGCCCCCGACGTAGGCGATTCGGTCATCTTTGCAGAATACACGGGTCTCGGCGAAGAGCGGCTCCTCGTCCTCGCCAGCGGCGAACGGACGGTGGCGTTCCGCGGCGTGCTCCTCCACGCGGGGACGTTCGACGTGCTCCCCGCGGGCAGTCGCACGCTGGAAGAGACCTAGCCCCGGGCGGCTAGCGCGTCCGGACGAACATCGCTTCGACGGCCAGCTGCGCCGCGGCGTTCCGGTCGAGATCGCGGAGCGTGCGGAGGACCTGGGAGAAGCGCTCGGCCGCTCGCTCGGCCTCGGCCGTGTCCGGCGCTCGCCTCGCCTCGGCGGCCAGGTGCACCGCGAGGGCGGTGAGCTTCTCCGGCAGCGCGTCCTTGTCCTTCTTCGCCTCGTCGCCGATCTCGAGCGCGGGTCCCATGGTGGGAGCACGCATGGCGGCCAAGGCTCGGCGCACGAAGTCCTCGCGCGCCTCCGAGGCCTCGGGATCGGCCAGGCTCTGCGCCAGAGAAAGGCTCCCCTCGGAGAGGGCCGCCACGGCCTTGGCGCGCAGCAGGTCGACCCCCTTCTCGGCGAGGAGCTCCGCCACGACGCTCTCGGGCAAGGCGCCGAAGCGCACGCGCTGCGTCCGCGATCGAATGGTCGACAGGAGGGCGTCGGGTCGGGCCGTCAGGAGGATGAAATGCGTTCGCTGCGAAGGTTCTTCCAGGGTCTTGAGCAGGGCGTTGGCGGCGGACTGGCTCAGCTCCTCGGCGCTGCGCACGACGTAGACGCGGGCGCGTCCCTCGTGGGGGGGAAACGCGGCGCGCGCCAGCACGAGCGTGCGAACCTGGTCGATGGAGATGTCCTGCGTCTCGGGCGTGCGCCGGCCAATCTGCGCAGGCTCGTACAGGGCGCGCCCCAGGAGCACGACGTCGGGATGTCGAGGTCGCGCCTCACCCGCGCGCGGGAGGACGCGCACGCATGCCCCGCACTCGCCGCAGGCGTCGTCGCCCCCGGGCGCGCGTCTCTCGCAGACGAGCGCCTGGGCCAGGCCAAACGCCGTCAGCTCCTTGCCGACGCCGTCCGGACCGTCGAACAGGTACGCGTGGTGCACGCGATCATGGGCGAGCGCCCGCTGCACGGTCGCGACGGGCACCGCCTGGGCGCGGACGAGGGAGAGCAGCGAGGGCATGGGCCCATGCGTCGTAGAAGGAGCCGCGCCCCGCCGCAAGGGTCAGTCGTCGGTGTCGTCGTCCTCGGCGCCCGGCGCGACGCCGTTCTGGGCGGCGCGCTCGCGCGCGAACATGCGGTTGAGCGTGCGACGGTCGATGCCGAGCACCTCCGCGGCGCGGGTCTTGTTCCCCGACGTCCGCTGGAGGACGCGATCGATGTACCGGCGGTCGAGGACGGCGAGGGTCGGCCAGTCGCCCGCGAGGTCCGCGCTGCCACTGGCCGCGCCCGCCCCGCGGATTTCCGGCGGCAGGTCCTCGGCGGTGATGGCTCCCTCGCGCGCCAGGAGGAGCGCGCGCTCGACCACGTGGGAGAGCTCGCGCACGTTGCCGGGGAAGGAGTACTTCTCGAGTGTCGCGAGCGCTTCCTCGGCGACGCGCGGCTCCGGCCGCCCGAGCTCGGCGGCGTGCTTGCGGAGAAAATGGGTCACGAGCGGTCGAATGTCGCCCGTGCGCTCGCGGATCGGCGGAACGCGCACGGTCACCACCTGGAGGCGGAAGTACAGGTCCTCGCGGAAGCGCCCCGACGTGACGTCGGACTTCAGATCGCGATTCGTCGCCGCGACGACGCGGACGTCGACCTTGATGATGCTGTCGCCGCCGACGCGGCGGATTTCGCCCTCTTGGAGGACGCGAAGCAGCTGCACCTGCATCTTGGGCGAGACGTCGCCGATCTCGTCGAGGAAGAGCGTGCCGCCGCTGGCCTCCTCGAAGAGGCCACGCTTGACGTTCTGGGCCCCGGTGAAGGCGCCCTTCTCGTGACCGAAGAGCTCGCTCTCGAGGATGGACTCGGGCAACGCGCCGCAGTTGATGGCGACGAAGGGCTTGCCGGCGCGCGACGACTTGTCGTGGATGGCTCGCGCGACGAGCTCCTTGCCCGTGCCGCTCTCGCCGACGATGAGCACCGTGGCGGTCGTCGGCGCAACCTGCGCAACGGTCTTGTACAGATCGATCATCGCCGGCGCGCTTCCCACGATGTGCGTGGGCGCCGCGGGCACGGCCTGATCGGGCCGGGCCGAGCTGGCCAGGCGCCGGCGCGCGATCGCCTCGCCGAGCATGCGCCGGAGCAACATCGGCTCGATCGGCTTGGGGAGGTAGTCGTAGGCGCCGTGCCCGATGGCGCCCATGGCGCCTTCGACGTCGGCGTAGGCGGTCATCAGGATGACCGGCATGCTCGGGAGCGCGGCCCGGACGCGCGCCAGGACGTCGTGCCCCGTACCCTGGCCGGCGAGATGGACGTCGGTCAACACCACGTCGTACTGGGTCAGGCGTGGCGACGGCGGGAGACTCTCGGCCGCGTCGAGCACGTCGACCTGGTAGCCGTCGGCACGCAGCGCGCGAGCGAGCAATCCGGCGAGGCTCTCGTCGTCTTCGAGGAGCAGCACACGGCCGCGGGAAACTGGAGCGGCAGCGTGGAGGGGCGAGGTGGTCATGGTTGGGATTCCCTATGGGGCACTGTGTCGCGGTCTGATGGGCTTGTCCAAGCAACTTGGGGCGCAAGTGCTGGAAATGCGTAGGTCTTGGGACTTCGTGGCCAGGATAAAAGCAAGCTCCGTACCTGGTCTCCTGCTAGGACGGGAATCGATGGATGGCTGGCGGCTCGCCGAGCACCTGCACGGTCACTTCGGTTGGCTCGCCGCGGCTGCGCTCGCCCATCCCGCCGTCGTCCTTCGTCGGCGAGGGCGGCGCGCGCCGTGGGCCGTGCGCGTGTCGGTCGGTCTCGTGACGCTGGTCGCGATCGCGGGAGGAACGATCTACGGGCCGTATCGCGAACGTCTCAAGCAGGGCATCTTCCAGTCTGCGCCCCAGATCGGGCTGCTCTTCGAGCGCAAGGAGCACCTCGCCTTCGGCGCGCTCATCTTCGCCTGGGTCGGTGCCATCGCGTACGCCGCGTCGGCGAAGCGCGAGCTTCCCTTTGCGGAGGGGCTGCATCGGCTGGCCCACCGTTCGTTCGTCGTCGCCGCGCTCCTCGCCGCTACCGTCGCGTTCCTCGGCACCATCGTCGCCAGCTATCGAACCTTCTGATGCGCGCCACCCTCGCGCTCCTCGTCCTCGCCTCCTGCCTCGCGCGCGCACCCTCGGTTCCCAAGCCCGAGCCCGAGCCGGCGCCCGTGCCCGTGCCCGTGCCCGCTCTCCCACTCACGGCAGTCCCCATCCCCACCGCCACCGGTTGTCTCATCCACGCCGAGCGACACGGCCCGCGCGCCCTCCGTCCGCGCGCGGGCGACGCTCCGTACGCCACGGTGACCGCGACGAACGACGAGCGCGTCCTCTTCCGCGAGGGTGCCGCGACCGTGCCGTACGTCGAGCTCGAGACCGCCGGCGGCGCCCTGCGTGTCCGCGGCTACGTCGACGTCGCGCCGCACGCGACGAGGCCCATCGTCCTCAGCGGCGTCGTCTGGCCGAGGAAGCGGACGCGCCTCATCTGGGAGGGAACCACCGCCGAGGGGGAGATGCGCGTCGCGGTGGGCCTGCCCGATGGCGTCACGGTCGACGGTAGGAGCGTCGCGACGGCGACGGTCTCTTGCGCCGCACTGACGGTCCTCGACGAGCGGACCGCCGAGTACGAGTTCCGCGCCGACGACCGCCCCCACGGCCCGCGAGTGTCGGTGAGGCAGCCGACGCCGCTCCGGTCCACCTACGACGGTCCCGTCCGCGCGCTCGTCACGGTCCCGGGCGCCGCCGCCTACGCCGGCGTGACGCGCGCCGGGTTGCGGTCGGTCCAGCTCGACTACGGCGACGTCATCCTTCGCGGCTGGGTGCCCGCCGAGCTCGTCGGTTCCGACCTGCGCGGCATCGGCAACATCGGCTTGCGAGGCCACGTTGGCGGGACCACAGTGAAGCAAGGCCTTCCGGCGTGTGCGACGCCCCTGCCGGTGTTCGCGAAGGGCAGTGCGAGCTTCCTGGAGGTCGGCGCCGTGGCGGCGTTCGCCCCCGTTCGCACGTTCGAGACCGCCGGCGGCTTCGCGCGTATCGAAGTGGGCTCGGAGTACGAGGAGGATGGCAAGCTCCCCTGGTACGCACGCACGTCGGACCTGGAGGGATGCCACGCGCGCTCGACCGACGCGCGCGGGTGGCACTTCTAGCGGAGCACGCGATCCAGCGTCTTGGTCAGCTCGAGGAGATCGAGCAGGTTCTCGACGTAGTCCATGTCGTCGGTCTGGATGTGCACGATGGGCGAGAGATCGTACGAGGCGAACCACGCGTCGTAGAGCTTGTGGAGGCGGCGGAGGTACGCGTCGGGGATGGCGCTCTCCATCGCGCGGCCGCGCATGGCGATGCGCTTCTTCGCGGTGCGCATCGAGCAGTTGAGCGCGATGAGCACGTCCGGTGGGCGCAACGCGCGCTTGATGCCCTCGTAGAGGCGCAGGTAGACGGCCCAGTCGCGCTTGTCCATGAACCGCTGGGTATAGAGGTTCTTGGCGAAGATTTCCGCGTCCTCGTAGATGGTGCGGTCGATGACGGCGGAGGTCTCGCACGCCGCGAGCCTCTGGTGCAGCTCGAGCTTGTGGGCCAGAAAGAACGCCTGCGAGTGGAAGGCCCACCGCTTCATGTCGCCGTAGAAGTCCGCCAGGTACGGGTTCTCCTCGTTGGGCTCGTAGAAGGGCACGAGGTCGTAGCGCTTCACGAGCCAGCGCACGAGCGAAGTCTTTCCCGCGCCGATGGTGCCGGCGACGGCCACGTGGCGGCGCTTCGTGCTCATGCCCGCATCGCCGTCCAGGCGATCTTCGCCAGCCCGGCCAGCGAGGGGTGCGCCTCGGCCTGGAGCAAGAGTCGCGCGAGCGGCAAGAGGGTGCGATGGTGCGGAAACCACGGCGGCTTCGGCCGCATCCGGAACGCGCCGGTGACGACGCTCTTCTCGGCGTGGTCGAAGAGGAAGGCGTTGTGCACGACGCCGCTCCCCGAGCCGATGTTCTCGGGCGGGTTGCCCGGGAACGCGCCCCAGGTCGGGCTCGCGAGGCCGTAGATGACGCCCGGCCAGCAGTTGATCCCGATGCCGCCGTAGCGAAGCGCCATGATCGCGCGGTCCAGCTCGGCGCGGTGCGCGTCGGCCGTGATGGGATGCACGAGCAGGCAGGTGCTCAGGGTGCCCCACACCGACTCGTTCGCAAAGGGCACGGCGGCCGCCAGGAAGCTTGGCGCGTCCTTGGCGTCGAGCGTCACGACGCCCAGCACACCGCAGAAAGCCTCTTCCGAGAGCGCCAGCTCGGACCCGTCGGGCGCCACCTTCGGCAAGAGCGTCCACGGCAGGACGCCATCGCCCTTCGCGCCAAGGGTCTCGGCGTCGCCGTACCGTGCGCAGAAGCGCGCATAGCGCTCCTCCGACCCGGGGTAGTAGGCGCGCCGCGGCGGCAGCGCCTTCAGCGCGGCACGGACCTCCGCGAGAAATGTCTCGCGCTGCAGCCAGTCGCGCGCCACGACGAGGAGCTTCGCCGCGTTGCAGTTGTAGCTCGCGTTGTTGGACAGCATGCCGGCCACGTGGGCCGCCTGGTACTTCATGTCGGCGGCCGACCAGGGGCCGGGCACGACGAGAATGGGCGTCACGCAGCCGAGCTCGGCGGTGAAGGGGCGCGGGTTCTTCGGCGTCCGGTCGCCCTTGCGGCGTTTGCGCTCGGCCTCGTCACTGCCCCAGACGATGGCGTCGTAGGTGCGGTCGGAGCCCGTCACGAGCAGCGTGTCGATGCCCGCATGCTCGGCGAGGTACGAGCCCACGTCGGCGCCGCCGTACGCGAAGGCGAGGAGGCCGGCGGAGACCAGCGGCGCGAGCGCCTCCTCGAGGATCGGCCCCACGCGCTCGAGGACCGGGTGCACCTTGAGGAGCACGACCTCGCCCTCGACGAAGAGCTTGTGGAGTACATCCATGGGCGCGATGGACGTGACGTTGCCCGCGCCGAGGACGAGGCACGTTCGCCCTTTGTCGGGCGGCGAGCGATAGAAGGCGCCCTGCGTCGCGCGGGCTCCGGGGGCCATCCACACGTCGGCCGTGAACCCCGCGAGCATGGCGCGATCGTGAACGTCGTTCGGAAACACCCGGGCGACGAGCTGCTCGCCCTTCCTCTGCATGGCCGGTGGACGCGGCGCACCGCCCGCGCGCAGCGCCTGGACGAGGAGACGCAGGTAGCGCGCCGTGGCATTGGGACCGCCGAGCCACTCTTCTCCGGCGACCGGCGCGCCGGCGTCGATGCCCTTGACGGCGCACGCCTCGGCGACCCAGCGCTCGGCGGTCCGGACGACGCCCGCGAGGCAAGCCTCGAGGAGGGCGATGCGCTCGGCCATGGGCTTCTGCACCCATGGATCACGCGCCGCACGGAGGTTCTCGATCGCGGCGTCGAGGGCAGCTTGATCCATCGTGCGGGAGACTACTCCAACGTCGGGCGGACTTGGCTACCGCCGTTGAAGCGAAAACCTCGGATGCGAATGGCCGGCGCGACGACGGCGCCGCCGTCGCTCCACCAGGTGGGGAGGGCGCGGCGCTCCTTCGTCATGCCGTCGCAGCGCGCCAGCCCCGCGAGGAAGCCGTCGGTGAACCGGGGGTTGCCGACGGAGCGGGTGAGCTTGCCGTTCTCCACGAGACAGCACCCATCGCGCGTGAGG
>Ga0182021_10007570_pt1 | contig 12872 bp, 9 predicted proteins | sample 612E3MmetaG_FD_120493 | JGI IMG/M metagenome (GOLD analysis project Ga0182021, IMG submission 120493) | Permafrost microbial communities from Stordalen Mire, Sweden - 612E3M metaG (Illumina Assembly) | ecosystem: Environmental > Terrestrial > Soil > Wetlands > Permafrost | place: Sweden... | reverse complement strand
GAGAGCACCTTCGCGTTCTACGCAGGCGTCGACGGTCTGGCGGACTGGGGTGGAGAGTCTCGCGCGGTGGACCCGGCGCCCGCGATCTGGTCGGGGATCCGCGAGGCGACCTCGCTGGACGCCGCCAACGCCGTGCTCGACCGACTGAAGGGCGCACGCGTCCGGCTCACGAAGGGCGCGCTGCTCGATCGCTTCGAGCTCCGCGCGGAAGAGCGACGGTTGCTGGAGCTCCTTCGCGCACGCCCGCACACGATCGACGAGCTGGCCGCGAACGCCGAGCGCCTCGGCGAACGGGGGGCACGCCTTCTTATCTACTGCCTCACGATCACCAAGCAGCTCGAGCCTGCCCCCGTGGGTGACGAGGAGAATCCGCCGCCCTCGTCGAGCAATCCCCGGACCGCCGAGCCCGACTCGTCCTCGCGCGTGCCGGTCGCCGCGCCCTCGAGCTCGACCCCGCTCGGACGCGTCGCGCTCAAGAAGCCCAACTTCGGCAAGAGCTATCCCGTCATCGAAGAGCACATGTTCAGCGGGGCCATCGACCGGCGCGCGTCGCCGCTGCCCGGGACCGTTCCTCCGCAGGAGGATCCGCGGAAGAAGGAGATCGTCACGCGGGCGACCGGCATCGACAAGGAAGACTACTTCCAGATGCTGGGGATCACGCAGGAGGCCACGCCCGAGGAGGTGAAGGCTGCGTATTTCAACCTCGCGCGCGTCTGGCACCCGGACAAGCTCCCGTCGCATCTCGGCGACGTGAAGGAGTCCTGCAGCCGCGTGTTTGCCCGCATGAGCGAGGCGCACCAGACGCTCACGGATCCGAAGATGCGCGCTCGCTACGTGCAGGTGATGAAGGAAGGCGGCGCCACACCCGAGGAGCAAGAGGTCGTGGCGAACGTCGTCGCCGCGACGGTCAACTTCCAGAAGGCCGAGATCTGCGTCAAGCGCAACGACCTGCCCCAGGCGGAGGAGCTGGCGCGCAAGGCCCACCTGGCCGATCCCAAGCAGGCCGAGTACCTCGCGCTCCTCGCGTGGATCGAAGCGATGAAGCCCGAGTCGCAGGGGCTCGAGGAAACGCTCGCGAAGATCGAGAAGCTCACGGAGGCCATCGAGCTCAACGCCAGGTGCGAGCGGGCGTATTTCTATCGCGCGATGCTCCAGAAGCGACTCGGCAACGAAGACAAGGCGTACAAGGACTTCCAGAAGAGCGTCGAGCTCAACCCTCGCAACGTGGACTCCCAGCGCGAGATTCGCCTGCACGACATGCGCGGCAAGGCCTCCATCGCGCCCGGGAAGCCCTCGGTGAAGCCACCGACCTCGAAGCCGGGGCTCTTCGATCGCTTCTTCAAGAAGTGAGCTGGCTACCGCACGATCAGTGTCTGTGCCGGCGCGACGCCTCTTGGCGTCCCGAGCACGGGGGCCAGGATCTGCGCTTCGCGGGTGCTCATCTTGCCGGAGGTCGCGAAGCGGATGGGGACGTCGACGTAGCCGTTGTCCTTGATGTCGAGCTGCACCAGCAACGCGCCGCCCAGTTGCTTCACCCCGGCGACCGGCGCCGCGATGGTCACGCCCGGCGGGAGCGGGATCCGCGCGCGCAGCCGCACCTTGTCCGGACTGTAGGTGTGCTCGCGCAGGGTCACGTGCAGGAGGAGGTTCTTGCCGACCGCGGGCTCCTTGGGCCACTCGACCTCGAGCGAGAGCGGCGTGGCGAGGAGCTCGGCCGGGGTGCCGAACGGCCGGAAGACGGGACGCACGAGGCGCACGAAGACCGGGGCGCCGCGCACCTCGACCGCGGCCGACGTGGTGCCGGGATCGAGGGGCACCTCGACCTGCTCGTCGCCCGCGAGGTGCAAATCCCGGGTGACCGCGCCGAAACGGACGCGGACGTCGGAGCTCGCGGCCGTGGAGAGCTCGGAGGTGAGCAGCGCCTCCACCGCGGCCAGGGTTGCCGCCGGCGAGCCGAAGGAGCCTCGCGCGTCGAGCCCCACGAGCAGCCAGCCCGCGAGGCGATCGCGCGGCGCGAGGCTCGCCCCGACCTTGGCGCCGCGAACGAGCGCGGCGTACACGAGCGAGCGATCGGCCGTCACGCTGGACGGGAGGGAGATCGCCCCCGTTTCACTCGGCATCACGCGCCGGCGCAGCTCGCTCAAGACGGTCTCCGCCTGCACCGAGCGATGGGTGCGCTCGGCCAGGACCAGATAGAGCCTCGCCAGCTCGACCGCCGAGTCGCCGCTGGTGACGTGGTGCACGAGGTCGGACACGAAGGCATCCCAACATGGGAGCGCGCCGGTCTGCTCGGGCGGAGGCTCTGCGGCGGCGAGCGCCAGATGCAGATCGGTCTGGTCCGTGGGCTTCCCGACCGGGTTGGGACAGAGGTCGGCCACCGGCCGCTTGGGCCCGTCGCTGGGAGCGATCAGATCCGCGCGCCGAACCAGGGCCTTCTTCAGGTCCGCGTCGGGCACCGGCTCGACGGCGATGGCGAAGCGCCCGCGCGCGCGGAGGAGCAGATCGTGGGCGCGCTTCGTGCGCGGAGCGTCGACGCCGGCGCCCGTCGTGGACCACCGTTCGATGCGCACCGCGGCCTCCACGGCGTCGGCCAGATCCGCCGGCGAGGTCAGCGTGTCGGGATCGAGGGCTCCGAGCGCGGCGTCGAGCGTGTGGGCGAACCCGCGCTCGACGACGAGCTTCGGGCGGCCCGTGAGGCGATGACCCGCGTCGACGTCGACGCGAACGTCGGACGCGCTCGAGACCCAGACGGCGCGCGTGCGCACGAGGACCTCGCCGGCCGCTTGCACCGGGAAGCGCGCCTCGAAGGCGTCGTCCGGGAGGGACGGCGCGCTGACCTCGGCCGTGAGCGATCCCGTGCCCTCCTTCGTCGCGCGGACTCGGATCGTGGTGACGGCCATGCCTCCGGCAGGCACGTCGAGGACGCTGGAGGCCTGGCTCGGATTGAGGAGCTGCGTCGCCTCCTTCGCCGAGATGCGCAGGGTAGCGCGCGTCGCCGTGGCCGATCGGTTGCGCACGACGATGCGCGCCCCGGCTTCGTCACCCTCGGTCCACGCGCCGCCCGACTCCACGGTCACCGACAGCGGAAGCGCGACGGGCACCGACAGCACCGTGGCCGCGGGTGGCGCCGCGTCGGGGTGCGCGAGCAGCCCGATGCCCCAGCGCGTCTCGTAGGGGCCCAGGGGAACGGTGAAATGCACCTTGCCGTTCTTGTCGGTGCGAAGCGGCGCCGATGCCCAGGTGTGCGCGAAGAAGGACACGCCCACGCGCGACGTCGCATGACTGCCACCGAGCCGCCCGCTGCCCGAGCCGAAGCCCTGCCCCGTGCCGGTGCCCGAGCCGTGCCCGGTGATGTCGCCCAGCGCCGTTCCCGTCGCTTCGGTGAGGGTCGTGTCCCACGCTGCGACGGTCGCGTCGGCGACCTCCATGTCGTACTTGGCGTCGACGAGGCGGTCTTCGGACATGGCGACGGCGTACGGCGTGCCCGAGCGCACGACGCGCTCGAAGGGATCACGCACGTCGTCGCCGGTGCCGAGGGTTCCGTCGGGGCCCGGCGCGCGGAGCTCGAAGCCGTGGAGCACGGAGAGGAATGGGACCGAGACCGCGGCCGTCTTTGCGAACTGCATCGTGCCACCCCACGGATCGAGGAGCGAGCTCTCCGCGAGGGTTCCGTCGCGCACCATGCGGCGCAACAGGGCGTTCGGATCCTTCCAGATGGGCTCGTCGTCGGCGAGGTGCCGATCCTGCTTCGCCGTGCGCACCGCCTGGAGGACGCGGAAGAGCTTGAGGCGCGTGACGCGCCGCGCGACCGTGTCGAAGGTGACCTGCGGATCGACGGCGACGAGATCCGAGAGCGTGATGGCCTCGCCCCCCGGCGTGAGCGGCGGTTCGTCCATGGCCGCCGTCGTCAGGGTGAGGAGCTCGGGGTTGAAGGTCCACGCGCCCGAGGTGCCCTTGCGCTTCACGTCACGAAGGCGCTCGGGCGAGGAGGTCGCCTCGTAGACGGCACCCTCGAGCGAGCGAAGCACGTGCGCGAAGGCTTCGTTCAGCGTGTCCTTCGCGGTGCCACCGGGATCGGTGAGCGGGGTCGCGGCGCTGCTGCCTCGCCCCGCGAGCAGCGCGCGACGGACGGGCTCGGACGCGGCATCGGACGTGAGCACCGCGTCGCAACGCGCGTCCTCGACGCCGAGCTCGCGGCAGATACGGTGACGCGTGTCCTGCGCCTCGAGCCCCGAGAGCGACGCGCCGCCCTCGAGATCGACGAGCAGCGCTTGCACGCTCCCGGCGAGGGGTTGTCCGCGCTCGTCCACCAGCGTCGCGTCCACTTCCACGTTGCCGTTGGGCGCGAGCCGACCGCCGGTCACCTGCGCCGTCACCCGCGGCAGGATCCGCGGCAGCACCAGCAGCGCCGTGCTGGCCGCGTGGAACGGCTCGCGGCTCACCGGTTGCGTCGCGGTGAGCGACCAGATGCCGCTCGTTCCCTCGGCCACGCTGACCTGCGCCTGCGAGGCCGCGTCGCTCCACGCGACGCTTCCCTGCTCGGTTCCGCTCGCGAGGGAGTAGCTCCACGGGGCCGGGTCGCGCTTGGTCGCGTCGACGTGAACCGCCACCTTGTCCCCGACCCGCACGGTCGAGCGGTCGGCTCGCACGATGGACTTCGCGTCGCGGTCCACGCGCAGGCACTCGAGATGCGGGCCGCCGGCGCTCGCCAGCTCGGGAGACGTGGTCAGCGGAGTGAGCCGCACGGTGGCGGCGACGTCGCCCGCGCAGGGCCCCCGGTCGCGCCTCGCGCCCACGTCGGCGGGCACGTTCCAGGTGATCTCGCCCTCGCCGTTCACGTCGGTGGTGAGCTTCGTTTTCAGCCCGTCGCCCTCGACGAGCGTCTCGCCGGCCATCCCCTTGTCTTTCGCGTCGCGGAGGCGGAAGGAGACGCGCTGCGCGAGCCCGGGCACGAGGCTGCCCGATTCGGGGAGCACCTGGACCTCGGGCTGGGGCAGCCCCACGTTGGCAGTATCTCCGCTCTCGAGCTTGCGTCCTTCGTAGGCCACGCGGGCGACGAACTGCACCTTCGTCGCCTTCGACGGAGACACCACGGTCGGCGCGGTGACGGTGCCGACCGCCACGCCCGCGGGATCGGTCTGGAGGAGCGTCGTCACCTTCTCCCAATCTGCGTCCTCTTTCGGCGGGCTCATCCCCGTCGAGCCGGTCCACACGCGGATGGGCGCGTTCGCGATGGGCGCGCCGCTGCCATCGCGCGCGACGAGGCGGTAGCCGAGCGATTGCCCGACGTCGACGCTGGGCGCATCGAAGTGCGCGCGCAAGGACGGCTCGCCCGGCGTCTCGTCGCGCGCGGCCAGGCGCACCGAGGCGATCTTGGCGCGCACGTCGGGCACCTCGGCGACGAGATCCCACGACCAGGTCGGATCGTCGTTCGGCGGAATGGGCAAGCGCACCATCGCGAGACCGGACGCGTCCGAGACGGCGTCGATGACGTGCCGCGCGTAGGTGCCCTCCATGAGCTTCACGCGGACCGGCTTGTTCGCGAGGGGCTCGCCCGTCGCGGCCGAGCGGGCCTTGACCCACGCGGTCACGAACGAGCCCGGAACGACGGTGGCGTCGGGCACGTCGAGCTCCACGTACACCGGCGCGCGACGCGTGACCTTCAGCTCGCGCGTCCGCGAGTGATCGCCGAGGCGCATGCGCACGAGCAAGGTGAGGCTGCGCTCGTCGCCGTCCGGCACCGGAACGTGCAGCACCGTGGTCGCGGCGCGATCGGTCGTGGCGAGCACGCTCGGAGGGGCCACCGCAGCGTGCGTCTCGAAGGTCCGCGGATCCCACGCCGCCTCGATGGCGACGCCGCCCAGCGGGGTCGGCGCAGTCACGGTGGGAAAGCCGTACGTCTCGAGCTGCACGTCGACGAAGCCGCCGGCATAGGCCGCCGAGGCGGCCTGCACGAAGGCATCGAGGCCCCGCGCCGCGGGATCAGGGCCCGCAGCGCCCGAGTGTCCGGCCGCGAACAGCGACAAGCCCAGTGCCGAGAGAGACAACCCGTGACGCAGGAGCGATCGCATCGTCCATCGGACATACACCAACCGCCGCGGTTCCCGTGGAAGAGGAATGCCGTGGGTACAGCACCTTTCCGCTCAACGCGGAATGACGGCCGGCGGTATCTCGGAGAGCGAACGCACGGGGTCCACGTCGGCGGCGAAGACCGGCCCGAACTCCTTCCGGAAGCTCTCCGGCGAGAGCGTGGTCTGCCCCGCGATGCGCGCGAGCTGCTTCGCTTCGAGATCCGAGCGACGGAGGCGGATCATGTAGGTGCGCGCGATGCGATACCGGTCGGACTCGAGATCCACCATGCGCACGCGCATGCGGCCGCTCTTCGGATCCATGATCGACGCGAAGGGGATCGGGGTAAATTTCCCGTTCACCATCGAGATGAGGACGTTCGAGCCTCCCTCGATGACGTAGCGGGCGGCGCAGTAGCCGAGGTCACGCGTGTACTCCATGTCCGACGGGACGGGGTCGGCGCAGCGGAGCTCGTAGCCGATGTTCTTGGCGACGACCGTGCTCTTGACGCCGAGGTGCAGCAGGCGCGCGCGCACCGCGCGCTTCACGATCTCGCCGAAGTCGACCTCGGCGATGCGGATGTGATCGTGCTCGTCGCGCTCGACGTTGGCGAGGGAGGCGAGGTCCTCCTCCGGGAGGATCTCGACGAGCCCCTCGGCCATGACGGCGATGCCGTAGTTCTTGCCGTCGGCCAGGCGCTTCACGATGGATCCGGCCAGCGTGTCGACGATGGTCGAGAGGCGCGCGTGCTCGCCGGTGAACTCCTCCGGGATGAGGGTCACCGTGGCCCCGGCGGCCTTGCCGATGCCCAGCGCGAGGTGTCCGGCCTTGCGGCCCATGGCGATGACGAAGTACCAGCGGCCCGTCGTCTTGGCATCGACCATCAGGTTGTGCACGATGCCGACGCCGATGCTGCGCGCCGTCGTGTAGCCGAACGTGGGCACGCCCTCCGGGAGATCGAGATCGTTGTCGATGGTCTTCGGCACGTGGACGACGCGGAGGTCACCGCGCGAGGCCTCGGCGAGGCGATAGGCGCTGTACGCCGTGTCGTCGCCGCCGATGGTGACGAGCATGCCGACGTGAAGCCGCTTCAAGGTCTCGAGCGCGCGCGCGAGGGTCTCGGGCTTCTTCGTGGGGTTGGCGCGCGAGATGCCGAGCGTCGAGCCGCCGCGGAAGTGGATGCGACCGATGTCGGCGATCTCGAGCGGCGTCGTGTGCGACGTGTCGCCCTCCATGATCCAGCGGAAGCCCTCCTGGATGCCGAGGACCTCGACGCCGGAGAGGCGGGCACGGATGGTGGCTGCACCGATGACGCTGTTGATACCGGGTGCGGGACCGCCCGCGGCGAGGATGGCGAGTTTGCTCACGACCGGCGACGATAGCGGACCGCGGCCGCGATGGCGACGAGCACGAAGAGCGCAAGGCCTCCAAGAAGCCAAATCGAGCGGCTGGGCGCGGCGGTCTTGGGCGGCTCCGGCGGGGCGACGTCGAGGGTCACGCCGCGGTGCGAGGCCGAGAGAACCGCCTGCGTCGTGGCTTGACCGTACGCGATGCGCGCGACGTGCCGCGCTCCCTCGGGTCCGTCCGAGATGGCATAGAGCACGTACTCGATCGTGTGAGGATGCGCCGGACAGGCGAAGGTCGCCGCGAGCTCGAGACCGTCGCCGCCCACGGCCTCGACGCTCGTGAGGGTGCCCGGACACGCGGTGTCGTCGGCGCGCACGCCCACGCCGTGGGCCACGAACTCGGCCGGATCGGTCCGCAGATCCGCCGCGGCGAAGGTGAACCGGGCCGAGACCACACCGGCGTCGCCCAGCGTGAGCTCGCTCGACGAGAGGCCGCGATCGTGCGCCTCGGCGTGGCCGGCGAGCAGCATGGCGGCCGAAAGCACGGCGAAGTGGTAAAAGCGCTGGCGATGCACGAGACGCACTACTTCGAACCCCGACCGAAGGACCCCGAAGGCGCCGCGCCCCTGGTGCTCGGTTGCATGAACTTCGGCAAGCGTACGCCCAAGGCCGAGGCCTTGCAGCTCATCGCGCACGCGCTCGACGCGGGCCTCGGCCTGTTCGACACCGCAAACGCGTACAACGACGGCGAGTCCGAGCGCATCCTGGGCGAGGCCATGAAGGGCCAGCGCGAGCGGTTCCTCGTGGCGACCAAGGTGGGCTTCGGGCGGACCGCGGGCAAGCCCGAGGGCCTCGCGAAGACGCGCATCAAGGAGGCCTGCGACGAGAGCCTGAAGCGACTCGGCACCGACTACGTCGATCTCTACTACCTGCACGTGCCCGATCACGGCACGCCGATCGCGGAATCGCTGGAAGCGGTGGCCGAGCTGCTCGCATCGAAGAAGATCCGGCGCTGGGCCGTGTCCAACTACGCCTCGTGGCAGATCCTGGAAATGCTCCCCATCGCCGAACGGCTGGGAATTCCCCACCCCGCGGTCGCGCAGCAGCTCTACAACCCGCTGATCCGCCAGCTCGACGTCGAGTACTTCCGCTTCGCCGGGCAATACCGGATCCACACGACCATCTACAACCCGCTGGCCGGGGGTCTGCTCACGGGCAAGCACCTCCGGGATCGCTCCACGGTGCGCGGCTCGCGCTTCGACAACAACGCGTTCTATCAAAAGCGCTACTGGAGCGACGCCTTCTTCGAAGCCACCGAGAAGCTCGCGCGCATCGCCGCGTCCGAAGGCAAGACGCTCGTGCAGCTCGTCTACGCGTGGGCCTTCCGGAGGCCGGGCGTGGACTCGGTGCTCGTGGGACCGGGGACGAAGGAGCACCTGGACGCCGCGCTCGAGGCGCAATCGCACGTGCTGTCGAAGGACGCCCTCGGCGCCATCGACACCGTGCATCGCGAGCTCGTGGGCACAGACACCAGCTACGCGCGATGAGCGCGTTCGCCGCGGCGCTCGAGAGCTACGACGTGGAGGGGGCGGTCGCCCACTACCGCGAGCACGGCTACGCGCTCCTTCCGAACGTCGCCAGCGAGAGCACGCTCGGGGCCCTGCGCGCGCGCAGCGACGACATCATGCAGGGGCGCGTCACCTATCCGGGCCTCTTCTACCAGATGGATTCGCCCACCGGCCGCTACTACGATCTCGAGTTCGGCAAGGGCTGGGAAGGCCCGTCGCCGAACTACCGCAAGATCGAGAAGCTCGAGCTCGATCCGGTCTTCCTCGCGTGGCTCGACAACGCGCTCTTCGAGCGCATCGCGCACGCGGTCATCCCGGGCGACGTGAGCATCTACCGCGCCGTGCTCTTCTCCAAGGCCGCCCATGGCGGGTCCGAGCTCCCCTGGCACCAGGACGCAGGGAAGTTCTGGGGGCTCGATCGCGATCCTCCGCTGCAGATCTGGACCGCGCTCGACGACGCGCCCATCGAGGCGGGCTGCGTCGACGTGCTCCCGGGCAGCCACGCCGCGGGGCTCGTGACGCCGCTCGGAGGCGTGGTGCCGAAGCCGAACGTGGAGGCCTCGCACGCCGACGAGCTCAAGGTCGCCGTGCCGGCGCGCGCCGGCGACGTGATGCTGATCCACAACCACCTGTGGCATCGCTCGGGCTCGAACGCGACGGACCACCCGCGGCGGGCCTTCACGACTTGCTACATGAGCGCGGAGACGCGGTGTCTGCGCACGAAGCGGGCGCCTCGGGTGTTCCCCAGGGTGTTTCAGCGATGACTTCCCGGGCCTCGTGAAGGTCGCCGGTCTCGCGTTCGCCGCCGTGGTGCTCCTGGCGTGCGCGCCGAACGAGCCCAGGGCTCCGCGTCTCGACGCCGCGGACGCGGCGCTCGCCGACGTGACGGCCGTCGACGCGCCGTCACCCGCGGTCGATTCCGGCCTGCCCGATGCGAAGAGATCCCTCCCACCCGGCATGCGAGGCTCGACCGTCTCGTGCACGACGGACGACGATTGCTGGTCCCGCGGACCGATCCCCATCGCGCGCCCGAAGGCGCTCCGCGGAAAGCACTTCAAGCCGTGCGTCGACGGCGAGTACGCGCCGCTCTGTGGCGGCGACGGGACGTGCCTGACGCTGGGCTATCGTTGCTGAAAGATCGTAGGCTTCGTGGATGCTCGGCGTCCCTCCGAATCGCGCGTATGCCGTTCTCCTCGCCATGTGCGCGGCGTGCGCCGCCGAACGTCCTCCCGCGGCGCCGCCGCCCGTGACCGCGGCGCCCGTCTTTGGGCCTGCGCCGGCGGCCAATCTTCCCGTCGGTGCTCCCCTGCCCTCGGGCTGGGCGTGGCCGGTGAACGCCCAGGCGTTGCTGCGAGGGCTGACGGCGGGGACGACGTATCGCCCGGTCAACGTGGCGGCCCTGCAGGCCAGGAGCGCGGCGGCCCCCGGTCCGTGTGCGCCGTTCGAGATTGCACCGTCGATCTGGATCACGCCTTTCTGCGGCGTGTTGCCGAAGCTCTCGCTCTCTCCGCGTGCGGCTTTGCGTCCCGTCGCGGCCAGCACGCCAGGCCCCACGGCGTCGGGGGTCGATCTGCGTGCGCTCGGCTTCGACGGACCCGTGAAGGACCAGCAACAGGCCGGCGTGTGCTGGTCCTTCGCGCTCTCCACGTTGATGGACAACGCCCTGCTCCGCGCAGGGCGCAGGGACGTGATGGCGCCGTTGCACATCGTGGCCGACGACGAGTTCCAGGTGCTCTTCCAGAACGGGTCGGGGCGTCCGCTCGTGCAGGAGACCTTCTGGCCGTACGATCCGCACAAGGCGTGCGAGCTCGACGAGAGCTCGGGCGACAAGCCTTACTGCAAGGACGCCTACAACATCGACGCCGGCTCGTGGCAGCGCGATCCGGCGCTCGTCGCCGAACGAACGCGCGCCGATGCGTCGGGCACGTATCGATTCCTGAGCGTGCACCCGCTGGCCAGCAGCCCGGGCGATCCCGACGAGATTGCCCGCGTGCTGAGCACGGGGCAGGCGGTCTACGCAGGCTTCGACATCGACGTGCGCCTCTGGAGCGCCGCGAGGCAACAGGCGGGCGCGGTGCTCCCCGACTGGCAGCCCAACACGGGATCGGGCGGTCACGCGGTCACCCTCGTCGGCTATCGGACGACCGCCGGCGGGCGGCAGTTCCTCATCCACAACAGCTGGGGAACCGGCTGGGGCGACGGCGGCTACGCGTGGACCAGCGAGCGCATGGTGCATGACCGTCTGACCGACGCGTTCGTCGTCACGGTCGGCGACGCGGCGGGGACGCCTCTGCCGACCACGCCGTTCCCCGTGCCGACACCAACGCCCACGCCGGGTCCTTCGCCCAGCACGCCGTTTCCCTTTCCGTTTCCGTTCCCGCCGCAGGGCGGCGGGGGCGCGGCGACGTGTCCGGCCGGAGCGGTCCACGACGCGCTGCTCCAGACGTGCGTAGCTCCCTGTGCCAATGGGGCCGCGCCGATCGCGGGCATCTGCGCCGTGCAACCACCCCAGGCGCAGCCCAACCCTCCGCCTCCGGCAGGTTGCGCGGCAGGGCAGCGTCCGGATCTCGTCACGACGCAGTGCGAGCCGCCGTGCGCGAACGGGTACCCTCGCGCCGCCGGGATCTGCTTCTGACCATGCGCCGCGCCGTCTTCGGCTCGCTCGTCTTCCTCGCCGGATGCCTGGGCTCCTGCGGCTCGCTCTACCACGATCCGATCGACCTCCCCGCGCGCGACGCGGCAAACCCCGTGACGGTGCCGCTCGACGTCGCGTGGGAGACGGCGCTCGTCGTCTACTCGGGCGGCAGCCCGGCGCCCATGGGCATCAAGGACGCGACCGCGACGTGCACGCCTGCCACGCAGTGCCTCGCGAGCGTGGTGCAACCTTTCGTGGAGAATGACGATCCCAAGCTGGTGGTCGTCGGCCTCGCTCCGGGCCCGGCCGACGTCGAGCTGCGCTACTACCAGCCGGTGCGCAAGGAGACGATCACGGCGCACCTGCACTTGGTCTTCGTGTCCGAGACGCTTCCCGAGATCGACCTGGGCGACGAGCTGCACGCCTCGCCGTTCGCCTGGAAGCACGCGCCGCTCGAGCTCGCGAGCCACCTGCCTTCGGGCGCACCTGCGGTGGACGCAGGCGCACGAGAGACCTCCGCACGCTGCGAAGGTGCCACCTACGAGGATGGGCCCAACCACTACCAGTGCTTCGTCCTCGAGGAAAGCGCCGGCGTCGAGCGACGCTACGCCACGTGCCAGCACTCGTTGCGGTGCTCGGTCATGCCGGGCGGCGTGCTCGTCGACGGGTTCTCGTTGTGCGTGGAACGAGACAAGGACGGGCGTGTCACCGGGGCCGTCGCGGAGTCGGACGATCGGCGCCGGCAGATGGGAACGTGGGGCCAGCCGACCGCCGACGGGTGCCTGCGCCCACTGCGTTGAGCCTCGCGTGTCACGGTGCGGTATCCTCCTGGCGTGAGGCCCAGCGCGCGCAGCAGCCACGCGGTGACGTTCGCGGCGCTGCTCGTCGCGAGCGCGTGCGGAGCGCGAACGGAGCTGCTCGCGCCCGAGGTCACCGACGCGGGACACGACGGCGGCGCCGGGGATGCCGCGCACGATGCTCGCGTCGACGCGGCGCCCGACGGCCCCGCCGACGCGCCGGTCGACGCGCCACCCCGGGTCCACGGGTGCGCCGACGGCCAGAGAGAGGGCTTCGTCGACGACGTGGAATACGCCGCGATCGCGGGCTGCGCGGGGGGCTGGAGCATCCCCGGCGTCATGCCGTTCAAGCCGGCGCGGCACCGGGATTGAACGGCATGCCGCCGGGGATGCGCCAGCCCCCCGCGCAGCCCGCGATCGCGGCGTATTTCACGTCGTCGGCGAAGCCCTCTCTCTG
>Ga0182021_10007568_pt1 | contig 12873 bp, 8 predicted proteins | sample 612E3MmetaG_FD_120493 | JGI IMG/M metagenome (GOLD analysis project Ga0182021, IMG submission 120493) | Permafrost microbial communities from Stordalen Mire, Sweden - 612E3M metaG (Illumina Assembly) | ecosystem: Environmental > Terrestrial > Soil > Wetlands > Permafrost | place: Sweden... | reverse complement strand
TCCAGCCACACCCGCTCGGCATCTGCGACCCGGTCAAGCCCCAAACGTGAAATAATCGGGTCGTTTATGCCAATATGCGGGACCGGCCTTCTCGCCTCCCTGCTGTGTGTGCCGGCTGGCGCGAATGCGCAGACGCCCGAGGTTCTCTCCGGCGCCGATCGCCTGCGGGTGGTGGGGGGCGAGCTTTTGGGTGCGCTCTCGGCCGACGATTTCGAGCTGAAGCGTTCGGGTCAGAGTGTCCTCATTGCGGCGCAGGGACAGATCGCGGATCTCTCAAGCGGCAGGCAGGCCGGCGCCCGGGAGTGGAGCAACGGGCGTTGCGTCGCGCTGGACCGTGGTCCGGAATGGCCGGGTGCGATTCTCAAGGCTCCAGCGGACTCCTCCGATCTGGCGATCGCCGGCCGGCAGTTTTCAAAGTCGGGTCCGGTGTGGCTGGGCTACCTGTTTGCCACCAACGGCAGCTATCTGGCGCTTTTCAGCACCAGCGCGCGCCGCCTGCACCGGCCCGACCAAAGCTGGTGGTGGGCGGGATCGTCTGGAGACCTGGAATCCTCGGGCGAGGTCTTCGTCGATCTCTACCGCGTGGCCGACGCCCAGCGGCTGGCCACCGCGAAGTTCCGCTTCTCGGGCGCGCCGGGCGTGGAGCACGCTTTTTGGGTGGAGAGCCGGGTGCTTGTCGTGCCGGCCCCGAGCGGCGCGGCGCTGGTCGGATTGTTGGAGCGGCTGCCGGCCGAGACCTCCATGCCCACAAGCCAGGGCGCAGCCGCGTGGTCATGCCGCACTCCTCCGCCCGCGCCCCGAATCCTGGGGCTGCGCGACGAAGGTGTGGACGAGGATCGCAACGGCCTGCTCGACGCGGTGCGGGTGATTGCGAAGATCGACACAGCGCTGCCCGGTCCCTACCGTTTCACATTTCGCATGCAGGACGCGCAGGGCAACGCTATCGAATCCGAGGGCCGGCAGAATCTGGCCGCCGGAATTCAGAAAATCGCGGTGTCCTTTCCCGGCGAGGCATGGCAGAGCGAGTCTTACCGGCTGGCGTCTATCCGCTTCACTACCGATCGAGGCCCGCGCGTGCCACCCGTCGATGCGGTGCCGGCGCGGGCGTTGCGCACGCGGATCTGGGCGCGCTCCCGGTTCGAGCAGCCTGGTCCGCGCTACGAAGCCGGCACCGCCAAGGTCGCCGGTGTCGACTACAACCGCGACGGACTGTATGACGGGCTGGAGGTCGAGCTGGTATATCACTCCGTGCGAGAGGGAAGCTGCACCCTCAGTGCGGTTCTGTCCCACAATCCTACCCAGAACGGCCTCCTCGATATGGCCACTTGGAACGGAGACGTGCGCCGTGGCCCCAACGCGATCAGGTTCCGGTTCGACAGCCGAAGTTGGGTGAAGAAGCTGGCGCCCCAGCCCTTCTATCTCACGGGCACCCAGCCGGAGTGCGGGAACGACGCGTTCTCCGGCCCCACGAGCCCGGCGATCAAGCTGCCGCCCATCGACTTCAGCCGCTTCAAAGACGCCCACTGCTTTCTCGACCTGAACGACGACGGCGTCGTGGACGAGGCCGACTTGAAAATGATGCTTACCCCGCTCGAGGCCGCATCCCCGAACTATCGGGCCAGTGAGGGGTACAAGAACCTGCTCAACCTGTACGAGTCCGCCCGAGGCTGCCGAACGCGATGAGATCGAAAGCCACGCTTGCACTTCTCGCTCTTCTGGGGTTGGGTGGCGGCTGTGCGAACTGGGACCAGCCCACCGCCTACCTGCGGCCCGAGACGAGCTGCTGCCGTACGATCGGTTTGCCCGGCGGCTGGCGATTGCCGGCCGATCCCGCGCGCGCGCCCGGCTACTTCGCCGACGACCCCTCGGCTCGCCTGATTTACCGCTTGGATCCATTCTCCGGCGAAATCGTGATCGGGTTGGAACTGCCCGAGGCGGACCAACGGCGGGCGGAAGCGTGCCCGCGATATTTCGCGGTCTCGCTGCGCTCGGGGGAAGTGGCGCAAGTGAGTACCGAGCGCTGGGAGCGAGCCCGCTCCATCGCTATTCCCTTCGGATTCTGGACCGGGAGCCAAACTCACCCGGACGGCGATACACGGTCTTTCCTGCGCCGTTTCTCCCCGAGCGCGGACGAGGACTCGAGGGCGTCCATTTCCCCGGACAGCCGTTTCGTACTGGTGCGAAGCCGTACGGGAAGGGGCGCCATAACCGAAATGGGGGACGACCGCAGGGGCGAGATTCTGCTGGACGTGTTTGCCGCAGGAAGCGGCAAGCAGGTGGCGTCCGCGCGCGGCGAGTACGTCAAGGCCGAGCCCTTTCCTCTGCTGACCGGTGAGGCATGGGTCTCCGACCGCCATTTGATCTTCCCTTCGCGGCCCGACCACTCGGAGCTGATCCTGTGCGATCTCAGCGCCAGCTCGCCGGCCGGCAATCCGGTCATTCCCGTAGTGTCCGAGCGGCCTGAGCTGTTGGCCTTCGATTCCGGCCCCGCCGAATCCTGGAGCGGGGCGGGCACGGCCTTTCCGCTGCTCACCGCGGTCGCGCTGGTCCCGGACGACAACTGGCAACTCCAGTGGCGCGCGACGAACCCTACGGGCCGGAGTTCCGTGGTCCTGGTTCCTGGAGCAGCCGGCAAGGTCGGGTTTGCGAGATTCGAAACTCCGATTCCGGGTAACGACCTTCGCGACGGTCCGTATCGTATCGACAACGCCGCATTTTTGGCCGGCTCTTCCACCACGCGAGTTGCCATCCCCGGCGTGAACTTCCTGACGCCCGAGTACCGCTATCCGCGGAGCGACGACACCGAGCGAGAGTCGGCGCCGCCGGCCGGCCGTACGCTCGCCCCCGTGCCGCTGGCCGCGGTGCCCTATTGGGGTCGAGGCAGCGGCGGACGCTTTTCGTTCCTCGCGCTCCGGCGGGAGGGCGGCGCCGAGATCGCTGCGGTCGATGTTCGTCTCGCCTGGTTGCCGGAAGCGGGCGATGGATGCGCGTTCCGCTTCGACACCGCAGAGGGCGGCGTCCGCCTGCTCGACCTCTCCGGCGAACCGGCGCCGCAGATCGAGAACGGATTCTGCCGGGTCTCATCGCCCAAGATCGAACGGGACGGGAATACGGTTACCGTGTCAGCTCAATTGGAGTTCAAACCGGCGCTGGCTGGCCCGCGAGGCGTGTTCGTAAGGGTTGTGGACCGCTCCGGGCTGGCTTCGCCGTTCGAACTCCTCGGCGCGCGGGAGGTCCGGTGAGACCGGGCTGGCGCCGTTCTTGAGTAGCGGCCCATAGTCGCCCGCCGCGGTGCCCTATCCCCTGACGATTGTCCGCCGCCCCGTTGAGGTGCGATCGCCGGGCACAGCCAGATTCCTCGATGTACCGTCGCTGACAGCCGGCCGGGCGGCCGTGGCGCCGCGATCGACGGGCACCCCCAGGTTCTTCAGGAGAGCCTGGCCGAGGGCGTTTCCATCGAGCGGCGGCGAGGGGGTGTTCATCTCCTCCATCTTGCGGCGGTGGGCTTCGCCCCTCTGCTCGGATGCCTGAGCCACCGCAGCCATCTTCTGCTGCTGCGCTTTTTGGTTGGCCAATTCCTCCGCCGCCGCCAGAGTGAGCTTGTCCTTGCTGGCGGCGATGAAAGCGAGCTGCTGCAAGATTTCGGGATTGGCGGCGGCTACCGGCAAGGCCATGACGGCGCTGCAGAACTTGTCCAGTTCGCGGAACAACGGCTCGAAGTTCCACGGGCTCTCGGCCTGATCTTCAGGCGCCGACCGCGCCGCACCCGCAGCCTCGGCGGGGGCCTCCGGAGGAACCGTGTCGAAGGCCCACATTTCATCGCAGGACGGGCAGCAGACATAGTTCCAGATCCGGGCGACGCAGGCCTCGCTGAGGCAGCCGAACGGCGCCGCCGGCCGCAGCGCAACCGGTTTGTGGCACTGCGGACAAGCTACGCTGGCCGGAAACGGGTTTCGGCAGATCTCGCACACGGCCTCCCCGGGCTGGCGGGCGGCAATGGCGATCAGCGTGCTGCCAACAATCTCCGAGTTGGGGAAACGGGGCTGCCACAGCTCCAGCAGTTCGGCGTGCGCGAGCCGGCGCGACGGACCGAAATAGGGATCGTGCAAAGTCACGTCCTGATCGCCGAGATCGACCAGCACCGTGTAGTGGCCGGTTCCGGCCTCCGAGTGCAGGCGATGGTTCAGGATGACGCGAATGCCGGCGGCCCGGCAGACCCCCAGGACGTGCAACGGATGCCGCGCCTGGATCGCCACCGCGTCAAAGCCTCGCTCCAGGGCATCGGCGACCATCAGGTGGGTGGTCGATGCCAGACTGCCGAACCGGTTGGGCTTGGCGATCGCCGGCCAGATCTTGGTCTGCGGGACGTCCATGTCGAAAGAGCGGTACACCATGCTCAGGCAGGCGGCACCGCAGGTCCGGTTGCTGTCCCCGCTGGACTGCCTCTGATAAGCAATGGAATATGCGCGGGGTGGTTCGGCTGCGCTCATTTTGCGAACTCCTTTCCAACCATCCGGGCGGTCATGGCCCGATCAGAACGGTGGGCCAACCAAAGACGATGACGCCGCCGTGAGCGGTGGAATCGCCCATCCGCGCCGCGGGCTGGCCGCCGATCAGAACCGTAAACGAACCCATGATGATGACGTCGGGCGGGCCGACACAAGTGGCCATGTCGCCCACGCGCGCGGCCGGCAAACCGCCGATCAGCACCGTTGGGCAGCAAGGCGGCAGAATCGGGCCGCCGATGTGCGGCACCAAGACGGTAATCATCGGACAGACGTGCATGTCCGTCATGCGAGCAGCCGGCTGTCCCATGGTCTAAGCCTCCATCATCCACTCTGCCGCCCGGCGGCCGGACCGCATTCGGTCCAGGAAAAACGGCCCTCCGCCACCCCGATGCCGAGTTCCACGAACAACCGTTGGGTATCGGCGATCCGGGCCGGCTCCCCCTTGATCGTAGCGGTCTTGACCGCATTCGCCACCGCCTTGGCCGGAGGCATCGGAGCTGGCTCCCCGTTCCCTTTGAGACTCGCCACCAAAGCCAGCGCTCCCGCCGCCGAAACCGGTCCGGCGGCCGCTGCCGGAGCCTGCGCCGCGGCCCGGTTCGCCTCGGTCGGCCGCAGCACCCACTCGACGGCCGCCTGCAAAGCGGCTCGATCCGGCGCGGGCAGATCGTTCCCACAGGCGTGCTGGACGCACAGAGCGCCCCACCACACGCCCTCTCGCGCCGGCAGCGCATAGGCCAGGAAGTCGATCCCGGTGACGTACTGGCGGTTGGCCACCAACGCTTCCAGGAACTCCCCCGGCGTCATCCCGTCCTTCAGCAGCGCCAGAGCTTCCTTCTTCACGTCGAAGCGCGCGCAGATCCCGGCGGCTGCCGGCGTCTCTATCTTGACCAGCGGTCCTTTGCTCACGACCCCATCCCCCCAGCCTCAGTTAATCTGGATCAGCAGCCCTTGGACCTTAACGCCTTCCGGGGTCAACGTAATGGTGGACAATCCTTCCGCCACGGAAAGGGTGATTTGTGTCAGGCTCTTGAGCGTCAGGGTGCCCGCGCCGGCGTCAATCGTGATGCTGCCGGGCGCCATTTCGATCTTCTGGTCGGTGGGCAGAAGACCCCGCTGAATGGTGACGTTCTGGTCCTCCGACACGATGATCTCCACCCCATTGGTGGAGGAGGATGAGGTTGGCGGCAGCGGCGGCGGGCCGGTGGTGATGCGGACTGCCTGCGTGCCGCTTATCTCCACTCGTCCGTCCGTCCCCTCACCGGTCGCCAGCAGGGTAATGACGCAAGTTCCGGGCACGACCGGAGGCAAGGGCGGAGTGCTGAGCAACTCGATCTGGTTCGCGTGGAGCGTGTAAGCGCCCTCGACGGTTTGAAAGTGGTTGCCGCCTCCAGGATCGACGCCGCCGCCGCCCGATCCCCCCCCGAAACTCTCTTTGCACTCAGACATGGAACGAATCCTCCTGGCTCCCGGAACTTCAGTCCGTCGCCGTTTCCGTAAGAATGGCCAACAGCGGACCCATCATCGCCCCAAGCACGGCCGCGGACACCGCAGTCCCAGCCGCCAGCCGTTTCCCGAACTCGGTCCAGTTCGCGGGCTTGATCGCCCGGAAGGCGGCCTTCAGTTCCGTCCAAAACTGGTCCTTTGCCCAGCAGCCGAGCTTCGACCACAACGCGGCTTGCATGATCGCGATCAGGAGGGCGTCAACAACCGCCTGAAAGACGATCACCATGACGGCACGCGCGCGGGCTTCCTGGATGGCGCCATAAAGGATGACCCAAAGGATGGAGACGACGCCCAGCACGGCGAACAGGACCGAAGCAACCGGATGGTCTTTATAGTGCTCCGCGAGTTCGACCTTGTCCGGTCCCCAGTTGACATCGAAGTTCTGGCCCATCACCACGGAAGCGTTCGTTCCCAGGCAGAATGTCGAGTTTCCGCCGAGGCCGGACCCGAGAACCGCCTTCACCAGCGGCTGGCCTGCGACCCAGTCCGCGCCGGCCATCAATCCCAGCGGGTTGATGCAGACCGTGACGTTGTTGCCGACGCCCAGCGTGAGGCTGTTGCCTGTGGTGGCGCTCAGGTTCTCCCCGTACACCATCTGGGCGTTCAGGCCGACGACACCCACCGGCACGGGATGCGTCATGGTGTCGCCCGCATCGAAACCGCCGCCGCTGCCGCCGCCGCCGGGCAGAGAGCCCACGGTGTACAACCCGGCGCCCCCCACCCGTTCGGCTTTGTGCCGGCCCGCGTGGAACATCTTATCGAACTCAGAATTCAGGCTCATATTGTGCTCCGAGTGAATCGAGAGGTGCTCATGGCCTTTGGTGTCGTTGAAGATGACCCCGTTATAGTTCTCGTGGGCCTTGCCGCGCACGCTGGCCGACCGCATGCCGCCGTACTGATCGTACTTGGGGAGCGTGTACGGCGGCATGTTCGCCGCGTTGTAGACGCTGCCGAGGATCAGCGGCTGGTCGGGATCGCCTTCCTCGAAGGCGACCACCACCTCGTGGCCGACGCGCGGCCAGAAGAACGCGCCCCAGCCCTTGCCGGCCCAAACCTGCGCCACCCGCAGCCAGCACGAGCTGCTGCCGTCATCCTTGCCCTCGCGGTCCCAATGGAACTGCACCTTGACGCGTCCGAACTTGTCGCAGAAGATCTCCTCGCCGGACGGACAGGTCACCGTCGCCGTCTGGATGCCGGCGATCGCAGGCTTGGCCGTTACACGCTGCGGCCGGTATCGCAACTCGGCGGGTACCGCGGAGAAGCGATTCTGGTAAGTGAAGCCCTTGTCCTCGCCGCTCCCCTCGCTCCGGTATTCGAACAGGTGTGCCTCGTGCTCCACCCGCGTCAGCAGGTAGTCGCCATCCGCGTCGAAATGCCGCTGCAACGTGAACTGGTGCCCCGCCGTGAAGTTGCCGCAGTTGCTCCGGCCCGCAATATCGAGGGCCACGGATTCCTCCGCCTCCATGCGCACACGGACGGTCCGGCTGCGATCTTCGAACACGTGCGCCATGTCGTGCGAGCGCTCGCCACGGTTGCTATCGACGCTGTCGAAGCGCTTGGCGTACCCGCCGGGGTACTCGTAGATCTCCAGGTCGCCGGCAAGAAGATCGAGCTTGTGGGACACCTTGCCTGCCTTCACCTGGTCGATCGTCTGGACGGTCTCGTCGAGGTGTTGGCCCGGCAGCTCGAAGCAATGGTCCCAAACGGTGTACTTCGAGGAGCGCAGTTCCTGGGTCTTTTCCCACGCGACGATCCGCATGTCCGGCCGCATGCCGCCGGCGGTTTCCTCGAAGATGACGCTGGATTGCCCGGGAACGGCCGCATGCTTGTTCCCCAGGTCGGTCACGACCATCTGATGGCTGCCGTCGGAGTGGACGAAGAAGTAGTGGATGCCCTCCTCCTCCATGAGGCGGCTCGCGAAATCGAAGTCGGATTCGCGGTACTGCACGCAGTAATTGCGCTCGTAGTAGTGTCCCACCAGCTTGTAGGCGACATCGAAGCCGGAGAGCACCTGCTCGAGGATGTCGGGAACGGTCATGTGCTGAAAGATCCGGGACCGGACTTTCTTCGTGAGCAGCCACGGCTTGGGTACCACCTCGGCGCGGAAGGCCACGAAGGTCTCGTCCCGGGCGCCCTCGGCGAATCGATTGACCAGCCCGTTGAAATGGCGGACGTCGCCGTCCAACTGGCGGAGCGCGATGGTCACGCTCTGGCCGACGATGCGGTCGAAGCGAATGCTGGTGTCCCTTTCGGCCAGCAGATCGAGCTCGAAACTGAAGAGGTGCGAGATGGCTTCGAACCCTCGGAAGCCGGTGAGCAGCAGCAGGTCCGGGCCGAGCGGCGTGGTGATGCTCAAGGGCCGTCCCGCTTGCGTGTAGGTAGGCATGTCGTTCACCCTCGGGTCACGATCCCTCAATGTTACACCTGTTGGGGGGACCGGTATCTCAGGGGCCTCGACTGTCTGGCGAAAGGGCGGGGAGGGGCGAAACGCTGGCTCTTTGACAGGATTCCCTCCCGACACTCCAATCGTTCTTCCAGGACCAGGTGGGCGCACTACAGACGCAGCACGGAGAGGTATCGGGGTGCTTCGACGGCCTGACGCGGGAGATCGCGAGATTAGCGCTGCGGCTGGCCATCTTGCGTCCCTCGTGGCTGAAAGGGTAACTCGCGACGACGCCCGGGAGCGGGGAGAGGAGGGTGAACAGAGCTGCTAAAGTGACCGCGTGGCGTGGAACGCACGGCAGAGGGAAGCGTATGCGACGACACGGCCAGTGCCTGCCTGTCCTGACGACCGTGCCCGCGCTGGTGATGATTCCCAATCCGGCCAACCGTCGAACCGCACGACAAAGCGGTACGCGGCCGCGACCTACGGCAGACTCGGTGCCGAGGAAGATAGCACAACATGACGACCTTAGGGACTGTCAGGAAATAACATATCCAAGACCTGCCGCCGATGAGAAAACGAGAACAAGATTCGTTTATCCGCGTTAATCTGCGTTCATCGGCGGCAGGAAGTGCCTTTGCCAACTTTTCTGGGCGCCTTCTTTCACTCAACAAGATGTTTTCGTACGTCCTTGCACTCTCCGAAGATTGGAGCGGTTGTTTACTGACGAGCCCTAAGGGGCCAGGGCACAACCGGCCCGCCCCGGCTGGTGTACGATGAGACATCCGTGATCTTCCTGGATCGAGGCGTTTCCATGCTGAAACAACCAATCTGGCCGGCCGCCATTCTGCTCCCGGTTCTCATGTTCGCAGTGCCGTGTTACGGTGAGACCGTGGCAAAGCAAACCACCCCGCTTCACGCCAACTGGGAGTTCCGCCAGCGCGTCGAGAACCACGGCGCCCAGGAGGCCGAATGGCGTCCGGCGCAAGTGCCAGGCTGCGTTCATCTCGACCTCCTCCGGAACAAGCTCATCCCGGACCCGTTCTATCGCGACAACGAGGCGAAGCTCCAGTGGATCGAGAACGCCGATTGGGAGTATCGCAGATCCATCCAGGCCAGCGGCGAGTTACTCGGGCGCCGCAACATCGATTTGGTCTTCGAGGGGCTCGACGCCTACGCCGAGGTCTATCTCAACGGCAAGCTCGTGCTGACCGCGGATAACATGTTTCGCGAATGGCGCGTGGACGTGAAGCCCTTTCTCAAGGAGGGCGCAAACTCGCTGGTGGTCCTGTTTCCATCGCCGATCAAGGCGGCCGCCAAAGTGGCTTCGACCGACAAGTGGCGCGACAAGACCGGAACCGAAGAGAAGACCTACGTCCGCAAAGCCGCCTTCGAGTATGGGTGGGATTGGGGACCGCGCTTTGTGACCAGCGGCATCTGGCGTCCGGTCCGGCTCGAAGCCTGGGATGACGCCAGGATCTCGGGAGTACACATCCGGCAGCGCGACGTAACCGCCCAGGTGGCGCACCTGACCGTCGAGGTGGAAGTCACCGCGGCGAGCGGCCTGGCCGCCGAGGTCGCCCTGGCCTGCCAGCACGCGGGCAGCGCCATCGAGCTGTCGCGCAAGGTGGACCTGCACGCCGGCGTGAACCGCATCGACCTGCCCGTCGAGATCGGGAAGCCGGATCTGTGGTATCCGGCGGGCTACGGCGCGCAGCCGATTTACGAAGTCCACGCGCGCCTGAAGACCGGCGAGGCCATCGCGGATGAAGCTTCCGCCCGCACCGGCCTACGCTCCGTCGTCCTGCGCCGCGATCCCGACCAGTGGGGCCGCTCCTTCGAGTTTGCGATCAACGGCGTCCCGGTTTTCGGGAAGGGCGCGGATGTCATCCCGTTCGACAGTTTCCCCACCCGCGTTACCACCGAACAGTATCGACAGGTGCTCCAATCCGCCGTGGACGCCAACATGAACATGATCCGGAACTGGGGCGGCGGCTACTACGAATCCGATGAGTTCTACGACATGTGCGACCGGCTCGGCATCATGATCTGGCAGGATTTCATGTTCGGCAACGACTGGCAGCCGGGCACCTATGCGTTCAAGCAAAACGTCGCCGCCGAAGCGGAGGACCAGCTTCGACGCCTGCGCGATCATCCCAGCATCGTGGTCTGGTGCGGCAACAACGAAACCGAGAGCGCCTTTACCTGGAAGGAACGCAACCAGAAGCCCTCCGAGGTGGGCCGGCGCATGTGGGAGGACTACCTCACCGTCTTTAGCGGCATTCTGCCGCGCGCCGTCGAACGGCTGACGCCCGAGACTCCTTACTGGCCCAGTTCGCCCAGCGCCGATTACGAAGAGATATCGCCCGAGTACCAATCCGGCGACATGCACGACTGGAGCGTGTGGCACGGCCGGGTGACCTTCCGCGAGTACGAGAAACACTTCCCCCGCTTCATGACCGAGTACGGCTTCCAGTCGTTCCCCGAGATGCGGACCGTGGAAGCGTTCACCCTCCCGGAAGACCGAACCGGCATCACCACCGCCGTGATGCTGGCCCACCAGAAGAACGCCGCGGGCAACGCCGTCATCCACGATTACCTGCTGCGGGACTATTCGGAACCGCGCGACTTTGCCGCGTTCCTCTACGTCAGCCAGGTCTTGCAGGCCGAAGGAATCAAGGTAGGGGCCGAGCACCTGCGGCGCCAGCGCCCGCGGACCATGGGCTCGATCTTCTGGCAACTGAACGACTGCTGGCCGGTGGCCTCCTGGTCCAGCGTGGATTACTACGGCCGGTGGAAGGCCCTCCAGTATTACGCGCGGCGGTTCTACAACGATCTGCTCGTGTCGCCACACGAAGAGAATGGCGCGGTGGCCGTCTACGTCGTCTCGGACCGCACCGCACCCGTCACCGCCGAGCTTAGGGTCCGGCTGATGAGCGTCGACGGCGCGACGCTCAACGAGAAAACCGAGACCGTCCAGGTGCCGGCTCTTTCGAGCAAAGCGTACTTCGAGTTACCGAGAGCCGAGTTCACCAAGGGCGCCGATCCGAGCCGGAGCTTTGTGGCGGCCGATCTGACGGTTGGGGGCAAGCAGGTGTCGAGCAACCTGCTGTTGCTGGCGCCCACCAAGGACGTCCGCTTGCCTAAGGCCGAGATCAAGAGCGACCTGAGCGGGGCCGGGGGCCAATATCGCCTGCGCCTGTCGTCGCCAGTGCTGGCGCGCAGCGTCTGGATCTCGTTCGGCGATCTGGAAGCGAAGCCTTCCGACAACTACTTCGATCTGCTGCCCGGCCAGCAGGCCGACATCTCCGTCACGACCGCCGCTTCCGCGGAGGAACTGCGCAAGAACCTGAAGGTGATGTCTCTGGTGGACGCCTTCGCCGAGGCGAAATAGCGGGCAGCGGAAGCGATCAGCGGGCCAGGGTCGCGGCCATCAGCCCGACGACGACTTCGTTGGCGATGGCTCGCACGGTGAGCGATTTCAGTTCCTTGCCGGATTCGAGCGGGAGATCGAGCACGGTCGCCGCGCCGCCTGGGACGGGACCGCCGCGGCCCTTGGATCCGGCGATGTCGATCGCGCGGATTTTGCCGGTCTTCAGATCGACGCGGATGGGAACAGGCTCCGGACGCCGGAACTGGAAGTCGTCGATGAAATAGTCCTGGTCGATGGGCCACCAGTTCGTGGGATTCTCCAACGCGAGTCTCTCTGCCGAACCATCGGCATAGGTCACCACCAGCTCGCCGTTCTCGAAACGGCTCTGCATGTGATTCGTCGAGCCGGCCAGGAGGAAGACGATTCCTCGAGCTCTTCCGGACAACGGGACGGTAACTTCCTTCGGATAGTTATCCCATTGCGACACAAACACGACGTTCCTGACCCCGGCCTCACCCGGCGTCGCCAGAGGGATGCCATTGGGGAGCGTGATGCGGCCGCGGCCCGCGCGGGCGGCGGCGCGGAGGCCGGTGTCGTCGATTTCGGCAGTGGCGTTGATGTGCCCGGCCCAGGCGCCGATGCCTTGTTTCGGGATGGCGAGCGAGACGAAGGGGGAACGGGGCGAGCGGTATTCGTTCTTGAAAATGTCGGTGACGCGGCCGTTGAAGAAGGCGGCGATGTCCACGGCGGTGGTGGTTCCCATCGTTTGCATCGTGGGCGCCCCCCGCGGCGCAGCCGCCGGCGCGGGACGAACGGGCGGTCGCGCCGGTTGCGCGCCGTTCTTCCAGTGGATGACCACATGGTAGCTCGGCGCGGCGGCACTTCGAATCTCGAAGCGAGGAGCGGATTCGGTGGCCGGGATCGGCCGGATGCCGGCGGCACGGCCATCGATGGTCACACTGGGCGGATCGCGCCGGGCGGGGAGTTCGAGGCGCAGCGCCAGCGGCTTCGGGAAACGCTGCTCGATGACGTAGGTATCGGTGTCGCCGTGGCGTTCGAAAGCGATGCTCGCATCGGGGTGGCGGAGCGAGGCGCGGTCCCAAGCC
>Ga0182021_10007567_pt1 | contig 12874 bp, 12 predicted proteins | sample 612E3MmetaG_FD_120493 | JGI IMG/M metagenome (GOLD analysis project Ga0182021, IMG submission 120493) | Permafrost microbial communities from Stordalen Mire, Sweden - 612E3M metaG (Illumina Assembly) | ecosystem: Environmental > Terrestrial > Soil > Wetlands > Permafrost | place: Sweden... | reverse complement strand
GTTTCGTTTTGTGTATTTTGCGGCGAAGCCGTCCCTTTGGGAAAAATTATCAGCGCCGCAGCTCCCGTTTTATGGGATCCTCGATTCGACCACAATTTGATTGGACAACATCAAATTTGTCGAATCGGGATTAGCGCCGATCCGTTAGAACACACGAACTGCTTGTGGCGCAATCACGGTAGTATGTTGCCATTTGCGTCTGGACCAAATCGACACTGAAGGAATAACAGATATCTTCTATTTACTCAAGGAAAGGTTAAGGATGATGACACGGAAACTCAGATATTTAAGAAACCTAATACTGGCATTCGGGGCTTATGTTTTATTAACACTCTCCACCGCGGTTGGACAGACAGCGACGGACACATCTGCCGTTGGAACGTGGATTGGAACGCTTGAAGCTGGAGGGGCCAGACTTCGATTGGTTCTCCACATTAACGTAACTAATACCGGAACATTGACAGGCACAGTAGATAGTCCGGATAAAGGTATAAAAGGAATTCCCTTAAGTCGAGTGTACGTGAATGGTGATTCTCTTGTAGCTGCAATCTCTACTGCCCCTGCAGATTATGAAGGAATATTTTCAAACAAAAAGACAACAATCGAGGGAATTTGGAAAGAGGACGGAACCGTTTTCCCCATGACGCTCAAACGCATGATCGATACAAACGAATCCGAAGCACTTCACGTTTATGCAAAAAACAGTAATGTTTCCCTGAATCTCCAAAAAACGAGTCAGCACTTCGACTTCTATTCATCGGATGTAGATCGTAAGGCACTCGATGATATAGCGAAAGCTCTTGAGGACAACTATGGCCGAATTACAGATCATTTGCGGACACAGTTCACAAAAAGGATTAAGGTATATATCTATCCAGATACAAAAACATTTCATAATGCAATATACATGCCCGACGCACCTGACTGGGTTGTCGGTGCAGGAGGAATAAATGAATTGAAGATGGTTTCACCATTGAATCCAGGAAGCGCTCATACCTATGCTTCTCTTATGCAGGCAATTGTTCATGAGCTTACGCATGCGGTAGTTCTTAATGCTCGAGGCGAACGAGGACTAGCAGGATTGCCGAAATGGTTGAATGAAGGATATGCTTTTTATGAAGCGCACCAAATGAATGACGATATGAGAAGGACTGTAAAATCACATTCGTCAGAGAAAGCTCCTCCAACATGGGTTCAATTGGACACAGCAAGCGTTGTTGAATTTGGTAATATGGACGGATATGCTTTTTCGACAATGATAATTGAGTTTCTTGTGAATACATATGGTTTTGAAAAGTTGCTGAGATTAATCATGGCACCAGAGAACATGGATGCTATTTATGGAATATCTAGAGTAGATTTGGAAAAACAATGGATTCAATATCTGAAAACTATATAGCTTAATTAGAGTTTTCAAAAAGTCCTCTTTTATTTGTTAATTAAATATTCTATCGCGTGTGTTCTAACCAGGCGCTTCCCGAAAAAAATACAGCGGGATTTCGCAAACAGCTCTCAACAAGCTGACGGAATGAGCTGGGTACGTTAAGCATGGCGAGCAGAGGTTTCGGTTCTTAATAATAAATTATTCAGCATGAACTTGTTTCGTTTTGTGTATTTTGCGGCGAAGCCGTCCCTTTGGGAAAAATTATCAGCGCCGCAGCTCCCGTTTTATGGGATTCTCGATTCGACCACAATTTGATTGGACAACATCAAATTTGTCGAATCGGGATTAGCGTCGGTCCGTTAGGGCGCATTAAAAAAATGAATAAAATATTTATCCCAACAATCTTACTATCTCTTTTAGTATTTTATCTGCCGATATATGCGCAACATAATGTTAGAGTCGCTTCAGTTAACGATTCAACTAATTCGATAGAATTATCTCCGTTTAAGCTTCATATTACATTTCCAAAACCAGAAAACAGATTGCCAAGAGTCGGCGTCGCATATTTTGATGGTATTGTCTCTTACTCACTTGGTTCTTATAAGGGCGATTATCTGCGTGTGTCTATCTCAACTCCATCCGGAATTCAATCTTCGTTGGATTCAATGAATGCCCGTCAATCAAGAGGGGAATATGGGAGCGGAGATGAACCACCACTAGAAACGATTGAGGAGTATAATCATTATAAGTCTATTTTTCAAAACCATATGATTCATGATTACTTTGATAATTATTCAATTGCCAATAATAGATGGTACGGTACAAGAGCATATTCTACTGAAATGGCAGGTTATGTTTCAGAAGGATATACTTTTATTGATAGCTTACAAATAATTTTTAGTGTCACAAATAATATAGATAGTCTATCAAAAGAAGTAAATTCATTCTTATTCCATTTAGAATTATATCCAATATATGCTCGGGAGCTTTCGGAACAAATTATTCTCGATGTTTGTCGTACAAAGTTGCCTGAATTATTAAACAGAATAAAAGTTGAAAAAGAATAAATGTGCCCTAACCATGCGCTCCCCGCCAAAATACAGCGGGGTTTCACACAAAACGTTCAACAAGCTGACGGAATGAGCCCGCTTACATACATAACATTTCGGCTGACAGGCACACTGCAATTAGCATGGCGTTTATAGGTTTAGTATATTTTATGAGCCAGAGGCTTATGAGCATTCGGCAGGTAGGCAAGGGGGTGTGTCGTTTGTGTCATAACCGGAACACATCGCACATGCCCTTTGTGCGATGACGGGAGTGAACTCACGGATATTTGATTAACAGTAGGAAAACCTTAAAGGTTAAATGGAAATGGAAAAAGAGAAAACAGCAACACTACTCATTGTCGATGACAGCCCGACGCAATTACTCATACTTCGGAATCTGCTTGAGAAAAATGGTTACAATGTCGAGGGAGCAGTAGATGGTGAGAATGCCCTTTCATGTGCTCGAAATGGTAAAACAGATCTCATCATCAGTGATATTTTTATGCCAAAGATGAACGGTTATGAACTGTGTCAAGCTCTCAAGCAAGACTCTCGTCTCAGGTCAATACCGGTCATATTGCTCACCACTATGTCAGCTTCAGAGAGTATCGTTAAAGCACTTAATACCGGTGCCGATTATTTTGTCCCGAAACCATACGATGAAAAGTACTTAATTTCAAAAATAAAATCTATTCTAGCTACAAAAGCTTTGAGTGGAAATTATGATCAGAAAGAAACAATGGAAGTCGTGGTAGATGGTATACAGTATACAATTATTTCAAGCCGCCAGCAGATCTTGAATCTGCTTTTATCCACATATGATGCCGTGGTTCAGAAAAACAATGAACTCGATGAGGCGCAGAAGGAGCTCCGCGAGATGCAAAATCAATTGATCGAGAGTCAACGCCTTTCGGCGATTGCAGAAGTTGTTAGTACTATATGCCACGAAATTAATAATCCCCTTACAGCAGTCATGGTACCTCTGCAGTCCCGCTTACGGCATGACCTGCCGGATAATTATAGGAAGGATTTTGAAGGATGGCTGGCAATGCTTAATAGAATATCTGTTGTTGTTAAGAAATTAGCTGAGTTAAAGGCATCACAAACGACTTCAGCTGGAGGAGATTTCAAGATGATTGATCTTTCATTAGAAAAAAAATCTCCGCCAGAGGCGGTTGCGCCTCAGGCGCAGAAGAATAGTGGGTAGCATATCTTTAACGAGTATTAAGGTGGTTCAACCTAACCCCGACCATACCGGGGCAAGCGCGAATGAGCCTGCTTACATTACAAAGCAAACTCCGGCGGGCAAGCTCACTGCAAAATTCATGGCAAGCAGAGGTTTATTACAGAATTGTAAGCCGGAGGCTTACCAGCCCGCTGCGCGTTCTGGCGGGTGAGCCTTCGGCTCAAAAGTTAAATGAATGAACTATAGAAGAGGAAACACGCTACGTGTGTTACAGCATCGGAAGGATATCTGTGTAGCTATTAATATCCCGCATAGCGGGATATTAATTATACCCGGGCTCCGCCTGTTTGGTGCATGTTGAAAATATTCAGCGCCGCAGTCCCGCTGTACAGGATCCTCGATTCGACTCTTAGTCGAATCGGAACTTAGCCGCCATGTTGTATCTTTGGGCGGAACTTGTCCGCCGGTTGTTTGGCGGAGCACCTGTCCGTTAGGGCGCAAACAGTTGAAAAATATCGAGGTATATTATGTTTGGGATTGAAAACTATTTAGTATTCATTGTATCCGGAATAATCTTAAATATTACTCCTGGAAATGATACGATTTATATTTTATCACGAAGTATTGCTCAAGGTAAAAAAGCCGGAGTTATTTCAGTCTTGGGCATTTCAACAGGCGCTCTGACTCATACAATTATGGCCTCCCTTGGACTGTCTGTCATATTAAATAAATCGATATTGCTGTTCGATGTTATAAAATATATTGGTGTTCTGTATCTTGTTTATATCGGAATGAAAACTATTATTTCAAAAAATAATCCCTTTACTAATCAAACCAATATCGAAAGTACAATTGATTATAAACAAATCTATAAACAAGGTTTCTTAACGAATCTATTTAATCCAAAAGTGGCACTATTCTTTCTATCTTTTCTGCCGCAATTTATTAATCCAAACGTAAATAATACACCTATTCCTTTTCTCATATTAGGTGTGACATTCTTAACGACAGGAACAATTTGGTGTCTGTTTTTAGCTTATGCATCTTCCTTTTTATCAAAAATATTGAGAGAAAATAATAAAATTAGCACCATAACGCACAAATTAAGCGGAATGATATTTATTGGGCTAGGTTTGAAACTTGCCTTTGAAAAAAGATAACCGCTTGCGCCTAACCACTTCAAGAATGAAAGAATCAGGTAAATAAAATTCTCCTAGGTCGACAGAGGATCATAATGATTAAAGATATCTCCAACTCGGTTCCAGAACCGCATCGGCAATTCCTTCACAGGTTGGTTAAGCTGTTGAGCGCTGACAATCGGATTGTGGGAGTCGCGGCAGTCGGGTCGTACCTCACCAATTCCATGGACGAATTTAGCGACCTCGATCTCGTCATCGCCATCGAACCGCACGATTACCTGAGTGTAATGGCCGAGCGCCAAACTATCGCTGCTTCCTTGGGGCACCTTCTAGAAGCGTTCACTGGCGAACATGTTGGTGAGCCGCGGTTGCTCATCTGTCTGTACGATAAACCCATCTTGCACGTTGATCTGAAGTTCATATGTCTCGAAGATGTCGTCAAGAGAGTTGAGGATCCGGCCATCCTCTGGGAGCGCGAGGGACGGTTCACCGAGGCGCTGGAGCAAGGGAAGCCGGAGTATCCGGCCCCGAATCCGCAATGGATCGAAGAGCGTTTCTGGATTTGGGTGCACTACGTTGCGGCTAAGATCGGCCGAGGTGAACTATTTGAAGCAATCGAGTCTCTTTCGTTCTTGCGAGTGAACGTTCTCGGTCCGTTAGCGCTTTATCGTGCAGGTGGCCGACCGGCAGGTGTGCGAAAGATTGAGATGATAGCACCAGAATTCGCCATGGAACTGCGCCGGACAATTGCGAATCATGAGGCCGCCGATTGCCTTCGTGCCCTCCGAGCCTCAGTTGAGCTCTATCGATCGTTGCGCCCGCATGCGAGCGGCACCAAAGCTAGTGGGGAACCAGAGAAAGTTGCTATGGAGTACTTGTCGAAAATGGAGCAACGATGCAGACTAACTCCGCAATGAATCAGAAGGACTTCGCCCACCACTTACAAGGTTATGTAATAATGAAGAGGCTTCTACCGCCGAGTTTGAATTAATTCTTTCTCCTCTGCGTGATGTTTCACAACTCGTGCTTGAGTGTGAAATATTACATCCTCGGCGATATTCGTGGCAATATCTGCGACGCGTTCTAGATTGCGGCTGATGCGAATAAGTTCCAATCCGCATTCTATTGACCGTTTATCTGCCCTAAGCATTTCAATAACTTTTGTTGTCATAGACCTGTTGAGGTTGTCAATCTGGTCGTCGGTTTCAAGCACTATCTGTGCCATTTTGGGATCCAGCAGGATAAAGCTGTCAAGTGCACTGCGCAGCATAAGTCTTGTCGTCACTACCATTTCTGGAAGTTCTAACAGAGAATCTAACGGTTTCATCTTGAGAAGGTTTAAATCGGATTCTGCAATATTGACTGCATGGTCGCCGATGCGTTCGAGGTCATTATTGATCTTTTGTGCAGCGATAATAAACCGCAAATCGCTTGCAACAGGCTGTTGTAGTGCGAGTAAGTCGATGATAGCATTATCAATTTCTAATTCAAGGGTGTTTATACGCTCCTCGTTTTCGAAAACTTTTTGCGCAAGGGATTCATTCCGCTCCAACAATGCCTGGAGAGCATTGGTAATGTTTTCCTCGACGATGCTTCCCATTTTAATGAGTATTGTTTTTAAACTTTCGAGCTCATGTTGAAAATGCCTATCCATCTTTATTTTCTCCTCGATTTTATCCGAATCTTCCTGTGACATAATCCTCTGTTTGTTTTATCGATGGCGCTGTGAATATCTTTTTTGTGATATCGTATTCGATCAGTTCCCCCATATAAAAGAATGCTGTATAATCGCTCACACGTGCTGCTTGTTGCATGTTGTGTGTTACAATAACAATGGTATAACGTTTCTTCAATTCAAAAAGGAGTTCTTCGATTTTCGCAGTGGCAATCGGATCAAGAGCGCTTGCGGGTTCATCCATCAGTAATACTTCTGGATTAACCGCGAGTGCACGAGCAATACACAATCTCTGCTGCTGCCCGCCCGATAAACCGACCCCGCTCTTCGAAAGCGAATCTTTCACTTCATTCCACAACGCTGCCTGCTGAAGACTTCGCTCAACAATCTCTGCGATATTCTTCCGGTCATGCGTACCCCCCATGCGTAATCCTGAGGCGACATTATCGAAGATAGACATGGTTGGAAACGGGTTGGGCTTTTGGAATACCATACCAATCTTTTTCCGAATGAGCACCGGGTCCATAGCATACACATTTTCACCATCAAGGAGAATCTTTCCTATGACACTTGTTCCATGAATTAATTCATGCATCCGATTGATCGAACGGAGAAAAGTCGACTTGCCGCAGCCCGAAGGGCCGATGATGGCTACAATTGAATTATCCGGGATACTTATTTGAATATCCCTGATGGCTTGTACCTTGCCAAAAAATGCCGACACTTTTTCCGCAACTATTTTATTATGATCCACTGGAATCCCTTTGCCATTTTCAGGTATCGTATCCATCTCTATGAGAGTTTGTCTTGTTCCGGGATAATCCCTCATAATAGATTCCCGGCAAATTTATTGCGTGTAGCAAATCGAACCGTTAGACTCAGAAGTAAAATTAATGTCATCAACACGAAAGTTCCTGCCCAAGCTTGTGCAATCCAATCGTCAAAAGGCGATACCGCGTAATTGTATATAAAGACAGTAAGCGAAGCCATCGGTTGATTCATGGAGGTATTCCAAAAACGATTGTTGAGCGCCGTAAATAACAGAGGTGCAGTTTCTCCTGCCGCTCTTGCGACAGCCAGCAATATACCCGTGACAACACCGCTCATCGCGGTACGCAAAACAATTTGAAGCGATGTCTTCCAACGGGGAATTCCAAGAGCTAGAGCGGCTTCCCGCAGTGAATGCGGAACGGTCCTCAATATTTCTTCAGTCGTTCGGGTGATAGTCGGAATCATGAGAATACCTAACGCTACGCCGCCGGCATATGCCGAGAAATGTTTCATAGGAAGCACGACCACTGTATATGCTACAACACCTGTCACGATAGAGGGAATGCCGTTCAAAACATCTGTTAAGAAACGGACGGATTGTCCGAACCAATTATCTCCGTATTCTGCTAAATAAATTCCTGCCATGATGCCAACAGGCAAACTCATGCAGGATCCTAATCCGACAAGAATCATGGTGCCGACAATTGCATTTGCTAACCCTCCTCCGGATTCACCAACAGGTTTAGGCATCTGTGTGAAAAAATCCCAGTTGATGGCAGAAAATCCAAATGCGACAGTCCTATAAAAAATGAGAACGAGCGGAAGAAGGGCAATAAGCACACTCAATCCGCACAACGTGAACATGAGCATGCTGGTAAATTTTCGAAAATGAAATCGGTAGTTGTCCATACTCTTACGCCTTTTGGGCTCTTTCATTGTGCGTGACACCCCATATGAGTAATCGTGCAAACGAATTGATGATGATAGTAATAATGAACAATGTCAACGCGATTTCAACGAGTGCACTAATGTACATTTCCGAGGTTGCTTCGGTAAATTCATTCGCTAACACGCTTGCCATCGTGTAGCCCGGCTCAAAGAGAGATGCTGAAATCGTTGGGCGGTTGCCGATGACCATTGTCACTGCCATGGTTTCACCGATCGCTCTGCCAAGTCCGAGGACGATGGCGCCAAAAATACCGGAGCGCGAATATGCCAATGCAATGCGTGTCGCCTGCCAGCGCGTCGAACCGAGCGCGAGTGCTGCTTCAGTTTGTGAGCGAGGTACAGCTTTCAAAACGTCTCGCGAGATGGATGCAATAATCGGTAAAATCATGATCGAAAGAATGAAGCCAGCCGCAAGCATCCCGACGCCGTACGGGGCACCGCGGAAAAGCGGAATGAAACCCAAATGTTTTGAGATGAACGGTTCTACGGTACTGCGCAGCCATGGCACCATCACAAAAAATCCCCATACGCCGTACACGATACTGGGAATTCCCGCCAGCATTTCCACAAAAAACGATACGGGGCGTTCAAGCCACCGTGGAGCTACTTCGGTCAGGAATACAGCGATACCTAAACTCAACGGAACTGCAATAATAATAGAAAGCAGAGACGACACTAATGTTCCGTAAATAAATGGAAGCGCTCCGTATTCATCTTGAACAGGATCCCAGATACTTCTGATAAAGAAGTTGAATCCAAATTTATTCCATGAGAGCGTTGATGTACGTATCATTTCATACGCCATTAGAACTACCAGTACAAGAATGAGAGCTGCAAAAAATCTGGTAAGATTTTTAAAAAGAAAATCGCCCGGGTTTTGCAACTTACCTTTTGAAGCTTTGAATGTGTGCTGTGTGGCTATTACTGATTCCATGATTTGTAAAAAAAAGAGCGGCCGGACAATACGATGTCCGACCACCGATTATTTCCATACAGAATTTAACATCACTTCGTTTGAATACTTTCAATCTTTTTTTGACACAATGTGACTACTTCTTTGGGCAGGGGAGCGTAATACAAATCCTTTGCATACGATTGTCCTTCGTTCATTGCCCACTTCAAGAACTTTACGATTTCCTGTGCCTTGGATTTGTCTTTCATGTTTTTATAAACCAAGAGCCATGTGAATCCTGAGATTGGATAGGAATCGTTTCCACCGGCGTTTGTTATTGAAACGCGCAAATCTTCGGGCATGTTCTCGAGGGCTCCTGCGGCTGCTGCAGAAACAGATTCAAAATTTGCATCCACAAATTTGCCGGCTTTGTTCTGGAGAATTGCATAGGGGAGGTTGTTCTTCACGGCATACGCAAGCTCGACGTACCCGATGGAACCGTCCGATTGTTTCACCAATCCGGCTACGCCTTCATTTCCTTTTCCACCGAGGCCGACCGGCCAATTCACAGAAGTTCCTTTTCCGATATTCACAGCCCATGTTTTACTCACTTTGTTCAGATAATCGGTGAAGATGTTTGTTGTGCCGCTTCCGTCCGATCGATGAACAACAATGATCGATTTATCCGGTAAATTTTTCCCAGAATTAATTTTTGCGATTTGTTCATCATTCCATTTCGTAATCTGGCCGAGGAAGATTTGCGCAAGAACATCCGGCGATAGATGCAGGTCTTTTCCGGCTTCCTGAAGGTTATAGGTTACGACAACCGCTCCCATGACAGTCGGGATGTGCAAAACGTCGGATCCCTGTTTTTCTTTTGCTTCTTTGAGTTGATCGTTCGACATCGGGCCGTCGGTTGCGCCGAAATCGACTGTTCCTTCAATCGTTTGTTTAATTCCTCCGCCGCTTCCAATCGACTGGTAATTGAACTGAACACCGTTATCCTTGCTGTATACATCGAACCATTTGGAATAAATCACGTAGGGAAACGTTGCTCCTGCCCCGTTAAGCTTTAATTGTGCTTGCACCACGCTTCCCAGCGAACCTACAACGAGCAGACTCAGGAATATCTTTGCTAATTTCATCTTCATCTCCTTATTTATAAAATAGAATCCCGAAATCTTCAGACTTCGGGATTCCTATCAATTATTGATTATAGAAACACATAATGAACCGTGAGACGAGCTGTTATAGAAGGATCCGGTTCACTTTTGCCAACGGGTGCTTCATAGGTTTCATACAGGAGGTTGGGCATAATGGAGACGTTTTTATCAACTTTCCAGGAAAGGCCGGCAATAACATAATTGCGGATATCGCCTTTTGCATTCGTCGCGCTGTTGGTGTTCGGGTCATAATAATCATACCGGACGACAGCGGCGAGTTCCGGAATAAGGTTGTACGAACCGAAGACAGAGACTCCGAGTCCGTTCTTCGAGCCTAACGAACCGCCCGTCGGTGTAAATGCGTGGGATTGCGATGTCATAAATGCTTCAACGCCGATGTTATACATAAACGGTTCTGTATAACCGACAAAGAGTGCGGTTGTCCATGTTCCATTGTTACCGGCCGCTACATTTGCAACATCCTTATAGTCTGTATACAATGTCGCCTGCAAATTGGTTATTGGTTTTAATTGCAAATGAACATAGTATCGTTTGTATTTATCGGTTTCCGGACTGTTTCCGCTATTGTTTGCCAGCATGAGCCAATAGTTCACCATTCCATCACCGGTCAATTTTCCTTTGAGAGACATACCCATGTCGCGGGAAGAAACAACCCCTCGCAAATCCAGGATTGTTTTTTCCAGTGAACGGTATCCCCACACAGATTCAGAGATTTCAAACGCAGGCGTCGGTTGAATACCAAAGATGAGATCGCTGCCTGTGAAAATATTCTTCCAGCGGAGGAATGCATCTTTTACAAAGACTCCGATTTTTGAAGCAGGATTAGAAACGGACACTCCTGATTTTCTGATGCTTGCAGTATCTAAAGTTGTAGCAGCTTTTGTTCCATCAACCGTTTCTTGAACTTGATCCGCTTCGAGGCGAAAACGACTGGTGAATTGTTCGGAAATATCATTGTCATAGGTGAAATACATACGGCGGAATTGGAAAGCTTGATATGCCGTTGCTCCGGCCGGGCTTACAATATTTGATAAGCTTCCGATTTTTGAATCCCGAGCTACATTATAATAATAATCCCCGAACATATAGCCGCTGAATTTTCCTTGGCCGAAAATTGCTGTTGAACTCAGCAATATCAGGGATGCAATGATTGGTAAGGTTTTCTTCATTGTTCGTTATTCCTTTTTTGTGAATGTATTATAGATTGATTTATAATGTCTTCGTACGTGAAAGTGAAGAGAATGTATGAGCATCTATTTCCAATAACATTTTATGAACATATAATGACAAGTGAAAGAGATAAATCAAGTTTCAGAGAAGATGCACAATAACGGCAAATAACGCTAAAGCACTGCCCACCATACTGAGAGTGATATAAAACTCTTCGTTGCTGGGGGGAGAGGTATCTTCCGGCATGAAATCTTCGGAAGAGAGGATGTGTTCTGATAACCATTGTTTCATTTGAAGCTCCTTGTAAATTGTTGTTCATATTGATGCTCATAAAATAGTAAATCCGCTTTTCCAAACGATGAACAAATCATTACCAAATTGTTAAGTTCTTTTATAAATTCGCATCAAATATTTTTTTCTTGGAAGGAAATTGTGGCCGCCCATCGAGCGCGAGGATTGGCAATTCGTGGATATAACGATATTTGTTGACAACATGAAGATGAACAGCTATATTGGCGCAAGCGCTTCACCCTCAAGATATTCAAAAGAGGAGTAATTGGGAAGACGTAAGGGGTAGAGTGCTGAATTAACAAAGATAGTGCCAGAACAACTATACCGGAGACAGAAATTAGTAGTGTATTTGATAAAGAACCAAGTCCAGATAATATATATTATCAGGACTAATCCGTATAATATGCAGAAAATGCATGTTATGAAGGACTTGTCCGTCTAATCATAGTTAGGCAGGCGTAAAGAAAGAAATCAATGAAATTCAGTCAAAGAAAAGGATTTACTCCAATCCCAAAGCCACTTCCAAAAGACAATATCACTGAAGAACTTCGCAATTCTCTTTGGAATATTCTTGATGTTACCATCTGGCGTACAAGTAGTTTTGTCTGGTCTGATTATCGCTCTCCTGGCATAGAACGATTCAGTCAATTCTTATGGTTTACTTATTTTAAAAAACCAATTGATACTCGTCCAGAAGCTCCGGATGATAAATTACAGATTATTCGCCAATATTTTTTCTCGTGCAAGTGGTACGAAGTCTTTGATTTTCTTGAACATATTCTTAGTTACAAGTTTGATTCGCCTGTAGAATCAGAATTGATTCCAAATCTAATTAATTCTACTCTGGAACAAGAATTGTCCCCATACAGGTTGATCAAAGGTACCTTTACCGAGGTTACAGATGCTCAGGAAGTTGCGATGTTAGAACAAGTATTGTCCTCAAGTGATTTCCCTGCTATATCTGCACATCTAAAGAGATCACTTGAACTTTTGAGCGATCGTAAACAACCTGATTATCGCAACTCTATTAAAGAATCAATTTCTGCTGTTGAAGGTATGGCACAAATAATTACAAACAATTCTAAAGCTACATTGGGTGACGCATTAAAGATTCTTGAAAAGTCTAAGAAAATACATACAGCATTGAAAGAAGGGTTTTCAAAACTTTATGGTTATACAAGTGAT
>Ga0182021_10007565_pt1 | contig 12875 bp, 4 predicted proteins | sample 612E3MmetaG_FD_120493 | JGI IMG/M metagenome (GOLD analysis project Ga0182021, IMG submission 120493) | Permafrost microbial communities from Stordalen Mire, Sweden - 612E3M metaG (Illumina Assembly) | ecosystem: Environmental > Terrestrial > Soil > Wetlands > Permafrost | place: Sweden... | reverse complement strand
GTTTTGTCATCGCCCGGCATGGCGGCGAAGGCTTCATCGGGAACGCCGCGTTCGACCTCCTCACGCCGGGCGTTGCCGACGATAGAGTTGCCGCACTTGATGTGGTGGTCGAGGAAGTTGAGCGGTTGGCCGGGGTTATGCGCTTCCAGCCAAAGGGCGACCTTGCAGAGTTCGACCGCGAGCGGGTTAAGGTCAACGCCGTAGATGCATTCGCGGATCACGTCGCGCACGGCGGCACGGAAGGCAGTTGGCGATGGTTGTTCCTCGCCGGTGCGGACGATGGCAAGCTCAGTGGCGATCCGCCGGGCCGCGGCGAGAAGGATGTGCCCGGAGCCGCAGGAAATATCTGCCACGCGAAGGGAGAGAAGCGCCTTCTCTTTGTCCTTCTCCTTCAATTTGTCCGCGATCAGGTAGTCCAAAGAATGGCGGATCAAGGGTTGAACCAGTTCGTCCGGGGTGTAATGGGAACCGGTGGCGGCGCGTTCATCGCCTTGGGCAAAAGAGAACGTCACGCCCGCCGCGTCCGTCGTAAAGACCGGCTTGTATTCGAGCAACCCCTCGTAGACGGAGCCGAATTCCTCGACGTTGAGGGAGGCGTAGTTGACGCGGATGGTCTGATGGGTGTCCGGGTTGTAGTAGAGGCTGAGGGCGCGGAGTCCATCCAACACGGCGCCATTATCGAGAGAGCATTGATTCAACACGCCGATGGCGTCCGGACTGAAGAGATCGCCGGCCAGCGGGGCCAGATCGAGTTTGCGACCGGGTCCGTCGGCTTCAAAAAGGCGGAACGTGGTCCGGATGGCCAGCCAGAGATCTTTGTGGCGGCGCTCGGCCAGGTGGGGATTCTCCGCCAACCGGCGCACGCGCTGGAGGCTGTAGTGGTTGTAATAGATATCGCGTTTCCGGGCCGGGACCGTGGCTGGATAGATCAGGCGCCGCTCTTCCGTTACCAGCAGGAACAGGAACCGGTAAATCAGGCGCAAAAGATTCTGGTAGTAGGCGTCGGGTTTCAGACGCCCGGCGACAACCTCGGTGCGAAGGGCCTCATTGTCAGGATGGGCAAGAAATCCATTGGCGAAGCCGCGAATGGTTTGTTCCACGGCCTTGCTCAGCCCGTCCCGGATGCGCGCGCCCTGGTCAAGGGCATCCTGATGATACTTCTCCACCAGACTGGCCGGGGCCGCAGCTTGGCTTGCAGGCAGCCGGGTGGCGTGAACCAACCGGAATAACACGGCGAAGTCGGCAAAGAGGTCCTCCTCGAACATGCGTTCGAGATCGAACTCGATGAAACTCTGGCGGACCAGCCGGGTGGAGTCGCGCAGCAGGCGCAGGGTCCGGCCATTGGATACGAGTCCGTAGAGGTGTTCGGTGAGATTGAGGTATTCCTGGATGAGGCCGTGAGGGGACATGCGGGGACCAGCGCCCTCATCGCGGCGCTTATCAAGGGAGTCGTTCCAGCCCAGGATGTGGATGGGGAGACCGTCGCGGGTGTCATCGCGGTGGGAGACGGGATAGGTCTTGCCATTGATCTCCTCGCCTTTGCGCGAGAACTCGGGTCTGTAGCCGAGCAGGGAGATGAGCGGGACCAGCCAGAGATTGCGGGTGTCGGAAGTGAGGGAAGGAGGTGGAGGGTGGACGGTGGAAGGTGGAACCGACTCGCTAGAGGCGGTCCTTTGACGGAAGGCGCGGTAGTAACTTTGGCCGGCGGCCCAGGCGCGGGCGATCTCGTCCTTCACCTTCGCATCGGGCGGCAGGCCGAAGTCGGTGGGGCGCTGGCCGGCCATATCGGGCTGATCCAGCCGCTGGAGCAACTCTCCGGAGAAGATCTGGCCTTCGAGACGTATGGAGGGGAAAGACATTGGGGAATGGTTGATGGTTAAAGGGGAATGGTTGATGGTTGAGGGTTGATGGTGGAAGGGGGAATGGTGGGGTGGATCATGATTTCACCTGAAAGTAGGTTTTCATGATCTTGAGCAGATCGGGCAGTGTCATTCGAATGCCGCTGTTGTCCAAAGATTGCCGGATGGCGGGCCATTCAGGCGACTCGGAGGGGAAGGCCGCCAGAAAGGCGCTAAGATCCCCCGCGATCTTGGGAGTGAGAACCAGTTGCTCGCCAACCGGCAGGAGGGCAGCCAATCGAAAAACATCCGACCGGTGCTTGCTCACATCGTCTTCCTTGATCTTTGTATCGCCTTGCGAGCGACGCAGGGTGAGGTCCAGCCAAGCGCGGGCCTTGAGCACGATCAGTCCGGCAGGTTTGATAAGCGGCAGTCCCCCAACCAAATCCCTCTGCCCCATGATGAATCCGTAATAATCGGGATCCATCAGAATGGCCGAAAGGCTGGAATGGTCCTCTGCGGTGGGTATGGGGACGACATGCTGTCCGGGGAAAAGTGCCAAATCCAGCGGCACGGTGGAGAACAGTTCAATCATTTTGGGATAGTTCGCCTTGGCGGGCTTGATGAAACGAAAATAGGTTCGTTTTCCATCGGAACGTTGACCGATTTCGTAACCGCCATCCTTGATGAACATCCAGAAGCGGGGAAAGAAACGTGTCTGGACGGCTTCCAAAACCAGAACCATGTCAATATCCTTGGTGGCACGAAAGCGGCCGCCAAAACGCGTGAACCATGCGTCGCAGGCAGCGCCACCGATGAGGACAAATGATTCCTCGAATCCAGCAAAATGGCGTTTGAAGGTTTCCATGCCGGTTACCATGGCATACCCTCCAGCAGAGAGTTGGCAGCCAGGCGCACCCGCTCATCGGGGGAATCGGCGAGGCTCAGGAACAGAGAGAGTCGATCCACCATGGCGTCCTCAGCCAGAAGTCCCGGATCGTAGCGCCAGCATTCGACCCGGGCGGAAGCTTCGTCTTCATGGTCCAGTTTGATTATCGCCTGGGACGCATTCAGTCTTTTCCACTCATTGACGTAACATGAGTAGGTTGGGAGCGGATCGTCTTCCAAGAGACCGCGTTTGGACAAGGCGGTGAGTCCGGCAGGAAGCAATGACGGCGGCGGTTGTTGAAACTTGGCCCAACAGGCGCGGCTGACAGGAGATCGCAGACATGGGAGGGCAGTTTCCCATAGTGCGCGATTCCGATGGAGGAACCGGAGTCCGCGCGGCTTGGCCCCCTCTTCACGCATGCACAGATTGTTGGCAGCCAGTTCGTCGCGAACCTTGGTCATGGTCATGGCGGAATAGCCCAATCGCTCGGCCCACTGATTCAGCAAAGAGCCCTCGATCTGAGGGCGATAAAGTTGAAATAGGACCGTCACCTGGGCGGCGGCGGAGAGTTTCACAGACTTCACCGTACGTTGGAACTGCTCGCACAGGCTCACGAACGGAGGGATGAATAGTTGAAGTCCAGGCACAACAAAGGGCAAACCCAGATGGATTAAGCGATTACGGCGGTAGGCATCCATCGCCGGATACACAAACGCCACCGGACATTTGAACCGATCCGTCAGAAGATGGTGAATGGATTTGAGATCGGCTGCGGAGGGTGCCGCCTTGTCCGGTTCCGCGTCGGCGAGGATGAGTATCTGATCAAGCCAACGCCACTCCAGAAAACGGTAGTCAGCCACCACGAAAACCGGGAGTCCAGACAACCGATCCGCAGGTAGTGGTCGCAGATCCGCAGGTTTCCCCAGGATCTGCTCCAGATACTTGGCCAAAAGGTGGTTGATCTTCATACTTCAATAATAAACCAAACTGCCGCCATTATATCAATATGGTTTATTATATACTCACAGGTTGATTATAGTGATAATCGCTCATATTTCCGGCAAAACGATGTAGACACCCAGCACGTCCATGGGCAAGACCGGTTGGACGACCTGGTAGCGGGTGCGTTCCTTGAGGAGTTGAGAGAATCGGTGATGAGCCTCAACCAATTTCCCGGCCCGGCCCTGCGCAATCTGGTCCATGTGACCGGTCAACTGGGGGAATATCTGGGACACTTCGCTCTCCAAGGCCGATGCAGAAGCGCCAGGAGCCAGATTGGCGGTCGCGCGCGCCTCCTTGAGAATAGCCTTCGCTTCTTCGTGCGACAGGTACTGGCCATCCTTGTGGAAGCCGCGATAGCCCCAAAGGAGCATTTCCTCGGCCACGATACGCACGCCCTCTTTGGGCTGCTCAATGACGTTACGGCACCTGCAAAGATAGACGGTGTGCTTTTCTTTGACCTGGCCGGATCGGATTACAGCGGCCCGACTGGCTCCATGTTGATGGTCGCGGGCCAGGGTGTTGCGCATGATCAAGTGGCAGAGTTGCTCGACAACGGGATGGTTGCGGCCGAGATAGAGATAACCATCGGGCGTGGGCGACTCGAAACTCACCGGCACAGTGGCCCGGGACGGCAGCAAGGACTTGAGCGATTGCGGGAGGTTGGTCGTCTGCAAGCGAAACCCTTTGGCCGTGGATGTCAGTTCAACGCCAAGCACGGCGAGAGCCAAGCCCACGAATTCTTGAACGGCGGTTGGGCTCCCAATGAATTCGTCGGCCTCGCGAAGATCCTTCTCCAATTCGTCGGCCTTGATGCCATGCTGGGCGAAAATGGACCGGGACAATTGCTCCCGCTTTTCGGCTTCCTTGATCTTCTCTTCGACTTTCAGATTGATGTCGCGGGTCTCCTCAGCGGAGTCAAGGTCGAGCATTAACTGGTTCAAGTCCCTGGCTTTGGCCCTGCCGGGAGAGAATAGGACGGCCTGCGCGATGGAATCCATGATGCTGCGGCTGTCCTCAGGGAACGCGATGGCCACGCCCGTGGAACGGCGAATTTCCCGGATTTTTTTGAGGATCACGTCCAGAACGATTCCATCAACAGGGTTCCGGCCATAGAGCAACGTGGCGCGGACCACTGGAGCCGTTTGGCCGAAGCGATCCACCCGGCCTTCGCGTTGTTCCAGCCGGTTGGGGTTCCAAGGCAGATCGTAATGGAGGACAGCGGTAAAGAGATCCTGGAGATTGATGCCCTCGGAAAGACAATCGGTGGCGATGAGCACGCGCAGAGGGGCCTCGCCCATCGCGTCTATGCGTTCGCGACGAAGATCGTCTGGATCTTCGCTGGTGACCACCTCGACTTGCACCTTGGGGGCGGTCTTGCGCAACAGGCCGGGCAGATGGTCGCCCAGATAGCGGGCGGTGGCGAGATAACGGCAGAACACCACGGTGCTGAAGCCGTCCTTCAGATTGGCTTCGAGAATGCGGGCGGCGGCGGTGAGTTTGGCGTCCTTGGTGGGGGTGGCCACAGATTCGAGACTCGTGGCTAATTCACTCAGGCGGCGTTTCTGGTTATCGGACCAGGTATTCTCCTGCATAAGTTCCACGGGCGAGGAGTCGTTCACAAACCCCGAGTCGCGCGCCGGGTCGTTGTCGTGGACGGGCGAGGAAGACGCCTCGTCGTCCGGGCCGGCGTCCGGAACATCGTCCCCAGCCAGACGTTCCAGCCGGGCGCGGAGCATGGCCGCGCCGGCGGCGGGACTGGAGGCGACCCCGCGCAGGAGGGCCAGGGCGGTCCAATAGGAGATGCGGCGGCGGCGGCCGGCAAGGTCCGGCGTCACCAGGCCGCGGGCAAAGGTCAGGACTTCCTCGAACAGCTTTTCCTGGGCCGGGGCAAGGTCATAACGGATTTCCTTGGATTCCCGAGCGGCAAATATGGTGTTCTCGCTGGCCCACCGCTTTACATCGGCCCGGCGGCGCTGGATGAAATGGGTGGCGATCAGCTTGCGCTGGGAATCCGTAACCTTCCCGGCGAGGTCAAGGCGTTCGAATTCAGGACGGAGCAGTCCCAGCAAGGACTGGAACTCCTCGGGCTTCCCGCTATGCGGCGTTGCGGTCAGCATGATGAGATGCTGGCCTGGTTTAGCCGCAATCCCGTGTAACAGGGCGTGGCGTTGTTGTTGGGAGGCGGCCGCGCCCGCCGGGCATGCGCAGGCGTGGACCTCGTCCACAATGACCAGTTCCGGACATTGGTGGATGAAGGTATCGCGCCGGGTTTCGGCCTTGATGTAATCAACCGAGACGACCTGGTAGGGATAATGTTCAAAGACCGAGGTGTCGCCCTGGATCTCCCGGTCCAAGCGCGCCTGGGTGGAGGACCGGATGACGGCGGCATCCAGATCGAGTTTCCGACGGATTTCCTCCTCCCATTGATCGCAGAGGTGGGGCAGGCAGATCACGGCGAAACGGCGTATGATGCGGCGCTCCAGCAGTTCGCGAAGGATCAGCAGGGCTTCGACCGTCTTGCCCACCCCCACGTCGTCCGCAATAAGGAGCCGCACAGGATCGCTCCGAAGAGCCATAACCAGGGGTACCATCTGATAGGCGCGGGGTCGGAAGGAGAGTTTGGCCAGGGACCGGAAGGGGCCGGCACCATTGCGAAAACTGAGCCGGGTGGCCTCATGCAACAACCGCGACGATTGAAGATTGCCGAGGTCGGCGCTGGTTGGAAGGAGAAACTGGGTCGAGACAGGACGGTCCGCAGGATTGTCCAGCGGGAGGTAGATGCCGGCCATCTCGTCATCGGTTCCGCCCAGCGGCTTGAGAAGCAGCAGATCGGGATCGTCCGAGGGTTGGACCACCCAGTCCCGTTCGCGCACTCGAACCAGGCAACCGGGAGTGAAACTCATTCGCGTACCTTTCGGAAAATGTCCCGGCGCGCGGCAAGAATCGCATCCAGATCGGAACGATAGTGGTACTCGATCACATCATGGCCCATGGCGCGCATGCGGTTCCGGATATCCATGTCCTTCTCGCGGGTCTCCGGGCGATCATGCGGCGTTCCGTCGCAAAACACCCAGGTGCCAGGTTGATAGAAGAAATCAGGGCAACAGTACAGGTCGGGCACGTTCTTCTGGGCCGCGTCGGGAAGACGAAGCCCGAGCGTGTGGAGCCGATCCACAAACTGGCGCTCAAGGGTCGAGGACGGGTCAAGCGTGGCGCACAGGCGCGCATACTGGGTCTCGTAGTCCTCCGTGCTGCCCAAAGACTTGATCTCAAGCTGGCAGGCCAGGAGGCGCGTCAAAGCGTCGCGGATCAGGAAGCGATCCAGAATCTGGTGATCGCGCTGGTTGTAGTAGGACAGCAAGTCATCGTAGGACGCCGGCGCCAGATAGGCGGGATCGTCGTACCGCAGGATACGCACAGCGGATTCGAGGACCCTGCGCAGGACCGCGGAATCCACCACGAATTGGGAGAGGATGCCGAGCGAGCCTTCAGAGGCCTCGTAGAGCAGGATGTTGGGAGCTTCCGGAGCCCCGAGGGACTGGGCGCCGATCTCCGCCTGCTCGACCTGGAATTCCCTACCGATGCCTCTCAGCAATGCGTACTGCAGCGTGAGAACGCCGGCCGCATCCAGCCCGAGCGCTTTCATGGGTTCAATGTAGAGCGCGTCGGCGAGATCGGAGGTGATCAATTTGACCAAATGGATCGGCTGCGGGGGCTGGGGATCGTCAGGCTTCGGCTTCGGGATTCCCGGTTTCCACATTCCCGTGGACGTGACGATCGGGAATCCCTCGCGCGACTGGTTTCGCCACCGGAAGTTGATCTCGCACAGGCGGGCCGCGGGGATGAACCGGAGGTTCAGGAGAGGTTCCCCGGCCGATTTCAGCGTAGCGGTGTGAATCCTGCCCAGATGGCCGGCGTCAACAGTGAAGAATGTGCGAATGTCGTACCCCTTGGCGAGGCGTTCCTCTTCCTCGCAGGTGATCCGCATTTGCGGAACGGCGCGGGATTCGCCCATCTCCAGCAAGTCGGACAAGAGGTCCTTGTTGCCAGCCTCCGAGAGATTCGCACCTGAGAAAGGGCAGATTTCGAGAGTCTTTTGAGCTTCGGGCAAGAAGTAGCCGGCGCGGCGGCTGACAGCACCCGAGCGCAGGGAACCGTCAATGTTCTGGGCGACCATTTGACTGACCTTATACTTGCGGCCGCTGTGATAGATGATGTTGAGGGGGCCATATTCCCGAAGCGCAATCGACCGGGAACGGGAAAGGAACTCCCCCCCACCCTCCTGCGTCTCGACAAACACGCGGAGCGGAAGACGGGTGAAATTGTAACCGGGCAGCCAGGCTTCCGAAGCCAGATAGCGGTAGGGATAGAACTCCGAAAGCTGACTCCCCATACCCGGCTGGGGATCATTACGCAACTGGCTTAACTGGATGTGGGCCAGGCGTTGCTCGCGTTCGGCTTTCCGGTACTCTTCGGATTTCGGCTTCAGACGCCCGCTGGACAACAGACTGGAAGCCTCGGCATTGATTCGGCGGGCATTGTGATGAAGCTGACGCCAGCGTTCAAGAGCGGCATCCAGCGACTTCGGAAGCTGGCTCAGCGTCGAATCCACCCACGCGTCGGAAAACCAGTGCCCCGCCTGCCGATCCAGATCCGCGCGGAAACCGGACACCACTTTCAAGAAACGACTCCGGATGCGAGCCAACTGCGGGGTGGTAAGCGTCAACCGTTCGACGATGTCACGGCGCAGGGGGAGTCCGTCCTGATCCGTATCGTCCACGAGCGAAACCAGACTGCTGGTCCGGTCATCGCCCAGTGCGGTCAGGCCAACGTCCGCAAGCACCATGGCATGAAGATGGGTGCGGAGCAGTTCCTCGTTGCAGAGATCGATCCGCGGCGGGGTTACAACCCCGGCGACCAGCGCTTTCTGTTCCTTGAAATAGTGCCGGTCATGCGGCGCGTAACTGGAGCAGAAGTTGAAGATCAAGGCCGCCTGGCCATTCCGGCCGGCACGGCCCGCGCGCTGGGCGTAGTTAGCCGGGTTGGGCGGCACGTTGCGCATGTGAACAATGGACAACAGCTTGATATCGATTCCCAATTCCATGGTGGGTGAGCAAAACAGCGCGCTGATATCCCCGGTGATGAACTGTCTCTCACGCTGCTGCCGAACCTCGCTGTTGAGCTGGCCGGTGTGTTCGTCGCCGCGGAGGCCCTTCCGTTTGCCGAAATCGTACAGGTAGAGTCGTTGGAAGAAGGCGTTCGGACGGGTGTTGACTACACCCTTATAGGATCGGTATTTGACGGCGTCCACAGCGGCGGACTTCCCGTCACCCGGCATCCATAGAATGGTGTCAGCCTTGAGGTAGTAGAGCGTGCAGGGAGGACCATTGCGAAAAGCCAGGGGCCGCGAATCCAGGAACATGTTCGCCTGCAATATCTGAAGGAGTTTCTCGACAAAGGCGCGATAGGCGTCGCGATCCAGCCGGACCCCGGATTGTTCCCTCAAAAAATAGGTGATGTATTTCCCGAGGGAACTGGCCGGGCCGATCAGTTTGACAAAGGGGTGTTTCTGTTGCGCCCGGCTTTCGAAGGCGAACGCATTCGGCGCCATCAGATGCTCATCGCGTTCCAAGGTCCATGGCGCCTTCAGCCTCTCCTTGATGGCGCTTTCCTGTTCACGAATGACGACCGGGTCAAGATAGTTTCGGCTCTGGATGGCATACCCAAGACGAAACGCATCCAACACAGCACGCAATAACTCATGGCGTTTGTCCGGAGAAAGCGACGCCATATCGGGGAGTTCCTGAAACGGAAGCGCAGCGAGCTCGGTGAGGTTCTGATAGTCAACACGCAGCAAGGCGCATTGCTCCAGATTGGGGAGAACGATGCGCCAACTCCGACGCAGGTCGTAAAGAGCCCGATAGACCAGGAAGTTCCTGAACGTGTCCTCATAAGCCATTTTCACGGCATGAAGCGGGTTTTCTGTCGGGCAGTTCGAATACTCCTGAAGCGGGAGGTTCAGAACGCGGAAGATGGCATCGCCAAGGGTGTGAATGGTGAGGCGACAGGCTGGCGAGTCGGATATGGCCTGACGAATCGCCGCACGCAGTTGGACTACTTTGATGAAATCGTTGAAATGCCCCGCCTGAAGGGCCGCATCCTGTCGGTTATCGGTGAAGCTGAGCAGTTTTTGAAATTCCCGATCGCACCCGTGCTGCGCCAACCGGTCGAGGATGGAAAAACAGGTGATGGTCGTGGAGGTACTCCGGCCTTCCTTGCCAAGACTGGTCAGTTTGTTGGCTTCGTGAGTCTGACCACTGAATTCGGTGCCGCTTGTCGGATCGAACAGCAAGGGGGCACTCATAAACCAGCCGGTCTGCCAGCCTTCTGTCGGCTTCCGGTTCCAGTGGCCCATTTCATCGAACCATATTTGGCGGGGGAAACGCTCGCGTTTTTCCGGGCGTGGCTCGTAGCGACCAGATTTATCCTGTCGCACCCACGCCTCGGGGAGAGCTTCGCAGTCGTCATCCGACCAGACATCGTCACCCGTCAGAAGGTACCCATCCCATGACACCTCGCCGTCGTCCCCCTCCTCCTCTTCGTCAATGTCTCGAAACTCACGGGGCAACAACGATCCATCGGGCTTCAATGTGGCGCAGATGAACTCATGTCCGGAGACCCGGCTGAAGACCACGGGATAGAGCGGTTTGAGAATGCCCCCGTCATCGTGTTGGCGGGTGTTGGGATCCAAGGTGATGAACCGGCGGTTCCCCGCGTCCAAGGTGACGTATACGGCGCCCGTTTGCGCGAAGAACTGGTGCAGCTTGAACGGGAGTATGATTTCGTTCCGACGCCCCGCCTTTGTGGCGGCCGCATTCGACAGGCTGATGAGGTGAAGCAGCGATTGCAGATGCTGACGGCACTCCACCACCGGACAACCACTGGCATCGGCCAGGCGCTCAGCGATATCCTGGAGGCGCAAGGGCTCGTGGCGGACCAGTTCGCCATCGTGTTCCCTTAGCGCTACAGTGCGTTCCAACCAGGCGAGAACGGGATGGGCAACAAAATCAGCGTACTGTGAATTCTCCGGAATAGGATGCAGGATCGACTCCCGCAACGCGTCAGCGGTGGGAATAGTGTCACCGCCGAGCGAACGGATCAGGCTCTCCCCCACGATCTGACTCGCATCGAACGTCTTCCCAAAGAACTTGGAAGCCACTCCGGCAATGGCTGTTCGCTGCTCACGCATCGTTCCGCCTGAAACCATGGTGGCAGAAGTCCCGATGCACACGACAGGGTTGGCGCACTGGCTCAGGATGCGCCTTATCAGCAAAGACACATCCGCCCCTTGACGCCCCCTGTACATGTGAAGTTCGTCGAAAACGAGCCAGCGCAGATTCTCGAAGATCGAGGCCCGAATCGACTGCTCCGCGATCCGGGTCAGGATGAGTTCCAACATCATGTAGTTGGTCAGCAGAATGTGCGGGGGATTGGCTTTGGCTTTCTCCCTTTCGGTGCCCTGCTCCTGCCCCGTGTACTGGGCGCAACGAATGGGAAAGGAGCCGCCTGGGTACTTCTCGTAGGTTGAGGCAAAGCCCTTGAGCGCCTCGCTCTGGGAATTGATGAGGGCGTTCATGGGATAGACAATGACCGCCTGGATGCCAGAGGGACAGCCCCGGCCCAGCAGGTCATTCAGGATTGTTCCCATGTAGGTGAGAGATTTGCCGGACCCCGTCCCGGACGTAACCACGAAATCCTTCCCCAGTTTACCAAGCGAGATGGCCTCAACCTGATGCTTGTAGAGAGTGAAGCCGTGAAAGGCTGATGACAACCCCTGGTGGAGTGAGAGAGACCGGACAACATCGTCGATTTGGCCCGCGGGCTTGAACGCGGGATTGAACTGAATCAGCGGCTCTGGCCACAACCTTCCCGAATCGAGTTCATCCTCGACGGCCCGGCTGATACGTGGGTCCCGGATGTTGACGAAGCTCTTGATGTACTCACGGTAGTCCCTAACGATGTCACCGTGCGTTTCAAAGATATCCATGCCGGTTTCCATGATGCCTTTGGTGTTCCACAGTTAGCGGAAACACTGGTCGGAATCTAGCCAACCCTCAGGAGTGGATAAAGACAAATCGTCGGTCCTGCGTCACAGCTTGCTCCGATGTTTCCGATGTTTCATTCCCGTGTTTCATTCCCGTTGACATTCCAAGCCAGAGAGTAGTACGAAGACAGAAGACCGGCGTGCATTGAACGCGCTATTTGCCGGCGTGACGAGGAGAAGAGGATAGCAGGCAACTGAAATTATAGTTTCTGCGTTAACGCAGTAGTCGTTCCTTCCGAAAACCGCCAGTTTTTTATCAGGGAAGTGACACTGACGGGAGCGCGTCCCTTTGGGGCGCGGCTCTTTGTCTCGTGTCTCCCTGATGGGCGCCTGGCGGTGCCTCGGAAGGGGCATGGGCTTGGAGTCCGCGCCCCTTTCCCTTCGGAGAGGGCGCCACTCCGATGCCGACAACAGAACCGGAGGCATCCCAATGCAGGGCATCGCAGCGGCAACGATATTCATCTTCGCGATTCTCGTCTGGCGACGTGTGGCCGTGAATAGCGGCAGACTCCCATTCTGGCAACTTGCCGGCGAACAACCCGACGTTGCCGTTCGATGGATGAAAAGCCGCCCCGACTGGATCGTGATATCGCCAGACAGCCCGCAGGTTGCGGAGCTCAAGAAACGGTCGGACCTCGTCGGACCGTTCAAACTCGCCGTCCCCAGTTTGGGCGGTATTGTGACCATTTTCGCGGAACTCAAGAGCTTGCGCAGTTCCCAGGATGAGTTCATGGCTGCGTTTGGCCAACACACCAAACGCGCCGCGTTCCCGTGGATCAGCACGGCATTGCTGATTCTGCCAATTTGGGCGATTTTCGCGACCTCTGGCCGCGGGGCGTCGTTTGTCCCAGCCGTAGGCTATGGTCTCGCGAATCTCGGTTATCTGCTATTCGTGGTCGGCATCGCCACTGGGCGTTTTGGCATTCTCGGGCTCCAGAATCGAAAAGCCACCATCATCATGGCGGCTGCCGTGTGGCTGGCGGGCGTCTTTCTGAGCAACTTGGATTTGGTGTACATGCTACTTCCCTCCACGAGGACGGCC